>MKWU01007440.1_pt1 | contig 10490 bp, 8 predicted proteins | sample 809101 | NCBI WGS metagenome assembly MKWU01 (sample SAMN05860141, study PRJNA318959) | sponge metagenome | host: Aplysina aerophoba | place: Slovenia: Piran, Adriatic Sea, Gulf of Piran | collected 2013-05-07
ACCCATGAATGCCGTGGGTTCGAGCGTATTGTCCGGTGAAAAACGAAGCCCGCGAAACGGCGCAGATCGACGTCGTGACAAAGCTGTTCTCGAACAGCACGCCCTGTTCCGCGAGCCGGTCGACATTGGGTGTCTGGACGATCGGGTTGCCGGCGCAGCCAAGAGCATCGGCGCGCTGGTCGTCGGTCAAGAGAAACAGGATGTTCGGCGGACGTTCCGTCTCAACCGAGCAGCCCGGCGCGGCGAGAGCCGCCGCGGACATGCCGCGAATAAAGTCCCGCCGCGAAGGAGCCGATGCATTGTGTGCTGTATTCAAGTCAAGTCCTCGGCCGCGGCATGGGCAACGAACCGCATGACATCCTGCCCTGCGCGACCAAACAACGGAAGCGGCCGGGCAAGGGTTGTGTGCGAACCTTCGGCGACGCTCTTCATCGTCGAATGTTTGTCTTCGGCCCTCGCAAGTGACAAGATCCGCCGCATGCTCAAGATAGCAGCCGGCAACAAGTTCACGAGAGAGCACGACCGAGATTCCAGGCGGACGGTCGCGGCAATCCGTGCTCGATCTTCGATCAGGTCCGGAGTTCGGTTACCACTCGTTGTACGGCGTGCCGTCGATAGCGGTCTGGTCCGAGCCGCTTCTTACGTCAAACAAGCCGGACGCACCGCTGGGACCGGTGTCGGTAATTTCCTCCCAGGTGTCGTTCGCCTGAGTAAACGGGTCGTGCGGGATGGCGCGGATATAGCCTTCAGCGACCAACTCTTCAAGCGATTGCGGCGGCGTTTCTTTGTCGTACGTGTACTGGTCGATCAGGTGACGCATCGTCGACAGATTGTGCTTCAGCACCGCCTCCTTCGAACGAGTGAGGGCGGTGTGGTACATCGGGATCGCGATCGAAATGATCGTCAACAGGATGGCCAATACGACCATCAGTTCGACCAGGGTGAAGCCACGCCTCGGAGATCGGCTGTTACCAGTCACGATAGTAGGTACCGTCGAGAGCTTGATCCATGCTCTTCGAAAACACGTCGAACACGTTGTCGCCGCTCCAACTGAATGACTGTGGATCGTCGCCCACCGAACGAATCCCCCAATCAGCCTGGCCGGTCATGGGGTCAACGGGAATCTTGCGGAGAAAACGGATGGTTTGCTCGCCTTCTTCGCTGTCACCCAACCTGCCGATACCACCGGCACCGCTGCCCGGGCGGTCCATGAAGCCGCCGCGCGAACTGTCAGATCTTCTCGATGAACTTCCGAAGGCTCCGCCGCGTCGTTGGCTTCCAAACGCGCCCTCCCGCCTTTGGCCACCGAATGCGCCGCCCGATGGGCCGCCCAGACTGCCTCTCATGCCCAGGCCCAGGCTTGGCTCCGTTCCCATGCCGCCTTGGACCGCTATGCCTTCCACCAGCATTTCCAGGCTTTCCGGATAGCCGTGGTTGTCGGGATCAAGCCGGCCGAGCCCGGCCGCATCGGCGGCGTCCTTGAAACGGTCAACGGCCTTGCGGATCTCGCTCAACCGATCGCGCAGCAGGCGTTCCTTCTCTCGCTGTACCTTGACACGCGCCAAAGGCAGCGCCATCGTGGAGAGAATCATCAAGATCGCGAAGGCTACGATCAACTCCACCAAAGTGAGACCTGACCGGCTCCGGATCGAGAAGGCCATGACTCTTATCTTATGGACCGCTGTCCCTTCCGGCCTACTGAACCGTGACTCGGGTTTCAGCAGACTCGATCTGAAGAGGTCTCAATTCCCCATTGCGCGCTCCCGTCGGAATCACTCGGAGTCGCGCATCGCCGGCGGATACGCCTTCCACAATCAAGGTAATGATCAGACCTTCGCCGTCAACGCCGCCCGTGCCCGGGAATCGTGAAATGTTGACGGCGGCCTGCCCCACTTCGTTGCGGATGTTCTTCGAAAAGATCAGATCACTTTCATCGCCTTCGAGGAACGTGCCCTTTGTGATGTCCGCCAGACGCATGACCCGGCCGTCAAATCGGATCCGAAGCGGAACCCCGAACAGTTGCTTCACGTTCCGGATAATGACCTCGACCTCGGTTTTCCCTCCGACCGTGACCGTGGGCGCCGCGGGGCGCAGAACGAACCTGGCGCCGTCGCCGACCTGTGGTTCCGCCTGAACGGATGGCGCTGAAGCCGGCTGCGGCTCGGGTTGCGGCGCAGCCTCCGGTTGGGCGCTGGACGGGGCCTCCGCGGGTTGCTGCGGCGGCTCGGTCGGAGCGGGTGCGGGCGTCGTGATCGAGGGGGTGGCGTGCGCCTTCTCGTCCGGTCGGGCTTCCGAGACTGCAATCGGTTGGTCCGCAGACTCCGGATCGTGGCCAACGCTCCTCAGAGGAGATTCGCGATTCTCTTCCTCTTGGTAGCGGACCCGGAAAATCTGGTCCGTCCCGGAGGCCACCGAACGCAAGTTGGCTCTTTGCACATCCGGCATTCTCACGATGTGAGGCACCAGGACGATCAGGATCTCGGTTTCATTCACCTGGACTTGTTCGGTGCTGAACAACCGGCCCACGATCGGGATGTCCGACAACAGTGGCACTCCGGCGCGCGTAGTGAACGTCTGGGTCTGCATCAATCCGCCAAGCACGCTTGAGTGCCCCTGCTCGATGCGGACGTCGTGCGAGACAGTCCGCTGCCCGATGACCGGCTGCGAGATGCCGCCGATTTCGAGGAAATCGGCCACGTTCGAGACCTCGACTTCGATGTGCAGCGACACCTCACGGTCGTTGTGAATCCTCGGTTGAAGATCGAGGTTCACACCAACATCCACATACTGAAACTGTGTGTTGACGAGCGGATTGATTCCGACGCCTCCGATACCCGGCTGAAAACTGCCGGTGGCGATTGGAATGCGCTGACCGATGCGCAGTTCGGCTTGGAAATTGTCCGCGGCTCGCACTCGCGGCGACTGGAGCAGTCGTGTGTCCGATCGACTGAGCAGAGCCTCGATCGTGCCGCCGGGCAATGTCGTCGCCCAATCGCGGCTGCTTGCGCCCAGGTCGCTGAGTGGGACTGAGCCCCCTCCGCCCGCTCCGACACCTTCCCCGGTGTATGTCAGCGGGATGTTGATACCGGGTCTGCCGCCGGAGATGGGAGCGATCCCGAGATCCCGCGTGGAGGACTCGCTCGTTTCGATCACCAGGACGTCGATGATCACCTCCGGCCGCGCCTTGTCGACATCCGTGATGATCTTCTCGGCCAGAGCAATCCTGTCCGGCGAGCCGCGGACGACGATTGCATTCTGCGAATTCACCGGGAAGAGCCGCCGCAGTTCCGTAAGGCCGCGGATCGCCTGGACGACCTCCTGCAGTTCCTGGGGCGTGCCGACATTCGACAAATAGAAGGTCTTGACGATCTCGTCGTCGAATTCCCTTCGTTTGTTCGGGCTGTCGTTGGTTACGAAGATCGCGTTCCTGGTGAGCGGCTTCCAGAAGGCCTTGGCGAGCAGACTCGTATAGTCCAAAGCTTCGTACAGAGTGACGTTCTTCAAATCGAATGTGATCTTTTCGTCATCGTAGTCGGAATCGAAGAGGACGTTGATGCCCGCCAGCTTGCCGATCGTCTCGAATACGACTTTGCTCTCCTGGTCACGGAACGTTAACTCGCCCAACGGACGTGTCGAGATCGGTTCGAGTTCCGGGAGTTCTTTGAGCCGTTCCATCCTGCGTTTGCGCTCGGCTCGGTCTCTTTCCAGCGGGGTCTCGATATCGATCTCACCGCTTTCGCTCTTGCTCTGGCGCTCAATCAGATCGAGGGTCCGTTTCCGCTCCTGATTGGCGATGGTCGATGCCGGATCGATCTCGAGGGCGCGCAGAAATTCATGGGCGGCTTCCTCGAAATGCCCCTGATCGCGCTGTATTCGGCCGAGCATGACGTGCCTCTGCGCGGCAACGAAACGCATCCGGCGCGAAGCCAATTGGTGACGCGGATCCTCGGGATCCTCGGCAAGCGCTTGGTCATAGAGGTCCAGGGCCTGGTCAAAATCCTTGGCCAACTCGGCCCGGCGGGCCTGATTGAAGAGTTTCTTGGCCTTTCGCGAACCCGCCAAACCGGGTTCGGCAACAGCGAGGAACAGGCAAACCGACAGCAGCGCAACGATCCACCGAACGGAGCCCGCGCCGCCGCGTCGAGGGCGGGAGCTGCCATCCGTAACTTCCTGAAAACAAGTTGCTGAGGAGATGATCTGGCCAGGAGAGGTCGGCATCACGCAATCCATCCTGTTAACTTGACGAGTGGGCGCCGTCGAACGTGGAGCCAAATGAGCGAGCCGAACGACATAAAGATCCTCACGAACAACCGCCGGGCCAGGTATCTGTACCACCTTTCCGACTACCTGGAAACCGGCATGGTGCTGACGGGCAGTGAGGTGAAGTCCGCGCGTGAGGGTAAGATTCAGCTTTCTGACGCCTATGGGACACTCCGCGGCCGGGAACTATGGCTCGTCAACGCCCATATCAGCCCGTACGGGCCGGCCAATCGCGAGAATCACGATCCCGTCCGTCCGAGGAAGCTCCTCGCCCACCGCCCGGAGATCGACAGGCTCGGGGCCAAGACACGCGAGAAAGGATTGACCCTGATTCCCACGAGAATCTATCTCAAGAAAGGTCGAGTAAAGTGTGAACTTGCCCTTGCCAAGGGAAAGAAACTACACGACAAGCGCGATGCAGAACGTAAGCGCGAGTCGGAGAAAGAGGCTCGTTCGGCGATCCGTGGCCACCTCGGCTAGCAAATCTTCCGACAAGTCCCTGGTATGCGGGTACGAAGGAAAAATCCTGCCCGCATACAGTCCATGGTGAACCTCTATCGCCCGCTGCTTATTGCAGGAACTTGATGCTGAAGGGATAACGATAGTGTTCGCCCCGGCTCGCGGCCGAGCAAGCCATGATGATGAGGATCAAGTCCACGATCCCCAGGATGGCCAGCAGAAACAGGCCGATGTAAACCAGCACCAGGAACACCGATGCCATCAGGGCTATGGTGAATGTGATCTGAAAGTTCAGGGCTTCCCGACCCTGATCCTCGATGAACGGATGCTCCTCCTTCTTGAACAGCCAGATCAAGAGCGGTCCGACGACGTTGCCGGGTGGAACAATCAAGCCCAACAATCCGAACAGATGGCAAAGCACCGCCAGGTTGCGAGCATTTTTGTCATGATCGGCCTGCGAGGCCGCAGTTGGGTCGGTGGCTTTCGGTTCGACTTCCAATTCCCGCTCCAGGATGCTGCTCCCATGATTCAGACAGCTACGGCGAAGCATCTACATCATCGCACAGCGCCGGAAAGCCGCCCGGCGCTGAAGTGGCAGGGTCGTGATTGACGATTCGAGACAGCCTGCTGCGCCGTTTACTCGGCTGGCCTGTCTTGCGTTACTCGCAAAGGGGCGAAACACGGCACAACTTGCCAAAAAATCCGGATTAGGTCTCTAGGAACGTACAACGTAGTTGCTAATTCACCCGGTTCCAGGGAAAAGCCAGGTCCGGCTGATGAGTGAACCGGCGCATCCCGATCCGCATCTCCACACCGGAGCCGGCCTTGAGTTGAACCGTGAAGTCGCGGCCGTCCACGGTCTCCGCTTTGCCGGCTATTTCGACAGTCTCGAAATGATGCTCTCCATAAGCGCCTGCCTGGACGGTGATCGACCGCGCTTCTATCGGGTTGGTATTGACGAGTGTCAACGTGATGCCGTCCGTATCGATTCTGCTGACCAGCGCGCCGACGTCCTCGGTGAGTCCTGCGCGGCGTTTGACCGGATCGAAGTAACGGACGCGGCTGTGCAGCACGTTGCCCGCGGTGCCGGGCGAGTTGCCCCCCAAGGTTAGATTGACGAGAGCTGACGTTGCCGCCGGGTTGTAGCGCTGCGACGAGTCGGACCCGCGTTGGTCAGGACTGGTGGGATCCTCGCGCAGACCCTTGACCTTGCGGCGCACCGTCTGCAGTTCCGCCTGCAGCGCCTTGAGCGGGTAACCGGGGTTTCTGCCATCGATGTAGGCGATCCAGGGGTCGTCTTTGATGCGCTCCTTGTCCTTGGGATCCATCGACCACAGATAGATATCCCGTTGGACGTTGAAATGCTGATTGGGAGTGTAGCCGTACCAGCCGTCGTCGCCGTGCTTGTTCGGCAGCAGGATGCGGCCGTTCTCAACCTTTTTGACGGCGTACAGGTTGTTGACTTGCTGCCGCAGCGGTTCGACGAAACTCTGGTCGGCGGTGAGCATCAACGCCTCGCCGAGCGCGATGCGCGGTCCGCGAATATAGTAGTTGCGGCTAGCGGTTTGCGGCCAGAAGTTCCAGCCGAAGGTCCCGCCGTACCACTTGCCGTCCCACTCCCCACCGATCTTGCCATTGAGTCCGATGTTGGTCGGGATATTACCGTCGTTCTCGAGAATGCGGTCGCGCCAGGCTGAAACATACTCCAGAAGCCACTTCTTGTATTTCTCTTCGCCGGTCAACATGTAGGCGTTCATGCCGAGCGTCGCCGCGCAGAGATTCAGCGGATGGTCGCCGCGAATGTTGGCCGCGGTCGCGTAATTGTCCATACGCTCGGGCTGACCTTCAACCGGCAGACCGCCCCAGTCCATCTGGCTCGCATCGCTGATCTTCGAACCACGGCTGCCGTTGTGCAGGCTGCGAATGATCTTGTGCTCCGGATCGTAGTTGTTCGCGAAATCATCTTCACCGTTGTAGAAACCGGCGAAGCGCTTCAGGCGCTTCAAATAGAGCGGATCGTCCGGCTTGCCCAGTGCGTACAAATAGAAGGCCGCCAGTCCTTCGCCGTTGTGCTCCCAATCGAAGGCCGTGATGAACTCGCGCCAGTACATGCCGTGCTCGGCCATCTCGATGCCGGGCGCTTTCGCTTCGGTGTATTGCAGGATGTGCCCTTCCCAAGCTCGCTTGTAGAGCTTGAGCACCGACTCGGGCGCACCCAAGGCATAGAGCAAGGTCCAGTTGTTGAAGTTCTCCATGGCGTCGTCGGGGCCGTCGAGTCCACCCCACCGCTCGACACATTGCAAGTATCCGCGATCGTCGAGATAGCGATCGAAGAACTCCTTTACGCCATCGGCGCCTTCTTTGAGCAACTTGTGTTCGGCCAGCGCCCATGCGGGCGGCGCCATGGGTGTATCGACGACGACCGTCTTGGCGCCGGCTGGTTCGGAAAACGATGCGAGCGAAAGAGATAGCAAAAGAGACAGCGAAAAAAGTTTCATTCCGATACGAAGGCCTGACATTTCGTTCAAACTCCTGCGTAGGTCATCACAACGATGTCTGAGTCGACGCCCCAGTCGAAGGGCCGTCCGGCGTGGTCAAGTCCGCGGGACAGGCCCCCTTGAAATACGGGCAGCGGAAACAGTGCGTGCCGATCTTGAGAGGAAATGCCACGCTTGACTGTGCCGCAAAAAACTCCTCCGTGAGTTGAAAGGCGCGATCCATCGCCTGCGCCTCCAAGTCGATGTCGACAGTCACATCCGGGCGCAAAAAGTGTAGCACCGCCCGGTCCGGTTTGCGTCCGCGCCACTTCTCGATGCCAACGCTATAGAGTTGGAGTTGGATTGCATAGGTCTTGGCCGTCTGCTCGACTTCGGCTCGCTCGAGACGATCGGTCTTATAGTCAACTAGCACTTGTTCCCGGCCGTCGTCGAACCATAGATCGATCTGTCCGCGAATCAGGCGGCCGTCGACAGCGAAGAGCAGACTCTCCTCACGGATCGAATGTGAAGCTTCCCGGGAGCGGCGTCCGAGATCGCTTTGCTCGAATCGCCGCACGAGGTCCAGAACTTCCTGATTCTCGTACTCTTTCGGCGGCTTGCCGGCCAGAATCTCGTGGACCCGTTGACCAAGATCGGTGGCGGTGATCTCGGTTGTCGTTTCGAGATCGTAATCTTCGACTGCAAACGCCTCCGCCGATTGCTGACCGTCAGGAAAACCGAGATACCTCGACAGGTAGTAGCGGCGCGGGCAGTCGGCGAACAGTGCGATCGAGGTAGCCGCCGCGGCCGAATCGGCCTGATCTCCAGGTTCGGCTGGTTCAACGGAAATCACTGGCCTGGGCGCGGCCGTCGATCGACCATCCGGCTCGGGCACGGCAAACGAGGGGCATTGGTCCGTTACGAGGCTGCGAATTTGCAATCCCTTCCGTGAGTAGATCTTTGGAGCGTTCGTGACCTCCTTGAAATCGACGCCCAGTTGATTACGCAGGTGCTTCGACCAGCCGCGCGCGGCCACCTTTCCCCTGAACGAGGCGCTAAGAACCAGGTGCTCTTCCGCACGAGTCATTGCGACGTAAAGCAGGCGGTCGGCTTCATCTTTCTCACGTTGGTCGTATTTCTGCTTGATCATGCCGTAGGCGGGGTCCTCCTCGGCTTGATCGGAACCAGGCAGCACCCACCGCGCTCCGACTCCGTGTTCGGGGTGGTACAGCGAACTCGTCTTCCTTCTACTCCCTTGCCGCTGCAACGATGGCAGGATGACCACGGGAAACTCGAGCCCCTTCGCGGCGTGCATCGTCATTACCTTGACGGCGTCGAGGTCCTCTTGAGCGAGAGCGGCCTCAGGTTCATCGAGCGCCGATTGCTGTAATTCGTCAAGCCGTGAGACCAGCTCGTCGAAACCGAGCCGGCGACGCTCGGACAACCGCCGTATGACGCCGAGCAACTTGCGAACATTCGCGGCCTTCAGGTCGCCGTCTGCCGATTGCTCGAGATAGGCCGTGAAACCCGACTCGCTGAGAAGCCTCGAAACGAGCACATGGGAAGAGACATGGTCACGTTGCTCGCGGAACGTGGTGAGGCGTTCACGGGCGCATGCCAACCGCGATGAGTCGGGCAAACCGTCCATGTCAGCAGCGAGCAGGCTATCCGCCAGGTTGCGGTATCCGCTGCGGCGCTTCAACTCGAACAGAGTGTCGGCGGAGACCCCGGCCAGCGGCGAGCACAGGTAGGCTGCCAGTGCAATTTCGTTCCGCGGGTTTCGGGCCGAACGCAGGAAGTTGATCAGGTCGCGGATCTCCGGAGCGTCGAAGAAGCCACTGCCCGCCGCAAGCTGATAGGGTATGCCTGCCGTTCGTAAAGTCGGGAGGATATCCGCGATTACCGGACGCATCCGCGCCAGAATCGCGAAGTCCCTCCAGCGAGGAGACCGCTTGAGTTTGCCGATCGACAAGGTTCGTCGCAGCTCGAGAATGCGGTCTGAGATCAGCCGCGCTTCGAGTTCCCGTGCCTTCCCTCCACTCCCTGAGCGGGCGACGAGTACGTCAACGCATGGTGATTCTTTCGCGGGAAGTTCGCGCGCCGAGGAAAGCTCTCTGCGTTCCACTCCTGAATCGGACCGTTGGAAGATCAGCTCGACAGCTTGCAGAATTTCGGTGCGGCTGCGGAAGTTATCCCCCAAGTCGACGACGGTTCCCTGCTCTTTCCGAACCTTCGAACGCAGGTCGCGAAAGATCTCGGGATCTGCATGACGGAATCCATAGACCGCCTGGTTTACGTCGCCGACGGCGAACATGCGGCTCGAACCAGATCCGGCTCTCTCCTGGACCCGTTCGATCAACCGTTTCTGCAAATGATTCGTGTCCTGGAATTCATCGACGAGGATTGCCCGAAACGGGAAACGTACCTTGGGCGAGGACTCGATCAAGTCGATCGTTTCCTGCTGCAAATCTGAAAAGTCGAGCCAGCCATAGCGCCGTTTCGTTACGCGATAGTCTTCGTCGACCTGCTTAAGCGTTTCGACGAGCCAAGCCCTGCCTTCCTCCTGAAGCGGAGAGAACCCGGCGCTATCGCTGCCGGATTCAGGCTTGGTGCCCCACTCGCGAATCGTGTTGTAGAGCCCACCGATCTCCTGGTGCACACTCGACCGTTCGATGCCGTTCACGTGGGCCCCGGAACCGAAAAAGTGTTTGAGAAACGTTAGCGCGCTCTTTTGATCGGTCAAACAGCGGCGGTCAAGAACAGCGGCGATCGAGCGCCGAAGCTGAATCTCGGCCTCCCAGGCATCAATCACCTCGAACGTCGGATCCAGCCCTGCTTGAAGAGAATGCTCGCGCAATACACGGGCGCAAAAGCCATGGATGGTCGAGATTTGCGCCAGTTGATAGGCTTGCCGATTCTCCGGTTCACTGAGAGCCACAAGACGTTCCAGCATGTTCGCGGCCGCCTTCTCGGTAAAGGTGATCGCTGCTATTGCGTCCGGCGGAATACCTTTCGCCGAAACAAGCCAACGAATACGCTCGACGAGCACCGTGGTCTTGCCGGAGCCGGGTCCCGCGACGACGCACACGTCACCCTGTGTCGATGCTTCGATCGCTCTGGTTTGGCTGCGGGTCGGAGTCACGGGCGGATGCGGCAGACATCTCGAAATTCGCAGTTGCGGCGGCAGGGCTCGAGGTCGTAGGGATCGGCCTCCATGCGGCCGTTGCGGATTTCCTCGACGGCAAGGGTCGTGGTCTCACGGGCGCGCTCAAGCATCGCTCGGAGTTCTTCAGG
>MKWU01007441.1_pt1 | contig 10487 bp, 9 predicted proteins | sample 809101 | NCBI WGS metagenome assembly MKWU01 (sample SAMN05860141, study PRJNA318959) | sponge metagenome | host: Aplysina aerophoba | place: Slovenia: Piran, Adriatic Sea, Gulf of Piran | collected 2013-05-07
GTCTTTCAGGAGCATCGCGAAGGCTGGATCCACCATATCAAGAAGTTCTTTCGTCCGCTCAAAGTTGTTTTGGTGTGTATCCCAACCATCCAGTGAGACTTCTACAAATTTGACCCCAGCCTCCACGAGTCGGCGTGCCATGAGACATCCTTGACCGAACTTATTCATACCATAAGCTTCTTGGACAGCGATCGGCTCCTCGTCGAGTCGGAAAGCGTCTATTTTCGGAGAATTGATGAGTTCATCCGCTTTCTTGTAAATCGCTTCGTGCGCTTCTGTGCTGCGTCCGGTCCGTTTCGCGATAAAATCTTTCTCAATCGCTCGGAGCATCTTGAGTCGTTCTCTAAAACGGTGTGTATCCATTTGCGCGGGATAGGAGATGTCTTCGACGGGTTTCATTGGATCTTTAACGACAAACGGATCGTGCGTTGCACCGAGAAAACCGCCGGAGTATGTCGGCGAATTAATGTTAACACAACTCGGCAGGTCCAAAAGTGCATCTTCAAGATAGTGAGAAGTGATTGATCCGAGGGTCGGATGTCTGACGGCTCCACCGGGAGCATATCCTGTATGGAGTAAATAGCGGGCGCGTTCATGATTTCCTTCACGCGAAACCATGGAACGGATAATAGAGAGATGGTGTGCCTGCTCGGCAATATTCGGGAGGTGTTCGGAGACCTGTATACCGTTAGCACTTGTCGGGATCGCTGCGAAGGGACCGCCGTTTTTAGTGCCGGGTTTGGGATCAAATGTATCTAACTGGCTGGCACCGCCACTCATAAAAAGAACGATACAATGCTTCGCTCGCGGTATTATATCTTCAAGTTGCGCGAGACTGCTGGAACCGAAGTGCTGCATCGCAATAAGCCCCAGAAAGCTACTGATCCCGCTCTTGAAAAAACCGCGGCGTGAGATTTCTTTGTGCCATAATTCTGGTGTATCGTATTCCGGCACCCACAATTTTGTGTCCATATCTATCCTCCTCGATTGCCCTCCTATTATTTTACCATGCTTGTGTCTTTATAAACAAGTGAAAATTTTCATCAAAGTTTACGGATTGGAAACCCTGCCTTGACAGAGTCAATCTGAAAATCAGTCAATAGTAGAGTTACTCCGCACTGCCACCGTTGACCCGTTTTGAGCTTGTACCCACATAAATATCTCAAATATTTGAGTGTGTCTGGCATCCATCAACGTTCACACAGGCACCTGTTACAAGGCTTGCCCGTTCTGATGCGAGGAAGACGACAACATTCGCGATTTCTTCGGGTTTACCGAATCTGCCGAGGGGCATATCGCTTTTTACAAAAGCCTCCATCGCCTCCGGATCTGCCGCTATGCGACGCGCCCAACCGCCACCGGGAAATAGGATTGAACCTGGGGCGACGCTATTGACGCGGATATTGTCCGGTGCGAGCTCGTTTGCCAACGACTTCGTCATACTGATCTCAGCGGCTTTCGCGGCGTTATAGGTAATGTGTCCACCACCTTCCCTACCGTAGATAGAGGTTATCATCAGGATCACACCACTACCCTGTTTTTTCATTTCAGGGATCGCGAGTCGGTTAACGCGCGCCGCAGAAACTAAGTTCAGATCAAGGATTTCGTGCCACTCGGTATCCGAAATCTCTTCAAGAGGGGTCCATCGGCTGCCACCGACATTGTTCACAACAACATCAATTCTGCCGTAGGTTTCTGCTGTTTCCGCCATAAATGCTTCAACTTGTTCGGTATCTGTAACATCTGTGAGCTTGGCGAAAACTTCTGCGCCTTTTGTAGTGAGTTCGTCTGTTACACTTTGGAGTGTATCTTCGGTTCTGCCGCAGATGCTGAGGCGCGCGCCTTCTTCAGCGAATCCGTATGCGATGGCGCGTCCGATACCGCGGCTCGCTCCTGTCACAACGACGACTTTATCCTTTAGTCCTAAATCCATTAGAATTCTATTTCCTTTTATTTTTATAATACGGTTTGAGAGCGATGCCCTAATAGTTGCTATTATAGCCCATAACCTTTGAAATGTCAACCGAATAGTGGATGCGACGATAAAAATACACTTGACAATTTATAATGACTGTGGTAAAATATATGTGTTGAAGGTAGTAAAAAGATTCTGTCTGAACTAAAAAACAGGAAAAGGACCCATGGCGTACTATATCACTGAAGAGTGTATTGGATGTATGGCGTGTTTAACGAACTGTCCCGTTGATGCGATTACGGGGGATAGGAACATGCTGCATATCATCGATCCAGACGTATGTATTGATTGCACTGCGTGCGGGATGGTCTGCCCGGTTGAGGCAATCCGAGACCAGTTTGGTGAGGTGTGCAAGTTCATCCGCCGTCCAACACACCGTCCTATCGCCGTTATTTACGAAGAACTCTGCTCTGGATGCGATTTCTGTGTTCATATTTGTCCTTGGGATTGCCTTGAACTCAAGGACCCAGACACCGGTGAACATGCCGAAAGTTTCTTCGGTATCTGTGAACTTGTTAAACCGAAGGAATGTGTCGGTTGCAAGTTATGCGAAGAAGTCTGCATCAAAGACGCTATCCGCGTTGAATCACCTGTGCTTGTAGAACTTGCAGAAGCAGCAGACTAACGTTGTAAGAGCGATGCTTCCAATGGTGAACACACACCTTTATAAACCGAACCTTGTCATCGTCATCTCTGGCCCGTCTGGCTCAGGAAAAAGCACCGTAATTAATACGCTCTGCGAAGCAGATGAAACACTGATAGAATCCGTCTCTGCGACGACGCGTCTGCCGCGTCGCGGTGAAGCAGATGGTGTTGACTATCATTTCCTGTCAAAACCGGAATTTGAAAAGTATGTTCAGCAGAACCGTTTTCTTGAATGGGCGGAATATGGTGGCAATTTCTATGGCACCCTCAAATCTGAAATAGTCGCTGCCCGCGAAGCAGAAAAAGACGCTATTTTAGAAATCGAAGTAAAGGGTGCCTTGCAGATCCAATCGCAAGACTTGTCACCCGCGCGCAGTCTCTTTATCTTCATCATACCCCCATCCTTCGCTACCTTGGAGGAACGGCTCCGTCGCCGAAAAACAGAATCGGAAACGGAACGCAACAAACGCCTTGCTATCGCGAAATCCGAAATTCTTGAGATTGAGCACTTCAATTATTGGATCAGCAATCCAGAAAACGCGCCACAACACGCAGTACAGCAGATTCAGGCTATTATCGCCGCAGAACGCTCCCGTATTGATATGCAATTGATAGAGACGATTAACCCGCTGCTCGGTGTTGATAAGTTAGATTAAATTATGGAGAGAACCATGGATACCATAAACGACTTTGACTTCAAACAGAGAAAATATATGCCAGTCTTTCCAAAAGCAAACGGTAAAACGACTGTCTATATTGAAGGCTATCCGTGTGAGGACAACGAACCTATGGCCGCAACTGGCTTTCATGGTGTACAGATTAACACCTTTTATGACCAACTCTCACGATATTTTGCTATCAATGACCAGATATACATCGGGGTTGACAGTTTTGTTTACTATCGTGAAGACGATATTACAAAGTTCGTTGCTCCAGATATTTACGTTGTATTTGGCGTTGCTAAAGCCCCTGAACGCCGTAGTTTCTATACGTGGGCAGAAGGCACCGCCCCGGTTGCTATCTTCGAGTTTCTCTCTGACGCGACGGCCCGTCAAGATCGGAACGAAAAAGTCGGCGTGTATCTCAATGAAATAGGTATCCAAGAGTATTTTATACATCAACCGGAACTGAAGAAACCTGCAGAGTTTCGCGGATGGCGGCAGGATCTATCAGGTGGTATTGTTGAGATGGAACCGGATGCGGAAGGCGGCCTGTTCAGTGAAGCGTTAAATCTCTACTTTCGCTGGGAGGAACAACATCACACCCACGTTAGACTTCTGCGTCCGTCCCTGCCAGATGGCACACCGTTTACAACATCTCTGGAGGAACAGCACATGAAAGAGGCAGCAGAAGCACGCGCCGAAACAGCAGAAGCACGCGCCGAAGAAGAAGCACTACGCAGACAACAGGCTGAAGCAGAATTGGAAAAACTACGCGCACAAATGGCTAAATCTCAACCCTCATAAAAAATATGGAATTCAGAGATCGGACGATTATCTTAGGTGTTACGGGTGGCATCGCCATCCATAAATCACTTGACTTGGCAAGTCAACTTGTTAAGAGTGGTGCCGCCGTCCATGTCGCTATGACGGAAAACGCCACGCGCCTTGTCCAACCTTTGCAATTTCAAGTTATCTCACGGAATCCTGTCCTGTTGAACCTGTTTGAGGCAGGCACAGACTGGAAGCCTCCGCACATCGATCTCGCTGACCGCGCTGATCTGCTCGCAATTGTCCCCGCAACAGCGAATATTATTGGTAAACTCGCAAACGGCATCGCCGACGATGCGCTCTCCACCATTGCTGTTTCCGTCCACTGCCCGATACTCCTCGCCCCTGCGATGAATGGTCACATGTATCAAAACCCTTTCGTGCAAGGAAATATTGACACCCTGAAAACGCACGGCGTGCATTTCATTGAACCCGCGAGCGGTGATCTGGCGTGCGGTTATGAAGGTGTAGGACGTTTGAATACAGTAGAAACGATCCTCCAAGGCGCGAGCAATATACTCTCATCTGTAGCGTCAAGAGAAAAAACACAGGATTTAAAAGGGGCACGTATTGTTGTTACAGCCGGGGCAACGCGCGAATACATCGACCCTGTGCGATTTATTACAAACCGTTCCAGCGGTAAGATGGGATACGCCATCGCTGAAGCGGCGGTACAACGCGGTGCCGAAGTGCAGTTGGTTAGCGGCACTGCTACTGTTTCTCCGCCTGTTGGTATCAAGACGCGGCACGTTGAAACAACTCTTGATATGTACGATGCGCTTCTGGAAGTATTCAATGAGACGGACATCGTCATTATGGCAGGCGCGCCTGCTGATTATCGTCCAAGTGAATACACACCCCATAAAATCAAAAAGAGTGCCGATACATTGACACTCCCGCTTGAAAGAAATCCTGACATCGCGCAGACGCTCGGCGAACAGAAAAGACACCAAACACTCGTCTGTTTTGCTGCCGAGACGAACGATCTTCTTGAGAACGCGAAAAAGAAGCTGATACGCAAAAACTGTGATTTGATTGTCGCTAATGACATTCTTGAAGAAGGCGCGGGCTTCCAATCTGATACGAATATTGTCACCTTGCTGGATCGGGACGGCACCTGCAAACAACTGCCCCGTTCCTCAAAACGGGACGTGGCGGATGCCATTCTGACAAAGGTTGTTTCTATACGAAACAACACAAAATAAGCCTTCTCCGAAAATGAACCAACAACAAATCCGTGCCTTTTTCGCTCTAAACCATACCCGTCCTAAAAAGCACTTAGGTCAAAATTTCCTCGTTAATCCAGAAGCCCTCAAAATCATCCTTGAAGCTGGAGCAGTCACAGAGGGTGATACAGTCATAGAAATTGGTGCTGGGTTAGGATGTCTCACAGAGGTGGTGGCGCGGCACGCTGAACGTGTTATTGCTGTTGAAGTGGACGCACTATTATATAATACCTTAGCGTCTCAATTTTCAACAAACCCACGCGTCCAACTCCTCAATGCTGATATTCTCAAATTGGAACTCAATTCACTGTTGGTTGACGGCACAGGGACTGTGCCTACTACATTTAAAGTTATCGCGAACCTACCTTACAGCATCACAACACCCATCTTATGGAAACTTCTCGCGCATCATAAACAAATTCACAGTTGTGTGCTAATGATGCAGAAAGAGGTCGCGGAAAGAATTGTTGCGGGACCAGGCGGGAAGGACTACGGCGCGTTGACAATCGGGGTCGGCTATCATGCCGAGGCAACACTTATTGCTACACTGTCGCCAGATAATTTCTACCCCGCGCCCAAGGTAGATTCTGCACTTCTAAAACTGGAAATGCGCGACACGCCAAAGGTTGCGGTAGACAATGAGGAATTCTTCTTTAAAGTAGTGCGTACAGCGTTTCGGACGCGACGGAAGATGCTAAAAAATGCTTTAGCCAAGGGTAAATTTGCTTCAGAAGAGGTATTGGCAGTCGCATTTGAAGAACTCAATATAGCCCCGCAGCGGCGCGCCGAGACATTGGATATTACCGAATTCGCAGCCCTCGCAAATTTTTTGTTTCAATCCGTATCAGCGAAGACAGGTGTTTGAGGCACATAATATTGAACTCACATTACGGGTCGCGAGCGACAAGAAACACCCAAGCAAAAACACTCGCTCCTACTGGGAGTGATTAGGATCGCGAGCACAGCTCGCTCCTACTGGGAGTGATTACAAGCGTATGTCCAACTCAATCAACTGCCAATATATAATTTTCCAATTTGAGTCTTCACGGCGGAACTCAAATTTACAATGTGCTTTGAGTTCCCTTGGATCCCGTTGTTCTCCCTTTTCCGCGTTTACATCAAGTTGAAGTGTTACTGCCATTTTCCGGGCATGGGTCACATCTATCTCTATATCCTTGAATAGGAATTCAAGGAAGACGTATTCTTCAAAAAGTTGCGTCATTGCTGGAACGACATCTTCATAATTTTCGGGAATAATGCCTGATGCGACACCGAAGAGTGTTGCAGCGTCGTCTGCAGCGACGTAGGTCTCCGAAAAAAGTGCCTGGATCGCCTCAATGTTTTCCATATCCAACGATTCAAGGAGGTCGGAAAAACTGTCAAAGAATTCTTGTATCTCCACCGCCGGATCCTTTAGGGGTGTCAAAGCAACATCGAAAACCAAGCGTCCTTGATTGAGCACAAAGGCTTGGTTATAGAGTTTGTAATCTACATCCTCAACAATTAACGTGTGCGCGTCGCTATAAACAACACCTTGAAAAGAGTAGAGACCCTCCACGCCAGTTTCAACTGATAACCCTAACAGTTTTACAATTGCCCCCGGAATAGGATTTCCGGTCCCCGCATCGGTGACAGTACCAGAGACTGTCCCGTATTCGAGCACGACTGGTTTTTCCGGTTCAGGTTCGGGTTCAAGTGGTTCTTCAGCTTTCCCACACGCGGAAATGTATATCATCAGTAAGAGAAGTAAGATAGTTTTCTTTGAGTTCATAATACCCTCCCATCTTAATTGTCAGAATCGGGATTTGCAGGATTAAAGGATTATCAGGATTATAAATGCTTCTTGATTGAGAATTGCCGTTTGTAGAATCGCCGAAATATTCTATTCCCCTTCGTTAAACCTCGCCAGTAAGGAAAAGAGCGCGCCTGCTGCTTCCTAAATGTCTACACATTTTCAGATTTTACTACGAAAAACTTCTCAAGTGTCTGTGAACTCGGCGGTTTTGTGAGTAGAGAAACGATTATCAGGGTGACAGACGAAACGGCGATCAGGATGGTAACAGGCATAATCCCTGTTCCGCCTACAGTGTATCCCGGTGTCTGCCAGTTGCGGATAAAGAAATAGAGCCATAACAGAATAACACTTATAATAGCGGCAAACACACCACTTTTTGTACTCCGCCGCCAGAACAGTGCTGCTACCACGATTGGGAAAAGCCCCGCAAATCCGGTGAACGACCAGATCGCGAGTCTAAAAATGCTCGGCGTGGCGATGAGAGAGATTAGATATGTGATACAAAGCACACCGCTTACAAATAACCGTCCGACCCATACCCGCTGTTTCTCGGAAAACGCGCCTTGACGATAATGCCCAATAATATCGTGCGTGAACATGCTTCCAATTGCGAGTGATTGTGAATCGAGCGATGACATAATCGCAGCGAAAACACCAGCACCTAAAAAGCCAGCCAAGACACCGGGGGCGTGTATACCGATCATCTGAATCAGCACATTATTTGCTTGTGGTCCCTTTAAACCCGGGACATCTACATTTCCTAATATTCCGAGCAGCACACTCGGAATCCACACAATTGCGATACACACTGGATAAAGGATAATTGCATAACGGAACGTACCGACATCTTTTGCGGTTAGGAAATGCGAGAAGATATGTGGAAACATACCGACACAGAGCGGGATACAGAGATATGTCAATAGTTCTAACGGCTGAATATGCTCCACCTGCATCAGCAAACCCGGATCAACTTTAGAGATTGCGTTTGCTAAACCGCCCATCCGATTCGTGATAACAAAAAAGGTGATGCCTCCGAGTGTCATGAAAACGAGCGTCTGGAAAGTGTTCACCCAAGCGGTGCCTCGCATACCGCTATAGGTAACGTAACACAGCACAACAGCACAGATAAGTAAACCGCCTGCCCACTGTGGAATTTTGCCGTCCGTGAGGGTCGCCAATGTTCCTCCGCCCCCCATAACCCCAATCAGTAGATACGGTATGAGCAGCAACACGAATAAAATGAAGAGCAGTAGTCCTATGCCATCGGACTCCCAGCGGTCTCGGAAGTACTGCGCCTGCGTCACATAGCCAAACCGCTTTCCGAGTCGCCATAGGCGCGTCCCGATAAAGAGGAATACACACGGCACAACGATCGCAGAAGAAGAAGCCATCAGCGCAAAAACACCGATACCTCTGTGGTAGGCTTCACCGGATGCCCCAAGGATCGAGAACGCTGTCATGTTTGTGCCGAAAAGCGTCATCAACAAGATGAACCAATTAATCGTCCGGCTCGCGACGAAGTAATCTTCGCCAGTGTTTCGGAAAAGTTTGTGGCTCAAAGCACCGAGAACCAGCACCATAGCGAGGTAGATAAAAATAACAGCAAGACTCATTTCTCTCCCCAATCCCCGCGTGCTTTGACGAAGGCTGCCATCAGCAACACTGCGACAAGGCAGAACCCAATATGATAGAGCAGCCCTACCGGCACTCCCAAAACAAGCTGCGGTGTTTCCCAGAGCCAGAAATCGTTATGAAGTAAGAACAATAACACAAGCAGGCAGTACAACATCCATCTAACTGGGTTTTTCATGGTGTGCTTCCCTTTCTCGCCAATTATAATAGAAAATGGCAATACTGGTAACGATTACTATTCCATGAATCCACACAAACTGAACGTCAGTTGGGAGAAAAAAGAGAATGAGCGCAGCGGTAAACGAGATGCAGCGTGTCCATAGCGACAATTTGTTAAAAATATAACCCGCGATCGCAGCCGCAAAGATAACCGTGCCAACCAGCGTGAGTGAGAAATACCCGAAAACTGTCCATAATTCTGGAGTGCCGCCATCGTTATCCAACCAGAGTAGCGCGGGTCGTAACACAAACGCGTAGGGCAGTGCGAAACCGACGAGCGCGAACCTGAATGCGGCGAACGCTGTCGCCATTATCCCAGAGCCTGCAATCGCGGCTGCCGCATAAGCTGCCAACGCAACAGGTGGGGTCACCATCGACATCATCCCGAAATAAAAGATGAAAAAATGCGCTGCAAGTGGAACGACTCCTAAGTCCAAAAGTATGGGACCCACCAAAATTGCCATGAGTAGATAACAGACCGATGAAGGCAGCCCCATCCCCAAAATAATTGTCGAAATCATCAGAAAGAAGAGTGCTAATATCAGATTTGTAGCTGCAAGCGGTAAAAGAGTCGAGGGTAACTTGCTACCGATACCCGTCAATGTCACGACCCCCAGAATGATACCGACGCATGCTGCAGCGGCAATTAGCGAAACGCCGCTCTGCGCTGCCCGCTCACAAGGTGCTATTAAAAAGTTGACACCTTTCATCAAATCCGAAGTACCAACATCGGCTTCAGTGGTAGAATGCTGTCCACGTATTCGGCGTATCAGGTAGCCCAACAGACTGATTGCGATGACTATCAATAGACTCCAACTCACCGCGCGGAACGCCGTAGCCCCCATTAGCAAAACACCGATGAGCGTAACAAATGCAGCGAGAAAGATACCGCCTTGCAGCGTCAAAAGTTTTCCACGCTTCTCTTTCGGCTCGCCGGTACGCGCTGCTTCAGAATTGCGAACGTGCCTACCACTTTTCGCCGACTTCGCTTTAGCCAACTCGCGAGCCGAAAAATGCACCATACATAGCATTCCAGTATAATAAAGGATTGCTGGTAGCAGTGCTGCTCTGATGATCTCCAGATATGTAACTGCAGGCTCCACGATTTCGAGCATCATATATGCGGCTGCCCCCATGATAGGTGGCATCAACGCGCCGCCAGAACTTGCGGCGGCTTCAATCCCGCCTGCTATTGCTGGTTGAAACCCAGAGCGTTGCATCAACGGAATTGTAAATGTGCCAGTCGTCGCTGTGTTTGCTACAGCAGAACCTGACAGCGATCCCATCATACCGCTGCTCAGGACAGCGACCTTCGCTGGTGCCCCTGCACTCGCCCCGAACACACGCCTCGCCAAATCCAAGACATAACGGGTGGCTCCCGTCCGTTCGAGCAATGTCCCGAACAGGACGAACAGGAACACATAGGTGAACATTACCCGAAGCGCGATACCAAATGTGCCTTGACTGTGTAAAAAAGTCTGACTGACAATACGTTGAACGGAATA
>MKWU01007442.1_pt1 | contig 10486 bp, 8 predicted proteins | sample 809101 | NCBI WGS metagenome assembly MKWU01 (sample SAMN05860141, study PRJNA318959) | sponge metagenome | host: Aplysina aerophoba | place: Slovenia: Piran, Adriatic Sea, Gulf of Piran | collected 2013-05-07
TGCACAGCCGCCTCCTGCGCGGCGGGTTATCGCAGTTGTTCGACCCGACCGACGTCAGTCTGTCCCGACCCTTGGCGGCGGCTGTCAATCGGGTAGAAAAAATCATTGAGGGGCAAATCCAATGCGCGAAAATCGCCGCGTGAAAACTTGACCTTTTTGTCCATCATATTGTGAAACAAGGACTTCTAGGTAGCGGCGCACATCGCGTCGGACTTCTATTTCAGGTATGTGCGCCCTGACATTCTGGGTAACTTCGTTGGGATGCGGTAATTCCTCCCCATACAGATCTTGGTGCAGAAGCCGGAGCATGTGCGCTCCCGCTCGAAGTGTCTCTGCTCTCAGAGCATCATCTTTCAGCCTTTCCCTCTCGCGGAGTGAAATGAACTGAGTGAGCTGATACCAGTGCTCAATAGGATCACAATGGGCCTGTGCTGATGCGAGAGTTTCATAGGCATGGCGCAGTTTTTCTGGTGTCAGACCATATAGCTTTTCTGTTTTTTTGGGGTCCCAACGACATGCCTCTGTCTCCCAATCCCACTTGAGAGCATTAACACTAACCCAGCGGTCGGAAGAGTGCCCGCGTGAAGTCCGTCTTGTTCGCATGTCACCTTGTGTCTGGGGATAATAACGATTCGATATGTGCTGACACAACAATGCAATTGCCCGACGGAATTCATGATCACGTAGACCCGAAGCGGATTGTTCAGTATATTCCATCCAGCGCGTGCCATTTTTTTGCCAATCAATTGGATTACCATCTTCCCTGTCGAGAAAACCATCAAGTTGAACTTGACATGTCAGCTCCGTCAACACGATATGGAGGTAATCAATTTGAAAGGCGGAATAATATCCTTCCTGATCCCTGACTGTGTGTGCAGGTACGATATGGTTTTGGGGAACGCATGTTGTATCGTATGCCCACCCTTTTTTGAACCAGTTATTTTCCTTACGGATTGGGATGTCGAATAACGCTTCGTCGTCGTTTGGTGTCAGCACTCTGAAAACCGGAGCAAATAATCCCAACCGTTCCAAACGTATCAGGCGCTCCCGATTAATCTTGAGACCACGTTTCGAACAAAACTTCACGAAATCATCAGTCCCCAGCAACCGGCAGGCAAGAACGGCTTCACTCTCGACAATGGCGCGTCCGGCATTGCCCGGGATGGTCAGCAGATTTTTGTTAGAAGTTTTCTTACTGTTGGATTGAGATTTTGGCATGTATGGATGTTTTGTGCGGGTATGGTTTTTGGAAACCCCGACCTACAAATCTTGAATAGTTTTATCAGATCAGCGGATGTAATATAAGTTCGTCTACTTTGCCAAAATGGCCGGCATTTACAGTCAAATATCGCCACTTGGGGAGTTGCCACTTCGTGTCACGATTTCCTATTACAAAAAGATATTCAGCGTTTTCTGCTTCCCGGCATCGAGCATCAACTTCCTTACCCATATCAAATAATTTGACGAGCTTATTTTGCAGCCAGATTTGTTTTTTTTCTGACTGCTTTTTTTCATCCTCGTGATAATCGTAGAAGATCAATATTTTTAGTGGTGACCGGAAAATAAGCAGCTTCCACATTTCCTGCTCTACTTTATCCTGATTTTCATGCTCAATGATTGCATCAAGACAAGCGGGATATGTGCCTGGGCTATACAGGTTGGGTTCCTTTCTGTAATACACAATATCCAAGGTGTACATATTTGTCATCATTTGCAAATAAGGTAATTGTTCTGATACCTGATGAAGGAAAGAGCCTTCATATGTTTCTTTCGTTCCTAACATGAATTCCGTCCACGTGCCGTCATTTTTATAGGCACTAAGAATACAATCAGCGCTCTCCTTCTTTTTTACATTCCACTGATCTCGGAATGCATCACAAAAGCGCTTGGCGGTAATTTTGTTATTCATCGTTTTCTCTCACATACTGTCATGAAAATCTCACGCGGGTCGATGACATCGTCATTTATAAGCAAATTCGAAAAATCAATCATAAGACTTATTTCCTCACTTTAAACTGTCACATCAGGCGGAATTTGCAGGTATGCGTGATACGGCTTCTGACTCATAATGAGGGGCTCTGTCGCCAGAGTCTCAGAAACTTACTCCAAGCTTTTACGTTCCTCTCATGTAGTTAAGGGAAGTGCTAGAATTCACGCTCCTCTTCTATTATTGCTCTTTCGATACGATCACTTAGATAAGTAATGTACTTTCCTAACCATGCCTGTATCCTTGGAGATAAGATTTCCGACATCCACTGTCTCGCAACATCCCGCTTTTCTGACAGGTAATTACTTTCAGGTCCACTCCACCCACCAAGAATAAAATGTCCGCAAAGGTTGTTGGCGAGGTGAAAATCGTCGCAATATTCTTCAATATACAGTTGCGTTAACTGACCGCCTTCATCTATATCCAGTGTTTTTGGCAATACATCTTCAATTAACCCGAGTCGATTTTCTTTGTCCAATTTAACCCACTCAATTATCTTCTTTGCCGGCATGTACCGTATGGCGCCATGTTTCGGCATTTCTTCAAATCCGGTATCAGATAACCAATGGATGAGTTTGTATCGGTCATTTCCTTCAGATAATAATAATCCGGATACTGTTTTCCATGTCTCATTCGGGTATTCCTTGACAATATCATCGGCGAGATTGGCAATTTCAATAGAATTTCCATAACGGGATACTCTCTCTATGTCCTTCATGATTGTATTGAAAAGTTCCATCGTTCGTTCTGGATATTCCTTTAGAAATCCCCTCGAAGCGATATCCCAATAATATCCATACATCTGATCCCGGTTATTTTCAGAAGGTAGAGTGATGAGTACTTTATAAATTAGATTTTCTGGAAAATCGCCTGTAGCGGCTTCACCAAAATAATAATTATGGGTATGTTGTAGACAAACATTGAGCGAAGCATCGTCACCACGATGCAAGAGCGCCAAAATGAGTTGTTGAAATAAATCTTCGGATAAACTGGCTGTCTTACGCGTAAAAGCAAACCCCTGAAAAGCTTCCGGTTCTAATTGTCCGTTATCGAAGAGGGCCAGCATGTCTCGTATAATAGGTTCGGTAAGCTTAGATATACAATCAATCGAAATTTTGCGCGTTGTTTCATTTTGTAATAAACGACGTGCCAGATTTTCGTATCGTAAGATGTTGTGCGAACAAATACCGGAAAAGTAGCCACCGAGGAAAAGGCCATTATTAATTTGGTTACCGCCTTGGGTATAATTGGTTATTGTTTCATCGAAGCTTTCATCAGCCAATTTTCCGCACTGCTCACCCAACGCCCGCAATTTATATCCAGTTGCCTTGACAAGTTTTGGTAGGTGCTCAGAAAATACTGCAAGATTTACTATATATTCTTTTGCAAGAGCCCGTACACGTTTATCGGGTGATCTTGTCTGTGTATCTTCCTCACGAAATGAACGATCTTCTTGCCAGTTGGTAAATAAGATATATCGGCGTGTTCTTTCCCATAGGGATGAACCGGTTAATAATTTGTCGAACTGTCTGATTCTGGAAGGTATTTTTTTATCAGAGGTTTGTTTGTATCGATTTTGTAGTCGGATAACAAGCTGAATCAATGGCTTATGGTCTCTCCCCTTGTCGCCAGCAAGGTCAAAAAGTATATCCATCACTTCATCGGTCATTTCTTTGAATTGAACAAATCCATCGCAGGCGTTAATCAATATTTCCGCTGCTCGATTCTGATCGTCCACATTAAACCCTTCCATTTCATTGTGGAGAAAATGCAGTACCTTGCGCCAATAATCAAATAATTGGCCATATGTCTTGGGACGCCAGAATTCAATTGCAGGTTTTAGACCCTGATACTCAGGGCCAACCATCCGGGAACCCCCATATGTCCGTAGCCACTCTTCGCATATATCCAATCCGAGCGCGCGACGGCTAGCATCATTACTCTTTACAAGCTCTTGTAAAATAGGAAATCGTATGGATGGTTCAGCCTGGGTTGCTGCTAAACCCCGAATGCCGAACAGACCGATCAAAGTACCTTTTGCGTTATTTGAATAACCTGTATTTTCTGCCAGAGCCATGGGAATTAATACGTAAATTGCGCGGACAAACAATTTATCCCAGACTGCGATCTTTTCCAATGCCCATACTATATCTTGGCGTCCGGTGCTCCAGGCGTACAGTTCCTCATGTGACCAAGTCTTTATTGTTCTTTCCAGTAAAGCAAGTGTTCCATCTGGATCAGCTTCAGACAGGTATCTTAGAAATCTCATACCCTCTTCAGAATTCAGGAAGCCCTGCTCAGCGAATGGTCCGGTCGTTGATAATATACCTTTGACTACACGTTCTGCTTGCGATGCTCCCTGGGTGTAAATAAACAACTCTAAAAACCATCGCCTCATGCTCTCCGGAACTTTTTCCAGGAAAGGCTTGAGTTCAAAACCATGACCATGCTTCGGCCAAAATTGAGTCCATAAATACACATGTAACGCTTTTGGTACGATAAACAGGGTGTGGCGACCCTGTAATATGCGTTTATCTCGGTAGTGCTGCACAATTTGCTGGAATCGGCCCCAGGTGATATCCCGATCTACAAGTTCAACCAGACCGGAAACAAATTTCGCTTCATCACTTACCGGTGGTTCAAATCCGAAACGCTGAAACAAGGCAATATGACGTAATACGGTTTGATGCTGCTTCGCATCCTGGCTCGCCATCTCTTTATACCCAATGATATATCGTTCCCATACAGGTACATCGGCGGGAGATTTCAATATGTCATCCGGATTACTCTTGAGATTTTCACCGAGCAAGTGAGCGACACGGGGAGACCCTTCACACCATTTTGCCCAGTTACTCAAATTTGCCTGTCGCTGTAGATAACTGAGCAGGATATTATTGATTTGCTCTTCCGGAAGCTGGGGACAAGGGTATACCCGCATGGCGCTGTCGTAAGTTTCCTCAGGTCCATGGTCAATAGTAATTAATTTAATGCTGCTTCTGCCCTTTATTGCCGACCAAATCTGCGCCCTGTCGCGATTATCGCAATCGTCAATAACCAATGTGACGGAATAGGTTCTGTCAGGCTTCAACAACTCATTAAATAATTCGCTCTTTTGAAAGTCCTCACCGGTCGGCACGTAGATGACTGAAGCTCTGATTTCATCATCATTCAGCGTTTCAAGTACTAATCGGGTTTTCCCGATACCAGGTTCACCGATGATCCGGATATGCTGAACGGCATTTTCCAGCAGGGCCGCTTTTATATCCTTGATTAATGTCTCTCGTTCACTTCCAAGTTCAAACTCTCCCTGCATTTGGGCATTATTTCGCCAGCCTTCGATTGACATAAATCCAGCATCATCAATACCGATTAAGTCAAGACAGATAGAAGGGTATTTATCCAGTTCACCGATAATCTGTCCCTGTCCGTACACGCGTACTCTTGGAGTGGGGTAACCACATTGATTGAACAAATCCGTCAGAAGTTTGACTATCTCTGTGTGCCGGCTCGGTAATAAATCATGACCGAAAGTAACAAGGGCATAAGCACCATCCTGTTCGAGGCAGTTTTTTACCTCACTGCCTAATCGGTTTTTTGACGGTGTAACATTTGATTTCCCAAATAATTCTTTCTTGAGGACGCTGGGTTGCCAGGGTTTAAAGCTGTCACCTGTTTTGATTTGATAGTACGTGCTGCCTTTATCCAGCAAAGAACCGGAGACTGGGGAATTTTCTACCTTTGCGTCAATGCCCCCATCGGGCGCATTGATATTGGAAGACAGTATGACGTCTTTTGGCCCTAGTCCGTTTGCAATGGCTTCACACCGCAACAGTCTGAGAAACAAGTCCGTCCCTTGTTTTGAATCGAACTTGCCCAATTCACCCGGGGCAGGGGCAAAGGTCGATTGTACAGGAGCAATATTTTGATCACCTAAAACCGGACCTGTATGGATTTGTACATTCTGTACACTAACGTTTACTCGTAGTCCCGCTTTTTTCGCGAGTGCCACCAGAGCATCCAGGCTGAATTTATCAACACGGTCTTTGAGCAAATCACTCAAGCGAGGTTGGGTAATACCCAGCGTTTCGGCTATTTGAGCCTGTGTCCCAACGAAATGCTTTTGCAGATGTTGCTGCAAGTCCGACATCAATTTGGCGCGTTCCAGTATATCGGAGGATGATTCACACTTAAGTTTTGCGAAGTGTTGCTTGATTACAGTATTTGTCATATTTGGTTTTTTCTAGTGATAACAACAAGTCTAATATTGGTTTATATTATATCAACAATGATATAAAATATGCACCATAACTGGGATAATATCACCAATTGCAGGGAAATGAAGGAATTGCCTTGTTATTGCCTTATTTATCCCTATAATGACAATTAGTTATAGTTTATATAATCAACTATTATTGCGTTAATTTACAGGTCTTTCTCAAAATTTTCACTATTTTATACATTATCAATAATTATTGATACTATCTATTTTGATGATAAATAAAGCAATTCAAATTGAAGAAGAAGCTGGGAAAGTAGTTTTGTCTGTCTTGCAACGAATCCCCGGAATTATGGATCTCCGGGTTGAACTGGATCGCTGGATTGAAAATTATAGCGCCGACTTCCTTGTATCGTTTCGAAAGCAGAACGACAGGAAGACTTTGCTGATTGAAGTCAAATCATCTGGTCAGCCTCGATTAGCGCGCGTTGCTGTTAACCGGTTACTTCTACTACAGCACAATCGACCCCGTGATTATGGCGTATTTGTCGCACCGTATATCTCAGAAAGATCAGCCGAAATTTGCAAGAGTAACGGGATAGGCTATATCGATTTCTCCGGTAATTGCTGGTTAAACCTTGATTCGATATACATAGAGATAAAGGGGAATCCGAATCGCTTTTCAAAGAAAAGTGAATTGAAATCGTTGTTCAAACCCAGAGCAGAGCGGATACTGAGAGCCATGTTATCTGAGCCTGGATATGAGTGGTCTGCAATGGAACTCGCGAAATCTGCTGGTGTCAGCATCGGCCAGGTATCTAATGTCCGCAAACTATTACTGGAACGTGAATGGATAGAGGATCAGAAAACAGGGACCAAGCTCATTGAACCTTACCAAATGCTTGCTTCCTGGTTGACCGAATATCGACCCGACAGGAGCACCATATACGAACTTTACGATATGGGAGAAGTGGGAGATATTGAGTCGGCTATCTCAAGCTTTTGTGACAGTACAGGAACCCGTTACGCATTCACCGGATTTTCGGGCGCCTCGCGCTACGCTCCGTTTATAACCTACAAGACAGTTGCTGTTTATATGGATATCTCACAGGAAAATATTACGGAATTGCCATTCAAGCCGGTGACGTCCGGCGCTAATATCAGAATTATTTCACCCTATGATGACGGGGTATTTTACGGAACCCGCAACATACGGGACCAATCTGTGTCATCTTCCGTACAGTGTTACCTTGATCTCAAGGATGAAAAAGCAAGGGGAGAAGAAGCAGCTGAAGCCTTGCTGGAACAGGTGATTAAACCATCATGGCAGTAACAAAGGTTGACTATCCCGATTTGGCAGTGCGGGCTGCCGAATCGGTGCTTCTGGAACTTGTTCGCATTCTCGGGGAATATCTCGATCATGTTGTCGTGATCGGCGGTATGGTTCCAAAATATCTGGTGACTAACGCCCAGGAAAAGCACATCGGTTCAATCGACGTTGACCTGGCCCTGGATCATCGTCGTTTCGATGAACCAGGTTATCAAACATTACATAAATTACTCGATGAGCATGATTACCGTATAGATGCTAATCACCCATATATATATCGAAGAATTGTTCTCATTGACGGCAATGAAATTACTGTTCATGTCGATTTACTTTCAGGTGAATACGGCGGTACAGGCAGAAGTCGCAGAACACAAAAGATACAGGATATCCGGCCACGCAAAGCCCGCGGCGCTGATATGGCATTTGATGATCCCATACATGTAAAAATTGCCGGAGAGTTACCTGGAGGCGCAAAAGATACTGCAACTATACGTGTTGCAAGTATAGTCCCATTCATCGTGATGAAATCGATGGCTATGCGTGACCGTCTCAAACAAAAAGATCCCTATGACATATATTATTGCCTGAAGTACTTTCCGGGTGGAATTGAAGTAATTGCTGAATCATTCAGCTTGTTAAGAAGAAATAAGCTGGTTGAGGAAGCCCTGGCTATCCTTGCAGAAAAATTCAATTCGCCCGAACATGTCGGCCCTGTCCATATCACAGAATTTCTTGAGATAACCGACCCGTACGAAGTGGAACTTACAAAACGGGACGCCTATGAGAGAGTTCTGTATCTGGTGGAACGTTGTAGCGGATGACGCCAAAGCCTATCTTGACTACCACTTCCTCTTCGTCGCGCATCCTCTGTTCTAGTTCCCGGTCAACCTCAAGTTTATACCCTACACAATTCAGTACCCTGCTGTATGGGATGAATTGTGATGTTTCTCCAAATAACTGAAAAAATAATTCCTTGACAATGGCGCCGGGGTATTTATACTTCGCCGCACTATGAACGCAGCCCTGATAACGACACGTCACAGTTATTCGGAACCGGCCGTTGCCGGCGCCGCGTCGATGCGCGCCCGCGCCATGCATACGGCCGCCAGACGCGCGGTTTCATCCCGTTTTAATGAGGATAAAAACGAACCGATGCGTTAAGCCTTCCTGACACAATCCTGCTGGAAGGCGCGTGACAACGAACCTTCCGGAGGACATCCCTGACGACAGCCCCGGTTGGTTCAAATCAACCGGGGCTTTTTTTTGCAAATGGACCGGTAGCTCAGCCGGTAGAGCGGCGGGTTGAAGACCCGCGCGGCGGTGGTTCGATTCCATCCCGGTCCACCAGGTACATGGCATGTAGCTTAATGGTAGAGCTTCCGCCTGTTAAGCGGAAAGATGCTGGTTCGAGTCCAGCCGTGCCAGCCAGAAACAGACGCCGCTGCGGTAGCTCAAGGGCCAGAGCGCTTGACTGTCGATCAAGAAGATGCCGGTTCGAATCCGGTCCGTAGCGCCATAAGCATTTGATCCGGTGGGCGAATGGTTAAGCCACCAGACTTTCAATCTGGTAATTGCAGGTTCGAATCCTGTCCGGATCACCAGTTTAAACAGACCGGTAGCTCAGCCAGGCAAGAGCGCGCGGCTCATAATCGCGAGGACGGCCGTTCGAATCGGCCCCGGTCTACCAGACGTTACCTGGGAGTAGCTCAGCCTGGCCAGAGCCCTCGGCCTGGACCCGAGAGGTCGCCGGTTCGAATCCGGCCTCCCAGACCCATTGATGGAGACTCGCAAGGCTGGCGTGCTTATCCGGCTTGAACCCGGTGATGTCCTGACGGACGTGGGAGTTCGATCCTCTCAGTCTCCGCCAATAACTGCCCGTAGCTCAGCGGAACAGAGCAGCTGGCTTCTAACCAGCAGGTCGGGAGTTCGAATCTCTCCGGGCAGGCCATCTTCCGTCCTTGGCATAGTGGCCGTGCATCCGGCTTTTAACCGGAAGAGGGGAGTTCGATTCTCCCAGGACGGACCATTTGCGGCTGTAGCTCAGCGGAGCAGAGCGCGACCCTGCGAAGGTCGAGGTCACAAGTTCGAATCTTGTCAGCCGCGCCAATTCTTTCAAGTCCATTTGTCCATATCCTGCTCGAACTGACGTAATCTGGTTAATGACTCGTTGTGATAGTACTGAGCATCTTGTCCAGTTCCTCTTCGTCGCGCATTCTTTGTTCGAGCTCTCTGACGACCTCAGTTTTATACCCTACGCAGTTCAGTACCCTGCTGTATGGAATGAGTTGCGATGTGTCTCCGGGGTCTTCCCACTCCGGGCAAATCTTGTGTGTGATGTCGCGAAGCTTGTACTTGCTATATTGACCGTACTTGTCCCATATGCATTGAAGAATTTCCATATCCGCGTCACTTAATTGCGTCAAGTTGTCGGCAGGGTCGTGCGCCGGTTGTAATCCCAGTTGGTGTCCGGCTCTGGCGCTGATCCAGCTTTCCCACCCTCCGTCTTCCGAATCTATGAAACCGTTCATATGATCCAGTGTTTTGGATAATACCGGACCGTGTTTCATGGAAACCAGTACATCCCCTGTAATTGGTTCGCCAAACCTGGTAAGAGATTCACGCTCGGCCAGATACATTAACTTCATGAGCTTTAGTAATTCGATTGTGCCGCCGGCGCGAGAGATGAAGAATGCAGCAGTCTGTGCTGCCCGCTTTTCACTATATGCCATATTAGATGCTCACCGATGTTCCCTGAGATATGGATAAAACTCCTATTATTCGGTACATATAGACTTTTCTGCCGAGTTAGTCAAGTGTGCGTCTGTCCCCTGATCCCGCGTTAGAAAGCCCAGGAATCAAAAAAGCCCTGCCTGTATAATATCTTGTGTCATCAATCAATATCACCCAATGGGTGCAACAGGCAAGGCTTATGCACATCCTACCCTATACCATA
>MKWU01007443.1_pt1 | contig 10485 bp, 7 predicted proteins | sample 809101 | NCBI WGS metagenome assembly MKWU01 (sample SAMN05860141, study PRJNA318959) | sponge metagenome | host: Aplysina aerophoba | place: Slovenia: Piran, Adriatic Sea, Gulf of Piran | collected 2013-05-07
ATCGTAAGTACCGCCAGCGACTCCGTCCCGTCCGTGCCCCGGGCTACGAAGAGGTTGATGATCGGCCGGCTCAGGGCCTGTATGCCGATCGTTATCGCCAGGGGCCAGTAGAATCGCAGTACATAGGCCGCGGTCAGGGGGAGCGGTTTCCGCGTGACCGGTTCGCCGCCGGCATCCTGTCCTGCCGCTTGCTCCCCTTCTGCGGCCCCGCCCCTGTCGCCCCTGTGCAGCGATCTGCGCACGAATCGCCGGTAGCCGTAGAAAATCACGGCCAGTTCCGTCAGTACGCCGAAGTAGGTCGCGACAACCGGCAGGAGAATGGGGTCGGTTTGAACGGCCGGTGTCGGCAGGAACAAGAAAACAGACAGCACGCTCATACTGATCCCCGCCATCATGGCGTAACTGACGATGTCGGTCCGTCGTGCCCTCAGCAACAGCCCCGAAAGAAACCTCGTAATCCCCACGATCAGCGGAATGGGCAGCAGGTATCCGAGGGCTCTTCGCACCGTGCCGCCAAGGATCGGGTCCACGGCATGAAGTTCGTCGATCACCCACAGTCCCACCGGTGTGAACGCCAGACTCACAAGGATGAGAAAGTGCGCGCCGCCGAACCCGGCGACGCATCGAAAAACCGTGTGGAAGGTCGCCCGGTCCCGGACGAGGACCATGGACATCTGCCGTGTCTGGGAGACGGTGCCGGTCAGGAATGACGTCAGCCCCCAGGCAATTCCGTACGCGGCAAGGGTTTCGGTGGGTCTGGGCACGCGCGCGATACCGCCGTTGATAACCTGAATGCCCAGTTCATATATCAGTTCGGTTATGACGAGGGGGAGGAGGAACCAGAATAGGGACCTGTACATGGTAGGAGAGTATAGGGGGACCGGTGATGAGGGTCAAGGCAGAGTAGGTCAGTATGCAAGTCGACATAGCATGTTTTGGGAATCGACCTTCACCGCCGTCAACCACTGAGATTTAGCTGTAGCGATTGAGGTCCCCCCACGATCTGTCGATGTGGGCGATATCGTACCGATGTGTTCGGAGATTTACAAATTGCCGGTTGTTGGAAATGCATGAATGGCTTACATTGAAACGACCTTTGGATCAAAGCAGTTTGGACGATCGCAGTTAAGTTGATCTCCGCTGATCTCCCAATTGTTTTTGAACTGCTTGCACCTTATTCTTGTGATATTCGTGCGAGGATTGGAAGCCGTACGTGGACTAATCTTATGAGAGATGCCCAACATCTGGACAAACTTGGTATAAGGAACTTTCGTGGGCTGTCCTGCATCGATTTGGATGACCTGGGGGCTTTTAATGTTCTGTTGGGGGCGAACGACGTAGGCAAGACGTCCATCCTGGAAGCTGTTTTCCTGCTGTCAGGTTTCCCAAATTTGGAATTGCTCATACGAATCCAGAATCTGCGAAACTATCTGGTTCAAGACGCATATGCTCTTTCTCCTGTTTTCTTTAATATGGACGTAGACAGGCAGGTAACGTTGCGCGCCAGGTCTGCTGATGGTTCGGAGCGTGAAATAGTCATATCCGCTCCATATCAGACATACGACGGTGAAATCCAGCAACCTGAAGGCGTAGCAGATGGCAACGCAACGGATCTCGGAACAAACAAGATATCAGTTGCCCATTCCTCCTCGTCGGTACGCTCAGGATCCCATCGCTTACGTTATGACTCGTCGTTCAGATCGGCCGAAACGGAACAGCCGAGTGTGTTCTCAGGAGAGTTGGCCGTTCGCAACGGGAGTTTCTCACCACCCCGTATCCCGGATAATCTCGTAGGCAGTTTACTTTCTACCAGATACTTCCATGCGAACAGTACATACGAAGGTAGCGTAATCGGAGATGTCATCGTCAACAAGAAGACCGAAGAACTGCTCGAATATCTGCGTATCATCAATCCCCGGGTCAAGGGAGTCGCAGTAAAGGGGGAAGTGGCCTATTTGGATATCGGACTGGAAAAGATGATGCCGCTCAACATGTTCGGAAGCGGTATGGTCCGAGCAGCTACGATACTGTCATATTGCATATTGGACAACGTTCGAATTCTATTGATTGACGAAGTCGAAAACGGTCTTCACTATCAAGCCATACCTCCGTTGCTCGCCGCACTCCTCGAAATGGCTGGACAGGGTCGAATTCAAATCATCGCTACGACACACAGCCTCGGTGTATTGGAGAGTCTGCGACAAGTGTTGAGTCAAAGTCAATACTCCGAGAATCGAGGAACGACCAATTGCTACTCTCTTCAGAAGGACCAACGAGGACTGGTACGTACCTACATGTACGAATATGATCAATTCGAGCATTGTATCGCACAGGAGATAGAAATACGTTAATGAGCGTTGGTTGGATGTTATTTGTCGAAGGTGGAGAAGATAAGGCATTTCTGGATTCCCTGTTGGATCATCTGGATGTTGCCAACGTCAGCACGGTTGAAATCGGTGGAGGAGTGTCCAAACTTCAGAAAATAAAGCCAAATTTGAGTAGAGCGCTAGATAGCGGAAACCGCATCGCCGTCATACTTGACGCAGATTCTGATTTTTCCAATCGTCGTGACGAATTTCTGAAGTGTAAGAATCAGTTTGGACTTCCTATCGATCGATTCTTCCTGCTGCCAGACCACAAGACTTCGGGTTGCCTTGAGACATTACTGGAACAGATGGCCGTTCCCAGTCATCGGGGCATATACAAATGTTTCGATAAATACAAGACTTGCCTGTGGGATAGAGGAAACCCGTACTGCCTTCCCAAACCCAAGGCTCGAATCTATGCGTATTGCGAGGCATTGGGTATTGAGACGAGAGGAACCGAACGAAGTTACGAAGACTCATTGTATTGGGACTTGGACGTACCCGAACTGGAACCTCTAAAACAGTTTCTCTACGATCTGTAACGGATCAAACCGGCCCTGACGTATCAGAATGGTTGGTGTACGGGCAAGTACCCACGCTGTTGCGGACAGGGCGTATAATTCGTCGCACGGTCGGCCTCCATTAGAAAGAACATGCAGGCTGCGTTTTCCGAAAGAACTGACCTCCGGGGCGATTTCCGTGATCTCAATACGCTCAGGCTTCGAACTGCGTTAGCTCGACGGGAGGAAACTGGCTCGCGTAGGCATGGACTGCCGGGGTGCCTCCCAGGTGCATCAGCAATACGCGGCTTTCCGGTTCGAAACGTCCCTGGCCGGCGAGATTGAGCAATCCACGGACCGCTTTGCCTTCGTAGACGGGGTCGGCCATAATGCCCTCGGTGCGCGCCAGGAGATGGATCCCTTCATAGACCTCTTCGGATGCGACGCCGTAGGGATCTTTCGTGGCCGCGACGATCTCAATGTCGTCGGGGGCGACGCGTTCAGGTAATTCCAGGGTCTCCAGCGCGGCATTTGCCAGCCGAAGCACGCGCGCCTTCTTGATTTCCATCTCGTTGTCGTCCGATACGCCGATCACCCGCGTACCGGTTCCCAGCACGGCGAATCCGGCGACCAGTCCGGCCTGCGTACTGCTGCTGCCCGTACAGTGTACCACGTAGTCGAAATGGACGCCAAGATCGCGCGATTGCGTCACAATCTCCGCCGCGCAGGCCAGATAGCCCATGCTCCCCAGCGGATGATCCGACGCCCCTCCGGGAATGAGATAGGGTTTGCGTCCCTTACGGCCCAGATGTTCGGCCAACTCCTCAAGGGGGCCTTTGTCCTCGATGGGACGTTCGCGTTCGTCGAGGTAAAGTTCGGCGCCCAGGATATTGCTGAGCAGGACATTCCCGGTCTCCCTGTATCCAGGTCCGGCGTCCCGGGTCCAGGCACAGTGCAGCAGCGCGCATTGCAATCCGCTTCTGGCCGCTGCCGCCGCGGTTTGACGTGTGTGGTTCGACTGGATCGCTCCGACCGTGACCAGGGTGTCTGCACCGGACCGCAGGGCGTCGCCCACCAGAAATTCCAGCTTGCGCGACTTGTTGCCGCCACCGGCCAATCCGGTCAGGTCATCGCGCTTGATCCAGAGATCCGTCCCTCCGAGGTGGGCACCGAAACTCTCGAGCTTGTGGATCGGCGTTGGCAACTGTACCAGGGGTGTTCGGGGCAGGTCCGGCAGCCGAATCAGCCAGTCGGCGAGATCGTCTTTTTTCGTCATGTCGTCGTATCTCGATGCTGAAATAGCGAAGTCTTACGAGCATTTTTGAAATCTGGGGCCAGGTTCATTTACGCGTAATCGTAAACTTGAAGGGAATCATGAAAGATACTTGTTTACCATATCCCAAGTGGTTACTTTGGGGCGGTGTTTCAGCGAAGTGAGGCCGAGCTCGTCCCGTTCGAGTAGGGAAGCCCACGTCAGGAAGCTGTACCGAGTAATTTACCGTAGTAACCGCCAGAAACAATCATTTCAGGAAGTAACAAACGGAGTGTAATTGGGCATGGTTCCACGCGACCAATGGCTCATCGGTTCCAAGGGCGTATACCACGGCACGATCGGTGGATCCTGGACGCGCATCGGCGCCCAGGAATACGGCATTTCGAGCTTGATCCGCGAACCGGACCGCCTTGTGGCGGGTGCGAGTTGGGGCAGTGGGCTCTGGGAGTGGTCGATCGGGAACAAGCGGGCGGGTGAATCGGGCTCATCGGCCCAGCCGGACTCAACTAACCAGACGAGCCAATCTGACCCGACGGGCCAAGCCGGTCCGAGGGACCAGACCGACCGAGCCAACCAAGCCGGCCAACCAGACCGCTGGAAGCAACTGCACGACGAAACGCTCACCGAGGTCATGGCCATCGCGGCGATCGAAGGATCTCCCGGGGTGGTTGCCGGATCCCCCTACGGAATCGCCACGGGCCGCTACGACGACGCCGGCGCTGCCCGCTGGACCCACCACTCGGACGGCCTCCGCGTCAATGAGCGATTTACCAACGCCATTCTCGTGCATCCTGATGATCCCACGACCTGGTCAGTCGGCACCGAAGGCGGCGTCCTGATTGCGGACGAGTCGGGCGCGGCATGGCGGCGGACCAGCCTGTCGGGCACCGCCGTTCGCGCACTGGCTTTCATACACGGTCAGTTCTGGGCGGGCACCGACGACCGGGGCATCTGGCACAGCGAAGACGGGGCGCGCTGGGACTCGGCGGGCCATACGCCGGACGGAGGCGCGGTTTTCGAATTAACGCTGGCCGGAGATGATATACTCGCCGCCACGGAACACGGTGTGGCCGTCGGGGATGGCTCGGGTCACTGGGTTCGCACCGGACCCCGGCACCTGTGTGCGGCCGTGCGATGCCACCCGGTTTCAACATCGACTTGGCTGGCCGGCGCCACGCCGGGCGGACTGTGGTACACGGAAGACGGGGGCAACGCGTGGCAGCATGTCCCGGGATTCGTTAACGTACGCGCCATTCTCCCACCGGAAACGGATTGAACATGGACCAGGAAACGTATAATCAGCAGGTCAGCGCACGGGCGGACCAGGTGGTTCGGCACCGGGCCGGGGCGGGCGGTGGAGGACTCTGGGACGTGAACGCCCACCTGGCGACCGGCATGGATGACGCCGAAATCGTCGAAATCGTCCGGCGGTCCCTGTCTGATCAGACCGACGGATGGGGCGGCCGCCCGGCCGGCGGACCGTTCCACGTATATCCCTGCGGCGCGCTCATCGCCCGGTGGCCCGATCGGCTCCCGGAAGAAGCCCTGGAAATCATCCGGGATTTCATGATGGACGGCGTGCTCGAGCGCGGCAACACGGAGAACCACTGGCTCATGTTCTACGTGGGCAACCTGCTGGCGGCGGAACGCTGGCCGGACGCGCAATGCATGTGGAACGGCCTTTCGGCGGAAGCCAACCGGGCCGAGGCCACGCGCTGGATCCTGGGTATGATCGATCGCACGGCCGTCAACGGCCATCACGAATACGATTCTCCCCAGTACCACGTGGAGCACATGGTCCCGATGGTCACGCTCGCCGATCACGCGGCCGATCCCCACCTGCGCCACCAGGTTGAACAGGTACTTTCCCTTTACGTGGCGGACATGGCCCTGGAGTACTACTATGGCGCCTGGGCGGGCGGACACTGCCGCGAAGGATACCGGGAAAACACGTGGCGTAAGTCCGGCGCGATCTCCGCGCTGCAGTATCTTTACTTCGGTGACGAGGAATTCGAACCAAAGCATCACGTCCACGGTTTCTGCATCCCGCCGGCGACGGCCGCCTACCGGCCCCCGGCTCTGTTCGCGGAAATGGCCGTAGACCGATCCAGACCGCACGTCGTGAAGAAGACCAAGGCGCCGAGGACGATATACCGCCGCGTGGAACACGAAGCACAGCCGGTTCGGAAGTACACCTACATGAGCCCTTCCTTCGCGTTGGGATCCTCGCAATTGGGCCTGCCGGGTCCGGGGTCCGGTCCCATCGACCTGATTTCCTGGGACCTGACATGGCGGGGAGAGAACCAGCAGGCCAAGATCTGTTGCAACCACCCCTATCGCAGCCCGGAACGCTTCAGCGCGTTTCTCGTGGGCTATCCGCAGCAGATCCGGCGCCAGATCGGATCCGACAAGCCGTACCTGCAGTGGCCCGACCGGCTGTTCGGCGCGTCGCCCTTCGAGCGAATGATGCAGCACGAGGGCACCGTGATCGTGCTGTACAAGATCCCGACGGACGACGAGGCGCCGTTCATCAACCTGTTCCTGCCCCGAACGATCGCCTGGGCGGAGCGGGACGGATGGATCATGGGTGATACAGGTAACGGCGCGTATGTCGCCCTCTATCCTATCGGCCCCTACGAGTGGACTGAGATCCGGGAGGAAGGGTCCATGCGCCACCTGGCGGCGAATCCCGATCAGATCGACGGCTGGCTGTTGCGGATTCCGGACGTCCACGGTGGATTGATCCTGGAAGCCCGGGAAGCTGGCGACGAGGACTCGTTCGAGGCGTTCTGCACCCGTCGTGCCGTCCTGCAACCGGACCTGTCAGGATGGCCGGCAAGCGACCGCGTCGCCGTTGAAACGATGGCGGGAAACAAGCTGGAGATTTACTACGATGGGGTGCACCGGGTGGACGGCACGGCCATCGACTACGACGCATATCCGCTGTACGATGCGCCGGGTGTGGACGCTCCGATGGGCACGGGCAGGATGTCCTTCTCCCGCGGAGACCAGGAAGTACGGCTGGACTTCGGAGTCGACGCCTCGAAACCCCTGATTCCGATACGAGTAATCGGCTAGGCCGGAGCGCGGATCCTCCCCGCCTTCTCCTGGCCCCTAAAGATCTGGCCCCTATAGATTTCGATCGGCTTGTGAATTACCAAGAACCTTCGCTGTTTTATCGTTTAAATCTACCCATCATTCTTCCTCCAAACCGTCCCACGACACCTCCGCGCCCAGGGCCCGCAGATTCTCCACGAAATTGGGATGGGCCCGAAGGATGGACTCGGCGCCATTGATGACGCTGGTGCCCGGTATGCTTGCCGCGGTCATGTAAAGCGCCACGGCCGCCCGGATGATGTACGGCGCTTCCACCACGGCCGGCTGGAGCGGACGGCCACCGAAGACGATGATGCGGTGGGGGTCGTTGATGACCACGTGGGCGCCGAACTTGACCAGCTCCGAAATCCAGAAGAATGCGCCTTCGTACACCTTGTTCCAGAACATGATCGACCCTTCGGCCCGGATGGCCAGGGGAATCATCAGGGGCAGGAGATCGGCGGGCAGGTACGGCCATGGCGCGGCCTCGATCTTGGCCAGGATATTGGACGTGAAGGGATCCTCGATCCTGTGAGGTTGGCTACCCCGCACCAACGCCGTATCACCCTCGTATTCGATGGTTACGCCCAGTTTCCTGAAGCAGCGATTGATCAGGTCGAAATGGTGGGGGATGGCCCGCTCGACCCGGACTTCGCCGCCCGTCATGGCGCCAACTGCCAGGAACGTCGTGATTTCGTGGTGATCGGGCGTGATCTCCACCGATCCGCCGCCCAGGCGGTCCACGCCCTGTATGTGCAGGACGTTCGCCCCGATGCCTTCGATCCGCGCCCCTATGGTATTTAGGAACTGGCACAGGTCCTGCACGTTGGGTTCGCACGCGGCATTGACCAGGGTCGACCTGCCCTCGCCCAGGACCGCGGCCATGATGAAGTTCTCGGTCCCGGTCACCGATACGTAATCCTGCCAGATCCGATCACCTTGGAATCGGCCGTTCAGTTCGAATTCGATGGGATCTTCCGATACGATGCGCCCCCCCAGGGAACGCAGTACATCCACGTGCGGATCGATCTCCCGCACGCCAAGGGCGCACCCCTTGACATTCGCAAAGCGGATGGACCGGGTGCGGTGCAACAGGCCGGGCAGGAGGAGCAGGGCCGAGCGCATGCCTTCCGGAAGGGCCACTTCACCGGTGTCGTCGTGAAAGCCGGCGTTGTTGATCCGAAGCGAACCGGAGTCTCTGTCCCAGTCGATCCGGGACCCCAGGGCCTCGAGGAACGTGACGATTTTCTGGACGTCGGTGATGTCCGGCACGTTCCGGATCGTCACCGTCTCATCGGTCAACAGCGTGGCGCAGAGAATGGGCAGCACGGCGTTCTTGTTGCCGGATGGAATGACTGTTCCGGAAAGCGGCTTCCCGCCTTCAACGATCAGACTTGCCATGAAAATCCTTGCGTATGCGATGAATAACCGGCGTCACCTGGACGGTTAATTTACTAACCGAGCTTACAAGTAAACAGTTCCTTTACGGGACGGAATTCGACGAGGCCGATCTCCTGGAACCGTCCCGATATAGGCTTGAATGCTTCGCGATTGTACCCAACAGCCTTCTGAATTTCGGCAGGCGCCAGATCGATTGCGACCGTACAGTGCGGTATCCAGTTACCGGGATGGTAGTGTGCCACGACTGAATCCCTGTTCTGCGCAAACGCCTCGTGAAATCGCTCGTGCACAGTCAGAAGGTGCCGGGTAACCACGGGCGCCAGGAACACCACACCTTCCTGTCGAGTAAAGGCGCTTAGGCTTCGTAAACAGAAATCAAAAGGGTCGATGGATTGCGCGAATTCGAGCAATCGTTCCGAGAAACCGGCCGTATCGAGGTCGTCGTTGTAAACTGCGAGCGAAACGTGTGGCCTGGCGCCCAATGCCGAAAGGGATGGTTGCCCGAGGGCCGCCCCCAGGCCGTCCCAGATTACGCGAACAGCTTTTTCAGCCTCGTCATCGTAAAACAGTTCAACCGCGTAGCCCATCAAATCAAAATACGCATTGGAATGTGCAAGTCAACCACACCGAAGAACAGCGACTCAAGCAAACCCGCAAGCCTGGGACCGCTTGTTTCTGAACTCCGGCCGTTCCTTGACAGCCCGGATACACCCGTCTATCTTGCAGAGACCCATCTGACCAAATTCGGCACCTGAATTCAAGTGGAATCGTACTACGGATATAGGTATCAATCCCCGTACGCGATGGAGCCTTCACTAATGAAAATTACCGCCATTAAAACATACGCCGGCACCTTCGGAAACCGTTCGCGGGGCCTGGTGAAGGTGGAGACGGACGAAGGGCTGTACGGCTGGGGAGAGGCTTATTCGGTCGGACCGGACAAATCCGTGGAGCCGATCGCCGATTACATCTTCGAGATGATAAAGGGAGAAGATCCCCGCCGCATCGAATACATCATGCTGAAGCTGTTCCAGCAGTTTCGCTTTCCGCCCGGCGGGACGGGCCTGGCAGTCATGTCCGCCGTGGATCACGCCCTGTGGGACATCAGCGGCAAGGCGGCGGGATTGCCGGTGTTCATGCTCCTGGGCGGGACGGTCCGGGATCGCGTGCGGGTGTATCACGGCGTCGGAGGCAACGCGGACGGCTTCATGGAGCGCGCCCATGCGCTGCATGAATCGTGGGGTTTCACGGCGTTCAAGACGAGCCCCTACCAGGTGGACATCGAGGCCGAGCGCTGGGGCCGGGTATGTAGCGCGGCCGCGGAGTTTTTCGAGGATGTCCGAGACAATACGCCCTGCGAATGGGAAGTCGCCTTCGATCCCCACGCCCGGATATTCGAGCCGGTGAGAGCCCTGCAACTCGCCAACGCCCTGGCGCCCTACGATCCCTATTTCTACGAAGAACCGCTTCGGCCGGAGCATCTGCCCGCGTGGTCTCGCCTGCGCTCGCAGATGCAGGTCCCGCTGGCCACGGGCGAATCCCTCTACACCCGGTTCGAGTTCCTCGAGCTCTTGGCGGCGCAGGGCGCCGACATCATCCAGCCGGACGTCTGCGTCTGCGGCGGACTGCTGGAGATGCGCAAGATCGCGGCCATCGCCGAGGCGCACTACGTCACGATCGCCCCGCACAATCCCATGGGACCTCTGGCCACGGCCGTCAACGTGCACTTCGCGGCGGCCACCCCCAATTTCAAGATCCTCGAATACGTCCTGCCCGTGGGCACGGAATGGGAGCAGTGCATCATCGACCCCTACCTGCCCGAAGACGGCTACCTGCCGTTACGCGATAC
>MKWU01007444.1_pt1 | contig 10481 bp, 12 predicted proteins | sample 809101 | NCBI WGS metagenome assembly MKWU01 (sample SAMN05860141, study PRJNA318959) | sponge metagenome | host: Aplysina aerophoba | place: Slovenia: Piran, Adriatic Sea, Gulf of Piran | collected 2013-05-07
GTCTTGACCCGCGACGAGTTCTGGTGCCCCACCGTCGTCGCCATCGTCCGCCTGCTGATGCTGACCGGCTGCCGTGTCGGCGAAATCCGGTCGCTCGAATGGCAGTGGATCAAGGGCAAGCGGATTTCCCTCCCCGATTCCAAGTCCGGGCCGCGCACGGTCTGGCTGTCGAGCGCCGCCCAAGCCGTCATCGACGCCATCCCGCGCTACAGTGAGGACTGCCCGTTTCTCTTCCCCAGCCGCCCGCCGACGCGACCGATCGACAACATCGGCTTCCAGTGGACCCGCATCCGCGATGAGGCGGGATTGGCGGGCGTGCGGCTTCACGACCTGCGACACACCTGGGCGTCGGTCGCCGCCACGAACGGGGTGGACATGGTGACCATCGCCAGGCTGCTGGGCCACGCGTTTGTGGAAACTACCGAGCGCTACGTGCACCTGTTCGACCGGTCCGTGACAGAGGCCGCCGATAGGGTGTCGGCGCACCTCAGCGCGGCGCTTGACGGAAAGAGCCTCAACCGCAAACGGTGGACTCGCCATGCCACGCGTTGAACTCACCGCGCGGCTGGCCCGCGAGAGCAAGGCCAGCGAGAAAGACACCATCCTTTTCGACAAGGACTTGCCCGGGTTCGGGTTGCGCATCCACCCCTCCGGGCGCAAGGTCTGGATCGTGCAAGCGCGGATCGACCGCAGGAGCCGCCGCATGGTCATCGCCCGGTACGGGGAGATGGGCTTGGCCCGCGCGCGACCTGCTCCAACGCATCCGCGCGGGAGACAACCCGGCAGAAGACGTTCTCCGGGAAAAACGGATCCCGACGGTGAAGGCGCTGGCCGACGAATACCTGCGCCGGTGCGATCCGTACTGGAAGCCCTCGGGGCGCAAGACCGTGCGCATTTATCTCAAGGCCCGCATCCTGCCGGCCTTCGGCGCCATGCCTTTGGGCCGGGCCCGGCCGGAGGACGTGTCAGAATGGTTCGATACCGAGAGCCGGGACAAGCCCGGCGCAGCCAACCGCGCGTTCGAGATCCTGCGCTCGATGATGAACCGGGCCGAGGAATGGGGTTTTCGCGAGCGGGGCACCAACCCCTGCCTCGGCATCAGGAAAAACCCCGGGCGCAACATCGCCCGGTTCCTGGACCGCGACGAGCTGGCGCGGCTCGGCAAGGCGCTCGACGCTCACGAGGCCCGGTGGCCGGAGGCCGTCGCCGCGATCCGGCTGTTGGCGCTCACCGGCTGCCGAAGGGGCGAAGTGCTCAACCTGCGCTGGGGCGACATCCGAAACAACGGCATCTTCCTGCCCGACTCCAAGACCGGCCCGAGGTCGGTGCCGCTGGGCGCGTCCGCGCGGGCCATCGTGGACGCGTTGCCGCGCCCACGACGCAAGGAAGCGTTCCTGTTCCCAAAGAACGCCGGGCAGCGTTCTCCCTACAACATCGTCGCGTGCTGGCGCACCGTTCGCGCGCACGCCAACCTCGGCAGGCATCGGCTCCACGACCTGCGCCACACGGCCGCAAGTCACGCCGTCATGTCGGGGGAGAACCTGCCGCTGGTTGGCAAGCTGCTCGGACATAAGCGCCACGAGACTACGGCCGGTTATTCTCATCTTGCCGACGCGCACCTGGTCGAAGCCGCGGAGAAAGTAGGCGTCCTCGTTGCTCGGGCCATGAAATCATGAGTCCCAACGGCGTTGTGTGGTATCGCTCGGTCCAGTCCCTGATGCGCCAGAGCGCAAGCGTCTCGGGCGGCTACGTCGAGTTGTTCATGGCGCGGTGGAGGACATGGACGTCAAATCGATCACGCTGTTGGCGGCCACCGCGTTCACTCGCCGATCCCGCGCCAGAATGCGAGCATCAGCGTCCAGTTTCTCCCACGGCTGAACGCATTGGTGTTTGTGAAGGCGGGGTCGATCCCGTGCATCGGATGGGTCTCGTAGGTGCCCGTGTCCTTGAGATCTCCGTTCGCCGACCGGGTCAGCCTCAATCCCAACGCCGTTCTGCGGCTCAGCGCATAGTCGGCCCCGGCGTGCAGGTGCCAGACAAACGCCGAGCCGTACAGGTCTTCGTCCTGCACGCTGTTGTAGAAGGAGAGTGGCGGGTCGTGGACCTCGGCCGCAGTGGACACGTTGCGGTAGTCGGTGGCGAACCGCACCCCCGCCATTGTCACGGACGCCTGTCCGAGCCCTGCACCAACGTATGGCGTGATCGCGCCCCATGCGCCGGGGAAGTCGTAGAAGGCGTCCAGGGTAACGAAACGCACGCGCCGATGGTCGATCGCACCGCGTCCGTTGGACTCGACCGCACCGCCAGCCCGGGGCCGGATGGCCTCGCCATCGTGTTAGGCGATGCCCGTGAACATCTGACGGGTGTCGTTCGTCTGCTGTGCGAGTGCCAGCTCAAGCCGGATGCGCCCAAAAAAACGACCGAAGGAAAGCTCGAACGCGGAACCGCTGTCCAATGCGATATCGTAGCGCCAGCGGTATCCGGGAACCGTTGGGATCGGTTTTTCGTCGAAACAGGCGGCATCCGGGTAACAGAACGCATCGCGGTTCCAGCCTTCCTGTTCCAGGTCCGAGCCCCAAATCGATCCCAGCCCAGCGCCCAGATACCACCCGGATCGCGCCGACTCTTCGTCCGCTGCTCTGGCCGCTTGACCCGTCGCGAGAAGAACGACGATGACCCAAATTGTCGGCATCACGCGCATCGGATATTCATCCCGGTGGCCATTGCCCTCAACCATGCGGCGAACGGATCGAGTTCGTGCCCGTTCAGCCGGCGTTGAATGGACCGCAGCACGGTTGCGGCGCCGTAATCTTCCAGGCACTTTGCCATACGACGCGCCAGCGGGGAAAGGAAGGCTCCGCCACCGCAAGCGGGGTCCAGAACCTTCGCCTGCAGCCAGTTCGTTGCTTCATGCAACGGCTCCTTGCGTTGGGATTTGGTCATTCTGCGAAGACGTTGCCGCGGAGACACCCTGCCGCCTTGGACCAGTCGGAATTGCCGTCGTGGCGGGGCCGTCTCGCATGACCCGTGCGCCGCCCGGGCAGCGAAGACCGCGGCTTGGCGGCGCAGACCCATGCTCACCGCGTAATCGATGGCCTGACTCATCGGGAGACCCTTCAGATCAAACTCGCGCTGTAGTCCGAGGACCATTCGATTGCGTTTCCGCTGGCCCATGGCTTTCTCCAAATGGATGTTGTGGCGGTCGCCCAACCAGACTCCGGACAACAACGCAAGTAGCGAGCCGAAAAATCGTCCCGCCCACGAGCTGGCCGCCTCGGAGCCTGTTTTTCGCTCAACACCCTTCCGGCCCCACGCACTCGAACGTGATGCTGTAGCGAACCGAGCGCTCGAACAACGCGGTTTGGGAGGATGTCAGCGGGCGCGTGAAGGCGTTCTCGAAGCCCATGTCCCGGCAGGCCGACTGGGCGTCCACGGTGATGGAAAACGCACCGGGATCGCAGCGTGGACCACTGCGCAGTGAAGCTCGGCACACCATCGTCACGGTGCGTGCGGCCTCGTTGGTGCGTTCCGCGGTCCACGTACCGGTCTGGCCGGGTGCGGATGGCCTTGAGGCGCACGCAGAGAGCGCGAGGCCGATCAGGAGCAGGCAGACCCCGATGTTCCCTCGTTCGGCATCAAGCACGCAATATCCTCTCACACCGACGCTCGCCCAGTGTCCCCATTCGTTCGGACCGGTCTATTTTGTTTGTTACACCTCGTCGTTGCAAACGAACGCATTCGAATCGCACCGGCAATGGAGCGCTTCGAGGTTACGGGCTGGGCAGCGCAACTGTCTGTAAGCGCGGCAGGCGCTGAACGCTCTCACCGACGACGATGTTGCGGCGAACGGGATCTATGGGTCCTACGAGGATTACCTGCAGGCTCGGGCTAACCGCAACGTTGCCGGACTGCTGATCTTGCATGATGGCCGACTGATTGGAAAAGCCGCGCTGACGGAGAGGAACACGGCCAATTTTCCCATAAGACCTTACCAATACGCGTTTACCGGCACATACGCTCTGGATGGCGACAGCATATCGGCCGAGGTCCGGGGAGACGAATTCAAAGAGGGTCCCACCGCCGACTCTCTTGAAATGAAGACCGTGTCCGGCACGGTCATGGAGCAGGAATCGCTGCAGCTGACGTTGACGGATCGGGACGGCGAAGAGAATCGGCTTTCCATGGAATACGCGGATCACTATCAGCGGCCCTCGTCTCTGACCTTGTGGGAGGGCACATGGGGAATTACCGATCGAGGCGTTTCAATAGCAACCATGACGGCCGATCCCGATGGATCGTTTTTCGGGCAGTTCGCCAGTGGCTGCACCCTGGCGGGCACCCTGTCCGTCATCGAGGCCGATCGCAACCTGTATGCGCTGCAATTTGCCATGCAAACGTGCAATCTTCATTTCTGGCGAGGCGATTACACCGGGTTCGCCTACCTCGCCGATGTGAACGGTGCAGAAAACAATGAAGGAGTTTTCATCGCGCTCAGAGACGACGACTTCCATTGGATCCTGACCTACGCTCGACTCTAGTCAGCTTGACGAGAAACCCAGTGACCGCCCCCAGTACGAAGCCGTTTCTCACAAAGTTTCTATAGGACTGAACGCCGGGATCGCCATATCAAAAATCTGCACTGATGTACCACGTTGAGTGCTCAAATTGGTTCTGCGGCCCAAGCTCTAGGCGATTGCGGTGAGCATATTCGGCGTGTTGCACGCGCTGACGCAGATCGAGCGAATCGACGAGATTGCGCACATGACGCCTGAGTTCATCGAACTGATCAAACACATTTGTCACTATGCGTTCGTCTCCTCCACGCTCACGTGCGTTGAACTGCGATCCTGCGGACAGGGCGAGGACATCGACAAATCCACCGAGCTTGCCAGAAAGGCGCAGGGCCAAATGCTATCCGACAACAACACATCACCTGCGTCTGACGGAGACCCGTTTCGATTTCGCTTGCGCCACCTAATCGTCGCCGAAAAATTCACCGAGCCCAAACCATATGAAGCAAGCGACCGCGTGTGGCTGCATCATCGAATTTTAGCGATTGCTAAGCCCTGATCATCGATCATTGGTGCCGGACCCGGACCCGGACCCGGACCCGGACCCGGGGCCGGGATACCCCTCGAAATGGGGCAGAAAACTGCCGCGCCGCGGACCTGCATGCTGGCTTCAAACGTAATTTGCGCACATCGAATTGGCGGGTCTGTGTCGACGCTGGATCGGTCTTCCACGTAGTTCGGAGGGTGAATGAAGCAGCTCTCTAACGCGCATTTACAATAGGCACCCCCCCGTCTCCCCCAACTGACCCCAAGGAAAACTCATGACAGTCGTACAGGCAGTGACTGCGACCGTCCTGGCCGCAATAGTGCTACTGCTCCTGGTGGCGTATCTTGTTGCCCGAAGGGCAGAGGACGGCCAGAACGAGGACTCGAGGCACCGCCTTGGCGAACGAGGTCAAGGCGCCAGAAAGGGTTCGGGACCCTGAGCGGCAACGGTAGCGAGCGTAGACAACCTCGCGCAGACATGTTCCACGAAGGCCTGCCTTCAGAGATAAACGCTCGCGGATTCGCCCTGGATCTCGGACTGGGCTTGCAGGCGGCGGCGCTAAACTGGTCGTCGTCGGCACCCGTGTTTGATGGCTTTTGCTCACAGCGGCTCAACCCGCGGAGACGGGGTTTCCTCTATGGCGATCTCGGCGGTGCGATCAACGAAGTGTCGTTGCTTGAGCGCACACTCGCTCTCATTGACGGATTCCCCGACTGATGGATTGCGCCAACCAGTGCTATCGGTCCAAGGTTTGGTGAGTGGAATCGAGACCGGTGTATCGCGATTGGTTTATGTATTGGGCCCAAACAGCCGAATAGTTCCGTAAGCTTTCCATGCGGCTTCTGCTGCCAGCGAACCTGCCGCTCCTGACGCTCCACTCATCGCCGCCTCTGCCTATGCCTGCGCTACTGGTCGCGCCGCTCATCAAGACCGAGCCTTCGGTTCCCAAACGGTTATCCGCAAAGCTGCTTGTCGGGCCGTAGTCACGGCTCATTGGCGCGGAATTGCTGGCCAATACAGCCCGTATGGCACACATCGGCATCCCGACGGTCAGCCGGCTAGCGTTGACATCCTCCCAATACTCGTCGGGCATCAGCCCTCTTCTCTGAATTTCCGCAAGAACTCGATCCTTGTGTTGCCCTGCGGCAGCACCGTAGAGACTGCACAGTGCCCCATCGGATTGAGCATGCGTGACGGGTTGAATAGCCCCACAACCCCCTACCAGAAACACCGTCGCAAGAACACTGATTCTCATAAGCATGGCTATCTCCGTATGCTCACGCAAGTGACGTTAGCACACACAAGTCGTAAGCGCTAAGCTGACCCCTCCTTTCTTTAGAGCCTGCAAAGGACTGCGCGGCGTCATGCGCGCTCCGCAATAACCGCATTCAGGTAGACCTTACACGTAATCTGGTTATTCCATTCAGCAGCCAGCATAGCACCGAGCCTCTTGCTGGTTGTCGCCAGGACACACACCGGCCCTGGCGGTTAGGTGCCCGCTCGAGCCCATCCACGGCCTAGCGCTTCCAGGCGCTCACTTGATTCGGATGGTGCTCGTAGTGAGCCGCGATTACCTGAACCGTGTCCTGTTCCCGCACCAATGAGAGAATACGTCATCGAGATTGAGCTATGCGCGCGGGGTCCCAGAGTGAAGGTTGCAAATCCCGTCTGCATCGCTCACTCTCGCAATGCTATCCGCACTTGCCCAAATCGGCTAACCAACATGACCAACAGCAGGCTAGCGGAACACGGACCCGACTGTGATCTTGCCGACGGTTCCTTCTCACTATCATACGAACGACAATGAAATCGACCTATCGAGACTGGCTCGAACAACAACAATACTCTGCGGGAACCATACAGGCGCAGGTGCATCGCGCCGGGCGGGTTGAGAAACACTACGGCGACTTGGACGAGCATTACGACCGGGATGTTCTTCAGAGCGTGATCGACGAATTGCAGTACACAGCCGAGGACGAGCGCCGGAACCTACCAAACCCCTCCAAGATCCCGTTTAATGGCGACATCCGAAGCAATCTCGCCTCTTACAGGAACGCCGCTGAACGATACTGCAGGTTTCGACGCGAAGAGTTCGAGCCCAGTACCCGCGATCCGGTCGACGAGGCCCTAAATAAAGCGGATTACGGCCGCGGCCATCTCGTCGGCCTGGAACGAGACTTGCAGGCCGCCCTGCGCCGGTCAATCGAACAGCTCGAGCCCGGCCTGGAGATCATTGACGATGGCGCGGAACGATCGGTCGGTTCCGGATTCATCGACATCACCGCGAGGGATCTGGAGGGAGCAATCGTTGTCATTGAGCTCAAATCCGGTACGGCGAGGCAGGCAGCTGTCGCACAGATACTCAGTTACATGGGTGACGTAGCCGACGAGGAACCCGATGATAGCGTACGTGGGGTCCTGGTCGCCGGCGATTTCGACCGAAAAACGCGGGCTGCCGCTCGAATGGTTCCCACTCTGTCGCTACGGTCCTACAGGATTAATTTCGAGTTCAAGGCAATCGACGGCGCATCGTAGGCTATTGTCAACCCACGGTCCCCACACTGCGGTGTCATCAATCCGCAATCGACACGTCGATTACGCACACCAAAATCTTCCTCCGCTCCTTGGCAGACAGTGCTTCCAATAGTCTCTTCTCCAATTGATGCGCGCTGATTGGCGTCCCTCCCACGCCAGGCGTCGGCCGGCAGTGAACCGTGCTTCCAAACCAGAAAACGAGATAGATCCCGTGGCCGTCTGCTCCCGGGTCCCTCGAATACTTGGCTATCAACTGCTTTCGGACCCCGCTCCAGAGTTCGGGGTGACAGCTTCGCTTTGTCTCTACAGGCACTTTGAAGTCTCTGAACGAAATAGTCACGTCCGCCCGCGTGTCGTTCGCATAGCGGCCTTCCTCCCAGGCATTTACTCCCATTCGTTGCAAACGATGCCTCAGGTCCGACAACAACGCGTTTCGGCACTCGTTTTCCGGCTTTGGTCGCTCAGGACGACGATTCAGCGCGTCGAAACTCCAATACTGTCGCCAGTCGGACGTCCTTCCGTCCCGAATCTCCATTGCGATTTCACGCACATAAGCCATTGTCAATGCGGCAAGATCCGACACATTTGCCGGTCGTCCGTTATCGAGAACCTCCACAACTTCGCTCAGGCGGCCATGGCGAAACTCCGTCTCCCTTCGAATCCCTGCCTGGCGGCTGCCGGCATCAAGCAGATGGGATCGCCACGGAACAAGCCGACCATCCTCTGCGAGGCCATTTAGGGCTTCCGATGAGCGAAGGACAAAGCGGGGCGTCATGTCCCCTTGATCGCCAAGAAGGAGGCTCGTGACACGGTTCGCGACAGTTGGGCGCCTACGGGTCGAGTATCCGCGCCAATGTTTGTTGCTTCACGGCGTCTTCCACCGCCGCAACCAACTCCGGCCCCTTGAACAAGGGATTCCCCGGCGACCAAAGCTCCATACTCTCCGCGTGCTGCTCGTAGTAGGCGGGATCGGTGGTGACGCGCACGGCCTCGTTCATCCCCGGCGCGAGCAGCGAATACTCCCGTTGCCCAAGCGGGGCGACGACGGTGCCCGGCGGCATCAGGTCGGGATTGCCGATGACGCGGTCCAGGTCCGGCATTTCCATTGCCGGGGTCGGCCGCTCGGGCATCGCGATATCGTCTTCGAGCACGGCGTCGAGGTCGAATCCGCCGGTCTCGGACTCCCGCGCCTGCTGCTCGATCTTGTCAACCACCCGGGCGCGCCTCGCCTCGTCGGTGGCGTCACCCGTCCTCACGGCGTCGGCGATGGCGCTCGGCAATCGGGCGAGGATGGGCTGGAGCCTTCCGACCACCGTTTCGAACAGGCCGATGCGGTCGCGCAGCGCGCGGTAGACATCGGTTTCGATGGTGTCCTCGTAATTCAAATTGACGATGCGGATGCGGTCGTGTTTCTGGCCGACGCGGTCGATCCGTCCAATGCGCTGCTCGACCCGCATGGGGTTCCAGGGCATGTCGTAGTTGACCAGGGAGCCGCAGAACTGGAAGTTCAGCCCCTCGGCGGCGGCGTCCGTGCACAGCAACAGGTCGGCCTCGCCGTCGCGAAAGCGGCGCTTGACCTCGTCGCGATCGATCACGCGCCAGTCGCCGTCAGCCGTCGGAATTTCGCCGCCGCGTCCCGAGAAACACATCAGAACGTAGGAACCCCCGGCGCGCAGGGAATCCCGCAGAAAGTCCATGGTGTCGGTGAACTGGGTGAATACCATTGTCTGCCCGAAGCCAGCCTCGCGCAGTTCGCCGAGCACGGTCTGAAGTTCCGCCAGCTTGCTGTCGGGGGGCAGCGCGGCGATCATACCAAGCAACTGCCTTATATCGTTGGCTTCCAGCCCGGCCATCGCCTGGCGTTCCCGGTCAGCCGCCTCGTCGGCTTCCATCCGCTCGACCTCGATCTCGTCGTCGAGCAGGTCTTCGTCCAGGATTGCCCAACGGTCACCCCGGTCTCCGGCAGGTTGTCGCCCACCGTGTCGCTGGCCGGTACCGTCCCGCCCGCCATCTACCGATCCAGCGTCCTCCCGGTCGCCGTTGCCATTGCCGCTACCGCTGCCGCTGCCACTCTCGTCGCCAATGACCGCATCCAGATGCCGGCGCAGCGTCTTGCGCAGCGCGAAAAAACTGCTGGCCAGCCGGCGACCGTAGATTGTCAGCACGAATCCGACCGCGGTGCGTTCGGATTTGCTCGCGTGGTTGTACGTGTCCACGATGTAGTCCTCGACCGCGCCGTAGAGCGCCCGTTCGCCGGACGTCATGGAGATGAAGCGGTCCTGCACGTCCCGCTCGGCAATGGCGCCCGTCAGCGCGCCGGCGCTCGCGTACCGGCGCAGCAGTTCCCGAGTGTGCCGCGAGACCAACCGGCGGATCGGCGTGTGCGCCCGGGCGAGTTGCACCGCCGCCATCCGCTCCGGTGTCTCCAGTTGGCGGCGCGGGATGCTCGCCCGGTCGCGCAACGCCAGCAGAACCTTGCGCGCCTTGAACATCGATAACCTTGTCGCGCGCGCGGCGTCCTCTTGCTCGACCTCGCCGTAGCGCGCCTCCACGGCCCGAAAAAGCGCCGCGATGCGCTCCATGGCCGCTTCCGATGGATTGGGCGACTCCACATCTTCAAAAAAGTCCAGGAACGGCCTTTCGCCCCATTCGCCCGGCAGGCCCAGCAGGTTCAGCAAGTCCCATATCTCGATGGGATGAAGCTGCATGGGCGTGGCCGTGAGCAGGACCAGCCCCTCGGTCTGGCTGGCCAGTTTCCGCATCAGGCGTAGAAGCGCGTTGGGCCGGCCCTCGTGGACGTTCCGCGCCGCGCCGCGGCGCGCGTGATGGGCCTCGTCGAGCACCACCATGTCCCAGGTTTCGGCTTCGTCGAGCAGTACCGCAGCCCG
>MKWU01007446.1_pt1 | contig 10479 bp, 5 predicted proteins | sample 809101 | NCBI WGS metagenome assembly MKWU01 (sample SAMN05860141, study PRJNA318959) | sponge metagenome | host: Aplysina aerophoba | place: Slovenia: Piran, Adriatic Sea, Gulf of Piran | collected 2013-05-07
CCATGGAAGCCCACGGCCGGATAGATGGCGTCGTCAACAGCACCGGCCATCCGCCCAAGGGCAGCCTGCTGGATATACCGGACGAAGACTGGCACGAGGGGCTGGATATCGTGTTTCTCAACGTGGTACGCATGGCGCGCCTGGTCACCCCGATCATGGTGGAACAGGGCGGCGGTTCGATAGTCAACATATCCACATTCGCCGCCTTCGAACCGGAGCATTACTTCCCGGTTTCGACGCCTTTCAGGGCGGCCCTGGCGAGTTTTGCTAAGATCTACGCCGACAACCACGCCGGCGACAACATCCGGATGAACAATCTCCTGCCGGGGTTCATCGACAGTCTCCCCGAATCGGAAGCATTCAGGTCGCGCATTCCGATGGGACGCTACGGCACGGTGGAGGAGATCGCGGAAACGGCCGCATTCCTGCTGTCACCCGGTTCGGGCTATATCACGGGCCAGAACCTGCGGGTCGACGGGGGCATCACGCGGTCGGTGTGAGCGATGGGGACTTCCGGCGCCACTTGAGACACCGTAAGAAGCTGGAAATGACCGGGGCAATTGGAAGAACCAGGGGCGGCTGGAAGAACCGGGATTCGGAAGAACCGGGAGCTGGAAGAACCGGGGCAGTTGTAAAAAACCAGGGTAGTTGGAAGTACGCGGGCAGATGGAAAAACCGGGATTCGGAGCGCAAATACTCACCTGAAGGGTTCCCATGAAGCAGACAGACCAGGCGTTCTTTCGTCAAAACGGATTCATCAACCTGGGCAAGATCCTCTCGGACGAGGAAGTGGATCATTTTCGCGATCTCTTCGATGAAGACCGCCGCCGGTTCCCCTATTTCTGGCATCCTTACGGCCATCACCAGGAGGCCAACTATGACGCGCTCGTTACCACGCCGGCCTTCGACGGACTGATCCGCCATCCCGCCATCTACGGGACCATTCGGGAATTGATGGGCGGTCCGCTCTGTTTCGGGGAAATCGGGCTGCGGTCCATGGGACCGTACAAGGGCGCGCTCCACCAACGGTGGCACCGCGACAAAGCCCACTGGCTCGACCATCCCCTGCGCATGGACTATATCCAGCTCATAGCCTATTTCACCGACGTGGATGAGCGCACCCACTGCTTTTCCATATCGCCCGAAGGGATCGAGCAGCCCGTACTGAAGGAGAACAGCGCGCAACTGGAACGGGGCGTCTACGACCTCCACGGACCGGCGGGCACCTGCGCCCTGTTCAACGTATCGGCTCTTCACACCGCGACCACGCGTCCCACGCGGGCCGTCCGAAAGACCGCGCAGATCTACTACGGCCACCGGGACCGGGATCCCCTGGCCAACGATTCCGGGATTCCCGCCACCTTCTGGCGGGACAGCGAAGACCCGGAGACCCGCGCCTTCTACGGCGTCCTGAACGAACGCACCAGGCTCTACATGGAGGCTTTCGGGGGGTAGGAGTACTACCTCCGACACACCAGAAACTTGAACCACCCTCCGTTGTTACAGGTTTTAAATGATCAAACAGAGGAGAATATGACCGACTTTCTCGACCTGCTGCGGTTGTTACTTCCATGGCCATGGAGTAGCCATAACCTGATTACGAACCTGTTTATATACGTAATCTTTCTATCCTTTCTATACTGCTTGGTCAAATTCCTCGTACGCATTGGCCGCCGGGGTAGTTTGATTCACAGTTTGACTATGGAAGTCAACGAATTCGACAGACCCGCACAACCTGAAATTCGCCCCAAGTTAAAAATCAGTTTTCAACGCAACGATGAACTCGCTGAGGCGTGGCAAGAGTTCGATGACTCGCTCATTACTGACAATAAAAGACAAATAGTGTACAAGACGGAAGAAGCATCGGTATACTTCAGCGAAGAACGCCTATTGGCGCAACATCTGAATCTCCGATTCTGGAACAGTGTTCCTACCATTTTAGTCGGGTTGGGGATCCTCGGTACGTTTATCGGAATGGTTTCTGGTCTAATGCCTTTTTCCGAGGTTGACTTCACACAGACCCAGACAGGAAACATCCAAGAAGCAATTAAAGGGCTTCTAACTGGTGTATCGATCGCATTTGTGACCTCTGTCTGGGGGATGTTGACATCGCTCGTTTTCAACGTGATCGAGAAAGCACGCATAGGGAATGTGGGGCGGAGAATTGCATATCTACAACGTGTCTTGGACGAGAAATTTACTCTAACAACTCAAGAAGAGATATCATTTCGGCAAGAAGACGAACTTGCACAACAGACCCAGGCACTCAAATCTTTCTCTACCGACTTGGCGAACGAAATCAAATCAGCTATGGCACAAGGTCGCCAAGAGATAATCACAGAACTTCGAAACGCTCCTGACGCCTTCAGTAACGCGATGTCGGAACGATTGGCCCCAAGTCTGGATGATTTGAACGACGCCGTCAAAGAACTGCACACGCAGAAAGAAGAGTCTTCAACCGAAGCTATTGGAAAGCTGATAGAGGTATTTCAGGATTCAATATCCGGGAACACCGTTAGACAAATGGAAACCTTGGCAACTACGGTCGACGACGTAAGTCAAAGCCTGAAGGATCTACCCGCTCAAATGGCCGACATGATGACGAGTGTCCAAGACAAGATCGATCAGACCAGTCTGGTTTTGTCCGCGACATCCGAGGAACAGATGGGACAGACGAAATCGATGTTGGACGGAATGCTCAACGCGTTTCAAAATGCAATCGACAAACAACAGGACGGCCTGACTGAAACCACGGACCGGGTAAATGAGGAAATGAGACAAATCGCTTCTGACATACGAAATCTGTTGGAATCCGTGGCGAATCAGACAAACGACCAGTTGTCGCGACGGATCGCGGATTTTGAATCCGTACTTGATCAACAGAAGCAGGCAATCGAGGAGATCACGGCTGGCACGACGAAGGCATCCGAAGAGTCTGCAGATAGAATGCGTCAATTCGTCGAACATTCAGTCACCCGACTCGGTGAAAGTGTCCAGGATGTCGAACAGAGTGTTGGTGGGCTTTTGCAACGGCAACATGGACAGATCGAAGCCGTCGACGCTCAGCTCGCTAGCTTTCGAGACACAATAACAAAAGGCCAAGAGATGTTGCAACAGATGAACGCAAGCGCAGCAAGCGTTCGTCAACTGATCAATACCACGCAAGAATTTTCGAGGAAACTAGCTACAGGCTCCGAACGACTTGAAAGCGCGGGTAAAGAACTGACCCAGGCGAGCAATGCGTTCAAAGAAGAAAACCATAGATATCTCACGGCGAATCGTGAAACGACGAAACAGATCCAGGAGTCGCTCGTGCAGTCAGAAAAGTTGTTGAATGACTTTACGCGGCGATTTCAGACAATCGATAATGGGCTCAAGAACATCTTTGCGGAGATCGAAAGTGGTTTGACTACCTACGCCACTACTTCGCGAGAATCGATAAACGAATATCTCGGTACATTCTCCGATCAATTGACGAACGCGGCAAATGCACTATCTGGAAGTGTTCAAGCCCTTAACGACAGTGTTGACGAGTTGACTGAAATGAACGAACGACTACGGCAGAAATAGTCTATGCATCGCAAAAATCACTCCTATTCCAGCACGATCGTAGATGAAAATCCATTCAGTCTTTCTCTAGGCGACTTGATGGCCGGGCTGCTACTGATCTTCGTACTCCTGCTTTCTTTCGTCATGCTGGACTTGATGGTGAAAGAAAAACGTCAGTTGGAAATCGCCGAGAACTACAGGAATCTACAGGACGCACTCTATCATGATCTGTTTAGGGAATTCGAGAATGATCTCGAGAAGTGGGAAGCGGAACTGGACAGAGAGACGCTTTCTGTTCGTTTCAAAGAACCTAAAGTCCTGTTTGACCAGGGTAACGTCGAAGTTAAGACAGCATTTAGAGAGATACTCGATGACTTTTTCCCACGTTACGTTCGAATCCTGAAGAAACCCGACTATATCGACGACATCGTGGAGATTCGAATCGAAGGCCATACATCAAGTGAATGGTCTGTTGAGGTCCGTCATGAAGACGCATACTTTCTGAACATGGAACTATCGCAAGACCGAACGAGAAGCGTGCTTCAATATGTGCTTCAGTTACCCGCAATCAGCAAGGACAGGACCTGGGTAAAACGATACCTGACGGCCAACGGCTTATCGTCAAGCAAGCTAATTACGTATGAAGACGATACTGAAAACAGAGAAGAATCAAGAAGGGTAGAATTTAGAGTGAGAACTAACTCCGAAAAACAACTCAACGAAATTATCAGTGGAATACCATGACTTCTACTAAAGAACTGCTTCAATTCGGATTCGATGCCTCCTCATTCGTTCGTCGCACATTCAAGGTTAGTAACAGTCAACCAACGCTTCATGGGCTAATCGATAGGCTGAAGAAAATCGAGCATCTGCATCACTCAGGAATGCGTAAAGGCGCCAATTCAGAAGACATTAGGCAGATCTACCGCCGCTTTATTCAGGCCAGCAAGACAGGTACACTCCATAAGGATTTCACAAAACCGTCATCGGCCCGAAAACTGGCATGGGCGTTAACCTATTCCGAGAATCAATCTCCTTATAATCAGAGTATCGTCGACAACGCAGGACGACTTAAGAACGCGCTGGGGCTCATTGAAAACCACTTCAGCATCGGCGCACTGTTCGGTGCGTTTGACAATCTGCTAAAGGTATGGGACACGAAGAATGCAGAGTTGCTACGAACGTTTGTAAGAAAGCATCTGACAAACTACAACGGGCGTCGAAAATTCGTTCAGAAGCTCAAATTTAACGTTGCCTGGTATTGTAATGAAGATGGAGCAAGGCAGCTTGCCGGAAGCCTGCATCGTGCTGAAAAGAACATAGCAGATATCTGGGCATACCTGGAATTGCCCGATCATATGCACGGTTATCGCTATTTCAGTATCGTTGCGGAGGCATACGTTAATCTTAACAACCGCCTCGGCAGACCGTTTGTCGAGGATATAGTCAGATTCGTCGAGGTAAACCACGATGATATGAGTAGTCGTTCTATTTTGACGAAACTTATCGAGAAACTTGGCAACGAGGCGTCGGTGCACCTTCGTCAACCTGTACAGTCTTTTGGGCTGCGAGAGTGGCAAGATCCTCGGATTTCTGTATCCAGAATCCGTTGGAGGGGCGTGTCAGAGAATGCGCAAAGAATCTTTACGCAATGGATTACGGCAGAGGACCTTCGCTTCTTCTTCGATGTAGTCGCCAAAGCGTGCAACGACGACAAATTCAAGTATCGAAAAGAGTTCTGGATGTCGTATCTCGAACACATCACCTTCTGCCGTCCGGTTTTACGAAAAGATGTCGAAGCTATTCTAAGAAAAGACCCGAAAGCCCTTCAATACTACCAAACTCGACGGCCCGCGACATTAAAAGGCGGTAATCAGAACCAACATGCTTTCGTCATTCAAATGAAAAACCATACATTCGTCGAAATTAGTACTCAAGGGGCTTGCTACGTCTATAACGACAGTAATTGTCCCTTTAGATTGGGTGACTCAACGTACTATATGAACATACTGCGCAATATGAGTCGAGCTGCACATCGTGTGATCCACAGCAATTCAGAAGGGTATTACTGGCAAAGTCAATTTGGAGACTGGATAAGATGGCACCTCAGAATTGTACCAAAAGGTGGTGGTTTTTAACTCCAGATATGGCTTTGCCAACCTGCAGCACCCTCGGGGTTGGTTTTGATCTGAGCACGATAGCAACGTAGTATCGTTCGATACAGTAAATCTGTTTGTACGATAGAATACGTCGAGCGGATGGATTAACGGTATCGTATACATCCGCGCGATCAGGTCGTACTAAACACTGTGAACAGGCAGTCACATATGCATTGATGTCTCATGTTGAATCCATTCCGAAAAACACAATCCGAACCCTCGCGGTTCAACTGGCAAGAGATGCCGATGGGCATTCGGTTTACTACTACGCCCATCGGCCTTTCGCTATTTGAGTACGTCGCAAACCTCCCGACGACCGCACATCATGTGCAAGCACAATGGTCGTTGCTCAAGGAACTGCTGGATAACGGTCAAGCAGAATCGTCAGGTATGGAGATACTTGTACCTCACGAAGTGGTGTGTGGTCTCGATTCAGAAGAACGCCATATACTTGGTTTACCGGAACCATACCCGTTTGATCTTGAAATCCGCTCGGTCGGCACATTGAACCAGCGGGGTTTTCGATACGATTACCAGTTCCAGCAACCGGACCGGAAGCCTTTGTATCCAACACGTACCGGATGTGTACTGCGTTTTACGGAGGCATGGTCGTACATCTTAACCCGAGAGCAGTTTACACTCCTGGAAGAACTGGACGCGTTCAATTCACGTGAATCCCGGGATAAAAACTACCAGACGAATCTGCTTGAATTCGCCAAGATCAAGGGAATGGCGAATCGAACCGGCTCCGACCTCGATCGCTATCTCCATCAAGAGGATGTAGTCGCACCGAAGACTGTTCGTTTACGTTTGCGCGATGCTGGCGAAAGTGTTGAGATAATCCCTGATGTGTCAGGGGTCGACAGTGAGAGATTCGAAGAAGTTTTCGATAAATTTCCAGATCCTGAAAACACATACAATCTTCCTGGCGTTAACGGCGGTCGAACCCGCGTTGTCTTTCAGGAAAAGCAGCGAGAAGCGCTACGCACCATCAAACGCTTTCGAAATGTTTCCCATGAACAACTTGAGGAAATAGCCAAACAACCACATGCGCATTTCGACCCGGACATCGTTGAACTCGATCCGAGCGGCGAAATTCCCTCTTTCAGCGAGCGCGTCCTCAAAATCGGTACGCATCGTCCGAGATTTTACCCGTTCGTTTCACCTTACAAAAGCGAGTGGATTCCCGGTATCATGGTTGAAGACAAGCCGGGAACTCAAACAAAGATTACCGTCAAGTCAGAGGAGGAGTGCTCAGAACTCAAGCAAGCTGTACAAAGGGCAAAACAAACCGGACAGAAGAGTATAACCTGGAACGAACGACAAATCCCAGTTTCTGACATCGAGAGATTCCTTCCTTTCATAGAAAAGCAACTAAAACACCGAAAGAAACCATCCCGCGCCTCCGACGAAGAGTCCGAAACCCTGACACCGGTCTTGATCATCGAAGAGAATATCGAGGAAACCGACTACGTAGAGGAAACATCCGACTCCCCCATCGAAGAACCATTCCGACATCTGCTCGAACCTACACCAAATATAAAATCGAACACCAGACTCCTACCCCATCAGGAGGAAGGACTTGCGTGGACCCAACAACTGTGGAAGCAAAGGTATCCCGGGGGATTGCTGGCTGATGACATGGGACTTGGAAAGACATTGCAAGTGCTTTGTTTTTTGGAATGGCACTATGCAAGACATGGCTTACAACAACCGTCTCTGATCATCGCACCGATTGCCCTTTTAGAGAATTGGCAGGCGGAGTATCCCAAGTTCTTTGATAGAGGTGCCCTGAACTTCGTAACGTTGTACGGTGAGGAACTACAAAAGTTCAAGCGCGAGATGGTCGATCTCGGCGACCGAGAGATTCCGGAAATTGAAGGCGCAGAACGATTCCAAGAAGTGCGGCGACGACGCGGTGCACTCGACATTGAACGCCTCCAAAACACTAATCTTGTACTCACAACATATGAAACTGTCCGGGACTTTCAGTTAGACCTGGGGTTAATACCCTGGGCGGTTGTTGTCATTGACGAGGCGCAACGAATAAAGACACCCGGAACGCTTGTTACAAACGCCGTAAAAGCCCTCAAAGCTGGTTTTCGCATCGCATTAACGGGAACCCCCGTCGAAAACTCGTTGATGGATTTATGGTGCATCACGGATTTCATAGCACCAGGATTTCTCGGCAGCGCCGTAGAATTCAACCGGGAGTTTTGTAAGCCTCTCGAATTCCCTGAAACCGACGTCCGGGCCCTTGGCGAAGAAATCCGAAAACGCATCGGCGTTCATTTCAAAAGACGGCTTAAAACCGACACTCTCGATGACCTGCCCGAAAAATCCATTCATGACGGAAAAGACTGCCAACAGGAAATGCCACACCAACAGAAAGTACGTTATCAAGACGCACTCCAACTCGTACAGGAGGACGAATCTCCAGAACCGCAATCACGTGGTCAAGTCCTGCAAACTATCCATCAGCTACGGGACATATCCGATCACCCATTATTGGCTGATTCTCAATGGGAACAGTTCTCTACGACTGAATTAATCGAACAATCGGCAAAACTAATGGTAACGATACAGATTCTCGCGAAAATCCGATCTGCTGGCGAGAAGGCGATACTTTTTTCTGAACGTCGAAAGACACAACATCTGTTAGCCCGCGTCATTCGAGATCACTTTGGGTTGGCCGACATATCTATCGTAAACGGCGAGACACCGGGAAGCACGCAGAAAGCGAATTCAATGAAGTTGAGCCGGCAACAAGCAGTTGATCGTTTCCAATCCACTCCCGGCTTCAACACAATTATCATGTCTCCATTGGCCGCTGGCGTCGGTCTTAACATCACAGAAGCGAACCATGTCATTCACTACAGCCGCTGGTGGAATCCGGCCAAAGAGGATCAAGCCAGCGACCGGGTCTATCGAATCGGGCAAACACGGCCTGTGCATCTTTATTTTCCAATGGCTATCCATCCTGAGTATCAGACGTTTGATCTCATCCTGCATCAACTTCTAAATCGGAAACGCAATCTCTCACAAGGCACTCTCTTTCCCACAGAACGCGCCGAAGTGACTCCCGCTGAGATACTTGACCACCTACATCAAACTCAGACCAAGGGAGAGAGAGGAACACCGCTGACTATAGAAGACGTTGACAGGTTGGAACCGACACACTTCGAGGCTTTAGTTGCTGCCCTCTTTGATGTACAAGGGCACCGTGTTGAACTAACGCCACAGTCTGGCGACAAGGGTGTAGATGTCATTGTCCACCCGGTTTCGAATGAGAATTACGGATTTCTGATACAGGTTAAGCAGCGTAAATCGCCTGGAAAACCGGGAAGCAACGCGGTGCAGGAAATTGTAGCCGCGAAACCACTTTATGAACGAGAGTATGGGATAGCATTTCAAGCTGCTGTCGTCACGAACCAAGAGTTTACGAAAGAAGCGCATCAACTCAGTCGTGTGAATAAGGTGCATATGCGCGAACGTAAGTGGTTGATACAAAATCTGAAACAGAATCCGGTGACACGGATGGATCTCGACCGGTGTTGGATACGTAGAAAACGAAGTCCATAGGTTCGACAATTTTAAACTTGATATTCCTCGCTGTATAGCAACGTACAAGATCAGCCTTTGAAGTGGCAACACGTATTCGGGATCAGCGAATGAACACGTAGAATCCATGTCCCTCCAGATTGACCGCCGAGATTGATCTGCCGTCATGCGGAGATCCGGAAATTGGAATTGCTTTCTTACCATTTCGGACTATATTCCAAAAAAGTGGGATATTTTTGGAGGAGTGTTCAAAATGGTTACGTTCCCCCGGCGATTGAAAATGGACTTGCCCAACAGGCAGTCGGCCTTTCTCTGGGGTCCGAGAAAGACGGGCAAATCCACCTACCTGAACCAGACCTTTCCCAACAGCATCGTCTTTGATTTTCTCAAGACAGACTTGATGTTGGACTTCAGCCGTCGCCCGTCTTTGCTTCGCGAACGGATATTCGCGTTATCGGACACACGCCTGGCGCATCCCATCATCCTGGACGAAGTGCAGCGCGTACCGCCTCTGCTGGATGAAGTGCACTGGCTCATTGAAAACAAGGGGCTGCGGTTTGTTCTGTGCGGATCCAGTGCTCGTAAACTCAAGCGGGGTGGCGCCAATCTGCTCGGTGGCCGGGCCTGGCGCTACGAGATGTTTCCAATAGTGACCGGCGAATTGAAGGACGGCGAAATAGATCTGTTGACTATCTTGAATCGAGGATTGATTCCAGATCATTATGTCAGTTCGCAGTACCGCCGTTCCTTGAACGCCTATCTGCAGGACTACCTGAAAGAAGAGGTCTTCGCCGAGGGATTGACGCGCAATGTACCCGCGTTTTCCAGGTTCTTCGAAGCGATGGGATACGCGCACGGCGAGTTGACCAACTTTTCCAATGTTGCGCGCGAGTGCGGTGTCAGTTCCAAGACTGTAAAAGAGTACTACCAGATTCTCGTCGATACGCTTCTGGGAAGCATGGTGGCGCCATTCAAGAAAAGACAGGGTCGCCAGGTCATTACAAGATCATCCAGATTCTATCTGTTCGACGTGGGTGTAGCGGGGATCCTCGCAAAACGGCATCTGTCGGAGACTCGAGGATTGGTATTTGGCAAAGCTTTCGAGCATTTCATTTTTTGCGAGTTGAAGGCGCACGCTTCCTATAGCGAGATACACTACGATATTCGATTCTGGCGGACGAAATCCGGCTTGGAGGTTGATTTCGTACTG
>MKWU01007447.1_pt1 | contig 10476 bp, 8 predicted proteins | sample 809101 | NCBI WGS metagenome assembly MKWU01 (sample SAMN05860141, study PRJNA318959) | sponge metagenome | host: Aplysina aerophoba | place: Slovenia: Piran, Adriatic Sea, Gulf of Piran | collected 2013-05-07
CCAGGAAGCCGATGTCGCCGGTATCTCCCGAGTGATAACTGCGCTCCAGACGGTTATATTCGCCGCTGCAGCCGCGAAAATGCATGAACACCCCATGCCAGCCACGTTTTTCAATGGCCGCCAGCAACGGCCTGACGTAATGGGAGTCAACGCAGCCTTCAAGGCCGTGAAAAACCGCTACGACAGGCGCGCCGGCATTTGCGGTCAAACACAGGTCGACAAAATCACCGTCCGGCAATTCCAGACGCTCGCGAGCCAGGTCCACCTGCGTCTTGCGGCGAAAGAAATACGGCCACAGGGTCTGTAAATTGGCGCCCGGCAGCCACCATGCAGGTTTGAACCGGCTTTGGACAATCTTTCCGTGCTTCATGGGCGGCTATTATATGACGGAGCTTCGAAAGTTGTGCCTGTTTTTATTTCTGATATAGTGTCCTTTATACGGGACACATCCTGTGGAATACGAAGTCAAGTATCGCACACATCGAATGCTGAATGAGATTCAGGAGTATTTATGAAAATCAAGAAATTTGACGTAGTGGACTTCCTGGATAATGATGAGGCAATAATTGAATACCTCAATACAGCGCTTGAAGAAGGTAATTCCGAATTCTTCGTTAAGGCTGTCGGGGATGTCGCCCGCTCCAAGGGTATGATGAAAGTTGCCAGATCCTCAGGTCTGGGCAGGCAAAACCTGTACCGTTCGCTGTCGAGGGGAGGTAACCCGCGGATTGAGACGCTGTTTCGGGTGCTGGATGCTCTTGACATCAAGCTTTCCGTAGCCCGTTAAAATTACAGGGATAATCCAGGAGATTTATTAATGGAAAAATTCGACCGATTGAAAGAACTCCTGCGGACGATGTTTCAACTCGACCGTGGCGATTTGGACTTCGGCCTGTATCGGATTATGAATCTGAAGGCCAGGGAAATAGAGGAGTTTCTTGAGAATGATTTGTTACCGCAGGTGCAGACTGCATTAACAGGAAATGTTGCCGGCAGGCAGGCCGAATTGGAAAAAGAACTGGCTGAAGCTCGTATAAGCGCCAGAAAACTGCGTATCGACCCTGAAACGACGCCAGGGTTCAAGGAACTGCAACAGCAACTTGCCGAAGTCAAGGCTGACGTGGCGGCAGAGGCTGACGTCTACAACCATCTCGCCAATTTCTTTGCGCGCTACTATGACGAAGGTGACTTCATGTCATTGCGTCGTTATTCCGGTGGCGGGCAATCGAGCTACCTGATTCCCTACGACGGCGAAGAAGTAAAATTGCATTGGGCGAATGCCGACCAGTACTACATCAAGTCAACGGAAAACTATGCTTCCTACGTATTCAGCGTGGGGCCAGGGGATGAAAAACGGCGCGTAAGGTTCGAGATAGCCAAAGCGGACAACGAAAAGGACAACGTCAAGGAAGTCGGCAACAAGCAACGCCGTTTCCTGCTGGAGGAAGGCTGTGACGAGGAAACGATTGAAATCATCGATAGTGATCTTGTCGTCAGGTTCGCACACCGGCCCCTGACGGAGAGCGAAAAGAAACTCTGGAAGGGCAACGGCAACAAACAGCAGGAGTTGATCAACCAGGCGGCGGCGCAACGCATCCTGAGCAGGTTAGAACCTGCCTGGCAGGTGTTACTGGCCGTAGCCGCCCCCACGGAAAACAATCCCGAACGCACGGTGCTGGACAAACACCTGGCCGCGTACACGGCCAAGAACAGCTTCGATTACTTCATTCATAAGGATCTGGGTGGCTTCCTGCATCGCGAACTGGACTTGTACCTGAAAACAGACGTGCTGAACCTGGACGACCTCGCGGCTGGGGATACTCTGCGTCTGCAACGCGCGTTAGCGAGAACGCGGGCAGTCCGGCACGTGGCGGAAAAGATCATCACTTTCCTGGCGCAGCTTGAGGATTTTCAAAAACAGCTTTGGCTCAAGAAGAAATTCGTGCTGGAAACGCAGTATTGCGTCACGCTGGAGCGGGTGCCGGAAACGCTCTACCCGGAGATTGCGGCCAACAAGGCGCAGCATGATGAGTGGCTGAAGCTGTCTGCCATTGACGAGATTGAAGGCGATCTTGCCAATGGCAACACGGGCTATACGAATCCCCTGACTGTAGAGTTTCTCAAGGCTAATCCGTACCTCGTGCTGGATACGCGCCATTTTGACTGTGACTTTACTGACAAGCTGTTGGCGGCTTTATCGGATGCCGTGCCGCTGGATGAGCAGTTGGATGGTTTGCTGGTGCATGGGGAGAATTTTCAAGGGTTGAACTTGTTGCAGACCAGGTATAGCGGGCAGGTGAACTGTGTATACATGGACCCACCTTATAATACTGATTCTTCGGCGATTTTGTACAAGAACGATTATAAGGATTCTTCCTGGTTAGCGCTGATGGAAAATCGTTTGTCGCTTGCCAAGACACTTTTAAGCAAGAATGGAATTTTATGTTGCGCGATTGATGACGAAGAAGCATGGCGCTCACGTTCATTGATGCAGAATATGTTTGAAAAAGAAATAGGGGTTGCTCCGGTTCGTTCGACCCCTATTGGCCGGACCTCTCGTGGCAAATTGTCACCAACGCACGAATACGCTTTGTTTTATGGTGGAGAAGACACCGCCCCAGGGCCTTTAATTAAAACGGAGAAAGAAAAACAGAGGTACCCTTTTTCTGATGAGAACGGACGGTATGCGTGGCGTAATCTTATACGTACAGGAACCAACGACAAGCGTGCTGATCGTCCAAAATTATATTATCCGATTTATGTTGGTGACGATGATGCTTTACGTGTCCCCAAAATGGAATGGGATGAGGAAAGAACAGAATATCAAATTCTGGAAGAGCCCCAAAAAAATGAGGTTGCCGTGTGGCCGGTTAAATTGCAGGAGGGAAAGAGAGTTGAAAAGAACTGGGAACGGGGTTGGGGACGGGTATCCTGCGAGGCTGCTGAATACCGCGTACAGAGAAACGGCAACGTTTCTGATGAACAGGAAATAAGCATCCATTTTATCCAGCGTATGGATGTTTCCTCCGCCCCAAAGACATGGTGGGGCGATAGCAAATATGCATCATCCAACCATGGGGCTAAGATTCTCAAAAACCTTTTTGTGGATAATCCTTTTGATTTTCCCAAATCCGTCGCGTTAGTGGAGGATTGCATTCGCGCTTCAGGCGGAGGTGAGCGAAATGCTCAAATTATTGATTACTTCGCCGGTTCTGGCACTACCAGCCACGCAGTCATTAATCTCAACCGCGAAGATGAAGGTGAACGCAAGTATATTCTCGTAGAAATTGGTGAATATTTTGATACAGTGCTGTTGCCACGTATCAAAAAAGTTGTCTATTCGCCGGATTGGAAAGAGGGCAAGCCGGTTTCGCGCAACGGCTCAACTCAGTTCTTCAAATACATCCGTCTCGAATCCTACGAAGACACGCTGGATAGCTTGGAACTGGTACCGCCAGACTCAGCACAACAGGATTTGCTTGCACAGAATCCCGCTTTGGAAGAAGATTACCGACTGCGTTATGCACTAGGTGAGGAAACAGCCGGCAGCGCCTGCCTGCTGGGAAAATATTTCACTGATCCTTTTGCTTACAAGTTGTCATCTGTGCGCGACGGTGTCCGAGGTGATGTACCCGTTGACCTGCCTGAAACCTTCAATTTTCTCATCGGCCTGCGAAGTGCGTCCCGACGGAAGGTAGAAGACGTGCTTGCCATAACCGGAACTGACGCTGAAGGACGACACTGTTTGATCCTGTGGCGCAACTTGGATGGAACGGACAATCCCGTACTGGACGCTTGGTTTACCCGAAACCGGGGGAGCTTCGGAGAACCGGACGTCATTTATGCCAATGGTGACCATACCCTGAACGCCTTGAGGCAGCCAACTGAAAGTTGGAGCGCCAGAACTATCGAACCGGTTTTTCGCGAGTTAATGTTCAAGGCGGGCGCGTAGTGAGATGGTTATCTTTTCTTCATGCCGGTATCTTTGAAAAAGTAAACAGAGGTCATCCTCATTTTATAATATTGCACTCAGTGCTATAATCTATGACATAGCAGGGAAAGCTTATGAGGATATTTAAAACAAAATGGTTCCATCGATGGGCAAGACGTGAACAGCTTACTGACAAAGCTTTAAAAAATGCCGTTGAAGATATGATGCGGGGTCTTGTTGATGTCAACCTGGGTGGCTACGTGTACAAACAAAGAATACCCTTGCAAGGCCGGGGAAAGAGTGGCGGCCTGCGGACGTTGATTGCTTTCAAAGGATTTGGTAAGGCTTTTTTCATATACGGCTTTGCGAAAAACAAGCAAGCCAATGTTGCTGATGATGAATTGAAAATATTGCGAGTTCTTGCAGTAAAGCTGTTGGAATATAAAGCAGATGATTTGCAGCGTATGGTGGTTGCCGGTGAACTGATCGAGGTAGTGAGTTATGAGTGATCTGAAAAGTGTTATGTATGAAACCGCGCAAGGCCTGCACCGGGCCGGAGGGCTTGATAAGGCAACACTGCGTGAAATCGAGTCGTTGTGTTTGCCTGGAATAAGGGAATACTCCGCTCAAGACATAAAGCGCATTCGAACCAAAGCCCGGGCCAGCCAGGGGGTATTCGCTCGTTATTTGAATATCAGTGCATCCACCGTACAAAAATGGGAAACCGGACAGAAAAAACCCACCGGCGCCTCGCTTAAGCTATTGAACATCATCGATGACCGGGGACTGGAAGTATTATCTTGATGCTATCCTGTTGATCTAAAGTACTCCGCACTCAATGACACCCCTGCAAAGCCGGATCATCCTGCATCGTTTCATCTGTCAGGAATTTGGCTACAAAGACCTGCGCGACATGTTGGACAGTCTCGATGGGGTGCCGGCAGGATTTACCCCTAATGGCGAAAGCGAATATGCTCAAGCGTTGTATTTAAATCCCAACCTGACCAATGTCTCCTCTGAACAGCTATCCCATTACGACTCAAACATAGTGAATCATAGCCGCAAGCTGCTCATGACCGAAGAAGACGGGCGAGGTTGGAAATCGTACCAGTATCTTGCTTTGTTATTTACCGAGCACTATCTCAGTCGATACTTCAGTGATTCAGAAAAACTATGTGCCGATTTAAACATAGCAAAAGCAGGTGACCATCATGCAGCGATGATGCCGGATTACGTACCTGAAGACCTGCGAACCATTGCTTTTCAAAGTGCAACCGGCTCCGGTAAAACGCTTCTTATGCATGCACACATTCTTCAATATCAGCATTACCGGGGCAGATCCGGTGGGCAGCTTAATAATACCGTCCTGTTAACACCTAACGAGCAGTTGTCGGTACAGCATGAACGTGAGTTGCATGCGAGCGGACTGCGGGCGCGACTGTTCTCAGCAGAATCAGGCGCTGACATATTCTCACCTATTGAGATCATCGACCTGAACAAACTTGCGGAAAAACAGGGAATTAAACGGGTAGCGGTGCAGGACTTTGGTGACAACAACCTGGTATTGGTTGATGAAGGGCACCTTGGGGCGTCCGGCAAGGTTTGGCGTGAGCGCCGCAAAGAACTGTCCCGCGGCGGTTTCACGTTTGAATATTCCGCTACCTTCAATCAGGTAGTGAGTAAAAAGGACGCGGAATTGCTGGATGCCTACGGTAAATGTTTGTTGTTTGACTACACCTATCGCCAGTTTCACGAAGATGGATACGGCAAGGACTATGCGATATCCAACCTGCCTGGAGGAATGGACGACGCAAACAGCAACATGTACCTGCTCGGGTGTCTATTGACTTTCTACCAACAGTACCGAATCTGGATGGACAAAGGCGGGCAATGGACGCCATTTAACGTAACAAAACCGCTATGGGTATTTCTCGGCAAGACCGTGACCGGTTCCAGCAAGGCGGACCAGGAGACGAAGTCGGATGTTATTCGCATTCTGAATTTCCTGGCCTGGGTGCTGGCAAACGATGATCAAGTACGGCGTATGCTGGTCAGCCTGCTCAAGGGTCAATCCGGCCTGCCTGACGACCAGGGCCGTGATTACTTTGCAGGATGGTTTGGCTATCTCAGCAGGAATGCTAGAGATGACCTGTATTCCGATATTTGTGAACTACTGTTCAATGGATTGGGAAAGCTACGAGTTGTATACCTGACCGCGGGAGAGGGTGAGTTGCACCTGCGCAGCGCGGACAATCCCGTGTTCGGAGTGGTTAATATCGGTGATTCAACGGCGCTCTACAACCTATTGGTGAATGAAGGCAATCCGGATACATCCATTGAGCGGGAAGCGGGTTTCGTGGAGAGACTGTTTGCGGACGTGGATAAACCAAATTCGCCGGTAAACATCGTTATCGGCGCCCGCCGTTTCATTGCCGGGTGGAATTCCTGGCGGGTAAGCACCATGGGCCTGATGCATGTCGGTGTCGGCGAAGGGCCTGAAATTATCCAGATGTTCGGGCGCGGCGTGCGCCTTAAAGGCTGGAACATGAGTCTGAAACGTCACCAACAGAGCGGCGCGGAACTCCCGGAAAACAGCGTTGATCTCACTCATCTTGAGACCTTGTATGTCTTCGGATTACGTGCGAATTATATGCAGACCTTCCGGAACCTGTTGGAAAAAGAAGGCATGCGTGTGGATCAGGAAACCATTAACTTGCCTGTTACCTGGAATTTCGGCAAGAAACTTAACCTGAAGTTGATCCGTATCAAGGGCAACCAGAAGTTCGAGTTTTCCGACAAGAGACCGGTCCTGCCGGACCCTGATGATCCTGACAGGCCTTTTATAACTCTGGATTTGTATTCTCGGCTGCAGTCGATGGCATCCGGCAACATGGTTTCAGATCCCAAATATAATACAGATTCAGTCAAGCTGGGAGCATCTCATACATCTTTTTTTGATACCACGCGGATCTACGACAGGATTCTCAGACGTAAACAGCAGAACAACTGGAACAATCTGGTGATCAGGCGTGAGACTATCGAGCATCTCCTGCAGAATAACGACTGGTACGCGCTGTACATGCCGAGAGAACGGTTGAATTTGAATAATTTTCAAAATCTGAGAGAGCTTGAACAAATTACGGTTGACCTTATCATCGAGTATGCCGATCAATTCTGGCGCGAACAACGCCGGCGGTGGGAGAGCGAGAATATAGAAGTGGTCACCCTTAATAATGTTGATCGTAACAACGTTGAGACTTATGAGTTATCGGTAGAAGCGACACGGAAACAGTTAATCAAGGATATTTACGAATTGAAGGAGAACATTCGTGAAGGTTATTTCCATAATTTGAAACTTGGCGTCATTATGGCCGGCATCCATGCTTATCAGCCATTGCTATACGCCGGATCAGACCGTGAGATTACAGTTAAACCGGATGTTTTGAATGTGGATGAAAAAAAGGTGGTAGAGAAGTTAAAGGAATTAGTTGAAAACAGCGAAGTATGTTTACAGAATAAGGAATTGTACCTGATACGAAATCTATCACGCGGCCGGGGCGTGTCATTTTTCGATGATTTCGGTTATTACCCGGATTTCATTGTCTGGTTGAAAGATGACGATTGTCAGCACGTTGTGTTTCTTGATCCTAAAGGACTGGGTCGGTACGGGATCAAGGAACAAAAAAAGATACAGCTACATCAAAAGATTCGTGATATTGAAAAACAGGTTCGGAATACCGACCCTGACCTGCATTTGAACGCATACGTCCTGTCAGTTACACCAGCCGACAAAATTGATGGCGGCACTCGCTCTGTAACCGAGTGGAGAGAAGATGGGGTTTATTTCCTGAATGAGCCTGATTGTTTGAAACAAGTCATCACGAACGTATTAGAGCGAGAAAGTGACTGAGCGGCGAACTGGAAAAAATAAAACCGATTGAGGCGTCTTCTGCGGATTTATCGCTTTAGAGCGTCGCCACATGTAGTGGGCAATCGGGGATATCTCTGGCAACCACCTTTCCGGATTCGATAAACGGGCGCTCCAGGACGATCAATAGTTCCTGGCCCTTATCGGTGATTGCCGAGTTCACCACGGCGCCGATATTTTTCTCTTCTCCGCGCGGTGCCAGTCCGGCCCCAGGCGCCAAGAGGGTGCTGTTGTCCGTCACGGCATGGCATAAACTCCGTTTAACCTGGCCGCGAAAGCGCAGGCGAGCGATGATCTCCTGCCCCGGGTAACAACCTTTCGTGTATGACAGGGCGTCCAGGTGATCCAGCTTGAGTTCCTGGGGCAGGAAACGTCCGCTGGTTGCCGGGGTGATCCAGGGTATTCCATGCCTGATGAATGTCGTCTCCCAGTCGCAGTCATCCATTGGGGCTACATAAGTGGGTAATTCAGGAATTATTTCCTCCGCGGCGCCGGCGTCGACAATGTTTACGTCTGCGCGCATCACGTACATTTTCATGCGCGTCATGAATGTCTCTTTCAGCGTCTGGGGCAGCAGCAACCAGAAAGTCTCTTCAAGGCGCGCCAGGATGAAGGTGGCGAGCACCCTGCCTTTGGGGTCGCACCAGGCACTGAAGCCGGTTTGTCCGGAGGCAAGCCCGGTCACGTCGGTAGTGAATTGTCCGTGGAGGAAGCCGGCAGCGTCGGCCCCGGTGATCCTGAGCGGGGCAAGGAAGTCGATTGCACCGGGGTTCACTGGTTCATCCCGCTGATTTTTTCTACGAGAGACAGGTAATCGGGATTGGCCGGTTGCGCCTGGCCGGTGATCCAGGCATACAGATCGGGATCGGCCTCATCCAGCAGGTCTCCGAACAGTGACTGGTCCCCGGCGCTTAGCCGGGGATAACCCTGTTCCAGGAAACGCAGCAGCAGCAGGTCCATCTCCCGGGTGCCGCGCCGGCAGCGCCAGCGTAATTGGGCAAGGCTGTTGTCCGCGGACTCCATCACAGCATTTTTTTTGCCAGCAGCTTCTTGGTTTCTGCTATGGCTTTGGCAGGGTTCAGGCCCTTCGGACAGGTATTCGTGCAATTCATGATCGTGTGGCAGCGATACAGGCTGAACGGGTCTTGTAATTCATCCAGCCGCGTCTCCGTATTTTCGTCCCGGCTGTCGATGATCCAGCGGTAGGCCTGCAATAATATTGCCGGGCCCAGGTAACGATCGCTGTTCCACCAGTAACTCGGGCAGGAGGTGGAGCAGCAGGCACAGAGGATGCATTCGTACAGGCCGTCGAGTTTTTCCCGGTCTACCTTGGACTGCACGCGTTCACTGTCTTCCGGGGGAGTGGAACCGGTTTGCATCCAGGGCTTGATGGCGGCGTACTGCGCATAAAAGTGGCTCAGATCAGGGACCAGGTCCTTGACGACCTGGGTGTGGGGCAGGGGATAGACCTTGATGTCAGACCTGATATCACTGATGACCCTGGTGCAGGCCAGCGTGTTGACGCCGTCGATATTCATGGCGCAGGAACCGCAGATGCCCTCCCGGCAGGAGCGGCGGAAGGTCAGGGTCGAGTCGATTTCATTCTTGATATGGATCAGCGCATCCAGCACCATCTGGCCGCACTTGTCGAGGTCGACTTCGTAGGAGTCCACCCTGGGGTTAGCGCCGCTATCCGGGTCCCAGCGGTACACCTGCAGGGTTTTTTTTCGTTTTACCTCGCCGTTCAGAGGAAACGTTTGTCCCTGCTGCACCTTCGAGTTTTTCGGTAGTGTGAATTGCGCCATACCGGGTCTCTTTACTTGTCCTGAGATTACACAAATATTATTTTATCCGCAGATTACGCAGATTAACGCAGATTGTATTTTGATTCATTTCTTTTCATCTGCGTGCATCTGCGTCATCTGCGGATTATCATTTACGGATTAATATACCCGCTTTTTCGGGGGGATTGCCTCCACCTCGTCCGTCAGGGTGTTAAGGTGTACCGGCCGGTAATCAAACGCCACCTTGCCGGATTCGGGTTCCAGCCACGACAGGGTGTGCTTCATCCAGTTTTCATCGTCCCGTTCCGGGTAATCCTCCCGGGCATGGGCGCCCCGGCTCTCCTTGCGGTTTGCCGCGCAGCGGATGCTCACCTGTGCGCATTGCAGCAGGTTCTCCAGTTCCAGGGTCTCGACCAGGTCGGTATTCCATACCAGGGAGCGGTCCGTGGTGTTCACCTGTTCGAATGACCGGTAAATAGTATCCATCTTCTCGACGCCTTGCGCCAGTATTTCCCCGCTGCGGAAGACCGCGGCATCGGTCTGCATGGTGCGCTGCATGTTGTTCCTGATCCCGGCAGTGCGCAAATCGCTATCGGCATGGCGCAGGCGGTCAAACCGTTCCAGCGACTGCTCCGCCGCCGTAGCGCCCAGCGGTTTGTGGGGAGCACCGGGGCTGATCTCCCGGGCTGCGCACAGGGCCGCGGCGCGGCCGAACACGATGAGATCCAGCAGGCTGTTCGATCCGAGGCGATTGGCGCCATGCACGGAGACGCAGGCCGCCTCACCGATAGCCATGAGACCGGGAACGATGCTGTCGGGGTTGCCGTCCTTCA
>MKWU01007448.1_pt1 | contig 10475 bp, 10 predicted proteins | sample 809101 | NCBI WGS metagenome assembly MKWU01 (sample SAMN05860141, study PRJNA318959) | sponge metagenome | host: Aplysina aerophoba | place: Slovenia: Piran, Adriatic Sea, Gulf of Piran | collected 2013-05-07
CAATCAGGTCTTCGATCACCTGCGCCTGTAGCGCGACATCAGCATCGGCGGGACCTTGTAGCAGCGTCGTGACGCCCTCGTTGTCCTCTCCAAACTTGATGGTGCCTTCCTCCATCCGATCGAACCAGGCAACGCCAACGAGCTTCACGACAGTTGCGATCGTGTAGTCCTCAGCGGGCATCTCTTCGACTGCTGGTTCTGCGGGCGACTCATCTGCTGGATCGGCCGCTGGTTCCGGTGAAGACTCAGCTGCCGGTTCAGTTGCGGTGGGCGTCGGGTCGACTGCTGTTTCGTTATCGTCGCCGCACGCAGCGGCAACGAGGGCGAATGCACATAGCACAGCCAGCAGTGTCAATAGTCGGAATCGTGTCCTTCTCATTGCAGTTCCTCTCCTAGGTTTTGTCCGATCATCTGATCAGTCTAGTAATGTACGCACAGTATATCTGTGTGATAAACCCAATTTAGCACAAATCGTATCGGAAGGCAACTGCACAATTGGGTATCCCGTCGAGGGACGAATGTGGCGGCCAGAGGATCCGCGGGAACCGTCTCGACTAGCTCAACTGAAAACCCGGTGCGGCACGATACAAAGTTGGTGCCTGGTTGAATAGCTCGCCATATTTCAACCCCTGATTTCTGTCTGATCTCAACTATTTTCGGGGTCGTGCTTAGCAATGTCACATACTCCAACTAACGTTTCGATCAAGCTACGAGTGCCCACCAGAGAAGGACACGAATCATGGAGCAGAAACCAAACTGGAGCAACAAAACTATCTTCACCGGCGACAATCTCCCCGTTATGCGAGGCATGAACAGCGAAAGCGTTGACTTGATTTATCTTGACCCACCGTTCAACAGCAAGCGCGACTACGCAGCCCAGATTGGCAGCAAAGCCGTTGGAGCCGAGTTTAAAGACACTTGGACTCTAGACGATATTGACGTTGAGTGGATCAACCTCATTGAGCAATCCCAACCAGCGCTGCATAGGGTACTGTTGGCAGCCACCAGCAATAGTGACAAATCCTACATAGTGTATATGGCCGTGCGCTTGCTCGAGATGCACAGGGTTTTGAAACCAACGGGCTCAATATATCTGCATTGCGACCCGACTATGGGTCATTACCTAAAGCTCATGTTGGACTCAGTGTTTGGTAGAAAGAACTTCCGCAATGAGATTGTTTGGCATTATACGGGGGGTGGACGAAGCAAAAGTTATTTCTCCAAGAAGCACGATCTTGTATTTTGGTATAGCGTGTCCCACGAACAGTGTACGTTCAACATTGATCAAATTCGTGTTCCTTATCGAGAGAGCAGTGGTTATGCAAAGTCGGGGATCAGGCATAAGAACGGCAAGAAATATTTGCCTAATCCAAAAGGTACCCCTGTGGATGACGTTTGGGCAATCCCGATTATCAATCCGATGGCGAAAGAGCGCACCGGGTATCCAACACAGAAACCGTTGGCGCTCTTAGACAGGATTATCAAAGCATCTAGCAACCCAGGGGATGTGGTATTCGACCCGTTCTGCGGATGCGCCACCACGCTGGTTGCCGCAGACGATCTAGACCGGCGCTGGGTCGGCGTAGATATATCACCTAAAGCCGCTGAGCTTGTCGTTTCCAGGATCGAAGACAGGCAAGGGCTGTTTCGCGAAATAATCCACCGCACCGACATCCCCAAGCGCAGCGATCTCGGCAAACTGCCTCCAGCGGCTAGCCCTAGCAACCGTAAGACTTTGTATGGGGAACAAGGTGGCAGTTGTGCGGGCTGCCAAGAGCACTTTCAACCTCAACACCTAGAAGTCGATCATATTATTGCACGCACCAACGGCGGCACCGACCACCTTCAGAACCTTCAACTATTGTGCGGCCACTGTAACCGAATCAAAGGGGACAGGGGGATGGAGTACCTGCGCGTAAAACTCGGCCTATCATAAATCAATACCAATGAACCAAGTTGAGTTTGCGGGTAAACGTACTGCGCGTTGATGGAACCGATTGATGCTGTGCAACCTTTATCGGTGGCTGCGACAAAGTGTAGTGCAGGTGTGTTGTGCTGTTTTTTGAGCCCTGCGCGTGAATGTGGGATTTGGGTTGCTGGTGTTGGGTTGGTGGTCGTGTTGTCAGGAGTCCTCGGGTTTGGGGGTTGGTGGGGTTGGTGAATCCGTGTGCGGTTCGTCGGAGGGTTTGGAGGAGGTTGTTGATGCGCTTTGATTCTGCTGTTGGAAGGTCGTTCGGTGTGGTGCTAGGCTGGGATTTCGTCGGACCAGTTGATGATGGTGTCGACGATGTTTCCGAACTCGGGTAGCTCGCCAGTTTTGTAGGGGTCACAGAACCTGTTGGGGGCTTGAAGGGTGCCGTCGTGGTTGTTAGCTAGGTAGAGGCGGTGGAGTTCTTGGAGTGCTTGCCAACCGGTTTTCAGCCTCGGGTGCGTGTCGAAGAGCTGGTCGAGTTGTGTTTGGTGTGTGTCGGTGAGCGTGTCGCCTCTGCGTGCCAGCAAGAACCGGGCGCAAAACACTTGAGGACCTGCGACGGGTTTGGTTCCGTTGTTTCGGCGTTGGATGTCGCGACGCACCGCTGTTATCCCGGCGGTGAACCATCTGATGACACCGAACCGGTCAAGCACATGGCGTGCTTGACCGGTAAACAAGCGTCGATGGAGGCTTTATATGCTTTGGATCCGTCGCTGACGACGACTTTGACGCTACGGTGCCAGCGGTGGGTTGCGACATCAACAACCCTGTCAACCCAGCGTTTGAGCGGTGTTCGACCATGGCTAGGGTGTGGCCGGTGTCGCCGTTGACGATGACGGTCACGTAGCGGTGGCGTTTACGCATCGACGTTTCATCAACGAGTAACACTTCGCAGCGTTGACTACGGCGACGCGCGGCGATCAACGGTGACCAAACCCGCAGCAGCGTCATGACCGGAGCCCAACTCACAAGATGAGCCTGCGCGTAAATGTGGGATGGGGGGTTTTTGGGGGTCCACGACCAGGCGATGCGCCAACCGTCGTGTCAACCTCCCGTCGAACTCGTCGTGGCCCACCCAAAAACCGTTCACCACAGTTACCGCACACGAACCGTCGCCGCATCCACAAAAAAGTCGATGCCCGACCCGACACCTCCAAGTCGCGTACCCGCCGCTCTCGGGTGTCATGAACCTTGCGGCATTTGAACCCGCAATGCGGGCACGCAACCCGCGTCTGGGTCGACTCGACCCGTACCCTCAACACAGCCGAGGTGTCCTCAACCACCTCCAACGCACGAATCCGACGCAGAAGCAACCGCATCCCTATAACATCACTAGCCATCAAGGCCCTCCCAAAAATTTTGTTTGCATTACCCACCAATACCAGCAGAACCTCAACCCAAACTCAAAAACCCCCAAACACCCCCCATCCCACATTTACGCGCAGGCTCGGTTTTCTTCGCTGGTGTCGGTTCGCGTCCAATGGCGATGTCTACTCCGAATATTGTGGGCAAGCTCGGTCGTACCTCGGGGCATTGGGCGACGAATCGGATCGTCCTGTGCGATTCGATCCAAGAGGCGGATCAAGTCGGTGACGCGGCACGCCGGGTTCCAGTGTTACATGGCGGTGCCAAGAATAGAATCGTTTGTGGTTATACTCGCGGAACGTCTTGTCCTGTCGCCGAGAAGGGGATTTCCTTCGTGAAGATTTCGGCAATCCTAAACAACATTGAGCTGGCACAGTTCGCGCTGCCCGAGTTCCAACGCGGCTACGTGTGGGGGCGTGAAGATGTCCGGAATCTGTTCGACTCGCTCTATCGGCGCTACCCGGTTGGCGGGTTCTTGGTTTGGACTACGCAGCCAGATCCTCAGACAATTCGCGGCGAGACGAGTCAGGTCGGCGGAGCGGTCAAACTGCTGCTGGACGGACAACAGCGCGCGACTTCGCTGTACGGTGTAGTGAAGGGTCGTCCGCCTGAGTTCTTTCAAGGTAATGAGAAGGCGTTCACTGATCTGTATTTCAATGTTGAGGAGGAAAAGTTCGAGTTCTACGGGCCGGTGAAGATGGCTGATGACCCACTCTGGGTGTCGGTCACTGACCTCTTCCGGGCCGATTTGTCCGACATCGTCAAAGACGTGGCACAACACACCCAGGACTTTAATCTGACACTGCGTTACCAACAACGCTTGATGACACTTCGTGACATCGGCGCGATCCCCTTGCACATTGAGGAGATCGCTGGTGAAAACCGCTCGGTTGACGAGGTCGTGGAGATCTTCAACCGCGTCAACTCAGGTGGCACGAAGCTTTCCTCGGCCGATCTGGCGCTGGCCCGCTTGTGCGCTCACTCGCCGCAGGTGCGCAACGAACTGCGCCGATTGCTAGGCCATTGGAAGAGAGCACGGTTCTCATTCCGTCAGGAATGGCTGCTGCGCTGCGCAACCGCTGTGGCGACGAACCAGGCATCCTTCAACAGCCTGCACAACGTCTCAGTCTCGGAGTTCGATGCAGCGTTGAACAGGACCGCCCAAAGTATCGACTTCATCCTCAACCTGTTGGGTGATCGATTGGGCATCGACCACAGCCGCGTTTTGGCCGGTCCGTACGCGCTCGTGGCTCTGGTGCGCATGGTTTCTGATCAGGGAGGTTTGATACCAGACCATCAGACACAGCAGCGGATGCTGTTCTGGTATATCAACAGTTTCATTTGGGGCCGCTACAGCGGCTCAACCGAAACCAGGCTACAACGAGATCTTCACGCGCTCGAATCCGGCGGGGTCGACGGCCTGATCCGAGAACTTGAGCAGTGGCGGGGAAGCCTCGCGGTCCAACCTGATGATTTCGACAGTTCCAGCATCGGCGCTCGCTTTTACCCGCTGTTGTATATCTTAACCCGTGTAAACGCATCACGGGACTTGTTCAGCGGAATCCAACTCTCTCGTGCATTGTTGGGCCGGCAGAGCAAACTCCAGGTTCACCACATCTTCCCCAAGAAGCGCCTTTACAGAGCTGGCTACCGTCGCTCGCAGGTCAACGCGCTGGCCAACTTCTGTTTTCTGACAGCGTTGGGGAATCAGTCGATCAGTGCAGCCGACCCTGCACGCTACCTTGCAATGGCCGAAATAGCTAACCCAGGAGTGCTCGCGTCGCAGTGGATTCCTCAGGACGAAGCGCTGTGGAAGATTGATCGCTATAACGACTTCCTCGCCGCGCGCCGCGCACTGTTGGCGGACGCAGCCGAAGACCTCTTGCGGACACTACTCGATGGCACTTCAACAGAACCGGTTGGTGACGGCCCTCCGATCACATCTGACAGCGCACGGTTGACTCTCGACGTGCGTTTCGGCGAAGGCGAGGAGGAGGATGAAGAGATCAATGACGTCCTCACTCTTGTGTCCAAACTCGGGGTAGCAGCGCCTGAGACGCACTACGAGATTTGCGACGACGAGACGGACGAAGTCCTCGCCGTGGCTGACGTTTCTTGGCCCCAAGGTATTCAACCTGGTCTCACTCAACCGGTCGCGTACCTGATCGACGCTGACACCCACACCGAAGAGCGGTTCGGCGAACTCGGTTACAGGTTCTTCACGACCAGATCACGCCTCGTGTGGTACCTAGAAGAACTGCTCGGAATCGATATCGATGGCGACAACAATATCGGCGAAAGTACTTCATCAGACCAATCGGTGGTTGACGATCAAGCACACACGCCAAACCCCGACCTTGATACGTAGGGGAGTTCTGCAGGTCAGTCGTCGTTGTGGAAGAGACCGGCCGTGTCGGGCGTGTCTCAGGTTTGTTGAGGCTTGCCGTGGCACTGGATCTTGTTCAAGTGATAGCGGGGTGACGAAACTCAGCGTGATCTGTGGCAGCCGGCGTGGTCTTTGGATTGTTCGACTAGCCTCGCGTTCGCACACGAACGGCGGAACCTTTGCGGGTGTCGCTCTGCGAGGTGTTGAATCGTGTTCCTTTTCAGGAAACGGCTCGAGTGTGCTGCGTGCCCAGTCGATATTTTTGATGATTCGTCAATTGATTTCTTCCGTTGTCGCGTTGAGAGACATCGCGATCCAGCCAGAAGCTTGGGCTTCAGCTCTTGAGGTGGATTAAAATTGCCGTCTTTTCTGAACCGAGCGGTTCGAGCAGCAGGGATACGAAGAGAGGATCGCGAGGTCACGATCCCAAGCCTTGCTTCAACGATGCGGCGAGTGCGTCGCGTCCCACCAGCCGGGTCGGCTGTTGGTCGAAATCAGGCGTGAACAGGTTGTCGGGGGAGACCGTCGACCGAGGTTGGCGGAAGCAGCCATCATCAACAACGACCGACCGCAGACGCGCAGCCGACTTTAACTCTGGGGTTGCTGCTGGTGCCCCGCCGGGCAGGTGCCACCGGGTCTTGGGCGGGGATGCGCGCAAGACCCGCCGCGTTTGTTGGCCGCGCCGCACAACAACCCGCTGACACTCTCCGCTAAGGGCAACACCGCCGTGTCTGGCATTTCAGGTTTGGCTGTTAGAACAGCGAGTTGGCCGCGGGAGGCTTCGCGGTAGGCATCTAGCAAGTCGCTGCTCTCGTACACTCGGTTTGCCCTACCTGCGCTTCGCTGAACCAGAATCTCAGCGTCAACGAGCCTTGCGACCGCGTTCTGTGCCGTCCTTTTGTTCACACCGAGGAGTTCTTGGACTTTGCTGGTGGTCACGACTGGATTAGCGGGCAGTTTCCCCAGAAGTTTGAAAGCGGCGTTCGATGGGCGAATCCGGTTCGCTCTAGCTTGCATCTCCCAACGGCGAGTCAACGCCTCTATGTGCTTGTTCAACCGGTCGTGTAGCACCGCCGCGTATGTTGCTGCCTCAGCGAACATCCGTATCCACGGCATCGCTGCTTTGGAGCGCGCCCCGTCGTCTGGGTCGCAAACAACCCGGTACGAGTTCAACGTGTCGAAATAACGGTGACGTTCCAACGTCAAGGCTGCTGACACAGGCAATGTCGAACCGCTGATCACACCTTCACGCATCAGCATGTACTGGATCAACGCGCGTCCGGTGCGTCCGTTGCCGTCGGCGAACGGGTGGATCGTCTCGAACTGTGCGTGAGCAACAGCCGCACGCAAAAGAGGATGCCCGTCGCTGTGGTTCACGAAATCCATGAGATCTTCGAGCAGTGCAGATACATGCTCAACTGGGGGTGCGACATGACGGGCTTCGATCGGTCCGCCGAAAGCGCCGCTACCGACCCAGACCTGCCGGTTCCGGACCTGGCCCGAGATTGGAGCGTCGCCCATCAACGTCATGTGCATCTGACACAACAAGTCAACAGTGAGATCCGTATCAGACGAAGCAAGTTCCGTCGCGTGCTGTGTGACCCAAATGTTGCGCAGAACCTCCGACTCTGTGCCGGGTGGCGTTTCGCCGAACAGATCCCGGCGTGCCTCGACGCGGGCGACACGACGCGCTGACGCGTGGATGTCTTCGATCGTGCTCGAAGCGAGACTCTCGGCGCGAACCAACAACCATTCAGACATAGCTGGGTGATCCAAAGTGGCGAGTTCGCGGCAACGACTCATGGCATCTTCGTATCGCTTCCATGTCCAATGATCAAGTAGCGGTTCCCAACGAGCGATGCCATGTGGCACAAAAGCATCAAACAGAGACTTTCTCGGATCTCCGTCGACCACTGCTCTTGATTCTCGTGTCCGTTCGTCCCAGAATCGTTTCTCGTTTCGACCCATACCAACGCACTTTCGTCGACCCATCAACCATTCTAACGTAAACTCGGGCGACGAGTGGTCCCCATTTTGTTGCTCGCGGTGGATCGAACGAGAACTCAGCCGACATATCGAGTCAAAAATTCAGGCAGTGTGAGACCAACGCAAACTCAGCCAAGCAATACTCACGAGCAGTGCCACCGACCAGTGCCGCGGTTGAGGCCGCGGGCTGTGCGTTCGATGCGTATCAGCAACGCGGCTGAGGGTGTGACCTTTCCGCTCAGATAGGTACTGAGCCGTGAAGCGCTGGTACCGACCGCTGATGCGAACGCTGCTTTGGTCACTCCCGCCCGTTCGACGGCTGTTCGAACGCGGGCAACCACCTCGGCGCGGTCGGCGTGTGCGGTCTCCTTGCGGGCCCGCTCGATTGCCGAACCGAACAGCGTACTCACCCCGTCGCGGTCGCGGTAACAGAGGTAGCGCTCGACGCGCCGGGCCACGGGCCCCCACGGCGACCGTCTGATCTCCGCGAAGATGGGCTGCCAATCAGGAACCAGACCGCGATCGATCGCGGTCACTAGCGCCTGATAGGGCCAGGTCTCAAAGCCGTCAGCTGGGTCGGCATCGACGTTGCGGAACCGCAGCGCGCTCATGTCGCCCCCTTCATACCGCACCGCTCAAGCGCAGGGGCAGATCTTGGCACGCTCCCACCACGTCGGACCAGTGGTACCATCGTGCCTCGAGGCCCTTGTAACGAGGCAGTTCGTTGATCACGTCAGTATCACGCGGTGAGGGACCGGCGAGTGCGATCACCAACGAGGTCAAAACTGATGAGGGATCGTCGGAGCGGTCGGCATAGTAGGCATCAATGTCCGACAAGACACAGACGGCCTCGTCGCTGCCGATATGGCCGACCAGAGCCACAACATCAATAAAGTCGCGTACCACGTTGCGCTGCACAACCAGAAAGGCCATGACACGCAGGGCTTCGGCCTCGGTCGGCGCCACCACGACGGCACCGTCGCCCACTGCGACCTCGACAGTCTCAAGCGGCCGAGTCCGGCGCATCTGCCTGAGCCCGGCCTCGATTCCGTCGAGGCTCCCCATGATTGTGAACGGCGGCTTCGAGGCACGCACCGACGTCGCCCAACCCTGCGTCACCTCCACCGCTCCCAAGACCGCTTCGTACCGGTCGACGAGACCGGCGAGAACATGACCGTGGTCAGAAGAGTCACGGTGGCCTGCGTGCAGCGCCGCGGCCGACCCTCCCACCAGAACAGCATCAGGAACGACCGACTGCAGACGCGCCGCCGACTTCAACACCTGTTGCGGCGCAGCGCTCATCTCAGTCATGCACTTATCATAACCGATAAGTATCGAGGTTGCCCACTCATTCACGACCCTGACCCAACAACCCGCGGAGCAGGACCCGGCGCACCAACGAAAGGACCCAGCGACGCATGCTTCGCATCCGACGACCCTTCCGAGCGGTTGCAAGCATCTCCTTAGCCCAATACTCGTCGCGCGGGAGTAATCCCCTAACGCCCGCAGCAGACCCAAGAGATCCAAAAGCTTTTCGTCGTCTTAAATCTCAGTCTCACGGATCAACTCGATGCAATCATCTTCGTCGGGTCGGCGACCTGACAAGAGTTTCGTCGCCAACAATTACCGCGAACCAGCCGAATCCAGAATTGGGCACTGGCGGTGAAGTTTCTCTCCGGTTGAAGCTCCACAGACACAGCGAAGCCTTTGACACCATCGTTGATCCAGTCTGGCGACAGATTGTGCTTCTCCGCTACCACCTTGCAAGCCCGCTGCACATCGTCGTACATGCCTTCCGACACGATGTCGATATCCGGCTTTTCGCGTTTGAGGTCGGGGTCGGTGGGGTGAGGGTCCCTGGTTGAATGTGAGGGATGGCAAGTTCTATCGGTGTTTCAGGCAATTGATCAACTGGAGAATCTTTGTGGAAGGTGATTCTGTACGTGTTTGTGAGTTGTTGGTTCTTTTTCAACTGTTTGCGGAAATGTTCCATGTCACGTGGGAGTTGACCCTATTTTGGTTTGTAAGGTGTTGGTGTGGTTGGGCGGTGTTGAGGTGGTTGATATCGCCGTTGAACAATCGGCTCTGCGCGTGAATGTGGGATTTGGGTTGTTGGTGTTGGGTTGGTGGTCATGTTGTCAGGGGTCCTCGGGTTGGGTTGTGTCTGATTTTGCGCGAGAGGTGGTTGAGTTCTAATCGGCACTCGCGGCGCCCGATCAATGTCGGTGGGGTTGTCAAGGTTGACGTGTGGTTGGGTTCCGTGACGGCAGTCGGTTAGGTGTTGCGGTTTCGTTTGATGGGGTTGATTTGGCCCTGGTGTTCGTCTGCTTGATGGGTTTTTGGGGTTGGCTGTCTTTGTGCCATAAAAATATTTTGGATTATTTTATGTTTTGTCAGTAATTCACGGTGTCATTGTCACACGGGGTGGGTAACGTGTGATCCATGAGTTTATTTTCACGATCAGAGCTTGTCGAGGCGGGCACCACGAATGGTGATGGCACCGCCGGAGCGTTCCGGGCCGATAGCACTTCACTGGTGCAGACCTACTCCCCCGTCGCCAGCGATGGCATGGGCGGGGCGTTGCGGGTACCGTTGGTTGATGAGGCGGGGTTGTCTGATGAGGGGTTGCGGTCGCGGTTGAAGGTGTTGGGTCGTGCCGAGTCGACGTTGGCGGCGATGAAAGCGCGTGCGTTGGCTGAGTTGAGTCGTCGTCACAACAAACGCGACGCGCAACGTCTAGTTCGCGATGAACTGCAAACATCGAAA
>MKWU01007449.1_pt1 | contig 10473 bp, 9 predicted proteins | sample 809101 | NCBI WGS metagenome assembly MKWU01 (sample SAMN05860141, study PRJNA318959) | sponge metagenome | host: Aplysina aerophoba | place: Slovenia: Piran, Adriatic Sea, Gulf of Piran | collected 2013-05-07
TACAAGCTCAGTGGTACGAATAATAAGGGCTAGCGCCGTCGGCCCCTGCGTGGCCTACCGCGCGGGCGCGCGGAGGGGCGGTCGATCATTTCCTGGACGACCAAGTCAAGACCCTTGAGATGTTGCCCGTTGAGCATGTCGATGGCCTCGCGGGCAGCGGCCTTGCTGGGCATGTCGATTTGGCCCCAGCGGCGGCGCGGATCAATGGTAACAGCGGCGACGGCCCCAAACAGCTCAAACAGCGTGCGGAGGTCGTCCTCGGTGGTATCAGAAGATAGATTATCGACGCGAATTTTCATTCAAACTCCAAAAATAAAAGGGAGTGATGTAGTGCACATCACCCCCTTCTGCACTATATCAGGACAAGCCTAGAGTGCTACGACGCTCTCAGCCGCCGGGCCTTTCTTGCCCTGAACGACCTCAAATTCCACTTGCTGCCCGTCGGACAAGGTGCGGAAACCCTCGGCCCGGATCGCGCTGTGGTGGACGAAGACATCTTCGCCGTTCTCGCGCTCGATAAATCCGAAGCCCTTCGCGTCGTTGAACCACTTTACGGTTCCCTTCTCGCGATCTGCCATGGGTAAAATCCTTTGCAATGTGCGGTTAGAGCAGAACGTGCGAATAACTTTGAGTAGGAATCTACTGCTTCAGGCTTTTCGGTAGGAAAACTACATCAGGCCCGGGGGTAGGAATCTACGCGGATCCGAACGACTGCCAACGTGGTGCATTAACGCCCCTACAACTATTGCAGAGACAAGTGATGGGCTTAATATAGTTAATCTCAGCCGCAGCACAAGCAACTAATTTGCCTACCGCCGGGCCGTCCAACCTGCTCAAACCCATCTCGTCCCTCCACTCCTTGGTTTGGAATTGGCACTGCTGCCTCTATATTAAAGGAATTCACAACCGGATAGACGGCTCAATCTGTTTGCCGTCCATCCACTCTCACAAATGGAAACAGACGACTAATGAGTGCAACCGGACCGGGGTTTGCCGCTGAAGACCTGAGCCTCTTCGAGCGGATACAGCGCGTGTTTTACGCGCCGCGCACGGCTTTTGCCGCGGTGCGCGGCCAAGAGAGCACACACGACTGGTTGCTGCCGGCCCTCCTCGTCTGCGCGGTGGGGATCGGTGCCCATAACCTGACTCTCGACGTAGGGGCACCAGCCGTCCAAGAGCAGCTAGAGAGCTTGGACGAGGCCGAGCGGCAGCAGGCAGAGGCGTTCCAAGAGCATGGCTGGATGGTGATCCCGGTGGGGCTTTTTTTCTCATTAGTCGTGGTCGGGGGCGTGCTCTTGATGCTGGCGCGCTCCGTTTTCCAAGCCGAGGTCAGCTACCGGCAAATGCTGGTCGTAAAAGCGTATGCGATGTTGGTGGTGGCCGTCGAGTGGGCGGTGCGGGCGGTGCTGGTGCTGACGACGGGCGACATCGGGGCGCATCTGGGGCTGGGCCTCTTTTTGTCCGAGGAGGCCGCAGCCACGTTTGGCGGCCGGATCCTTACGGCCCTCAACCCCTTTGACCTTTGGCAAATTGGGATCATGGGCGTCGGGTTGAGTGCGCTGGCCGACGCGCCCGTGCGGAAAGCGACCCTCGTGCTTGGGCTTCTGTGGCTATTCTGGATATTCGGCGGAGTCTTCATCGAGACCATCGGCCAAAGCGTGCCTCCGCCACCTCCTGAATAAAATCTCTGGGCGCGAATGCGCCGATCCTAAGCGTTTTTTTGTATGGGGTTGAGCATGTCTAACGATGGAGTCAACCCAGTCGTCGCGGCAGCGATCGCGGTTTTTGCAACCTGCATCTATCCCCCTGCCGTGTGCGGAGATGGAGGAACCTTGCTAGAAGCCTTGTTGCGCTCCAATCCCATCTGCGCGCCCGTGCTCTCGGCCGCCAAGCGCGAAGTGCAAATTCTCTACACGCAAATCGACCGCGACTCAGACAACCAGCCGCATTTTACCCGACACGAGTACCGCGTCGATCCCAAGGATTATTTCTATCCGGCCAGTGCAATCAAGCTAGCGGGTGCCCTGCTGGCGCTGGAGAAGCTCAATCAATTGGGCATTGCGGGCGTGGACCGCCATACGCCCGTCCGCATCGACAGCGCGTCCAGCGGCCAGACCGCGGTGCGCGAAGATCCGACCGCACCGGATGGACTGCCCACCATCGCCCACTACATCCGCAAGCTCTTCGCCGTCAGCGACAACGACGCGTACAACCGGCTCTACGAGTTCGTGGGTCAGCAGCGGATGAACGAAGGGCTGTGGGAGAAGGGGTACCAGGATGTGCGCCTGACGCACCGGCTCGCCATCGCGCGCGCGCCCGAGGAAAACCGGCATACAAATCCGCTGGCGTTCTACCGAGGAGACCAAGTCCTCTACCAGCAGCCCATGCTGGTCAATCCACATACGTGGCGCGCGCCCGCGCCGATTCCCAAGGGCGAGGGACACATTCAAAACGGGGCGTTGGTAGCCGCACCCAAAGATTTCGCCGGATCGAACTACATGTCGGTGGAAGTGTTACAAGACCTACTGGTGGCGGTGTTTTTCCCCGAGGAGTTGCCCGCAGAGCGGCGCTTCGACCTGCGGCCCGATGACTACCGCTTCCTCTACCGCGCCATGTCCATGTTGCCGCGCGAGTGTCCCCATCCCCAGTACGACTCGGAAAAATACTACGACAGCTACGTAAAATTCTTCCTGTTTGGCGACAGCAAGGCCCCCATGCCCGACTCGGTGCGGATCTTCAACAAGGTGGGATTGGCCTATGGATATGTGACAGACAACGCCTACGTCGTCGATTTCGAGCGCGGAGTCGAGTTTTTGCTAACAGCCGTGGTGCTAGTAAACGAGAACGGCATTTTTAACGACGGGGCCTACGAGTACGACGAGGTGGGGCTACCGTTTTTGGCCGAACTAGGCCGAGTTATCTATGCGTACGAGTTGGAACGGAAACGGGCGCATCAGCCGGATTTGAGCAAGTGGCGGGTTAACTACGGGCCGTAAACCGACCGCATTGGACGTGGTCTCGCGATCGTGCCCCCTAGTCTATCCCAACGCGATAAAGCTCCCGGCGACCTCCATTCGATCGTTAGGAAAGTCCCGCCGGCAATAGCACCAACTCTGGCACATAGGCCCGCGCCGGCAGCGCCGCGACAAAGAGGCAGGCATCGGCTACATCCTGCGGCATCAACGCCTGAGCCATCACCTCTGGTGGGGTGGGCACCGGCCGCTTGAGCACCAGCGGCGTGTCGGTCAACCCCGGAAAGATCACGCAGGTGCGGACGCCGTTCTCCTTCTCCTCCTGAAAAGTGCCGTGGGCCAATCCAACCATCCCGTGCTTGCTCGCTTGATAAGAGACCCCAGAGATATCCGGCTGCTGCACACAACCGCTCGACACGTAAATGATCAATCCGCTGCCCTGCTCGCGCATCACCGGCAATGCGGCCTGGGTGCAGTGAAACGCCCCCGTCAGGTTGGTGCCGAGCATCATTTCCCAAGTCTCCTCGGTGAGCACCTTCAATGCGCGATCCGGGATATTGGTCCCCGTCACATAGGCCAGGATATCCACCCGGCCATACGCTGCTACCGCCCGCTGGACTAATGACTCTGCGGCCGCCTTGTCCTGCGCGTCGGTGGCGCACGCCAAAGCGTTTTCACCTAACTCTTCCGCCAGCGCCTCCAGTTTGTCGCCGCTGCGGGCAGCTAGCACCACTTTTGCCCCGGCTTCGACATAAGTTTTCGCCGTCGCCTCACCCATCCCGCTGCTGGCACCGACGACGATCGCCACTTTTCCTGTTAGATCTGCCATATCCTGCCCTTGAGTTTGACCGGCCACACTGTCGGCGAATCGCTAACGAGTCGTCTGCGCCGCGCGAGTCCGCCGCCCAAACAGGCGTTGCCGGCTTGCCCCCTCGCCTCGCATCCCCGGGCGCTTTTGCGAACTCGCATTGGCATCGCGCCGTGCATTCGCGGCTGGACCGAGCATCGATGTACCATGAGGCCCGTCGCGGCGATTTCCATTGCTACTGCCCTCACCGCGCATCCCCGGGCGCTTTTGCGCATTCGCATTGGCATCGCGCCGTGCATTCGCGGCTGGACCGAGCATCGATGTACCATGAGGCCCGTCGCGGCGATTTCCGTTGCTACTGCCATTGCTATTGCCCCTGCGCCGTTGTTTCGCCGTATTCGAGGGTTTTCCCTCGTCCCCTCGCTGCCTCTTCGCCGCACCCTGCCCCTTATCCCCATTGCTATCTTGGTATTCCGCCCTTGTGCCGCGCGAGACGATGGTCAAGGGTACGCCCGTCAGCCGCTCAATGCTCCGCAAAATCGCCACTTCCTCCGCCGCGCAAAACGACAGGGCGACGCCTTCCGCCCCGGCCCGGGCCGTGCGGCCGATCCGGTGCACATAGCTCTCCTTGTCGTTGGGCAGGTCGTAGTTGATAACGTGGGAAATTCCCTCCACGTCGATACCCCGGGCGACGATATCGGTGGCGACCAAGACCTTGATCCGCCCGCGATCAAACGCCGCCAACGCTCGCTGGCGGGCACCCTGATTTTTGTCGGCATGGATCGCGGCGGCGGTGATGCCCTGATTGGACAATTGCTTCATCACCCTGTCGGCTCGACGCTTGGTCCGCGTAAAGACCAAAGCGCGGCGCACATCTTCGCCCTTGAGCACCTGCTTCAGCAGATCGCGTTTGCCATTTTGTTCGACAAAGAGCACTTGCTGGTCGATTCGTTCCGACACCGACGCCGCTGGCGTCACCTCGGCGTTGACCGGCTCGTCGAGCATATCACCGGCTAGTGCGGTGATTTCCCTAGACAATGTCGCTGAAAAGAGCATCGTCTGCCGCTTTTTGGGCAAGGTCCCGACAATCCGGCGCACGTCGTGGATAAAACCCATGTCCAACATCCGGTCGGCCTCGTCGAGGACCAACATCTCGATCTGGTCCAGCTTTATATAGCCCTGGTTTATCAGGTCGAGCAAGCGGCCCGGCGTCGCCACCGCGATATCGGGTTTTTTGCGCAGCGCGCTCACTTGTGGGCCCAGCGGCACTCCACCTAAAATCACCGTGCTGGTGAGCTTTAGATAGCGGCCATAGTTGCGGAAACTCTCGTCGATCTGCAACGCCAGCTCCCGCGTCGGCGTCAATATCAGCGCCCGGATTTGTCCGCGGCCCTTGCGCCCGTCGAGCACTTGCAGCATCGGCAGCGAAAAGGCCGCCGTCTTGCCGGTACCCGTCTGTGCGGTGGCCAACAGATCTTGGCCCGCCAGCACCTTGGGAATAGCCTGTTCCTGGATTGGCGTCGGCTGTTGGTACCCTTCTTTAGCCAACGCGCGCAGCAATGGCTCGTTTAGCTTGAGGGCTTCAAATTGAATAGAAGACATAAACTCCCGTCTTGATAGTCCGAGATATAAAGCGACATGCCTCGGGGATACACTCAAAACAGGATTGGATTGGGGGTGCCGAGAAAAGCGCAGAAACCGTCGGTAGGTTTAAAAAACTTCGCGTAGTCTGAAAACTCAGAGGAGCTACACTATTGAGTAAAGTACCTGATTACAGCTATTTACGCAACAAACAGGTAGTGGGTCACTTTGAAATCGAGTTTGTTGTCGCCCAACTGCTCTAAATTATCCAACTCCCATACAACCTACATAATGCCTCCTATCTAGGCTCCTTCCCCACCTGCACCCCCTGCACTGCAAACACTTCTTTGAGAAAATTCTGCCCCATAAGCTCGTAGCCGGTGGCGTCTGGATGGAGGTTGTCCGGTAGATATTCGGCGAGGCTTTCGTCAAAGAGCTTGAGACCGTCTATATAGTAGATATTGTCGTCGCCGCGCCTTTTGAACGCTTCCACGGCTTCCGCAACCTCGACCCGCATCTGCTCCAACGTCAGGCCGACCGCATTGGGTGTAGTCTCGCGGTCGTGGCCCCAAATCGGCGAGCAGACTGCAAACGGGGTGTGGGGATGGCCGTCGCGGATGGTGGCAATGGTGCCGAGGACGGCCGGGCGGAAGGCGCGCGGGCCGAGGCTAGCGGCACCGTGGATGTTGATGCCGATCTTGACCGAGATAAAGTCCGCCGGCAGGTCGCGGATCAGCCGGGCGATGAACGGGTCGGCGTGGCACTGGCCGCCGAAGCCCAGCGACGTGAGGTTAAAATCCCGGGCGCGCGCTACCACCCCCGGCCAAGTGGTGGCGGGCGATCCCGCAGTGCGGCAGTGAGTGATAGAGCTGCCATACGTAACCCACTTCAGCCGAGTATCCTCGCTTTTTTCGCAATGCGCTCCCTCGGGCAATGCAATGTGCCGCACGGCGACGGGCATGGCCGGCGACAGCCAGATCTCCACGGATTTCTCGCCCGCGGGCAAGCCCTCAAAGCGGACCTCGGTCGCGCCAGCCGCATACGAAGCCGTGGCTACAATCTGCCCACCAATGCACAGGTCAAAGCGGCCATCTTCAGCTAGCGGTTCGCAGCCGACGACCAATTCCTCGGCGTCCGTGGCCAAGCGCACGCGCACGCCCGAAGGCATCTCGGCCCGCTCGGCAAGGCCGCTCTCTCCGGGCGAGTACAGGTCCGCATCCCTATGGGGAATGCGCCAAGGCTTGACCCAGCCCGGTCCCTCTTTGAGTGAGATCGCACCACTCCACGTAAGGCGGGGATCGTTGGCAGCAATGGTTGGCATAGGAGTCCTTTCTGAGTTAGAGCCACTGGTATAGCTTAAAGGTAGCTTATCGGAGGTTCCTGTGGCACAGTGGCTGGAGCAATATAGCGGCATGGGCAAAGACGGGGCAACCGGCGAACCGATGATCTGCACGACGACAAACCACACTTGGTGCTTTTCTAACAATCTATCCGGGAGTATCCATGCTTAAATTCATCGCTTTTGCCGTCCTGTTAGCCGTCCACGCCGCCCAAGCACAGATCCCCGCTGGCGGCATCCCTTTGACCCAAGGCGACTTTCTCCACTCGGCTCGCGTACCCAACACCGCCAACCGCGCCCGCAGTCAGGTCGTAGAGGTTGAGCACGCATCATTTACCCAAGCCCTGCGCATCGAAGTGCTGCACGAGGCGGGCGATCCTTGGAGTGTCGAAATTGGCAACCCCACGGCCCTTGCGGTGCAAAAGGGCGATGTCGCCCTGATCCACTTTTGGGCGCGGGGAATCGAGTCGAGCGACGAGACCGGCGAAGTCTATGCCACCGTCTATGCCCAAAAGGCCGCGCCCGATTGGGACAAATCGCTCTACAGGGGGTTCAGTGTGGGGCTTGCTTGGCGCGAGTTCTTTTATCCGTTTGAATTTATCGACGGGTACCACGCCGGCGCGGCCGCGATCAACTTCGGCGTCGCCAGCCGTCGCCAGACCATTGAAATCGCCGGCTTTGAAGTCCTTCACTACGGCAGCAGCCTATCCGTAGGAGACCTGCCCCAGACCCGCTTGACCTACGCCGGCCGCGCCCCTGACGCCGCTTGGCGACAGAGCGCTGAGGAGCGCATCAGGCAGCACCGCCAAGGCGATTTCACGCTGCAAATCATCGACTCGGCTGGCCAGCCAGTGGCCGATGCCCCCGTCAAAGTCACTATGCAGCGCCACGCCTTCCTCTTTGGCTCGGCCTTGCAGATGTGGCGGCTGACCAGCGAGACGCCCGAAAACCAGACCTATCGCGCTAAGGTCCAAGAACTCTTCAACGCCGCCTCCAACGAAAATGCCCTCAAATGGCCGCCTTGGGATGGCGACTGGGGCCAGACCAATTTCAGTCGCGCAAAGACGCTGGCCGGATTTACCTGGCTCAAGGACCATGGTTTTCACCGGCGCGGCCACGTCTTGGTCTGGCCTAACTGGCGCAATCTGCCCCAAAGCATCCGCGATATGGCCGACCAAGCCGACGCAGCCACGGCTATTCCCCCGCTCGTCATCGACCATATAGACGAGATCACCCAAGCCACCGAGGGGTTGGTCGAGGAGTGGGACGTCATCAACGAGCCTTACACCAACCACGACCTCATGGATCTCAGCGGCGATCACGTCATGGTCGAGTGGTTCCAAGCCGCCCGCCGCAATCTCCCCACGGCCCCCCTGTACCTCAATGACTACAACATCCTCAGCAACAACGGCCAAGATATCGCCCACCAAAACCACTACGAGCAAACCATTCAGTATTTGCTCGATCAAGGTGCTCCCATTACCGGCTTGGGTATGCAAGGGCATTTTGGCGACCAAGTGACGGCTCCCGCAAAACTCCTGGCCCTGCTCGACCGCTTTGGCCGCTTCGGCCTCGACATCAAAATCACCGAATTCGATATCAACACAACCGACCAAGCGCTGCTCAATGATTATACCCGCGACTTTATGACCGTCGTCTTCAGCCACCCCGCGGTCGCCGGTTTGCAGTGGTGGGGTTTTTGGCAAAAGGCCCACTGGCGGCCCAACGCCGCCCTGTACAACGCCGACTGGAGTCCTAGACCTCACGCACAGATCTACAAGGATTTGGTTTTTGATCAGTGGTGGACCCGCCAGCAGGGTAAAACCAGCGCCGACGGGCAATTCAGCGGCCGTGGTTTTTACGGCTCTTACCAAGTAGAAGTTCGGCTCGGCGACGAAGTGTTCACCGCACCCTTTACCCTTGAAGCCGATATGGAAACCATCCCCATCCGCCTAGACGTCGCAACCAACATCCGCGATACAGAGGCGCAACCCGCTCGGTTCAATCTCGAACCAAATTACCCCAATCCCTTCAATCCCTACACCACGATCCGCTACTCGCTGGCGGCTCCTACCGAGGTGCGCCTCAGCATCTATAACAGTCTGGGCCAGCGCATTAAAACCTTGGTCCAAGCACATCAGCCAGTCGGTGTACAGACGGTGGCTTGGGACGGCACGGACCAAGACCAGCGGCCGGCTGGCACCGGTACCTATATCTGCGAACTAGTTACCGAATACGCGACCCGGCAAAGGCTCATGCTGCTGCTGCAATAAAGACCAGACAGCGAGCAAAAAATCAGCCCACCCGCGGCCGCACCACGGTTTCGCCGTCGGCTTCCACCAGCGGCCGGTTGTAGATATAAGGGGGTTCGAGCACAGCCTGTTGCGCCTCGGTCAGCTCGCTGACCCATTCTGGCTGGCTGGTTTGATACGTCCCCCCGGCAAAGTGCAGATACTTGGGCGAGTAGCGGTAGAGCAGGGAGCGCCGCTCGTGCTCGGCTGTCCACGGGAGCGTGCCGTGCAGGGTCGCCTCGTTGAAGATGACCATATCGCCGGTCTTGCAGGGGACGTTGTACACGACCTCGCGGTGCTCCTGCCAGTGGCGGATCTTTTCCGGCATGGGGAAGTTGGCTTTGTGGCTGCCGGGGATCACGCACAACCCGCCATCGCCCTCATTGACTTCGGCGAGCTGGAACTGGCAGACGATCATGCCGCAGCGCATCTGGTCGTTGGCATACGCGTAGTACTGCGAGCCGTTGAAGTGCCGGCTGGTCGAGCCGTGGAGGATCAGACCCTCGGCACCCTTGCCGCCGCAGAGCATAAAGGGCGAGTGGTCCATCTTCCAGCCGCGGCCAAAGAGCGCGTCGAGATAGGGGATGAGCTTTTTGTGCGCCAACAGGGTGCGGAAGGGCAGGCAGTGGGGTTTTTCCCATTCGAGCATCCCCGTGAACATGCCGCGCCGCCGGCCTTCGAGCGCGTCGCTGCCGCCGGTATTGTGATTGCCGTCTTCGCCGCGCTTGTCCTCATTGGCGTCAAAGGCCGCGTTGAGTGCATCGACTTCGGCGAGGGTGAGGAAGTCGGGGACCTTCAGGAAACCCTGTAGGTCGAAGAGGAATTTTTCCGTGTCATTCATTTAATAATACGTCTCCGCGTTGTGCACCGGGTCGTAGCCGACTTCGCGCCGGGGCGTTTCAATGTCAAAGATGTTATAGGTGTTGTCCGAGATCGCAAAGTAATGCGCGCCGCTGGGCAGGTCGCCGGCGCAATGCCGCTGGAAGCAGGCGTGGACCAGGCGGGCGGCGTCCTCTTGATGGCACCAGACGGCGAAGTAACCCCTTTCCTCTACGTGGACTTCGTTTTGCGCGTTGACGCCGCCCCAGCGCATGGCAACCGCGCTGTATCCCAAGTCGGCGACCTTCTGCGCCCACTCTTCCACGTGGGCTTTTTCGCGTCCGTAGTCGTTGATCGGGTGCGCGGGCACGGCCGCAGAAATTCGCTCGGGCCAATCGGTTATCTGGTCGAACTGCCGCTCGGCCAAGGTCCAAAAGAAGCCCGGCTGGTGAAAGTCGTACAGCCCATCGACCGCATGCACCGAGCTAGAGCCGACAATCATCGGCGGCTCGTCTTGAGCCAACACCGCTTCAAAAACCAAATCGGTCATCCGGTTCATGGCCGCCAAATCGCCGCCACGAGCCAGATAGACGACCAAGTCGCACCCGGGGATCAGCGCGCGCAATTCATCCGGTGACTCCATAATACCGAGGTCGATAAAAT
>MKWU01007450.1_pt1 | contig 10471 bp, 7 predicted proteins | sample 809101 | NCBI WGS metagenome assembly MKWU01 (sample SAMN05860141, study PRJNA318959) | sponge metagenome | host: Aplysina aerophoba | place: Slovenia: Piran, Adriatic Sea, Gulf of Piran | collected 2013-05-07
CCCCAAGCGGGCGAACAGCAACTCAGCGGCTTTCCGCAAGACGATCTCCCTGCCTCGGAGATCGGCCAGTTTGCGCCGCAGCAAGTACTCCTCATCACTCAACGCGGATAGACCTGCCCCTTGCCGCGCCTTGGCCAGCAATTGGTCGTCTAGCTCGTCCAGCTTGCTGTTCGATGGACGACTCTCCCAACTCTCGGCCATGCCTTGCCATTTGAGTGCGCTGATATGGCTTTCACTGACTTGTACGGTCTGGTCGCCAATCCGCAGCGGAAAGCCATTACCTATATTACTTGCACGGGCCTGTCCGCTGCCGGCACGTCGAATACAATCAGTTCATGGCCTTCGACGGCAATGACAACGCCCCTAGGTTGTGCAGGGCGCAAGCGAGCACACGGTGTGGCGAGCAGGCTACTCAGCGCATCCGCAGGAAGACGGTGGCCAGTAATGGAGCGGTCATCTTCAATGCCGAGGATCAGGACTCCACCTTCGGCATTGGCGAAGGCGGCGACATATTCCGCAACTTGGTCCCGCACAGCACGGCGGCCACGCGGTTCTTTGGTCCCTCTCGCTCCTTCAAACAGCGACTTGCGGTCGAAGTGTTGACCTTCGTCTTGGTCCAGAAACGGCGCGATGTCGAATTGTGATTCCGTCATTCGCTTCCGTCCCCAATAATCTCCGCCAACAACCCCTCCGTCTCCCGCTCCACCGCCAAAATATCCGCCCGAATCTCATCCAACGTCCGCATCGGCTGCGGCTTGTAAAAATAGCGCGTGAAGCTGATCTCGTAGCCGACCTTGACGTTCGCCGGATCGTACCAAGCATCGGGCGCATAGGGCAACACCTCGCGGCGCAGGAAGCCCTCAATGCCACCCTCGTCGAGCAGCGGCACCTGCTCGGTGTCGCGCAACTCGCTGTCTGGCTCGTATTCGACGACGCGACGCCGGCCATCCACAGCAGCTTCGATCAGCCCGCGAATCGAGTCCGACGCCGCGCCCAGCTTGTGAATCTTCTTGACAACGGGCGCGGCAGCCTCGTCGCGAGACGCCAGCGCCGTCCGCAACAGGTTCTTCCGCTTGGCTGTCAGCCTGACACCGCGCTCAGAGGCGTCCGCATCAACAGCTTCCATGAATCGGTTAAAGTCGGAGTGAGGCCCGGCACCTAACACAGTCGCCACGCGGTCGATGACGTTGGCAAGCGGCTCTTCCTTGGCGTCGCGGCAGACGGCCCGGAAACGCTGACACTGGTCCGACGACAGATCGACAGTAAGCCGCAGCGGTCGCTCGACGGTGACCTTCCAGTACCCAAATGCCTCGTTGGGGAAAACCTTCGACTGCTCGGTCTCCTCAAAGTCCAAGAAAGCGTCACAGATGCGCTGGATGTCGTCCTCCGACAATTCGCAGTTCTTCTTGCCCAAGTTCTTGCGCAGCGGCTTGAACCACTCGCTGGCGTCGATAAGCTGTACCTTGCCTCGCCGATGCTCGGGCTTGCGATTGCTGAGCACCCAGATGTAGGTAGCAATGCCGGTGTTGTAAAACATGTTGAGCGGCAGCGCGACAATGGCCTCCAGATAGTCGTTCTCAATGATCCAGCGACGGATATTGCTCTCGCCTTGACCAGCGTCGCCAGTGAACAGGGAGCTACCGTTGTGGACCTCGGCGATGCGGCTGCCGAGCGGCGTGTGCTGCTTCATCTTGCTCAGCATGTTGGCGAGGAACAGCATCTGGCCGTCGCTGGAGCGAGTGATCAGCGAGTATTCGGGATCGCCCCCATGCTCGATGAGAAAGCGCGGGTCGCGCAGGTCGCTCTTGCCGCCCAAGCGGTCGAGGTCGCTCTTCCAGCTCTTGCCGTACGGAGGATTAGAGAGCATGAAGTCGAACTCGTGAGCTGGAAAGGCGTCGCTGGATAGCGTCGAGTGGGCTGGGCCACCGACGATGTTATCAGCCGCGTCGCCTTCGCCCTTGAGCAGCAAATCGGCCTTGCAGATGGCGTAGGTCTCGGCATTGATCTCCTGTCCGTAGAGATGCGTCGCCACCTGCTTGCCGCGCTCGCGGGCGATCTCTTGCAGCGTCTCTTCGGCCACCGTCAACATACCGCCGGTACCGCAGGCTCCATCGTAGAGCAGGTAAGTGCTGGACTCAATCTGATCGGCGACCGGCAGAAAGATGAGCTTGGCCATCAGCTTGACAGCATCGCGCGGCGTCCAGTGCTCACCCGCCTCTTCGTTGTTTTCCTCGTTGAAGCGCCTCACCAGTTCCTCAAAAACCGTGCCCATGCCGTGGTTGTCGAGGCCGGGCAGCTTCACCGAGCCATCGACATTTTTGACCGGGTGCGGGCTTAGGTTGATGTCGGGCGACGTCAGCTTCTCGATCAGCGTACCGAGCGCATCGGCGCTAGAGAGACGCGGGATCTGGTTGCGAAACTCAAAGCAGTCGAGGATGTCCTGCACGTTGGACGAGAACCCGTCGAGATACGCCTCAAAATCGGCGCGGAGCTGCTGCTGATTGGCGCGGGCTCTCAGATCCCGCAGGGTAAACGGGGACGTGTTATAGAAGGCCTGCCCGGCCGCGTCGCGCAGCGGCCCTTCCTGCTCCACCACGCCCGCTTTGTCGAGCAGGTCCCGCCGCTCTAGAACGTCTGCCTTGCTGTCTTCGAGCACTGCATCTAAGCGGCGCAGCACGGTCATCGGCAGAATCACGTCGCGGTACTTGCCGCGTACGTATAAGTCGCGTAGAACGTCGTCGGCAATGCCCCAGATGTAGTTGGCGATCCAGTTGAGTTCGCCGTGCTGCATAGTTTTCCTCCTCGATTTCGCTGCGTAATTCTAACAGACACTCCGCACCTCGACAAGCAAGCTGTCCCGCGCCTTGCCCCTTGCACCGCTACCCGTATTTTATGCCACATGATTAGCAGGGAATTGTCCGCGGCCATCGTCTTGCTCCTAGCCACCAACGTCGGCTGCTCGGCTAACTCTGACATCGGTACCGAGCCAACACCGCCACAACCCATCCCCACGTATTCCTACCGAGTCATCCATTCCTTCCCTCACGACCCTACCGCCTTCACCCAAGGGCTGCTCTACGACAACGGCTTTCTCTACGAAAGCACCGGTCAGTACGGCCAGTCGTCCCTGCGCAAGGTCGAGCTCGAAACAGGGGCCGTCGTGCAACTCCACCAGCTAGACGACCGCTTCTTCGCCGAGGGACTCGCCCTCTTCGGCAATCGCCTTCTCCAGCTAACCTGGCAGGCCAACAAAGGCTTTGCCTATCGTCTCGATTCTTTCGAGCCGCTAGCGGAGTTCTCCTATCCCACCGAGGGCTGGGGGCTGACGTACGACGGCGAACTACTCGTCATGAGCGATGGCAGCGCGACCCTGTACTTCCGCGATCCGTTTACCTTTGCCGAGGTCAGCCGAATCACCGTTGCAGCCCACGACAGACCCGTATCCCAGCTCAACGAACTCGAATGGGTTGCCGGCGAGGTCTTTGCCAATATCTGGCAGACTGACACCATCGCCCGCATCGACCCGGAGACTGGCCAAGTCTCTGGGTGGATAGACCTGACCGGACTGTTGAGCGACGCAGATCGCCGTGGCTCGAACGCCGAGGTGCTCAATGGCATTGCCTACGACCCCGAGGGCGAGCGGCTCTTCGTCACCGGCAAGTGGTGGCCCAAGCTCTACCAAATCGAACTCATATCTCCTTCACCGAAAGGTACACCATGACCCAAGACCGCGTCCCCGTGTGCATCGCCGTGCTCACGGTCTCCGACACCCGCGACGAAGCAACCGACAAATCCGGCAAGCTGCTAGTCGAGCGCCTCGAAGCGGCCGGCCACGTCCTGCACGAAAAGCAAATCCTGCCCGACGACATCTATCAGCTCCGCGCCCAAGTCTCGCAGTGGATCGCCGAGCCCCGCGTCCAAGCCATCGTCACCACCGGCGGCACCGGCCTCACGGGCCGCGACGGCACGCCCGAAGCCGTCAGCGTGCTCTTTGACAAAGAAATCGAGGGCTTTGGCGAGGTCTTTCGCGTACTCTCCTACGATGAGATCGGCACTGCGACCTTGCAGTCGCGCTGCGTGGCCGGCGTCGCCAACAGCACCTACATCTTCTGCTTGCCTGGCTCCTCGGGGGCTTGCGCCACCGGCTGGGACAAGCTCATCGGGCCGCAGCTAGATTCCACCAACCAGCCCTGTAACCTCGTCGATCTGATGCCGAGATTGTCCGAAGTTTGACGCGAGGTGCTTAGTACACGACAGTAGGGTTTTACCTGGGAGCGCGGGCGTCTCGCCCGCCTGCGGGCCAGAGGCCCGCGTTCCCAAGACGGTACCAGAAAACAGGTGCTTAGGGTAGGTGTCGTGTACTAAGCGCGAGGTGTTGCGTACCGGCCCCTTGGGTAGGAGATACTTCGCTGCGCTCAGTATGACAGGTGCTGACGTACTCAGCTCAGTTCAAGTAGTTCTTGAGGAATTGCCCGGTGTATGACTCGCTCACCTCGGCGAGTTCCTCCGGGGTGCCCTGCCCGACGATCTGGCCGCCGTTGTGGCCGCCCTCGGGACCTAAGTCGATGATGTAGTCTGCGGTCTTGATGACATCGAGGTGATGCTCGATGACCAAGACCGTATGACCGGCCTCGACTAGGCGGTTGAGGCTGTCGAGCAGGCGCTGAATATCTGCTAGGTGCAGCCCGGTGGTAGGCTCGTCGAGCAGATAGAGGTTGCTCTTGCCGCGCTTGAGCTTGCCCAGCTCGTCGGCCAGCTTGACGCGCTGGGCCTCGCCGCCCGACAGCAGAGGGGCCGGGTGGCCAATTTGCAAATAGCCCAGCCCCAAATCGTTGAGTACGCCTAGCTTGTGGGCGATGAGCCGGTGGTCGGCGAAGAAATCCACTCCATCCTCTATGGTCATCGCCAAGACTTCGGCGATGTTCTTGTCCTGATAGGTAACGTCGAGCGTGTCCTGATTGTAGCGCGCGCCCTTGCAGGTGGGGCAGGGCACCTCCACATCGGCCATTAGGTGCAACTTGGTGGTGACCGTGCCCTCGCCGCCGCACTCCTCGCAGCGGCCTCCCTTGACGTTGAAGCTAAAGCGCGAGGCCGTATAGCGGCGCTTCTTGGCCTCGCGCGTCTCGGCGAAGAGGCGGCGGATATTGTCGTAGAAACCGATGTACGTGGCTGGGTTGGAGCGGGGCGAGCGGCCGATGGGGGATTGGTCGATGTTGATCACATCGCTTACGTGCTCAATCCCGTCGAGGCTGTCGTGCGCGCCCGACAGCACGCGGCTGTCGTGGAAGATGGAGTAGAGCTTCTTGTAGAAAATGTCGTGGACGAGCGTGCTCTTGCCCGAGCCAGAAGCCCCACTGACGCAGACGAAGACTCCCAAGGGGATTTTGACGTCGAGGTCGTCGAGGTTGTTGGCGCGAGCACCGCGGACATGCAGATTGCAGCCGTTGAGCGGGCGGCGCTCGACCGGCATGTCAATGCGCTGGCGTCCCGTGAGAAACTGGCCGGTCAGGGAGTCGGGGTTTTTCAGTATCTGGCGAATGGTGCCCTCGGCAGCGATGCGGCCACCGTGCACGCCCGGGCCGGGGCCGAGCTCAATGACGTGATCGGCCGCCCGAATGGTCTCTTCGTCGTGCTCCACCACAATGACCGTGTTGCCGACATCGCGCAGGCGGCGGAGCGTTTCAATCATCTTGACGTTGTCTTTGGGATGGAGGCCAATGGAAGGCTCGTCGAGCACGTAGAGCATGCCCATCAGGCCGGAACCGATCTGCGTAGAAAGGCGAATGCGCTGGGCCTCGCCGCCGGAGAGGGTCCCCGCCCGGCGCGTGAGGCTGAGATAGTCCAAGCCAATGCCCATGATGAGGTCGAGCCGCAGCGCAAGCTCGCGCACGATCTGCTGGCCAGCCTGTTTCCTCTGCACGGGCATGGGCACGTCGCTGAAAAAGTCGCGCAGCTCTTGCAGGTGCATTTCGCTCAGATCGTGGATGGTGCGACCGGCCACGGTGACCAGCATGCGCGTGGCTTTGAGCCGCGTGCCGCCGCAGTCCGGGCAATCGTACTCGACCATGACCTTGCGCAGGTAGTCCTCCATCCCCGAGTGCGCCACCCCTTGGCGACGATAGCGGCGGTAGCGGCGCTCGATTTGGTTGATGACCCCATCGAAAGCAACCTTGCGCCCTTTGTATCGCCGACCCTCAGTCGCGCCCGGCGGCAGGACAATAGTGAAGCGCTTGCCTTTAGTGCCGTAGAACAGCACATCGACGATGCGGTCGGACAGCTCGGCAAAGGGCGTGTCCAAGTCGAAGCCGTAGTGTTGGGCCAAGCTGTAGAAGATGCGGCCGCCCCACCCATTGCGGTCGCAGTTAATCGCCTCGCGCACAAAAGCGCCGTCGAGAATACTCCGGCTCTTGTCGGGCACCAGCAGATCGGGATGGACCTGGAGGTAGGTACCCAAGCCCGAACAGGTGACGCAGGCCGAGAGCGGCTCGTTAAAAGTGAAGTAGCCCTGGGTCAGCTCGGCCATGCTGAGGCGATGCTCGGGGCAGCCGAAGCCCTCGTAGAAGGCCGCGACCTCTTGGGCGGAAGCAACTTCAGGGTTCAGCAAGTGAAAGCTGAGAAAGTTCTCGCCTACCACTAACCCGTGCTCAATGGAAGCAAGAAGTTGCTTTTGCAGATCGCCACCGATGACGAAGCGGTCGATGACCGCCTCGATGTGGAAATCTTCGTTCTCGTCGAGCTCGAGCTCTTCGCTCAGGTCGCATAACTCGCCTTCGATGCGCACCCGCCGATACCCCTTGGTGCGAATGTCGTCAAACAGAAATGCGTAGTCCTCGCCGTAGATCTTAAACACCGGCGCACGGATTTCCACCTCGGCCCCGTCTGGCAGGGACAGCAAGTGCTCGGCCATCTGGTAGGGCGTGCGGTAGGCGATCGGGCTGCGGCAATAGGGGCAGTGGGCTTGGCCCACCGTGGAGTAGAGCATGCGCAGGTATTCATACAAGTCGGTCATGGTGCCGACGGTCGAGCGCGGATTGTTGAAAATGGTCTTCTGCTCAATGGAAATGACCGGCGAGAGCCCAGTGACAAAATCGACATCCGGCTTCTTCATCTGCTCGACGAAGCGCTTAGCGTATGTGGACATGGACTCCATGAAGCGCCGCTGGCCCTCGGCGTACACCGTGTCAAAGGCCAGCGAGGACTTGCCCGATCCGCTAATGCCGGTGATGACGACCAGTTTATCGCGCGGAATGCTGACGTCGATGTTTTGCAGGTTGTTCTCGCGTGCGCCCTTGATGGCGATTGAGTCTCGTATAGCCATAGTGTGTCCTATTGTGCTAGTGCAGGCCCCAATTCGTAATTCCTAATTCCTAATTCACGCTAGTGCAGCCCCCAATCGGCCCCGTCGCCGTCGTAGTAATAAGCCGCTTCCTGTAGCTCTGTGCGGCTCTTTTCAGTGAGGCGCAGCGGCGCTGACATCTTTTGCAGCAAGCCCTTTTCAACCAGCCACTCGCAGGCGAAGTCCGCGCCTTCCATCTTGAAGTGTTCCTCTATTTCCGACACCGTGCGCATGGACTCGGCCTCCTCCAAATAGTCGAGTAGGGGGCGGAACATGTCATAGAGATGGTCGTCGAGGTAGGTCTCTACGCGCTGGAGGGCCGCCTTGAGGGTGCGGGCGTTTTTGGGAGCGGCGATCAGATCCGTATAGATGGCGTTGAAGAACTCGGGATTGAAGGCGAGGGCTTGGTGAATGACCTCGCGGCTTGGGGCTTGGCCATTGAGGATGCACTCGACGCTGGCGAGTTGGTCGGCCACGTTGAGCAGCCACAGAAAGCTGTAGTTGTAGTCCTTCTTCACCTGGTACCACTTCTGGGCTTTGGCCAAGGTGGCCAACAGCGGCAGGGCGCGCCGCAGCAACTGGTAGTCGCGGTCGCGCGCGCCAATGCGCTCGGCGTCTTTGTACCACGCGGCAATGGACTCGTCCTTGGAGAACAGCAAGGTGCTGTGGGCGAAGGTAAAATCGAGCCAACCGCCTTGGCGCGAGCCTTCGATGTTCAACTGAAAGCGCTTGCGCGGGATGAGATTGGCGTGGATGATGACGCCTTCTTCAGTGAGGCAGTGGTCTTCGTAGCGCCGCACCTTGGGGTCGTCGGCCATGACGATCCACAAGTCGATGTCGGACTTCTCCCAAACTTGGTCGTACGAGTATGAGCCATAGACGATGGCGGCCAAAACTGTGCGGTCTTGTTGGAGCTTTTGGGTCAAGGCGTCGAGCGCCCGGCGATAGCGCTCTTGGACTGCTTGCTGAGACCGAGACATGGCAGTTCCTGACGAGGAGATCTAACGTGCGAACGGCCCAAAATATACTGAACATACGTATATGATGTCAAGCTGCCGCAGGGTCTAACTGTATGGCGTTTTCCGAAGACTTCCGGCGCGGCGGCGCTAGCGCCTGTTGCGCTGCCGCCGAGCATCAACGAAGTGTATCGCATTTCTTTGCACAGGTTGGCCCTGTAGCCTATCTTGTCGGCTATAGGCCCCAGATGTTCCCGGCACTCTACCCGTTCGCCGGGATGTGGAGTAAGCCCCATGCTAAAGAAGGACCCCGAAGCGGAACAGACGGCCAAGCGCAAACTGCCCATCGGCATTCAGACCTTTCGCCAGATTCGCGAAGAACCCTACTACTACGTCGATAAGACCACCTACATAAGGCGGCTGGTCGCCGAGGGCAAGCACTACTTTCTGTCGCGCCCACGCCGCTTTGGCAAGAGCCTGTTTCTCGATACACTGAAGGAACTGTTTGAGGGCAACGAGCCTTTGTTTAAGGGGCTGGCCATCCACGACCAGTGGGACTGGTCGGTGCGCCATCCCGTGTTGCGGCTGAGCTTTGGCAGCGGCAATTTCAAGGAGCCAGGCTTCCTGCACGGGAACTTGATGGATCAGCTAACCGCCATCGAACGCCGGGCAGGAGTGGTTGCCGAGTCCGCCACGGCACCGGGACGGTTCGCCCGCTTGTTGGAGGCACTGCACGACGAGGTCGGCCAGCCGGTGGCTGTGCTGGTTGACGAGTACGACAAGCCCATTCTCGACGCTCTGGAGGAACCGGAGATCGCCCGGGCCAACCGCGATTACTTGCGCGGCTTGTACGCGACGATCAAGGACAGCGACGCACACATCGCGTTCTCCTTCCTCACCGGGGTGAGCAAGTTCTCCAAGGTCAGCCTGTTCTCCGGCCTCAACAACCTCATCGACATCACCTTGGACCCGCACTACTCGGCCATTTGTGGCTACACCGAGGCGGACTTGGACGCGGTGTTCGCTCCGGAATTGCCCGGGTTGAACCGCGACGCCATCCGCGATTGGTACAACGGCTACAACTGGCTGGGCGAAGAAGCGGTGTACAATCCGTTTGATGTCCTGTTGCTGTTTCGTCGCCGCGCCTTTGCCGCTTACTGGTTTGAGACGGGTACGCCGACATTCCTGCTCGATACGTTGTTGGCGCGTGGGATCAGTGCCCTCGCCTTGGACGACATGCCCAGCAGCGACGAGTTGTTATCCACTTTTGACGTGGACCACATTGCGACCGAGGCGCTGCTGTTCCAGACCGGCTACCTGACCATTCGCCGCACCGAGTCGCGCGGCGGGGAAATATACTATCGGCTGCGCTACCCCAACCGAGAGGTGCAGCAGAGCCTAAACAAGAGCCTGCTGAACCACCTGACGGGCAACCCCTCGCGTCAGACTGAGCACAGTGCCCGGCTGTACGACCTGCTGCTGGTCAACGACTTCGATAGCTTGAAAACGCTGTTCGAGGCGTTCTTTGCCAGCATCCCCTACCAATGGCATACCAACAACGAGATTGCCAACTACGAGGGCTACTACGCCAGCGTGTTTTACTCGTACTTCGCGTCGCTGGGGCTGGCGATCACAGTAGAGGACAGCAGCAGGGAGGGTCGCCTCGACATGGCAGTCCTGTTCAATCGGAATGTGTACCTGTTTGAGTTCAAGGTAGTGGAACGGGTGTCGGCGGGGGCAGCGATCAGGCAGCTAAAGGAGAGGGACTACGCGGCCAAGTATCGCGGTCGCGGCGAGCCGATTTACCTGATTGGAGTAGAGTTCGGTCGGGAGACCCGCACCTTGGCGGGTTTTGAAGTGGAACGTGTGTGAATACCGGCTGCCGGCTCGATGTGATAATAGCAACCCCGAAGACTTGAACGATTCGAGAAGCAGATCGTCTTGTTTCTACTATTCTGCGTTCATCCGCGCCCATCTGCGGATTATCAGTACCCGTTGCGCTGCCGCCTCTAAGCCCTTATCGTAGCCCACCATGTCCAACACACCTACTATCAAACCCACAACCGTCGGCTCCTATCCCATCCCGGACTGGCTCCAAGCCCTGCCCTCCGAGCAGGCCCTCGTCGATGCCACCCGCGTAGTATTCGACACCCAGCGCCAAGCCGGCATCGACCTACCC
>MKWU01007451.1_pt1 | contig 10469 bp, 11 predicted proteins | sample 809101 | NCBI WGS metagenome assembly MKWU01 (sample SAMN05860141, study PRJNA318959) | sponge metagenome | host: Aplysina aerophoba | place: Slovenia: Piran, Adriatic Sea, Gulf of Piran | collected 2013-05-07
CGCGCCCCAGCGATTCGACCAGTTCGCCGCGCACCGTCACGGCACACCCGCTGCTGAGGTGCTGAACTTCTTGGACGTAGTTCGGCAGGGTCCCGTCGGCGACGACCTGCAGGCTTGCGAAGCAGGTGCCGTCGCTGATCTGGAGAAAGGACAGCCCCGCCTTGGAATCGCGCCGCGTGCGTACCCACCCTTGGACAGCCACTTCCTCACCAAGCCCGATCGATCCATTGAGGAGGTCGGAGATCGCGTGTTTCCCCATACTGATAGTGTGCAGGATCGCCCGGCGGACAGCAGCGAAGACAGGGTCCCGCACCGGCTCCTCGACTGGGAGAAAGGAGGAGTCCATAGGGCGAGGTGCATGACATTGATCCGCACTCGGCTCAATTCCGTCGCTGTGTAGGAACTGCTGCCTGCAGAGGGTTGCAGGTATGCGGCACTATGCTTTCCAGATGCTGAGAGTCGTCCCCAGATCGCATCAAGTACCGCGTTTGGACCAGCCGTCCAAGGCAATGACACGGCAGCGGCGGTCGGCGAATTCAAGCCTAGCGTTGAGGTCTCAAGTCAGCAGCGCGAGGCTAGACATGACGCCGCACTGCTCCCTGCCTGAGGACAGCGATACCTGCCTGCGGTGTAGAATCTAGGACCTGAACTGAAATCTCGCAAATGGTTAACCTTCAAGACATCGACGAGTTGAAGCAGGCCTGTGCCCAAAGCTTGAAAGACCCAAATGCCGCTGCCGAGTACGAAGCGTGGGGTGTGAAGTTACGCGATTTCCTACTAGAGGTTAGCAATGCCGACCAGACTACTCGTGCAAGCGAGGACTTTCAGCGCAAGATCTGGAATGAGAATCCTGTGTCCGGTGCCGGGAGAGGTCAGATTCTGGTCGACGATGCCATCGCGGACCCAGACTTTCGATCGTGGCTGGCGAAGCGATCACTAGTGCAGTTGCCCACCTCACCGGAGAAGAGGGTTCAGTCACTGAACACCCAGTTCGACGAGTTATTGGAGCGTGTAAGTCGCCATACGGTACGCAAGCCGCACCTAATGTCTTACAGAGTAATGGCGGCGTTCTTCCCCACCGACTTCACGGTCCTAACCGACAGGAGAAGGCTACGAAGGCTCTGTAGGGCCATGTTTGGGAGCAGCGTGGTCAAAGGGCCTACTTGCCACAGCAAGATATTGCGGAGACTAGAAGAAGCGATTGGGCCTCCAAGCGAAGGCATCGCGGCGCTGGCCGATCGGATGCGCCTTCCTTGGCTGTTGTTCAAGGACTACGTTGAACCGTCTGAGCCTGAAGAGGGCCAGACAGAAATCCCAACGGCCGTTCCAGGGGAGGAAGCATTGTTGCCATTTCCCGCCGCGAGGCGGAGGCGAGGTCTCACAGGGGTGACTGGGAACTTTGAGGCTCTCCGAAACATACTCGACTTTTGCAGCGAGGGAGTCCCACGCGAGGACTTGAAGGCCTATGTCAAGACCATTAGTCCGCGCCTGAAAGACGTGTCAATCAATGCCCAGCTCAATGTCATCGCAAGCGAGCTCGACTGCCTGAAGCCCGATGGGGATCGCTACTTGCTCACCGATCGGGGGCATGCCTTCCTAGAGTCCGGCGACCCTGAGGACCTAATGGATTGGCTAGTCACTCGCGTCCTCGGCGTTGACCATGTCTTGGTGATTCTCCGGGATAAAGGGCCATGTCCGAAACGAGATTTGATCAACAGGATTCAACGGGTTAATCCCGGTTGGACCACCATTCGGCCTCCCGCTGTGATTGTCGCAGAGCTTTCCAAGGCTGGCATGGTCGATTCTGATGCGCACGGCACTGTTTCCCTGACTGAAGCGGGAACGCAATGGGCGAAGCGTATCCACTGGGAACCGGAAGCCCTGGCCCTGGCTGAGGAACCGACAGATGGGGGGCCGGTCGCCGGGCCAATCGAGCCCGAGGCAGTCCCAGTGAGGACTCCGACACTTCGCGAAATCTGTGACGAGGTCTCCAAGCACGGCCACTTCTCTGATTCCTTGGTCGGCAAACTTGATGCCGGCATATGGGCAAACGAGCGCCGTCACTTTGCCGTTCTCACGGGCCTGTCCGGTTCGGGAAAGACCTTGCTCGCTCGGGCCTATGGACGGGCCATCACTGGTAGGGCCAACGGTCACAGCAGTCAATTGTGCATAATCCCCGTTCAGCCCGGCTGGTACGATCCCACGGTGCTGCTCGGGTATGTCAACCCGCTTCAAGGAAACTCTTACATCCGCACTCCCTTCCTAGAGTTCCTGCTGGCCGCCACAGAAGCTCCTACCCGTCCGTTTACCGTTGTCCTAGATGAAATGAACCTGTCTAGGCCCGAGCAGTACCTCGCGCCCATACTTTCGGCAATGGAGACGGGCGCCGATCTGAGTCTTCACCGTGAGGGGGAGGTATTTGACGGCATTCCGGCCCAAGTCCGATATCCAAGCAATCTGGTGATCATTGGCACTGTCAATATGGACGAGACCACTCACGGCCTTTCGGACAAGATCCTAGACAGAGCATTCACCATAGAGTTCTGGGACGTTGATCTGGCACAGTATCCGCGATGGGGGAAGCGGAAGCTCGATAGCGATCAGGAAGGAACGGCCCGCAAGTTGCTGCAAGAACTCATGGATGGTCTCAAGCCCGCCCGTCTGCACTTCGGTTGGCGTGTCGTTGACGACGTACTGGAATACATGGAGCGAGTGACGACGCAAGGGAGCTCGGCTGACCCTGTGACAACTCTCGACAACGTTGTGTACGCCAAGATTTTGCCGAAGTTGCGCGGGGACGACTCCCCGCGATTTCGCAAAGCCCTCGACAAGTGTGCAGAAATCTTCACGTCATATGGCTTGAGCGACTGTCAAACCAAGGTGCGCGAACTAAAGGACGATCTCGAATCCACAGGTAGCGCAAGGTTTTGGCGATAACCAATGGCCGACTCGTCGTTAGTTTTGGATGTTGATTCTGTGGCGGATCTTCAGGCCAGCCCTTCGAATTGCCGGATTGAGCCGAACACCATTAGTGCTGGCTTCCGCGAAGGCACCCGGTACGCGATTCAGAAGCCGGCCGACAGCGGTCGGTTTCTGATAGATGATCAAGACCTCCAGAGCACCGACGGGCATTGGGTATGGGATCCCGGCTTCTATGCCGGTTTGGTGCGTGCCGAACTGCTGTCGGCTGACGACCGCGTTCGAGCGACCTACCTGTTGGACGTATCGCCGCATCCAGACAAACTGGGCCGCGATTCGTTCCAACTCATGCTGGATCAGATCTGGCAGTTCGATCCCAGCTTAGTGTTGGGCACCGAGCCCGCGCAATCGCCCGTCGGACACGAAGCCCAGATCGGAGACCCATGGATAGAGTACGCACGACTACGCAGTTATGGAGAGAAGTTCGTACGCGCACTGTCAGCCATAGCACATCGCCCCATTCGAGAGTTGAGGGCGCAGAGGGAACAGTTGCCTTTAGAGCGGGTGCGCCGCGCCGACCGTCAAACTGTTCTGGCTGCGCTCCAAAACTCACACCTGCTGAGCGTTCTCGTTAACCGGGATTCAAGCTCGATACCGATCAGTGCGTTGCCGCCATTCGACGTGCCCGTCGCTCGGGAGACGTTGGATAGCGCCGGCAATCGGTGCATTGCGGCAATCGCACACATGGTGGCCCGACGCGCCGTTAGCCTGAGGGCAGCTCTCCAAGCGGACGTCCATCAGGCCGAGTCAGACACCCGCACTTCCCTCCTATCGCGTTGGCCCCGACGCCGGGATTTTCTTGATCTCATATTGCGACAGCTAAGGCATTTGCAACGCTTGTCACCGCTTGTCGAGGTGACTAGACGTGAAACCTCGGCTGAGGGGCTGAATGCCGTTTCCGCAGATCCGGCTTACGCGAGTGCTTACGGGTTGGGTTGGCGAATCTTGCGTCATGGCATCGAAGGCTCGCCGGATTCAGGGCACCTTTGGATTTCTCCGACATGGGAAATCTATGAGCGGTGGTGTTTCGTTCAGCTCGGGAACGCCATCCGTACACTTGAGCCCGTATACCGGTGGTCGATCTCAAGAAACCACAAATCAAAGGCAACTGCAGCTTTCATAGCGTCCAATGGCAGACAGGTATGCATCGAGTTGTTGCTACAGCCTAAATTCCCGGCGGGGGATCAGAGATTGACCACCGGCTTTCAATCGATTTCAGGCAGACGGGAACCTGATATCGTGTTAACGCGAACGGGCCGGAATGGGCCGAAGTGGTATGTGCTAGACGCCAAGTATCGAACGACACGGTCTAACGTGTTGGACGCTATGGCTTCGGCGCACATCTATAGGGATTCGCTGCGTTGGAACGAGCGCAGGCCGGAGCGTGCTGTGCTGTTGGTTCCGAGATCTGGCGGTGCGCCCTGGATGGAGCAGCCAGACTTTATCCGCCAACACCGCGTGGGCGTCTGCGCTCTCAGTACGGACACGGACCTGAGCGGTATCTCTCAATTGCTGTCCGGAGGAGACGGTTGAAGTCAATTCCCCATTCTTGATCATGAATCCGGTCCGGGATGTGGCTTATACGGCACACCGATACCCTTCCAGCCCGTTGGCGGAAACTGCTCGTGGGGCCGCCCTCCGCCCAAGCGAGCCAACCGAGCCCGCTCGGCCGTGTTTGACGTGATCGAGCGCCAAGTGCGGAGTGCAACAGGCCAGTCCAATAGGCTAGTTTGTAAGGAGACCCGTAGATGGACACCGTAGGAGCATACGAGGCCAAGACCCATCTAGCTCGCCTTCTTGACAGAGTTGCCGAAGGAGAGACTCTGACCATCACTCGCCGAGGCCATCCCGTGGCGCGCTTGGTGCCTGTCGATGACGACGACATAAGTCGCAGCCGGCGGGCGGCGCGGCGCATATTCGAGCGGCGCAAACACTTGAAGACAGCATCGTTGTCGGAATTGCTCGAGACGGTGCATGAAGGGCATCGATTTTGAACGCGATCGTACTAGACAACTCCGTCGTTCTCTCGTGGTGCCTTCAAGACGAGAAAGACCCACTTGCTGAACATGCCATGGATCGTGCAATCAAACACGGAGCGGTCGTCCCCGGTATCTGGTGGTACGAATTGCGGAACGCCCTGGTGATGAACGAACGGCGTGGGCGGCTAAGTGCTACTGATACCGCGGCAACGCTGGCGGACCTCCGTCAACTGCGTATTTCGGTCGACCAATGGCACGATGAGAGCACCGCTATCTCACTGGCGCGGACACACGACCTTTCCATATATGACGCGGCCTACCTCGAGGTCGCCCTGCGACGAACGCTGCCAATTGCCTCGCTCGACAGACGCCTGCGCCAAGCGGCGGCCGCCCTCAACATCACGATCTTTGAATGATCGCTGTTGCTCGCCGCCACGAGTGGGGGTTGATGTCTCGCGCCCCACTGCTCGTGCAAGAGATCTCGACGCCTCTTCGCGGGTTCGCCTGCATTCGGCCCCACGATCCATTCCTGACATGGCCTACGCTTTGTCTCTTTCAAATCCGCTGAGAGAGGGTGCAGGCCGGCTCAAGCGGTGAGGCACCCTTGGGTAACCAGCGCCCTTCCAACACCGAGGCCACAGGCGAGGGCGTTGCTCGGTTCGCAATACTGTTAGCTGGTCGGGCCTGCTCGGCCGTGTTGGCCGAAGGGACGCCTGCCAACTCATCGCAGACCCTTCTAGGCCCGACGTAAGCCGCCCTTCCGACCACAATTGAAAATGGCTTCGAATATGATTCGCGTCTTAGTGCTGTTCGGGGGCCGCTCGAGCGAGCACGAGATTTCGATCCTATCCGCGTCGTCGATCATCGCAGCCCTAGACACTGCGCGCTACGAGGCGATTCCGGTGGCGATCGAGCGCTCGGGCAGGTGGCTGGACCCCGAGGCATCAGCACGCCTGCTGCCACGAGAGACCGCGAGCAAATGCTCCTTGGCCAAGGTGAGGATTTCTCACCAGCCGGGCTGTTCGGAGGGCTTTGACTTGGTGTTCCCCGCCCTGCACGGACCCTACGGGGAAGACGGCCGGCTCCAGGGCCTGCTGGACATGGCTGGCTTGCCCTATGTCGGATCAGGCGTGCTCGGGTCGGCCTGCGGCATGGACAAGGACGTCATGAAGCGGCTGTTCAACGAGAGCGGAATCCCGACCTTGCCCCACGAGACCGTCTTGCGAGGCGAGGCCGCGGAGAGTATCGACCGAATCGAACAGGGCCCTGGCTACCCGGCGTTCGTGAAGCCGGCCAACCTCGGTTCGTCTGTCGGCATCCGCAGGGTGGAGGACCGGGAATCCCTGATCTCTGCGCTGGACTACGCTCATGAATTTGACACGAAAGTAATTGTGGAGCGGGGCATCGACGCACGCGAGATCGAATGTGCTGTGATCGGGAACCAATCGCCCCAGGCGTCCCTGCCAGGTGAGATCGTAACGCACGGCGGGTTCTACGACTACGAGACCAAGTACGTCACCGACTCGGCTGAGTTGATCGCGCCGGCCGAACTCGATGAAGTGCAAGTCAAAGCTGTCCGTGACATTGCGGTCAAAGCGTTCCGCGTCGTGGGCTGCTCCGGATTGGCGCGGGTGGACTTCTTCATCGCCCGGGATCAAGGTCCGCACAGCATCGTGGTCAACGAAGTCAACACAATGCCCGGCTTCACCTCGATCAGTATGTTCCCGCGCATGTGGGCGGTGTCGGGACTACCGTACCAGCAATTGATCGAGCGCTTGATCGGCTTGGCGTTGGACCGGCATGCAGAAGCAAGCACTCTGCGATTCGACGTTGTGTGATGAAATGCCTTGCGGGGATGGGCTTGGAAGTGGCCTGTCGCGCCATGCGCAACGAGGAATGCTGGCGCAGCCCAGAAATGTTCTCAGTAGTGGTCGAGCGGTTCTGAGCAGCGTCGCTGCGACCGCGTTCGTCCATCGCCCAGTGCGTCAGTGAAAACGCCCAGCTAGCGCCGTTCGCCATCCTCTGCGGTGTCTAGCCCCTCGAGCAGCCTGCGAACGCTGGCCTCGAACGAAGGATGTACCAGATTGGGAGCGATCTCCGCCAGGGGTTCGAGGACAAACCGCCTCTCGTGCAGGCGCGGGTGCGGGACCTGCAAACCTCTCTCGCAAAGCACGAGATCGCCGTACAGCAAGATGTCGATGTCGAGTACGCGTGGTTCGTTGCGTGTGGTCCGGTTGCGACCTCGCCGCTGTTCGATCCGCATCGCCGCCGAAAGCAACTTCGACGGTTCCAAGGCCGACTCGAGACAGACGCAGGTGTTGAGGAACATGCCGCCACCCGGGCAATCGACCGGTTCGGTCTCGATCAAAGACGCGCGAGCAAGCACCGTGCCAACTCGGCTCAACCCGGCCAGTGCAAATCGCAGGTGCCCTTCCCGGTCACCAACATTCGAGCCCAGTCCCAGATACGCCCTAGCCACGTCGGTTCCGGACCACCTCAACGCCGGCCCACGGGACGCCAAACTCGGCCAGGGCTGTCGGCTTGCGCACGCGAACGAGCACCTCTTCGGAGGCGAACCGCTCCAGCAGGCTTGCCGCGATCCCCTCCGCAATCGACTCGATCAGCGCATACGGCCGGACTCCGGCCACCCGTTCGGCTTCGGCTCGCAACTCCACATAGTCGATCGCCGCCTCGATCGAGTCCTCCCTGGCGGCGTGACTTAGATCGCAGCGCAACTCGATATCGATCAGCAACATCTGGAACTCCGCACGTTCCTGCTCGGTGCAGCCCACGCGGGCCTGCACCGGTATCTCGGGCAGTATCATCCTATCCCGCATCTCCCGCCTCCTTGATAGCATCGACAACGTCCACCACGCGCCGACATTCCCCGACATCATGCACTCGCACCACACCCGCTCCTTTCGTTACAGCCGTCGCAACGGCCGCCAAGGTGCCCTCCAACCTCTCCTCGACCGGCAAGCGGCTGGCAAGGCTGCCCAAGAACGACTTTCGGGAGGGCCCCACCAAGATCGGATAGCCGAGTGACCGAAACTCCTCTAGCCGCGCCAGGATTTCAAAGTTCTGCCGGGCCGATTTGCCGAACCCTAGGCCGGGATCGACCGCGATTTCACGGATTCCCGCTTGCTCGGCGAGTGCGGACTGGGTCTTCAGAAACGAGCAGACATCACCGACGACATCAACATAGGTCGTGTCCCGCTGCATCGTGGCGGGTTCGCCACGCATGTGCATGATCACCACGCTGGCACGAGCCGCAGCTGCGACCGAAAGCATCCGCGCATCCCGCAGGCCGCGTATATCGTTGACAATGCATGCGCCTGACTCCAGGCAGCGCCTCGCAACGCCTGGCTTCAGCGTATCGATCGAGATTGGCACGTTGACTCGCACTGCCAGAGCTTCCAAGACCGGCAACACGCGACCAAGTTCGTCCGACTCGCTGATGCGGTCCGAACCGGGGCGCGAGCTCTCTCCGCCGACATCGATTATGTCTGCCCCTTCCTCAACCATTCGGATGCCTCGCTCGATCGCCGACCCAACATCCAAGTAGCATCCGCCGTCCGAAAACGAGTCCGGCGTGATGTTTAGGATGCCCATCACGAGCGTCCTGGGCGAGTTGAAATGCGGGCCCGGCACCGGTAATTCTTCATTGTCACCCGCGCAACGCCCGGATAACGAAACCCCTCCGCTCTGCTATGCTCTCCCTGCGATGCGACAAACCCGACGTGAGCTTCTCGGATCCCTGGGTGCTGCAGCCGCCGCCGGGTTGGGCTGCGGTCCGCGCCCGAGCGCGGAACGTCCTCCGAACATCCTGTTCCTGCTCACAGACGACCAGCGCTACGACATGCTCGGGGCGGGAGGGAATCCGATCATTCGCACACCGAACATGGACCGACTGGCGAATGAAGGCGTGATGTTCACGAACAACTACGTGACCACATCCATCTGCGCCGTCTCGAGGGCGTCGTTTTTCACCGGGCTGTACGCTCGCTGTCACGGCATTCACGGCTTTCGGACACCGCTGAGCGAAGACCAGCACCAGCTCAGCTATCCGGTTCGCCTCCGCGAAGCGGGCTATCGTACTGGCTTCATCGGGAAATACGGAGTCGGCGGAGCCGACGACATTGAAGATGCCGCCTCCCGCTACGACTACTTCGAAGGCTGGCCGGGGCAGGGACAGTACCTAGTACCGGGACGAGCGCACATGACCGAGCACTTGGGAAACCAAGCATTGGAATTCCTCGACGGGTCCGGTCCAGACCGACCTTGGAACCTCTCTGTGAGTTTCAAGGCCCCGCATGTTCAAGACCGAGTCGACCCTTACTTCATCAACGACCCGCGCTTGGACGATATGTACGCCAGGCTACGTCTACAACCGTTCCCTCACATGGACGGCTCGTACTATGACTCCCTGCCCGAGTTCCTCAAGGATGACACCGAGAGCCGTATCCGCTGGGTACGGCGCTTCGGCACCCCCGAGAAATGGGAGGAATCCGTCAAGCGTTACTACGCCTTGATCCACGGGGTCGACATCCAGATCGGCCGCATGCTGGCGAGGCTCGAAGAACTCGGCCAACTCGACAACACGGTGGTGATCTTCACCGGCGACAACGGATTCTTCCTAGGAGAGCGCGGCTGGGCCGGCAAGTGGTACATGCACGAGGAATCGATCCGCACGCCAATGGTCATCCGAGATCCGCGTCTGCGCGAGCGCGCCGGGACACGTCGCAGCGAGATGACGCTCAACATCGACGTTTGCCCCACCATCCTGAGCGCGGCGGGGTTGGACCGGCCCGAGTCCATGAACGGACGCAGCCTGATGCCGCTCGCAAGGGGTGAGACACCGCAGTGGCGGCAAGAATGGTTCTACGAGCATCTCTTTGAGAATCCGCGGGTCCCGATGAGCGAAGGCGTGCACACCGGTGACTGGAAGTATTTTGTCTTCCACCAGGCGGACCCCCCTCACGAGGAGATGTACCACCTAGCGGTGGATCCGCAGGAGACTGTCAATTTGGTCAACTCGGACGACCATGCAGCGACTCTGGCCAGGCTCCGGCAGCGCCGCCAAGCTTGGACAGAAAACCTTGAGAGTTGGCGGATCGACCAGCCTTGGACCGAGCCTGTGCAGGAACTATGACCCCGCTTGGCCGAAGCAAACGGTTTTCTGTCAGTTATTGGTTGGCTGGAGTCCCTTGAAGGATTCGTTGTGTCGCAAGAGGGGCGTCACGCCAGCTGAACTCCACTGCAGCTGAATAGCGGCTCGCTGAATAGCTCTTGTTGACCAGCAGCTGAATGCCGAGCAGAGAGAAACCGTCCGCAGTTGAAGACTCCCTCGCATTGAAATCCAGCGTGCGTGCATTCACAATGCACAGCGGTTCTCAATTTGGCCTTTTTCTATCTCGCGAGCCGCTGAGAGGCCGGCAGCAAGGGACCAGTTTTTGGGCCTTGACTTTGCGGGCAGCGCTTTCAAACATAAAATATGGCCCCCGTTTCGAA
>MKWU01007452.1_pt1 | contig 10467 bp, 7 predicted proteins | sample 809101 | NCBI WGS metagenome assembly MKWU01 (sample SAMN05860141, study PRJNA318959) | sponge metagenome | host: Aplysina aerophoba | place: Slovenia: Piran, Adriatic Sea, Gulf of Piran | collected 2013-05-07
AAATGGACGCGTTTTCGCGCTCAGCGCCGCGACCGGAGCGGAACTTTGGACGCGCCGCCTCCTGGTAGCCGGTGTTCCGTTTGAAGGCCGCACGGTGAACCGCGGCTTCATGCACTGGCGTGAGGGGGCCGACTCGCGGATCTACGCCTCGGTAGGGCACTTGCTGTATGCCTTGGATGCCCGGTCGGGTGATCCTGTCGAGGGCTTTGGCGATGGCGGAGCGATCGACCTCCGTGAGAACCTTCAGCCGAGGGCGCAGAACCTCTCGGTGAGCCTGCGGACGCCGGGGGTCGTCTACGGCAACTTGTTGGTGATTGGAAGTGTCGTCAGCGAGTCGCTGCCCAGCGCCCCGGGATACATCAGGGCCTACGATGCCAAGACCGGAGCATTGCGCTGGAGATTTCACACGATCCCGCACCCGGGCGAGCCCGGGTACGAGACCTGGCCGGAAGATGGCTGGCAGAAGCTTGGCGGCGCGAATTCGTGGGCCGGGATGGCGCTCGACACCGAGCGCGGGCTGGTCTATGCGGGCACGGGGTCCGCGGCATTCGACTTCTGGGGAGGCAACCGTCCGGGAGACAACCTCTACGCGAACTCGCTGCTTTGTCTGCGGGCGGAGACAGGGGAACTCGTCTGGCATCACCAGTTTGTGCGGCACGACGTCTGGGACATGGACGTTCCCACCGCTCCGGTGCTGGCGACGATTGCGCGTGCGGGCCGATTGATCGATGCCGTCGTGGTGGCGACCAAGACGAGCCATGTCTACGCGTTCGATCGCGAGACAGGCGAATCGCTGTTCCCGCTGCACGAGATCGAGGTCGCAACCTCGGATGTCGATGGAGAAGTCCTGTCGAGACGCCAGGTCCTGCCCGTTTCGCCGCCTGCACTGGGACGCCAGGGGCTCACTGAAGCCGATCTCACCGCGCGTACGTCGGCAGTCAGGGAGGCGGTGCTCAAGCGCTTCCGCTTGGTACGGAGCGACGGAATCTTCACGCCCCCGAGCCTGCAGGGAACGATCATTTTCCCCGGGTTCGACGGGGGTGCCGAATGGGGTGGCCAAGCCTTCGATCCGGAGACCGGCCTGCTGTACGTCAACGTGAACGAGATGGCGTGGATCCTGCGCCTCACCAGACGCGCGAGAACCCGCGGGGCGGCCAACGGCAAGCGACTGTACCAGCGCCATTGCGCCGTGTGTCATCTGGATGACTTGAGTGGAGCTCCGCCCGACTTTCCCGCCCTGACGGACCTCTCGATGAAGGCTGCCGAGGTGGCCAGCGTGGTACGTGCGGGAGTGGGGCGCATGCCTGCTTTCCCGAACCTCAGCGAAGCTGCTGCCCGCAGCATTGCGACGTTTGTCGTGGAAGGGGAGGCTGGCGACGAGATCGTGGCATCCCGCTCGGATCAGTCTTCGGATATGCCGTTCACGCACGACGGATACAATCGCTTCCTTGACCCGGACGGGTACCCCGCGATATCCCCGCCATGGGGCACGCTCAACGCGGTGGATCTCGACACCGGCGAGATTGATTGGAAAGTGCCCTTGGGAGAATATCCGGAGCTTGCCGAGCAGGGCGTTCCGCCGACGGGAACCGAGAACTACGGTGGACCCGTGGTTACGTCCGGCGGCTTGCTCTTCATCGGCGCGACTGCGCCGGACCGGAAGTTCCGGGCCTTCGACAAGCTCACCGGAGAGGTCCTTTGGGAAGCGACCTTGCCCGCGGGCGGCAACGCCACGCCCGCCGTCTACGAGGTGGGCGGCCGTCAGTTCGTGGCCATCGCGGCCGGTGGCGGCAAGACCGGGAGTCCTTCGGGTGGCTCCTACGTGGCGTTCGCGTTGCCGTAACCAGGGCACACCAGACCCGCCCACGCATGGGCGGCGCCAGGGTGTTCTCAGATCGAAGCGCGGGGCTGGATTATAGAGGCCAGAACGCATCAGGCTCTACCGGTCTGGACGCCGTGAATCAAGATTGGCGGCCCGGGTCGGTCTGGGGGCTGTTACGATCAAACTGCTTGCGGAAACCGCTGCGGTATCTCCTCCTGCTCGCTGCGCTCGCAGTCGTCGTGCTCGTGCTGCGCGACTTCAGCGGATCGCGTGCATCGGAAGTTCGAGGCTTCTCGGGGGCCCTTCCCGTGCTGCCGGAAGAGGTCGCTGCACAGTCACGAAGTTGGCACTGGACGCAGACGACCGGTGACTCCACGCACATCGAAGTCAGCGCGGACGACTTTGCTCGCGGTTCCGACGGTCGGCAGACCGACCTGCAGGGCGTAGTGCTAAAGATCTTTCGTGAGGACATCGGCAAGCACGACCGTGTCGAGAGCGCGGCGATGAGGATGCTCGATGACAGCACGCTGTACAGCGAGGCGGATACTGTCATTGCCTTGGGCATCCCCGACAGCGGCGGTCACGATCCGGAAGTCGTCGTGATCACTTCAGGCGTGACTTTCGATCCCGCCACCAGCAGCGCTCGCACGGAACGAGTCGTCAGCTACAGGTTTGATCAGGGCGAAGGAAGTTCTCTCGGCGCAGTCTACGACGCCGATTCCCAGACGCTTCAAATGCTGGCGGAGGTCCAGTTGGATCGCTTCGGGGCAGGTCCGGATGGCGTGCCAACGAAGATTCTCGCAGGCTCGGCTGGCTATGCCGAACAAGGGGCGAGGATCGACCTGGCAGGGGGTGCCAGGGTTGAGCAGGGCTCGTTGTGGCTGGAGTGCGAGACGGCCGTTGTTTGGCTGTCCGGTGGGCGAGCCACTCGAATCGAAAGCACCGCCTCGACAGGTGGTGAGGACGGTGATGGGAGAAGGATCCGGTTCGATTCTCCGAAAATGGATTTCGAGTTGGGCCCGGGAGGCGAACTGCTCCGAGTCAGAGGCACTGGAGGGACTCGATTCGAATCGTCCGAAGATTCGAGCGAGGTCGAGGTGAGCGGAGACTCCGTGGAACTCACCTACGAGCCTGGGCCCGGAGCCGGGGAGAGCGCGTTGCATCTGGTCGAGGCGCGTGGAAGCGCCGCGGCAAGAATGAACGCGATTGCGGAGGGCCTGCGGAACATCATTGAGTCGGATGGTCTGCGGCTGAGGATGCGTACCGGATCTACAGAGATTGACGAGGTTGAGACGCTGCAGCGGGGCCGATTGAGGCAACTGCCCTCGGGCGAAGATGGTGCGAGACGGGAACTGAGTGCGGGCCTGATTCGCGTGCGCTACGGCGAACGAAACCAGGTTGACAGCTTGACCGCGAGTGGCGACGTGATCATGGTGCAAGAGCCCACGGACGAGGATGCCGCCGTTCTGCGGACATGGAGCAGCTTTCTGGAGGCGTCGTTCGATCCCAAGAGCGCCTCGATTGCCCGGCTCCACCAAGAAGGTGCATTCCGCTTTGAAGAGGGGACGCGGAATGGCAGCGCGGCTGAGGCGCGGTTCGACCCAAGCGGCGGTGCGTTCGAGTTGGAAGGCGAGGCGCGGGTATTTGCCGATGGCACGTCTGTGGCAGCCAACAGCATTGCGCTGGATCGCGCTAGCGGCCGCCTTACGGCGCAAGAGGGAGTGTCCGTTTCGGTCGCTCAAGCGAATGCCGGCGGCGACGAAGCACTCCCGGAGGGGCTGTTCGGCGCGCAAGAACCCGTGTACGCCGCGGCGGAAGCGATGATTTCCGATCCGCGCGCCGGGTTTGTCGAGTACCGTGGCGCCGCCCGCATTTGGCAGGGCCACAACCGGATCGATGCGGACACGATTTCGATTGAACAATCGACGCTGATGTTCCGGGCGTCCGGAAAAGTATTGACGGCTTGGGCCGAGCGAGGCACGGACATTGACAGCGGTACCGAAACAGTCACAGTTCGATCTGACGGCATGCGATACGGGGAAGCGTCGGGAGAGGCCGTCTTTCTCGGTTCGATCGATTTTCGGCGTGCGGGCATGCGCTTGCTCTCCGACGAACTGAGGACCAGCCTCGGCCCCACCGAGGAAGGGGCTTCACGGAGCGCCGTGGCAACCGGAACGGTGCGGATAGCTGAGTGGGAAAGCGGCGGCGGGATCAGGGGATTCAGTGACTGGGCCGAACTCCGGCCAGCTGAATCGAGAGTTGTGCTCAAGGGTAGTCCGGCCCGGCTTGTCAGCCGGGACGGCACGGAAACGAGAGGGGCGGAATTGACCTTAGGGACTTTGGGTGATACTCTGCACGTCTTGGGGCGCGGCGTCGAGCGTGCCTATACCTACCACCCGCCTTCCAGATAGGAGCGGCTGCCAATTTCCGGCGATGTCGGCCTGATGGACACCCTGCGTACAGCCGGACTCTCCAAGTCCTACAACGGCCGGAAAGTGGTTGACGACTTCACACTCGCTCTCCGGCGGGGTGAGGTGATCGGCCTGTTGGGACCCAACGGCGCCGGAAAGACCACATCCTTCAACATGATTGTCGGCTTGGTTACGCCGGACTCCGGAAAGGTGTTTGTGGATGACGTTGACATCACTGACAAGCCGATGTACCAACGCGCCCGCATGGGCATCAGCTACCTCCCGCAAGAGCCTTCCGTCTTTCGCAAGCTGACGGTGGAAGACAATATCCTCGCCATTCTTCAGACGCTTCCGGTCATGCAAGCCGAGCGGCGGGAGCGTCTTGACGACTTGATCGCTCGCTTCGGTCTGGACAGAGTACGGCACAGCCGGGCTTACCAGCTCTCCGGCGGCGAGAGAAGGCGCGTGGAGATCGCGCGGTCCTTAGTGCTGTCGCCCAGCTTCCTGCTCCTGGATGAGCCGTTCTCAGGTATCGATCCAAAGCAAGTCATCGAACTGCAAGGGATACTTGCCCAGCTCAGCGGCGATGGAATCGGGATTGTGATCACCGACCACAATGTGCGCGAAACGCTGAGTGTCACCGATCGCGCATTCATTATCAACGACGGTTTCATCTTCCGCTCCGGGAAACCCCGCGAGCTGGAGTCCGATCCGGAAGTGCGACGGGTCTACCTGGGCGAGCACTTCGAGCTACCCGAACGGGCTCGCGACAGGATCTGACTCCATGCCCACTGTTCGCCTGGAACGAGCCGGGCTGTTCGGTCCAGTCGGCGTCGTGGATACCGCCGATGCCCGCCGGTTCACTATCCGGGGCGTGCTGCAGGGAGCGTCGCTGCTTGATCCTTCGGCATCGATTGTGGATCCTTCATTGCCCGCGGGGCCGGGGCCGGTGATCGAGACGCGATACCAGCTGGCGTGGTTTCTGGCCGCCCAGCGTCATCGGACGGGTCGCGGCCTCATGTTAGGGCTTGGTGGCGGCTGCGGAGCAGTCGGGATCCTGCACCAGTTCCCGGGCATGCAGATCGATGCAGTGGAGGCAGATCCGGCCATGACGGCGATGGCCCGTGAGTTCCATCCCTTGGTGAGCCATTACGAGAACGTGGGCCGTTTGCGCTTGCATGTTGCCGATGCCGTCGACTATCTGGACCAGGCTGGAAGTGCGTTCGATTTCGCGATCGCCGATCTCGCCGTGGACGGGGACAGCCTAGGCTTTCTCGACTCTGCCCCCCTGATCCAAGCCGTTGCTGGAGCCGCGCCACAGGTCTGGTTTCGAGTGTTCGGCTCGCTTCAGGACGGGGAGATCCGGCCGTTCCTCGAGAAGTTCGACCAGGCCGGTGCCCCTATCGATTGGTTGTTTTCTCCCGTCAGCGTTGCAGTGCATTTACCCCGGACCCGTGACTGGATCCTGGCTGCCGGTCTCACCCGGCCCCCGGGCCCGGACGAGTTCGAGCCATATGGCGGCGTCCGTGGCGCCAAGGTTGCTGCCGTCCAGGAAGCGTATTGGAAACTCGTGACGAGAGCCGTCTCAGCGAGAGATGCGGTTGATCTGGGACGCCTCGCTTGACCGCACTTCAACAGCGCTTCGGGTAGACTGAGATTGAGCATGGCGTTGAAGTGGTGCCATCTCGCAGGAGGGCAGGCATAGACCAATGTTATTCTTCGATCCGATCTATCTTCTATTCCTGGCTCCCGGGCTGCTGCTCTCGCTCTGGGCGAGTGCAAAGACCAAATCAGCCTTCAACAAATGGGGCAAGGTCAGGGCGCGGATGACCGGCGCCCAGGCTGCCAGGTCGATGTTGGACCGGGCCGGCCTGTACGACGTCAAGATCGGTCAGGCGCAGGGATTCCTCTCGGACCACTACAATCCTGCGACGAGGAGCCTGGCACTGTCACCCAAGGTCTATGGCGAGGCATCAATCTCCGCTGTCGGAGTAGCTTGTCATGAGGCTGGGCACGCGCTTCAGCACGCCCAGGGCTATGCGCCACTACAGTTGCGGTCCGCACTCGTGCCTGTTGCCGGCATTGGTTCCAACTTTGGCTGGATTGTGATGATTATCGGGTTTTTCATGCAATCGATGGGCATGATCCAGCTGGGGATACTGCTGTTTTCGGCCACCGTTGTTTTTCAACTTGTCACCCTGCCTGTGGAATTCGATGCCAGCAACAGGGCAAAAGAACTTGTGGTGAACTACGGGATCCTGGGCCCTAGCGAGCGGATCGGGGTGGACAAGGTGCTGAATGCGGCTGCGTGGACGTATGTTGCGGCCGCGGTTACCAGCATCCTGACGCTGCTGTATTTCCTGTTCCGGGCCGGTCTGCTCGGTGGCAGCGACGACTAGTCCGATCCGTCCTTCCCAGGCGCGCGGACGGAGGACGGCACGGGCGTGCCTGCAAGCGACCAGAGCCGTCGAACGTTCTCGGCGTGGCTTTCGTCGATGAAGGGCGTTTCCAGAATCATCGGCTTGGCTCCCAGTTGAGGGTGGTGAAGGACGCGGGCAAAGGCGTCCGAGCCGATCTGGCCGTCGCCGATGGACTCGTGGCGGTCGCTGTTGGACCCCAGGGCTGTCTTGGAGTCGTTGGCGTGAATCACGTGCACGTGATCGATTCCGAGCCACCGGCACATCTTGCGGACGGTATCGCCCAATCCTGAGTCTGTGGATACGTCGTATCCCGCTGCAAAGCAATGCGCGGTGTCGATGCAGAATCCAAGCGGAGCGTCGCACCGGGCTTCCACGGCTTGCCGCAGGTGGTTGAGTTCTTCGAAGCTACGCCCCAGCGTTGCTCCGCCTCCCGCGGTGTTCTCGAGGAGCAGGCGCAGAGAATCCCAGTCGAATCCCTGCTGGACCTCGGCGAGTGCCTCAGCGAAGACTTCGATCGCCTGTTCCGTGGATTGTCCGCGGGCACTGCCCGGATGGATCACGAGGTAGTCGGCGCCGATGTTGCGGGCGTTCTCAATTTCCAACCGGAACGACTGCTTCGACTTCTCCGACACCCCCGGGTCCACTGCGGCCAGGTTTGTCAGGTAGCATCCATGGACCGCGAGTGGGTTGAGATCGTGCTCGCGCCGCAGCGCTCGCAGCCGATCGATACTCTCTTGGCTCGGAGCGTTGCCCCGCCACATCCGAGGGCTGCGCGTAAAGACCTGCAGGGTGTTGCAGCCAATTGCGGCGGCCTCTTCCGCCGCTCGATGGACGCCACCCGCGGCGGACGTATGAGCGCCAATGCGGTGCATTCGAGGCTTCACCGTGCCGCAGAGCCGCCGATTTTGTTGGCGTGGCGGGCCATCACCTGTCATTTTCCTACACTTCCCGGACGGCTCAGATGAACTGGGATCGCACCTCTAAGCAATGCGCCGTCGTCACTGGTGTCCGGAAGTGCACTTCGCTTCGGTCTGGATTCGCCCAGGCCCCGACGCGCTGGAGCAGGCCATCTCATCGACACCGGTCATTCAGCTCCCGTAAGTCCCAGCCGACTACAATGGCGGTGCATGCTGCTGATTCTCTTGCTGCTATCGGCTTCCCTGTTGACGGCCGAGGACTGGCCTCAATGGCGGGGCCGGGATCGCCTAGGGGTCTGGACTGAGTCTGGCATCTTGGACCGTTTTCCTCCGGGAGGCCCCGAGCGGGTTTGGTCAACGCCCATCGCCAACGGCTATGCCGGTCCCGCGGTCGCTGACGGCAGGGTGTTCGTCACGGACTACCGCTCCACCCGCAATCGGGAGGGCATCGAGCGAGTCCTTTGTCTGGACGAGGAGACGGGCGAGCTTCTCTGGGAGAAGGAGTGGGACGTTGACTATGCCGGGCTGGCATATGCCCTCGGCCCGCGAGCCACCCCAACGGTTGACGCCGACCGCGTATACGTCCTCGGGGCCACGGGAGACCTGTTTTGCTTGCGTGTCGCGGATGGAAGCGAGGTCTGGCATCGCAATTACAGGAGTGATTTCAGTGCGGAACTACCCACTTGGGGCTTCGTTGGCCATCCGCTGGTTGACGGCAACCGCTTGATCGCGCTCGTCGGGGGATCGCCCGATGCCAAGGCTGTTGCTTTTGACAAGTTCACTGGCGAGGAAGTCTGGCGCGCACTCGACGCCACCTCCGAACCGGGCTATGACCCGCCAGTCATTTTCGAGGCCGGCGGCGTCCGCCAGCTAATTATTTGGCATCCGACTGCCGTTGCTTCCCTGGATCCGGAATCGGGTGCTGTGTATTGGGAGCAGCCGTTCAAGATCCAAGCGGGCTTGACTGTTGCCACGCCGGTGTTGAGTGAGCACGGGCTGCTGGTTTCGGCGTTCTACAACGGTTCACGAATGTATCGACTGCTCGAGGATCGGCCGGAAGCTGAATTGGTCTGGAAGGGTGCGAGCAACAGCGAAATCGAGACGGACGGCCTGCATTCGCTAGTCACCACGCCGGTTGTCGATGGGGACTACATCTATGGCATCGGAAGCTATGGCTTGCTCCGTTGCCTCGACGCACGCACCGGCGAGCGGGTCTGGGAGACGCTGGACCTGACCACGGAAAACGAACGATGGGCTTCCGGCCAGATCGTTCGTCACGAGAACCGCTATTTCATCAACAACGACCGCGGCGAACTCGTAATCGCTCGCTTTACTCCCGAAGGGTACGAGGAGATTGATCGTGCAACCCTCATGCGACCGACCAATCCATTGCGCCGCCGACGTGCTCTCGGCGCCGTTCACTGGACTCATCCGGCCTATGCGAATCGGCACATGATTATCCGAAACGACGAAGAAATCGTGAGGTTTTCCCTCGAACGCTAGCGAGGCTGTGCCTCAGACCCATGCACGCGCGCCAGGGGGAAGCGAGCGGGGTTCCAAGCGTCACTCGTTTGTGGTCCGCACGGAGCGAGAGGCGATCTCGTGAGTGGCGTCCTCCTTCGCTACAGACCGAACCACTGCTGCAAAGCGTCGCGTGAAATCATCGGCGTCTGAATCGGAAGGGTATCCGTAGTTTGGACCAGCAAGCCCTGCGCGGTGCTGTCTTACCGGTTGGCCGGAGACCGCTTCGAACGCTGGAATCCTAGGCGGACTTGTCGGATACCCGCAGTCGCGCTTCCAATTCGCGGATCCGTTGATTCGCCTCGTCGCGCTCCCGCACCGCCTCGTCGCGCTCCCGCACGGCCGTCAGTCGCGCTGTCGTTTCGGCCTTGGCTGTTCGCACCGCCGCGTCGCGCTGGCTCGCGGTTGCTTGCAGGGCCTCGCTGGTTTCCGAGTGCGTCAGCATGTCCCGCCCCAGCCGTGGATCATGGAAGCGCAGCAGCCACCGCTCCGCCCGCAACTCTAGCCCCAGCGTCTCGCTCCGGTGCCAGCCAGCCGCTCTCACAGCCCGCACCCGCTCGTAGCGACCACCCGCCAGCCGCCAGCCCTCCAGCCGCCCCGCAATTAGCTCGCCCTTCGGGTCGAAGCGCCAGTATTCGGCCACCCCCATCCGCTCGTACGTCGCGCGCTTGCTCGTCGCGTCGCGGCGGCTCGTGGACGGCGACGCCACCTCCACCACGAAGCTCGGCACCACGCCGCCCTCCTCCCAGATCAGATACGAATTGCGTGCTTCCTTCTGCGCAGCGCCCAGCACCACGAACACGTCCGGCACCACCACGGCCGTGGGGTCGGCTCGGCGGTAGTACACCGCCATGCTGCCTGCCACATAGACGTCTTCGCTGTCCTTGAAATGCGTTTCCAACTGGTCGCGCATGGCGACGATAGACCGCGCATGCGGCTCAGTCTCCATCAGGACCTTGCCGTCGGAGTAGGGGTACTCCTCCGGTTGTCCTGCAGCCGGGTCGGTGCGGGTATCCAGAAGCGTGCCAGGAGCGGCCATGGCTGCATGATATCAGGCGGGATTGCGGCCGGGGCGCTCCCGGCTCGGGCTTGCTGATCAGGTCCTGTTCTCTCAGCGCGGGCGGTTGAGGCCGGGCATCAAACCGGCGGGGGATTGCTCCTCACAGTCAAACTCAATCCCCCATCCGTTCGCCGAGACAAGAAATCTGCCGTCCGCCGCACGCTCTGCACTTCCGTCGAGCCAGACGCGCGGTTGGACTTGGTTTCGGCGCGACCCGGCAGCCGAGTTCGGTAGCCTCGGGAATCGTGCCCTTGGAAGTGCCGGCTAGACGTCGATGATCTTGATGCTCGCGCCCACCCCGGTAAGCTTTTCCGCC
>MKWU01007454.1_pt1 | contig 10465 bp, 12 predicted proteins | sample 809101 | NCBI WGS metagenome assembly MKWU01 (sample SAMN05860141, study PRJNA318959) | sponge metagenome | host: Aplysina aerophoba | place: Slovenia: Piran, Adriatic Sea, Gulf of Piran | collected 2013-05-07
GAGCCGCTGGCGCGGTATCTCGAGCGCCACGAGCTGCGCGTGACCGTCGCCGAAAACGCCGCCGCCGCGCGGCGGGCGCTCAAGGCCGCGGCGGTCGACCTCGTGGTGCTCGACATCATGATGCCGGGCGAGGACGGGCTCGCGCTGTGCCGCAGCTTGCGCGAGACGACGCGCATCCCGGTCATCCTGCTGACCGCCATGGGCGAGGAGACGGACCGCATCGTGGGTCTCGAGGTCGGCGCCGACGACTACGTCGCGAAGCCCTTCAACCCGCGCGAGCTGCTCGCGCGCATCAAGGCGGTGCTGCGGCGCGCGCGGAGCCTGCCGCCCGACCGGGAGCCGCTGCCGGCCGGGACGTACCGGTTCGACCGCTGGTCGCTCGATACCGGGCGGCGCGAGCTGGTCGACGAGGCGGGCGTGGTGACGCCGCTCTCTTCGGGCGAGTTCCGGCTGCTGGTCGCGCTGCTGGAGCGTCCCGGGATGGTGCTCTCGCGCGACCAGCTCCTCGACCTGATCCGGGGCCGGGGCGCGACGCCCTTCGACCGCGCCATCGACAACCAGGTGAGCCGGCTGCGGCGCAAGATCGAGCGCGACCCGAAGACCCCGGCGCTGATCGCCACCGTGTGGGGCGGCGGCTACCGGTTCGCGGGCGAGGTGGAGCGCGGATGAGGCTCGCGCCGAAGAGCCTTGCCGGGCAGCTCACGCTGCTGCTGCTGCTCGCGCTCGCCGCCGCCCAGGGCGTCGCGGTCGCGCTGTTTGCCTGGGAGCGCATCGAGGCGCTGCGCGATGCGCACCGGGAGAACGCCGTCGCGCGCGCGGCGACGGTCGTGCGGCTGCTCGGCGACACGCCGCCCGCGCTGCACGACGCCGTGCTCGCCGCGGCGAGCACCGGCATCACGCGCTTCTCGCTGGCGCCGGAGCCGCTCGTCGGCGAGACCGGGACCGGCGAGGGGGTCGCCGCGGTCGCCCGCGAGCTCACCACCGCGCTCGGCGCCGGATCGGAGCGGATCCGGGTGGCGCCGCTGTGGACCCGGCACATGGACGACGACGATGACTGGGACGACCACCACGATCACGACGATGACGACGACGGGGACGACGATCACGGCCACGGACATTGGGAGCTCGACTGGTTCACGGCCTCCGTCGCCCTACGGGACGGACGCTGGCTGCACGTGGCGGTGGGCCCCCCGCCCGGCGCGCCGGCCTGGGGCGCGGCCTTCGTGCTGACCTTCCTGCTCTCGGCGCTCGGCATTGCCGCGGTGGCGGTGCTGACGGGACGGCGGCTCGCGGAGCCGATGCGCGGCCTCGCGGAAGCCGCGGGGCGCCCCCGCCGCGGGCCCGCCCCGGCGGGGGCGAGGCGGTGGCGGACCTGCCCGAGGCCGGGCCGGTCGAGACCCGCGAGACGGTACGCGCGTTCAACCGCATGCGCGCACGGCTCGACCGCTACGTGCGCGACCGAACGGCGATGCTGGCCGCGGTCTCGCACGATCTCAGGACGCCGATCACGAGCCTGCGCCTGCATGCCGAGTTCGTCGAGGACGCGGAGATCCGGGCGAAGATCGTCGCCGCGCTCGACGAGATGCAGCGCATGACCGACGACGCGCTCGCCTTCATCCGCGAGGACATGCAACGCGAGGAGACGCGCAACGTCGACCTCCATGCGCTCCTCGACAGCGTCGCCGCCGATCTCGGGGAGCTCGGGCATGACATCGATGTGGCGGACTGCGACCGGGTCCTGGTTGCCTGCCGGCCGGCGGCGCTGCGCCGGGCACTGCGCAACCTGCTGGAGAACGCGGCCGCCTACGGCGCACGCGCGACGGCGCATGTCGAGCGCGACGATGCCGAGACCCGCGTCGTCGTCGACGACGAGGGCGCGGGGATCCCCGAGGCCGATCTGGAGCGGGTGTTCGAGCCCTTCGTGCGCCTCGAAGCGTCACGCAGCCGCGAGACCGGAGGGAGCGGGCTCGGGCTCGCCATCGCGCGCGGCATCGTGCGCGGCCATGGCGGCGACATCCGCCTCGCGAACCGCGCCCATGGTGGCCTGCGCGCGACGGTCGCGCTGCCGGCGGCGCAGCACCCGTGAGCACGCGCGGTGGAACCGGCGGCTCCGGCGTGAGCGGGCGCCGGCGATCGCCGGCACCGCACATTCCCGAAACCGATTCGCCTCTCCGAGCGAGCGCGCGGCGGGCCGAGGTTGTGGCGTGGGCCAAGTCTCGCGAGACTGCCGATTACGGTTGATCTGACGGGTGGCCCGCCTCAAGCCAATTGCCACGAACACCGAGACATGGGTGTCAAGACTCTCGACAAACCGAGTTCCCGCCGCGCCCGCCTGATTCTCCAGCTCGCGACCGAGGGCCCACCGCGTACGCTCCGGGAGCTCGCCGACGCGGCGGGAGTCAGCCACCAGCGCGTCTCGCAAGTGCTGCGCCGGTACGCTCCGCACGTCCGCACCCGTGGCAATCCGCCGGCCGCTCCCCCTGTCATCGCCACGTGCGCATGGTGCGGCTATGGCTTCGAACAGGAGCGACGGAGCACGAAGTACTGCTCCGTCACGTGCGCGGCCTGGGCGCGTGCCGAGAAACAGCGTGCCGAGACCGAGCACCGCGGCGACGCAATCGGCCAGCGGGCCTACGCGGCGCGCCGGGCCTCGCCGGCCACGCCGTGGCGGGAGATTGCCGCCGAGGTCGGAGCGGCAAATGGTCACTCCGCACATCTCGGCGCAAAGTTTCATGCCATCCGGCGCGGGCTGCCGTGGCCGATACGGAGGGCGAAGGGGAAGCCGTGAGCGAGGGCAGCCCGGCGAAGGCCGTGTCAGTGCCGCCCGCCTCTGGAGCAACGACGGGGGAGGCCCGGCGGTACGCCTATGATGCACCACACATGTCCACCCGCCCGCGTTCTCCGTGCCCTGCCATGCCGCGTCGTGGTCGGCGCTGTTTGTCTACTGGCGGCGAGTAAGGCAACCCCATCGTTGGGGTTCACTATGGCCTTTCGGTCCGCGCGCTCCGACGGCCAGCGGCGACCATGCTATTGAGCGCTTCGAACGCGGGCGGGTGAGACAAGGAGGGGACGGCACCGCCGTTGTCTCGCCGGTCAAGCTGCCGATGCCGCGATTGGAGAGCCTCGAAGAACCCCTACGCGCAACAGCCTGCCGGAACGACGGTGCCACCCCCATAGAACCAGCTACAGAAAAAGGGGCGGCACCGAGAATCGATGCCGCCCCTGACGATGACGCAGTTGTGGTTACTGCGTTTTGGCTCCGAACCCGCCGACCATCTTTCCGGAGTTGCCGAACTCCGTGTAGAAGTCGCCGGTCACGACCTTCGGCACGCCCTCCGGCACGACGCCTCCGCCGTCGGCGACGTCCCGGAGGTTTCCGCGCCAGCGGCCGGAGGCATCGGCGGCGTCATCGCCAATGGTCCAGACCGTGCTGTCGGTGCCAACGGTAATGGCCCCATCGGCGCCGAAGCCGGACTTCTTCAACTCTACCGACCAGTCCTTCGCCTCGCCGTCACTCATGAAGTTGTCGACGGTGCCCGTGATCATCTCGGTATCGAAGTCGGCTTCGAGCGTCGCCCTCGCGGTGAAGTGACCAGAGTCGTTCGTGCCGCCCGTGGTGCTGGAAAGCGCATACTTGCCCGCAGCACCGCCCGTGTAGGTCGCCGACCCGTTCAGGTCGTCGAGATCGGTGAAGGCAAGCGTAGCCACGTCAACACCCACCGCCACGTAGGCTTGGAACGCGCTCGCTTTCAAGTCGCCGCCCACTTCCGTGCGGAGCCACCAGCCATAGGTGGCGTAGAGCGTGTCCGCACTCTCCGTGACCCTGGCGTTCGGGTCTGTGGGCTTGAAGGCCCAGGCGCCGGCATTGCCAAACGTGTAGCCGCCGCCCCCTCCACGAATGACCGAGCATGCGCCGGTCGCAGGCGTGCAGGTGTATGTGCCCGCCACGCCGTAGTAGCTTCCGGCGAAGTCAATTGTCGTTGGAGTCCCCGGGGTGCCGGACTCAATCGCGAACGTCTTGGTGCCTGAAGTATGGACGAAGCTCGGGCTGGCGATCCTTGACGCCTGGTTCAATTCGTCGGAGAGCGTCACCACCCCGTCGGCGAGGGTCACTTCGTCACTGAACTTCGCGCCCATCATCGGCATCTCGTCCGAGTAGACGTACGCCTCGGTGATGACCCCCTCGTCGTCCTGGACATACCTCCTGCCTTTCCAGCCGTGGTTGTCGGCAACCGTCGTGTCCTTGTCCACAAGCAATTGAGCGACAACAGCACTATCCCCGGAACCGTAGTTTACGGTGAGGTTAAGGGCGTTGTTGTTGGTGTTATCCGCGCGGATACCAACAGCCCGATCTGTGGCCTCGGTGGTCACAGTAGTGCCATCAGCACGAGCGATGCCGGCAAACAGCTTCGCGGCCGTGACGGCATTGGCCTCGTTCCGCGTTTTCTCCGCTTCGGCCTCCTCCTCGGCCATGCGCTGCGCCTCGGCTTCCATCGCGGCCGTGCGGTTCGTCTTGGCGGATTCGAGAACGGTCGTGAGCGCGGCCAGCGTCCCCTGGGCTTCGGCAACGCCGGTGTCGTCTTCGGCAAGGGCCTCCGCCTCGTCAATCGCCTTCTGAAGCTCGGCAATCGCCTCGTCCGCCATCTCCACCTGCTCGTCGGTGGCGGTATCGCTCACCGCGCCGACGGCATCCGTGGCCGCCGTGACGGCATTCGTAATCGCCGTGCGCTGCGCCATCATGCGCTCGCTGCGGTCCATGCCGGTCCGCGCCGTTGTCACGGTCTCCGTGGCCGTGTCCAACTGCGACTGGTACATGGCCTTGGCGGCGTCGCTCAGATGGGTCGCCCCTTCCAACGCCATCTCGAGCTTGTCGACGGCAGCTTGGGCCGCGTCGATCTTTGCCTGATCAGACAAGTCTTCAAGGTCGAGTTCCCCAAGGGCCATCGCGGCCATCGTCAGCGCCTCGCGCTGTGTGCCGACATTTTCGGCGAGAACCGTCGCCGCATCCGTCACCTTCCGCTTGGCCACCGTTACGTCAACGGTTGCGTTGAGCTTCTGGGCGTCGGTCAGATTGGTCGCCGCAGCCAGCGCCAAATCAAGCTTGATGATGGCTTCGTTGGCGGCGTCGATCTCGGCCTGCGTCATCAGGTTGTCGAGGTCGACCATATCAAGGGCGGCAACGGCATCCGCAAGCACCATCATCTGGCCCTCGGTATCCACGCTGCCCTGTGCGGCCATCACGGTCCGACTGGCCGTCGCCAGCTCGGTCGTGGCTTCAGTCTTCTCGCCATCGCTCAGCTCGGTCGCGGCGCCCAGCGCCGTCCGAAGCGTGGCGATGGCGGCCTCGGCCGCGTCGATCTTTGCCTGATCCGACAGGTCGGAAAGGTCGATGGCTTGAAGGGCGGAAACGGCATCCGAAAGCGCCATCGTCTGGGCCGCGTGGTCGAGAGTGCTCTGTGCGCTCGCCACGGCTGCCTCAGCGGCGGTTACCTGCCCCTGATACATCGCCCTGTCGGCACCGCTCACGTCGGTCGCCGCCGCCAGTGCCGCCTTGAGCGCGGCGATGGCTTCGTTCGCGTCGTCGATGTCTGCCGCCGTCATCAGATCGGACGTGTCGATATTGCCGGCGGCCGTCATGAGCGCCATTTTCTGCTCTGCCGCCCGACCCATCGTCTCCAGCGCCGCAATCCGGGCGTCGACCGCAGCCTGCAACTCATCGGCCTGTGCGCCGGTCACGTCGCCCTTCACCGCATCGAGAGCCGCCTGGGCCGCCGCCGCCGTGGTGGCCGCCGCAATTTCCTCCGTCGCCTTCTCATACGGTGTCGGCTCCGGTTCCGGTGTTTCCACCATCGCCGGCGGTGTGTTGCTCGACCCCCCGCACGCGGCAAGGCCGATGGTCAACGCGACAGCCGCGACCATGCTCGCCAGTGGATTGAACTTCTTCGATCTCATGACTTTCTCCCAAGTTTTCGACGGTCAACCGTCGTTTGTTCCAGTGGTGGGTGGTTCGGTTGAAGCGTTCAGAAGTCGACCTTCAGCGCCACGGTGCCCTTGTCCGTGCCCGAATCGGGTGTCATGAACTCGGCGATGACCGTGAACCCGGGCGCCGGATTGTGTGCGTACCCCAGGACGAGATGATCGTTGTCATCCGCGTCGTTGTCCGAGTCGATGTCCTCGTACTCGGCATAGAGCGTTCCACCTTCCATGACGGCGTAGCTTGCGAAGGCTCCGAATCGATCGATATCGGTGCCGTCCTCCATCTCTCTTGTCCCTCCGCCGATCTTGTAGCCCAAGGGGCCAAACGATCCGGAGGCTCGCACACCGATGTCCTCGGCAACCTCGTCGTTGTCCATCCATCCCACGCTGAGGTTCACGCCGCCGACGCCGAGCGTCCCCGAGAGCTGCACGACATCCATTCCGTCGCCTTGGGCAGTCGCGTTGTCACCCACCTTCTCCTCGGAGGCGCTGTTGTTGTCTCCAACCATGGCAGAGAAATTGAACGGGCCACCGAAATCGCTTGAATACTGGACTCCGTTGGAGCGGAAGATGACATCCGAGTTGCCGCCGAAGAAGTAGGCGCCGTCGATGGTTGTCGCGTTGTAGAAGGTGGTCCACTGCTGCCCAACCGACAGCGTGCCGAAACCGTCGGCCGAGACGGATGCGTACTGGAGTCTGGTGCCCCAAGTGCCCAGCTTCTTCTCGATGCGGGCCCCGACGGTCATTCCCCCGTCCAGCTCGTGCGAAGCCTTGATGCCGGCGCGGCTCGACAGCGAGTCTCCGCGGCTGCCGATGTCCCACGTGGTATCCCCGTCATCATCGGGATTGTGCATGATCACGCCGGTGCGGAGGCTGCCGTAGAGGGTGGCTTCGCCGGCCTGTACCACCGTCGTCATCGGCAGGGCCAGGGCTCCCGACGCGACGATGGCAAGGAGCTGTCTCGTGTGTCTCATCGTTGTCTCCCAATTGAACTCATGTTGTATGCTCGCCCGGAATCGGCGAGTGCGGCGGATGATTCAGCGTCCGGGACGCGCAGTGCAAGGGTTGCGGGAGAATTTCGTCGGTACATCACCGCATTTGTGGCAATTGCGCCACAGAGGAAGGCGCACATGGATTACGTGGAGAATGTCAACATTCGGCTCAGTCAGGTGTTGGCGGACCGCATCGACGCGGCGGCGGCGGCCATCGGGCTCAGCCGCGCCGAGCTGATGCGCCGCGCGATCGAGGCCGAATGCACTTCCACCGAAGAGCTGGCGGCGTGGCGCGAGCACGAGTACGGGACGTCGGCCGTCGCCGTGCGGCACCCGGACACGGAGGTCGCAGCATGAGCGTCAACGTCAACCTCCGCATGACGCCGCGACTGGCCGAGCGCCTGGACGCCTGTTGCGCCGCGCGAGGGCTCACCCGGCACGACTTCATCCTCCACGCGGTCGAGCGCGAGATCAGCCAGATCGAGGCCCGGCTCGCGCGCCGGGCGCGGGAGGCGCGGGACGCGGGGCGGGCGCCGAGCGGCTGAGGGCAGGTGAGCCGAACGGTGCGGTTCGATTGCCGCGCCACACGGGTTCATCCGTCGGGTGCGATATCAGGTCACCGCGGCGCGTTCGGGTTGCGCGTGAATCCACGCCTCGATGTCCGAAGGCTCGCCACGCGACATGTGCACGACGAGATCAACACGATGTTGCTCGCGTGGCACGTCGGTTGATTCGGCGTGTTCGGGTGGTACACTCGGCTCGACACATGAACGCCGCCCGTATGCGCGACGGAGAGTGATCATGAAACACGACGGCGACCACAATCGGCACCTGCACATACGTCTCACGATCGAGGACGCTGCGGAACTCGATTATCTCAGGCGGCACCTGGACCAGGAGACCGTCATCCCCGGGCGTCGGCACACCGCGTCGGACGCGGTGCGATTCGCGCTCTACGGCACGACGAAGCGGATTCGCAATGGCGCGCCGATGGCCGAGGTGCCGGCAGTTCCGGCGTGAGATCCGCGTCGACGAACCGCGGGACAAAGAAGGCGCGGGACGGCGGTGAGCCGGTGAACTTCTGGCTCAGTCGGACCCTGGCCGACCGCATCGACGCGGCGGCGGCGGCGATCGGGTTCACCCGGACGGAGCTCATACGCCGCGCCATCGAGGCCGAGTGTTTCGCGACCGAATGGAATGCTCGCCCCCGGCCGAAGCACGAACGAGAAACGAGCGGGACCGGCATGCAGGTCAACATCCGGCTCGGTCAGACCTTGTTGGCCCGCATCAACGCGGCGGCGGCGGCGAACGGGTTCACCCAGACGGAGCTCATACGCCGCGCCATCGAGACCGAGTGTGTCGCGACCGAAGAGTTGTCGGTGTGGCGCGACCATGAGTTCGGGCGGCCAGCCATCGACGCTTGACCCCGGGACGCGGGCGCGACGTGAACGTCAACATCAACATGCGCATGATGCCGCGCCTGGTCGAGCGCATGGCCGCCTGCTCCGCCGTGCGGGGGCTCTCCCAGCACGATTTCATCATCTTCGCGATCGAGCGCGAGGTGAGCAGGATGGAGGCCCTTCGGAAGCGGGAGGCCGGGCAGGCGGGCTCCGACAGGAAAGACTGAACCGTTGGAGCCGCGTCTACCGCGCCTCGCTTGCACGCGCGATCACCGCCTCGTCAGGGGCTTGGCGCCACGGGCCGGCGGTCGGATGCGATGTCAGGCCACCGCGGCGCGCTCGGGTTGCGCGTGAATCCACGCCTCGACGTCCGAGGCCCGCCACGCGACAGGCTGCTTTCCGAGACTGAGCGGGCGCGGGAACTCGCCGGTCTTCATCTTCGCGTACAGGGTCGTCTTCGACAGGGTGGTCAGGTTCTGGACTTCGCGACGCCGCAGCAATCGTTCCATCGGTCTGCTCCTCGTTCGGATTGGGGTTCCGACTGTTCCACACGGGTGCGGCGCGTCCCTATCGCCAATTGCGCGCCCTACGGGAAGAACTCCAGCTCGCACTCGGGGCAGCGCACCGTGATCCCCAACCCCCGGCATTCGCGGGCGCGGGTCCTGGTCACGCCCCCGCCGCAGTCCGCGCACTGCCCGCCATAGTCGCGCGGGCTGCTCTTGCGTGGCGCCTTCCCGTCGGGCCGTCCGTTCCAGACTCTCTCGACGCCGCGCACGTCCAGGCCGTCGATCCAGAGCACGGCAGCGATCCGCGCGCAGGCCGATTCGCCGCTCGTCGACGTCGGGGGGGAGCCCTTCGTTCGCGACAAACCACCGAATGAGCATTCGGGGATCGCGACACACCCCCCCCTCCCCGGGGCTTCCGGCCCCGCTTCGAGGCGGCTTCGTCGAGGCGGCGCACCGCATGATCCAGGTCGTTCATGGACATCGGGCACGCCAGGTGCGGGCGCACGGGCCCGGGTGTGGCGCACGCAGGGGTCGCTCCGTGACGCCGCCGGCACCGCGGCGCGGGACTCCGGCTGCGCCAGAGGATCGCCGGTGGCTCTCGAGTCCCGCGATCCTCGCCCGATGGATGTACCGTCGCCGGGCCTGCGCGGCGCAAGGGAGCGGAGCGCGGCGGGCGGAGGATCGGCGTTCACCGAGATGGCCGCGGGCTCGCCGCCGTGGGCGCGCGCGGGGCGCCCCGCGGGACCTCGCCGAAATCATGTTCACCTCCGGCGCCCCCGCCGATCCGAAGGGGGGGCAGCTCACCCCCCCCAACATTCTGGCGAACGTCATCCCCGTCGAGAGAGAGGTATTGAAGTACCGCCGCTACGCGCGGCCGTTCGCGCCCCTGCGGTTCCTCAACCTGTTGCCGCTCAGCCACATGTTCGGCCAGGCGATGGCCACCTTCATTCCACCGTTGCTGTCCGGCACAACGGTGTTCATGCAGGGCTACAACCCGGCGGACATCGTCCGGCAGGTGCGCACCCGGCGCGTGTCGGTCGTCGTATGCGTCCCCAAGATCCTGGAGGTGCTGCGCGATCACCTGCTGCACACGTTTCCGGAGCTGGCCGCGATCGACACACGGGAGGCCGCGCCGCACGCGGCGGTCCGCTGGTGGCGCTACCGGCGCGTCCACCGCCTGCTGGGCTTCAAGTTCTGGGCGTTCGTCGTCGGCGCCGCGCCGCTCGATCCGGAGCTGGAAGCGTTCTGGTCGCGCCTGGGATTTCTGGTCATACAGGGCTACGGCCTGACGGAGACCGCGCCGATCGTGACGCTCAACCATCCGTTCCGCGCACGGCGGGGCACGGTAGGAACGCCGATCGGCGGTGTGAACCTGAAGATTGCCGACGACGGCGAGATCCTCGTCCGGGGCGACAACATCACCAGCGGCTACTACCAGGCCGACGCCGAAACCGCCGCCGCGTTCGACGGCGACTGGTTCCGGACCGGCGACATCGGGTCGCTGGACGCAGCCGGGCGCCTCACCGTCCGGGGCCGCAAGAAGGAAGTGATCGTGACGCCGGAGGGGCTGAACGTCTATCCGGACGACGTC
>MKWU01007455.1_pt1 | contig 10465 bp, 14 predicted proteins | sample 809101 | NCBI WGS metagenome assembly MKWU01 (sample SAMN05860141, study PRJNA318959) | sponge metagenome | host: Aplysina aerophoba | place: Slovenia: Piran, Adriatic Sea, Gulf of Piran | collected 2013-05-07
TTGTGCGGGCGCTTCGCGCCCAGCGGGCACTCCTCCCACGCCTCGTAGTCCTCGTCGCAGTAGCCGAGGCGGAACTCGCCGCACTTCGGCTGGATGTAGCGCGCGAGCTCGGGGAAGGCGCGCTTCAGCTCGGCGCGCATCATCGCGACCACCTTGCGGAACTCCCACTGCGCGCGCGTGCACAGCCGCAGGTCGGCGATGTGCAGGAGCTCGAGGTAGTTCACGGTGACCTTGAAGTTCGTGTTCGTCGCGTTCGGTAGCAGGAAGCGGGCGTCCTCGGCAGGCACCCCGGACTCGACGAGCTCGAGGTAGGCGTCGCCCGCAGCCTCGATGGCGCGCTCGAACGCCTCTTCCTTGCCGGCACGGCGGATGCTCTGCGGCGTGGTGAAGGGGAACGTGCCGTCCTTGTACGTGACGTAACGTTGCGACTGCTGCTCGAACGAGATACCGATGTGGTGGCGGACGAACTGGTGCGAGAAGGCACGGCTCACGCCCGAGATACCGAACTCGAACCAGATCTGCTGGAGCGGCGAGGCGTGCCCTGTCGCGAGCCGGGTGTCGATGAAGTCCTGCATCTGGTCGCGCGTGATGCGCCCGTCGGCGATGCGCGCCTCGATCTGCGCGGGCGTGAGCGCCGAGTAACAGACGCGGAACGCGGTATAGAGCGTTCGCACCGGATCCTGTGTGTGGTCGAGCAGCGCTACTTCGATGGCCATTGCGAACCCCCGTGCTTAGGCAGCGGGGGCCGCCGGGTTGGGGAGACCCGCCAGAAGATTATATTGCTTACTCGCATGATGCGTCGACAGAACGACCGTGGCGGCGTTTAGACCGACTCGATCGCTAGACCCTCGATCCGCTCGAAGTGGCGGCGGTTGTTCGCGAGTACCGTGAGTCCGTGCCGGAGCGCCGTCGACCCGATGAGCAGGTCGAGATCGCCGATGAGGTTCCCTTCCGCTCGCAGTCGCCTCCGCTCGCGGCCGAAAATCCGACAGACGGCGTCATCGACCTCGAGGAGGTCGACCCGCTCCAGGAAGGCCTGTACTTCCGCTTCACTGCGCGGTGGGTCGAAGGCCCCGAGCACGCCCTCGTAGAGTTCAGCTAGGGAGATGACGCTCATTCCGAGTCCCCGGGGTGTAAGTTCCGCAATCCGGTCGACCACGGGTCCAACGCGGTTGAAGTAGTGAATCACCCAGTCGGTGTCCACGAGATACCGCACCGCGCTATAGGTCCGGGGGCTCGCGCGAACCGGTGATCCGGGCCTCGTAGATCATCCGGATCAACTCGTCGGGGTCGTCGTGCTGGCCGACCCATCCGCCTGCCCCGGCGCGCATCGCCTCCGGATCGCGCTTTGGTGACGGCTTCTCGTCGACGGTCAGGAGCACCTCCTGATCCTCGGCGAGGTCGACCTCGTCCAACGGCTCAAAGACACCGTTCGAGTAGCGTGCCCTGACGCCCTTGAGGACCATGGTTCGCTCCCGTGCCTGCCCGACTATCTTCGCATAACCGGGGCACGTCGCTTGCCCGAGGACTGCACAGGAGCGTCGCCGACGCACGCATCGCAGGTCTGCTCGTGGAGACGGCGTTCGAGGGCGAGTGACTCGTCGAGCCATCCCCGGGGCTGCGGCTCGCCGGGCACCCGCAGCGCGAGGTTGCTCCGCGCCGCGCGGACGCCCAGTTCGGCCGCGACCTTGATGGCGGTCACCTTGTAGTGGCGCGACAGCAGGTAGGCGTCGTCGCGGGTCAGCGCGCAACCGCCGCCCGCGCCATAGCGCTCGACGAGGCCGTAGAAGTGGCGCCAGAACTCGCGCGAATGGTGCTCCGTGGGCGGCAGCACGAGGTGCGCGAGCTCGTGCAGGAGCGTCGACGCGTGGGCGGCGTGGCCGCGGTGCGAGGCTGCGCGGAGCACGATGCGACGCCGACCAGGCTCCGTCCAACTCTTCGGCCGGTGATCGCCCCAGCGCCACTCGATGGTGCAGTGGTGCGGGTACTCCGCGTCGTCGAGGACGCGGTGCGACAGGGACTGCACCCACTCGGGCGTTGGGAGCATGGGGAAGAAGATGTCGGCCATCGCCTGCCAGTCTGCACCACCCTCGGCGCTGAGGCCCGCCGGGGATACGATCGCACCATGGGTACCGCGGTATGGCGCGTCAGCGGCGAGGTGATCGAGCGCGAGGAGCTCCTCGACGGGCGCTGCCAGGTGGTGCTCGACGGCGAGGCCGACTCCAACGCCGACGCCGATGCCGAGGGGGTCGCGTTCGCCGTGAGCCTCGTCTGGCTGCTCGGCCGCGAGGGCGAGGTCCCGCTCGCCGAGGGCTACGTGACCGTTGCCGCAGCCGCCGCCGAGCTCAACGCCTCGCTCGACGCGGGCAACGTCGAGACGAGCGACGAGACGGGGGCGGCCGCTGTGCGCGCGCGCTTCGTCGTGGATGCCGCCGAGGGCGACCTCGATGGCTTCCCGCAGCTGCGCGGCGACCCTGCGAGTGGCGCACGGGTGACGTGCGACATCGAGGTCGGGACCGAGTCGTGGAGCGGGGAGCTGCGGCTCGAGCCGCCCGGGTAGGGTCTAGCCCTCGTAGCGCCGGAACGCGACGCAGGCGTTCTGCCCGCCGAGCCCGAACGAGTTGGAGAGCACGACGCTCAGGTCGGCATCGCGCGCCTCGTTGGGCACGATGTCGAGGTCGCAGTCCGGGTCGGGCTCCTCGTAGTTGATGGTCGGCGGGATCTTGCCGTGGTGCATGGCCAGCACTGCGGCGATCGCCTCGATGCCGCCCGCGCCGGCGGCGAGGTGGCCCGTCATCGACTTGGTCGAGGAGATCGCGATGTTGCGCGCGTTCTCGCTGCCCAGCGCGAGTTTCACGGCGCGGGTCTCGCTGCGGTCGTTGTACTGCGTGCTCGTGCCGTGGGCGTTGATGTACTCGACCTCGGCCGGGTCGATCTCGCCGTCCTGCATGGCGCGCTTCATCGCGAGCGCCTCGCCCTCCGGGTCGGGGGCGGTGTCGTCGGTCGCGTCGAAGGACCAGCCGGCGCCGGCGATCTCGCAGTAGACGCGCGCGCCGCGCGCGCGGGCCGACTCCTCGGACTCGAGGACGAGCACGCCCGAGCCCTCGCCCAGCACGAAGCCGTCGCGGTTCGCGTCGAACGGGCGGCACGCGTGGTACGGGTCCTCGTTGTTGCGCGACAGCGCGCCGAGGCGGCCCATCGAGGCGAGCGCGAGGCGCGTGATGATCGCCTCCGTGCCGCCCGACGCGATCATCGGCGCGTGGCCGAGCCGGATCAGGTTGAGCGCGTGGCCGAGCGCGTCGGTGCCCGAGGCGCAGGCCGTGTTGATCGTCGTGTTCGGGCCGCGCAGTCCGAGTTCGCGCGCCACGCGCGCGGCGCCCATGTGCTGGCCGGAGCGCGTGATGATCATCGGGTCGGCCCGGTGCGGGCCCTTCTCCACCATGTCCATGTACGGCGCGCCGAGGTCGAACGCGTCGCCCGACGTCGCCATGACGACGCCGATCTGCTCACGCAGCTCGGGGTCGGCGAGGTCCACGCCCGCGTCGGCGAGGGCTTCCTTCCCGGCGGCGACGGAGAACTGGACGAAGCGCGCGCTGCGGCGCGCGGTCTTGCGGTCCAGGTAGTCGGTAGGGTCGAAGTCCTTGACCTCGCCGGCGATCTGCACGGGCAGGTCGGTCGGGTCGCAGATCGTGACGGGCGTGATGCCGTTGCGGCCGGTGCTCAGCCCCTCCCAGTAGCTCGGCAGGTCGTTGCCGATCGGGGTGACGGCCCCAAGGCCGGTGACGAGGACTTTGTGGAGTTCGCGTGGCATCAGGATGGTCCCGTGGTCAGACTCTGGAGGAACTCCCGGATGTGTTGCCCGAGGGCGCCGGGTTGGTCGGATGGTACAGCGTGACCGGCCTCCTCGATCAAGGAGACGCGGGAACCGGGGATCCGGCGGTGCAGCCGCTGGATCGCCTCGGGGGTGAGCATGTCGGTCTCCGCGCCGCGCACGATCATCACCGGGGCCTGGATGCGCTCGACGCAGTCCCAGAGGTTCACCATGCGCCGCTGCCCGGGGTCGGGCTCCGGCGGGCGCGCTGTAGCGTCGCGGAAGATCGGGTCGAAGTCCCACGCGAAGGAGCCCTCGTCGGTGGCGGTGACGGTTGCGCGCACGCGGCGCGCGAGCTGCTCCTCAGTGGCGTACGGGTAGAAGTCGGCGAAGATCTCGATCGCCTCGTCGTGGCTCGTGAACTCGTCGGCCGAGGCGAAGAGGCGGCGCAGGTTCTCGACACCGGTGCGCAGCACCTCGGGCGCCGCCTCGATCACCACGAGGGCGGTGACGATCTCGGGGTGCTCGGCGGCGAAGCAGAGCGCGTTCGCGCCGCCCATGCCGTGGCCGATGAGCGTGACCGTGCGCAGCCCGAGGCTGTCCACGAACGCCTCAAGGTCCTCGACCTGGCTGGTGCGCGAGTAGTTGTGGTCGCCAGCGCGCTGGCTGCCGCCGTGGCCGCGCTGGTCGAGCGCGATCACGCGGTACTCGCGCGCGAGTTCGGTGGCGCACTCCTGCCAGATGCCGGAGGTCTCACCGTAGCCGTGGAGCAGGATCAGGGCGTGGCGCGTACGCGCTTCGCCCCACTCGTGGTACTGGAGGTTGAGGCCGTTGACCTCGACGGTCTGGGCCGTGTTGCGATTGGCCAAGGCAGGCGCCTCTTTTCGGGGTGGACATGTTCGGGGTGCGGTGCATCAATCCTAGCATCGAGGGGCGTTGCGCGCTGCCGAACGGGCCGCTACAGCGAGACGGCGAGGGAGCTGGCGGGGGGCAGGCTGGCGGTGTCGCCGTCGTCGGTGAGGGGGAGCCAGTTGATGCCGCGGTCGTGCGAGGCCCACAGCCGCGCGCCCGCCAGCACGAACGTCGTGTCCAGGCTGCCCGCCATGCGCGTCACCACGGGCGCCGCAGGCCACTCGTCCTCGTCGCCCACGATGATGCGCATCCACCGCACGCCTCCGTCGATCGACCGGAACAGCGCGCCCTGCCCCGAGCGACGCCGCGCCGCGCTCAGCACGAGCGTGTCGACCGAGTCGGGCATCACCGAGATCGTCTGCGCGATCGAGCGGTCAAGGCCCGTGATCGACTGTAACCACGTGTAGCCGCCGTCGTCGGAGCGGAAGAGGCCGCTGCTCGTCGTAGCGTAGACGCGGTCCTTGTGCTCGGGGTGCTCGTAGAGCCCGGTCACGGCGGGGTCGATGCCCTCCGAGCGCGGCATCCAGCCGCGGCCCTCGTCCATCGAGAGCCACACACCCGCGCCCTGCACGCCGACGAGGATGCCGTCGGGCGGGAACGCGATCGCCGTCAGCGCCCACTCGGCATTGCTCACGGTCACCGTGCTGCGCGTGCGCTGGTAGCGCACCACGCTCTCGAGGGTGACCGAGGGCTCCCACGTCGCGCCGCTGTCCGTCGAGCGCAGCAGCCGCGGCGGCGCGGCGCCCACGAGGAGGTCGCCGTCGGGGGTGATGCGCGCCGAGCGTGCGTCGCCCTCCCACACCTGTCGCCAGTCCGACGGCGGGCCGCCGTCGTGCAGCCACACGCCGTTGCCCGGCGACGTGATCACCGCGACGCCCTCGTGCGCGTCGATGCTCGCGACCGGCAGGTCGGGGATGAGGGGATGCGGGCGTTCGCCGGGGAAGAACCCGTACAGGCCGCGTTCGGTGCCGATGAGGATGCCGAGGCTCACGTTACCGCCGGTCGTCGTGCACGGTCAGGCAGTTTGACGCTCGCGCACGGCGTCGACGAGCCGCGGCATCCTCATCGGCCGGGCCGCGCAGGATCACGGTCGCGATGGCCGTGAGTGCGGTCGGGTCGGGGTCGATCTCGATGAGCGGCACGCCGCGGCGCACGGCGATCTGCGGGAACTCCGCCGCCGGGTACACCTGCGCGGTGGTGCCGATGATCATGAAGAGGTCGCACTGGAGCGCCTCGAGCTGCGAGCGCTGGAGCGCGTACGGCGGGATCGGCTCGCCGAACATCACGCCGTCGCTCTTCACGACGCCGTTGCAGTCCGGCTGCGAGCAGCGCGGCGGCAGGTTCTCGGGGTCCACGAGCACCTCGACCTGCGGCCAGCGCGCGTGGCACGCCATGCAGCGCATCCAGCTGGTGTTGCCGTGGATCTCGGTCAGCGACTCCGTGCCGCCCTGGCGGTGCAGGTCGTCGACGTTCTGCGTGATGACGTGCTGCACCACACCGATGCGCTCCAGCTCCGCCAGCGCACGGTGTCCGTCGTTGGGCTGTGCGGCCTCGAGCTTGACGCGGAAGTCGTCCATGTCCGGGTCCGGCTCGGCCTCCTGCGCGAGTCGTTCCTCCCACCAGCCGCGAGGGTTCTCCATGAACTTCTGGTAGCCGTCCATGGCCGGCTCGCCGAGCTTCGTCCACAGGCCGTCCGGCCCTCGGAAGGTGGGGATGCCGGACTCCTTGGAGATGCCAGCGCCGGTCAGTACGACGTTGTGCGTGGACCCCGCGAGGAGGTCCGCGGCGCGCTCCAGTTCGAGGTCGAGGTTCTGTGGATCCACCACGGCCCGCTCCCCTGTTGGCTCGCGTGCATCGTAGTCGGCGTTGATCGCACTCACAACGCCGGGCGCCCACACATCGAGGGCTCACAGCATCGAGGGCTCGCTGCGCGGTCGTGACCTATGCTGGATATGACGCTCCCGCGGCAAGGAGGACCGATGCACCTGCGGAGCACCCTCGCGCCCCTGTGCCTGGTAGCCGCGGCGCTACTCGTCGCGTGCAGTGGCGGGGACGACGGCGACGCCATGACAGCGGATGAGACAGCGGCGACCCCGGAGCCCACGGCCACGGCGACTACGGCCGCGGCGACCGAGGAGGCGAGCCCGGAGGCGACGCCGACCAACACCGCGCGGCCGAGTCCCTCGGCCGAAGAGGTGGACAACGTGCAGCGCGAGGTCATCGCGGGCCGGTTGCAGCAGGACTTCCCGCTCCTCGATACCTCGAAGACCACGGTCGACCTGCTCGACATCATCGGCCTGCTGCCGCCCGACGCGATCCCCTCGATCGACGAACCGAACTTCGACACGGTCGAGGCGGCGGCCGCTTGGCTGCGGCCCGAGGAGCCGGTCATCTCCTTCGAGCGCAACGGCGACGCGCGCGCCTACCCGCTGCAGATCCTGACCTGGCACGAGATCGTGAACGATGTGGTCGGCGACGAGCCCGTGATCGTCACGTACTGCCCGCTCTGCAACTCCGCCATCGTCTTCGCGCGCACCGTGGACGGCGAGGTCCGTGAGTTCGGCACCTCCGGCAAGCTGCGGCGCAGCGACCTGATCATGTACGACCGCACCAACGAGTCGCTGTGGCAGCAGCTTTCGGGCGAAGCCATCGTCGGCGTCGACGCCGGGACGCTCCTCGACTTCCTCCCGGCGCAGATCGTGTCGTTCGAGGAGTTCGGAGCGGCCTACCCAGGCGGGATGGTGCTGAACCGGAGTACCGGCGAGGTCCGGCCCTACGGCGAGAACCCGTACGTGGCCTACGACACGAGCCCGCGCATGATCGTGCCCGTCGACGAATTCGACGACGGGCGGCTCGACGCGAAGGAGCGTGTGCTCGCCGTCGAGATCAACGGCGACGCCGCTGCGTTCGCGTGGCGGGCGCTCACGGAGCTCGTGGTGATCGAGACCGAGATCGGCGGCGAGCCCGTCGTCGCGTTCTGGCAGCCGGGCGCGGTGTCCGCGCTCGACGACGCGTTCATCGTCGGAAGCCGCAACGTCGGAGCGGCCGGCGCGTTCGTGCCGGTGCTCGACGGCGAGCGCCTGACGTTCGAGGAGCGCGACGGCGCGATCGTCGACGTCGGGACGGGGAGCGCGTGGAACGTGCTCGGGCAGGCGGTCGAGGGGCCGCTGGCCGGATCGCAGCTCGAGCCGGTGGTGTCGGGCAGCCACTTCTGGTTCGCCTGGTCGGTGTTCAAGCCGGGGACGCGCGTGATCCTGACGAGCAGTTAACGCTTCGCTGACCCATGGCGGGCATCGGCGGATAATGATGGACGTAGCGAATCGGGGGCGCGAGGCATGGAAGAGTCGCTGACGCGGAGACTGATCCGATACGGCATCGTCGTGGCGATCGTCGTCGTGCTGGGCGTCATGTACGTGCAGCGCGAGATCCTCACCGACGACGAGATCATGGTCGCCGTCCCCGTGCCCACTGCCACCGAAGCCGCCGACGACAGCGCGACTGACGACAGCGCGACCGACGACAGCGCGACCGACGACAGTGCTGCCACAGACGACGCGGCCGACGAAGACACGTCGACAGATGGCTCCGAGGACGGCACGGGTGGCTCGACAATGGTGTCCATCGGGCTCATCGACGACCGCTCGGTGCAGGTCGACGAGCTGGCGCCCGACTTCCGGCTGACGGACCTCGACGGCAGGGTCGTCATGCTCTCCGACTTCCGCGGCAAGACCGTGGTGCTCAACTTCTGGGCGAGCTGGTGCCCGCCGTGCCGTGAGGAGATGCCGGAGTTCCAGGCGCTCTGGGACGAGCGCGGCTCCGAGGGCTCCGACGACCTCGTCGTGCTCGCCGTGAACTTCCTGCGCGACGACACCGTGGGCGCCGCGACGAGCTTCATCGAGGGGAACGACTTCACGTTCCCGGTGATCTTCGACACGACGCGCGGCGAGGTCGCTACCCGCTATGGCGTGCGAGGCCTCCCCGCGACGTTCTTCATCGACCGCAACGGCATCGTGCGCACCACGGCGCTCGGGCCGGTGTTCGGCAACCTGCTCGAGACCGGGGTCGCCGACGCCGACACCGAGGGAGGCACGGCCCAGTGATCGGCCACCCGCTCCTTCGGCTGGGGGCATTGGTGGGCGCGCTGGCGCTCGCGGCGCTCCTCGCGGTGGCCTGCACCGGGCAGACCGCGTCGGACGGGCAGCTCGCCCAGCGCGACGGCTCGACGTCGGGCTTCCCCACGGGCCCCGCCGTGATGGTGCCCGATGGCTACGAGTCGCCGGGCGACCACATCCCGTCGACGGGCGCGTGGCTGCCGGACAACGAGCAACCGACGCTCGTGTTCGTCGATGCGATCTGGTGACCGTTCTGCGCTCCGGCGCGGTCCGTCGTGCACGGACTCCGCAACGAGTACCAGGACCGGGTGAACTTCGTCATCCTCGACTACGATGAGCGCGACGAGCGCGCGCTCGCCGAGCGCCTCGGCGCCGGCTCGCATCCCGCGTACGCGACCGTCGCGCCGGGGGCCGCCGACGTGGTGAGCAGTTTCTTCGGGCCGACCCCGGAAGGTAAGCTGCGCGAGATCCTCGACGCGCTGATCGCCGAGCACGGCAGCTAGCGCGGGCGCCCCGGCGGAGGTCACATGCCGAGCAGGCCCGAGGGCCGACGCCGTTGGTTCATCGTCACGTCTGTGCTGGCCAGCGCCGCGCTCGTCTTCGCCGCCTGCACGGGCGACGACGACGACGAACCGGCCGAGCCGCCCGTGGTCGCAACTGCCGACGCGACCGAGCAGGCGACCGCTACCGCGACCTCGGAGCCTGCGCCCTCGCCGACCTCGACGGCCACCGCCACCTCGACAGCCACGGCTACTGCGACCTCGACGGCCACGGCGACTGCGACAGCAACCGCGACTTCAACGCCCACTGCCACCGCGACCGCCACACCGGCGCCGACGCCCACGCCCACGCAGGCCCCAACGGTGCGAGTCACCGCGACACCGACCTCGTCGCCGACAGCGACCGCTACCGCCACAGCGACGGCCACCGCAGTCCCCACGCCGACGGCGACCGCGTCACCAGAGCCCACAGCGACCGCGACGGCAACGGCCACAGCCACCGCAACCGCCGAGCCCACGCCCACCTCGACGCCCGAGCCGACGGTCACCGCCAGCCCGACGCCTGAGCCCGTGGTTTAGGACTTCCCGACTGGGGAGGCCGTGACCGTCCCAGCGGACTACGAGCCGCCGAGCGACCGCGTCGACTCGACCGGGGCGTGGCTACCCGTGAACGGGAAGCCGACATTCGTCGTGGTCGGGACGGATTGGTGACCGTACTGACGCGCCGCACGGCCTGTCGTGAACAGGCTCCGACTAGAGTTCCAGGACCGGGTGAACTTCGTTCTCCTCGATCTGGATCTTCCCGATGACCGCGCGCTCGCACGCAGCCTCGGACTTCGCAGTCACCCCAACTTCGGCACGCTCAAGCCGAACTCCGACGAGGTTGTCGAGGGGTACTACACAGCTCCTCCGAGCGGTGCCCTGCGGGGCATGATCGAGCGCGTGCTCGACGAGTACGGCGGCGGATAGCCTCGACCCTGACGTCACCGGTGTGCCACCGATCAGGTGCACCCTCCGGCCCCCTCTCCATCGAGGGAGAGGGCTGGGGTGAGGGGGTTCCGGCTCCCCGAATGCCTCGAGCCTCGAGGGGGCGCCCCCCTCACCCTTACCCTCTCCCCCCGGCGGGGGGA
>MKWU01007456.1_pt1 | contig 10464 bp, 6 predicted proteins | sample 809101 | NCBI WGS metagenome assembly MKWU01 (sample SAMN05860141, study PRJNA318959) | sponge metagenome | host: Aplysina aerophoba | place: Slovenia: Piran, Adriatic Sea, Gulf of Piran | collected 2013-05-07
GCGAAGACGGCGCCGCCCACCGGCCCGGACTCGACGAGGCGGATGGGGAAGCGGATCGCCGTCCCGATGTCGGCCACGCCGCCGCCGGAGAGCATCACGAAGAGCGGGCAAGTGAAACCAGCCTCACGCAGGCCGTCTTCCAGGTTGCGCAGGTAGCGTGCCATGACCGGCTGGACGTAAGCATTCGCGCACGCGGTCGAGAAGCGCTCGTACTCACGCATTTCGGGCGCCACTTCGGACGACAGGGTGATCGCAAGGTCCGGCAGAGCCTCGCGCAGGATGTCCCGTACGCGGCGCTCATGCGCCGGGTTGACGTAGGAGTGAAGGAGGCCGATTGCCGCGCTCTCGATGCCGTCTGCTGCGAGCCGGGCGGCCGTGGCTTCGACCGCCGCCTCGTCGAGCGGCAGAATTGGGTCTCCCGAGGCGTTGAGCCGTTCGGGAATGGGGAAACGCCATTGCCGGGGCACCAGCGGCACCGGCTTCTCCATGTCAATGTCGTACTGCTCGAAGCGGCTCTCCGTCCCCATTTCGATGGAATCGCGGAACCCCTCGGTGGTGATCAGCGCGGTGCGGGCCCCCTTGCGCTCGATCATCGCGTTGGTCGCGAGCGTGGTGCCGTGGATCACCAGCGCCACCTCGTGCGGGACGGCGCCGCAGGAGACCATGGCTTGTGCAAGGCCCTGGCGCACGCCCTCTTCGGGCGCGTCGGGCGTCGTCAGCACTTTCGCCGTGATTCTCTCAGGCCCGCGCTCCAGCACGATGTCCGTGAAGGTGCCGCCGATATCGACGCCGATTCGAACCTCCGCGCCCGATTCCGCCATCACTTACCTGCCTTCAATGAGTTGGATTACTCGATCTGAGACGATTGCTTCCCGCGACCCCGCGTTAGTGGGCGTCGGCCCAGCTAGAACCAGTGCCGATGTCGACGGTGAGCGGCACGTCGAGATGGGCCGCACTCTCCATCACCTGGGTGACAACGGCGCCGGTTTCGTCGACCTCCGCCTCGGGCACCTCGAAAACCAGCTCGTCATGCACCTGGAGCAGCATTCGCGCGCCCAAGCCCTTGGCGTCCAGTGCGCTTTGCATCGGGATCATCGCGCGCTTGATGACGTCGGCCGCGGCTCCCTGGATCGGTGCGTTGATCGCTGCCCGCTCGGAGAACGCCCGGCGCGCCGGGTTGCGGTCGTTGATCCCCGGCAACCGGCACTTGCGGCCGAAGAGCGTGGTCACGAAGCCCTCCGAATGCGCCGTCTTCTTGGTGTGCTCCATGTAGTCCTTGATACCGGGGTACTGCGTGAAATAGGCCTCTATGAGGCGTTTGGCTTCGGCTTGGGGGACGCCGATCTGACGTGCAAGTCCGAAGGCGCTGATGCCGTAAATGATCCCGAAATTGATCGCCTTCGCCGAACGACGAACCATCGGGTCCATGCCCTCCAGCGGCAGGCCGAACACCTGGCTCGCGGTCAGCGCGTGGATGTCGGTCCCATCGCGGAACGCATCCTTGAGCGTCTCGACGCTTGCGACATGGGCGAGAATACGAAGCTCAATCTGCGAATAGTCGGCCGACATCAGCACATGGCCGGGCGCCGCCACAAAAGCACGGCGAATGCGCCGGCCTTCCTCGGTGCGAATCGGAATGTTCTGCAGGTTGGGGTCGTTGGAGGACAGTCTGCCGGTGTTGGCGGCGGTCATGGCGAACGTCGTGTGCACGCGCCGGGTCAGGGGGTCGATGTGCTCGATCAGTGCATCCGTGTAGGTGCTCTTGAGCTTGGTGAGCTGCCGCCAGTCGAGCACCCGCGCCGGCAGGTCGTGACCCTGGGCAGCGAGTTCCTCGAGGACGTCGGCGCCGGTGCTGTAGGCGCCCGACTTGCCCTTGCGCCCGCCCTTCAGTCCCATCTCCTCGAACAGGACCTCGCCCAGCTGCTTGGGGGAGCCGATAGTGAAGGGATGGCCGGCGAGAGCGTGGATTTCCCCCTCCAGGGCTTCGATGCGGCCGGCGAAGTCGGTGGACAGCGCGACGAGCTCGCCCTGGTCGACCAGAATTCCGGCCGACTCCATCCGCGCGAGCACGCCGATCAGCGGGCGCTCGATCCGCTCGAAGACCGTGGTAAGGCGGTCGGCGACGAGGCGCGGGCGGATGACCCGGTGGAGGCGCAGTGCGAGGTCCGCGTGCGCCGCCGCGGTGTCCCGCAACGCTTCCGGCGAGATCGCGTCGACGGAAACCTTGTTGCGTCCGCTCCCGAGTACGTCGGCCAGCGCTGGCGCCGCGCGGTCGAGATGAATGCGCGTAAGGTCTTCGAGCGCGTGGTTGTGCAGGCTGCCGTCGAGCACCCAGGAGGCGAGCATGGGGTCGTCGATCGGGCCGAGCGTGCCGTTCTCGCCCGTCAGCAGCCGCAGGGTGCGCTTGATGTCGAGGCCGATCTTGAGCACGCCGGGCTCGGCCAGCACTGGCGCGAGTATGGCCAGCGCCTCTTCAAGACTCAGTTGTGGGACAGCCTGCTCCGCCCCAATCAGGTCGGGGCCCGCGTGGCCGAGGGGCACGTAGCAGGCCTCTCCCGGCGCAGTGGCAAGCGCGAGGCCTACCAGGCCGGAGCCTTCCGGCGCATTCGCCATCGTGAAGGGCTCCAACGCCAGCACGCCGCCTTCGCGGGCCCTCCCCACCCGCTCCGCGAGCGCGTCGGCATCGGTCACCAGCGGGTAGGAAGAGGGCAGGGGGGCCGTCTCCTCCGGCTCTGCCTCCTCCTCGGCCAGCGTCGCCTCGCCGTCTTCCGGGTCGAGCCGGGCGGCGATCGACCGGAACCCGTTCTCCTGGAAGAACGCTCGTAGCGCACCCGGCTCCGGCTGCCGGCGCGCAAGAGCCTCCAACGGCATCGGCAGGGGCGCATCGCGCCGCAGCGTCACGAGATCGCGCGAGACGCGCGCCATCTCCGCGTGCTCGATCAGGTTCTGGCGCCGCTTGGGCTGTTTGATCTCTTCGGCGCGCGCCAGCAGCTGGTCGAGGTCACCATAGTCGTTGATGAGCTGAGCCGCCGTCTTGATCCCGATGCCCGGCACGCCCGGCACGTTGTCGGTGCTGTCGCCGGCGAGTGCCTGCACGTCGATCACCCGCTCCGGTCCGACGCCGAACCGTTCATGCACTTGCTCGGGGCCGATCTCCCGGTTCTTGAAGTAGTCGTACATGATCACGGAGTCGCCCTCGACGAGCTGCATCAGGTCCTTGTCGGCGGAGACGATGGTGACCCGAGCGCCCTGCTTACGCGCCTCCTCTGCATAGGCCGCGATCAGGTCGTCGGCCTCGAAGCCACCGAGCTCGACCGACGCCAGGTTGAAGGCGGCAGCCGCCTCGCGCACGAGCGGAAACTGTGGGATCAGCTCTTCCGGAGTCTCTCCCCGATTGGCCTTGTAGGGTTCGTAGATCTCGTTGCGAAAGGTAAGCCGCGCCGTATCGAAGATCACCGCGGCGTGGTCCGCGTCTGTCTCCCGCAGAATCTTCCAGAGCATGTTGCTGAAGCCGAGCACCGCGTTGACCGGCGTGCCGTCGGAGCGTGTCAACGGCGGAAGCGCGTGGAAGGCGCGGAAGATGAAGCCCGAGCCGTCGATCAGGTAGAGGTGGCGCAGTTCGCTCGCGCCGGCAGGGGTGGCATCGTTCACGGTCGGCGCTCCGGCTGCGGAATTCCTTGGACTGCCCTTGCGGTGGGCGATGCGCGCCACTATGCCACGCAGGCCGGCCCCCGCACAGCGGGCGCCGCGCGGACGCTGCCAACCGTCGCCAACCGCGAGTTGCTTCCGTGTCTGCCCGCAGCGCTTCCATTCCCTACGCGGCGCCCCGCATCTCCGCCTTCTACGCGGCGTATTTTCTGGTGGCCGGCGTGGCGCTGCCGTTCTGGCCGCTCTTCCTGCAGGCGCGCGGGCTTTCGGTGACCGAGATCGGGCTGATGCTCGGGCTCACGCTGATGCTGCGCGCGGCCGCCGGCCCCTTCATCGGCCGCTTCGCCGACCGCCGCGACAGCACACGGGGGCCGCTCGTCGCCTGTGCGCTGACCGTGTTGCTGGTTGCCGCCGCCTTCTACTGGACCTGGGGCTTCTGGCCGATCTTCGTGGTGAGCACGGTCTTCACCCTGGTCTATGCCGGCGTGCTGCCGCTGGGGGAGACCATTGCGCTTCGCACCGTCTCGGCCGAGTCCGGCTACGGCCGCGTGCGATTGTGGGGCTCGGTCTCCTACCTCATTGCCGCGGCAGTCGGCGGTGCGGTGCTGGAGATCGACAAGGTGCCGTCCGCCGACCTGATCCTCACCATGATCCTCGCGACCATCGTGGTGATGATCGCAGGCTCCTTCGCCATGCCGGACAAGCGCGGCGGCAGCGCACCGCCGGCGGCGCCGATCCTGAGCGTGCTGGGCGATCGCCAGTTCCGCCTCATGGTGCTGGCGACCACTGCGATTCACGGCGCGCACGCGGTGTTCTACGGCTTCTCCACCCTGCACTGGCTCGCGGCCGGGCTCACGGAGTGGGTGATCGGCATGCTCTGGGCTGGCGGCGTCATCGCCGAGGTGGTTCTCTTCGCGTGCAATGGGCCACTGCTCCGCCGCATCGGGCCGGTGGGACTCCTGGGCGCGGCGGCGCTGGCCGGCGTCGTGCGCTGGGCGGTGCTGGCGCTCACGACGGAGGTCTGGGCGCTGGCGCTCGCCCAATGCCTGCATGCGCTCACCTTCGGCGCCATGCATTTGGGCGCGATGGTGTTCATCGCCCGTACCGTGCCCGCCGGATCGTCGAACACGGCACAGGCGCTGTTCGCTGCCACGACCAACGGCTTGGGGCTGGGCGCCGGGCTCCTGCTCGCAGGGCTGCTCTATGCCGCCTGGGGCGCGGCAGCCTACTGGGTGTGCGCCGCGGTTTCCGGCTTGGGCTTCATCGCGGTGCTGGCCATGCGGACCGGCACCCGATAGGCACCGGATCGGATTAGTGGCCGGCGCCGCCGGCCGCGCCCTCCTTCAGAACGAAGCGGCGGTCGCAATAGGGGCAGTCGATGGCCCCGGTCGATTCCAGGTTGAGAAATACGCGCGGATGGCCGAGCGCGCCGCCCCCGCCGTTGCACGCGACGACCGTGTCGTCGACCTCGATGATCTCGGGCGGGTCGATGGTCACGGGCCGTTCCTCATCGTCTGTGCTTGGTCCGCGCCGGTATTTGACCCCGGCGGCGAGGCGATGATACCCATTGCCCGCCGCCGTTCAACCGGGCGCCGTCGCCTGCGGCGCCACCATCCGCGCCGCAGCCATCCACACCGCAGCCTTCTGCGCCGTGGAGAGCCGAACCTGGAGGGCATCGTCCTGTACCAGATACCCGCCCACGACAGGCCCGCCCCATGAGAGAGGCGGTCCCTTACGTCCGCGACCTCGAATTCACGTATGGCAAGGTGGCGCAGGTTTCACCGCTGATTCGCCGCGTCATCGCGCCCAATGCGAGCGTCTTCACCTTCCACGGCACCGGCACTTATATCGTGGGCCACGGCAAGGTAGCGATCATCGATGCCGGGCCGGACCTCGCCGAGCACGTCGATGCCGTCCTCGCTGCCGTGCACGGCGAGATCGTGACCCACCTCGTCGTGACTCACACCCATATCGATCACTCGCCGGCGACCCGCCACATCAAGGCCGCGACCGGGGCTGAAAGCTACGGCTTCGGTCCGCACGGGGGCGGGGAGGGGCCGGCGGTCGAGGAAGGCGCCGACCGCGACTTCGTGCCGGACCATCCGATCGGGGACGGCGCGGTGATCGCGGGCGAGGGCTGGACGCTGGAGGCCGTGCACACCCCCGGCCACACCTCGAACCATCTCTGCTTCGCGCTGGTGGAGGAGCGGGCGCTCTTCTCCGGCGATCACGTGATGGGCTGGTCGACCACGGTGGTCTCGCCGCCGGATGGCGACATGGGCGCCTACATGGCCTCGCTGGAAAAGCTCAAGGCACGCGACGAGGCGACCTACTGGCCCACGCACGGGCCGCCGATACCCCAGCCGCAGCGCTTCGTCGGCAAGCTCCTAAGCCACCGGCGCCAACGGGAGGCGGAGATCCTCTCCGCCGTGGCGGAGGGTGCTGCGACCATTCCCGAGGTCGTGGCCCTGCGCTATCGCGGGCTCGACCCGCGCCTCCGCCCAGCCGCAGCCCGCACCGTGCTCGCGCACCTGATCAATCTGGTCGAGAGCGGGCGCGTCGCCTGCCCCGGCGAGCCGGACGAAGACGCGCGCTATCGCGCGATCGCGTAGCGGGGAGGCTGATCCTTAGCGGGCATGCCTCTTGGGCGGCGAATCGCGGAACTCCTTGACCTGAGCACGCGCCGCGCCCTGGAGCAGCTTCACATCCTGACCACAGACGACCAGGTCGTAACCGCGCTCGAACGTCCACTTGACCGTCTTGCCGGGGCGCGTGACAGTCGCGAGCAGCTTCCCCGTCGCCCGCATCTTGCGCTCCGCCTTCTGGATCAGGCGGATTACCTCCGGTTCCGTCATGTCCAGCATGTGCCCGATGCTTGCCGAGATATCGCTCGGCCCCAAGAACAGCATGTCGACGCCGTCGACGGCCGCGATCTCTTCGATATTGTCGATCGCCTCCTCGGTCTCGATTTGGAGGGCGACGAGCAATTCCTGCGGCATTGCCGCGCGATAATCTGCGATCCGCGAACCCCAGCCGGAGCAGCGCGCGGCGTGGGGCGCGACCCCGCGCACGCCGTCCGTCGGAAAGCGGCAGGCGGCGACCGCTGCCTCGGCTTCAGCGGCGTTCTGCACGTACGGCACGACGACACCCATCACGCCGATGTCGAGGGCGCGCTTGATGTAAACCATGTCGTTCCATGGCACGCGCATCATCGGGGTCGCGCCCGATGCGGCCGCTGCCTGCATCAGGCTGATGGCGTTGAGCAGGTCGCCGGGACCGTGCTCGTGATCCATGATGACCGTGTCGTAGCCGGCGTTGGCGACGACTTCGGCGGCGATGGGGCTGCCCATCGCAAGCCAGGCTCCAAGCGCGGGCTCGCCCGCGAGCATCTTTCTCTTGCAGCGGTTCTCGACGGTCATGCGGGGTCTCCCAGTGGTGTGATGAGTTGCAGCGAGGGGACGTCCATCGGTCCATGACACGTGGGCGATGGGCGGCGCCGGTTCTAGCCCGGATTTCTCACCAATGTCACGGCCTGCGTCGCGCCAAGGCGTGCATGACGGCTCCCCCCCCCCCCTGCCCCCCTCCCCCAAAGGCGGAGGGGGAACCTAGGCGGCGCCGCCCATTCCCCGCTCCGCCCCCGGGGGCGGAGCGGGCTGGGGTGAGGTAGGGGCCGGGCCATAGGCCCGGACGACGTTCAGGAAACAGGCGGTGGGACCGGGGCTTCGTGGCCGCCGAGCGGGGGCAGGACGCTCATGTCCGCGTCGTCGTCCGAGTCGATCCCGTCGAGCGCCGCTTCGTCCGCGTCGGTCCATTCGATGGGCACGAGTGGGGCTGCGAGCGCTTGCTTCAGGATGTCGTCCATCGACTCGACCGAGACGATGGTGAGGTCCTTCTTCACATTGTCTGGGATATCGTCGAGGTCCTTCTCGTTTTCCTTCGGGATCAGGACCGTCGTGAGCCCCCCGCGCAGAGCCGCGAGCATCTTCTCCTTGAGACCGCCGATCGGCAACACGCGGCCGCGCAACGTGATCTCGCCGGTCATCGCGATCGATTTCCTGACCGGAACACCCGTGAGCACCGAGACGATGGAGGTCACCATGGCGACACCGGCCGACGGGCCGTCCTTGGGTGTCGCTCCCTCCGGCACGTGGACGTGGATATCGCGCTTGCCGAGGATCGTCGGCTTGATGCCGAACTCCACCGCGCGCGACTTCACGTAGCTCTCGGCAGCCTGAACCGATTCGCGCATCACGTCGCCGAGCTTTCCGGTGGAGATCACCCGGCCCTTGCCCGGCAGAGTCACCGATTCGATGGAAAGAAGCTCACCGCCGACCTCAGTCCAGGCGAGACCGGTGGTGACACCCACCATGTCCTCATGCTCGACCTCGCCGTAGCGATACTTGCGGATGCCTGCATACTTCTTGAGGTTGCGTCGGGTGACGCGGACCTTCTCCCGACCTTCCGCGACGATTTCCCTCGTCGCCTTTCGGGCCAAGTTCGCGAACTCCCGCTCCAGATTGCGCACACCCGCCTCGCGGGTGTAGTAGCGAATTAGGTCGGTTAGCGCCTCGTCCGATATCGACCACTCGCCCTTCTTGAGCGCATGGGCTTTCGCCTGCTTCGGGATCAGGTGGCGCTTGGCGATTTGAATCTTCTCATGCTCGGTGTAGCCCGGAATGCGAATGGTCTCCATCCGGTCGAGCAGGGCCGGCGCCATCCTCAAGGTGTTGGCCGTGGTGATGAACATCACGTCCGAGAGGTCGTAGTCGACTTCGAGATAGTGGTCGTTGAATGAGTTGTTCTGCTCGGGGTCCAGCACCTCCAGCAGGGCGGAGGCGGGATCGCCCCGGAAGTCGGCGCCCATCTTGTCGACCTCGTCGAGGAGGAAGAGCGGGTTCGACGACTTCGCCTTCTTCATCGACTGGATGATCTTGCCCGGCAGCGAGCCGATATAGGTGCGGCGGTGGCCGCGAATCTCGGCCTCGTCGCGCACGCCGCCGAGGGAGAAGCGCACGAAGTTGCGCCCCGTCGCGCGCGCCACGGACTTGCCGAGTGACGTCTTGCCGACTCCGGGCGGGCCGACGAGACAAAGGATCGGCCCCTTCATCTTGCGCGCCCGCTGCTGGACCGCGAGATATTCCAGGATCCTCTCCTTGACCTTCTCCAGCCCGTAGTGGTCGTCGTTGAGGATCTTCTCGGCGTTCTTGATATCTTTCTTGATCCGGGTGCGCTTCTTCCATGGGATCGAAAGAATCCAGTCGAGGTAGTTGCGCACCACCGTGGCTTCGGCCGACATCGGGCTCATCGAGCGTAGTTTCTTGACCTCGGCCAGCGCCTTCTCACGCGCCTCCTTGGAGAGCTTCGTGGACTTGATGCGCGCCTCGAACTCCGCTGCCTCGTCGCGCCCGTCCTCGCCCTCGCCTAGCTCCTTCTGGATCGCCTTCATCTGCTCGTTCAGGTAGTACTCGCGCTGCGTCTTCTCCATCTGACGCTTGACGCGCGAGCGGATGCGCTTCTCCACCTGAAGCACCCCGATCTCGCCCTCCATCAGCGAGATCACGCGCTCCAGTCGGCCGCCGACCGAGCCGATCTCCAGCAACTCCTGCTTTTCTTCCAGCTTGATCGAGAGGTGGGAGGCGATCGTGTCCGCGAGCTTGCTCGGCTCCTCGATCTGGTTCACCGAGACCAGCACCTCTGGCGGAACCTTCTTGTTGAGCTTCACATACTGCTCGAACTGGCTCGCCACCGAGCGGCTGAGCGCCTCCAGCTCGTCGGAGTCGCCCTCGTCCTCCTCCATTTTCTCGGCCCGCGCCTCGAAGAACGCCGGGTTCTCGCGGAACTCGACGAGCCGCGCGCGGGCACCGCCCTCCACCAGCACCTTGACCGTGCCGTCCGGCAACTTGAGGAGCTGAAGCACCGAGCCCACCACGCCGACGGAATGGATGTCCTTCGGCGTGGGATCGTCCTGGGAAGCGTTCTTTTGCGCCACGAGGAGGATCTGCTTGTCGTCCTTCATGACCGTCTCGAGTGCCGCAACCGACTTTTCGCGCCCGACAAACAGCGGCACGATCATGTGCGGGAAGACGACAATGTCCCTGAGCGGCAGCACCGGGTAGCTCGGAAGCGACGAAACGTCCAACATTGTTCCTCGTGCGCCCTGCGATTGCGTTTTAGAGCGGTGGCCGGCGCCACCGCTCTCACCTACACAAGGTAAGTACGTGGGGGCGGCCGTGCGAGCGGCCTCTCAGGATGCCGACGAGCTCGCGTCCTCGAGCCGGTCGGAATAGATCAGGAGAGGCTGTGCCCGGCCCTCGACCACCTCGCGGTTGATCACGACCTCCTCGACCGAATCGTAGCTCGGCAGATCGAACATCGGATCGAGCAGGATGCCCTCGAGGATAGAGCGCAGGCCGCGGGCGCCGGTCTTCCGCGCGATGGCCTTGTGAGCGACCGCGCGGAGCGCGTCCTCCGTGAAGGCCAGCGTCACGCTCTCCATGTCGAACAGCTTCTCGTACTGCTTCACGAGAGCGTTCTTCGGCTTGACCAGAATTTCCACTAACGCGTCCGCTTCGAGATCGTCGAGGGTTGCAAGCACGGGTAGCCGGCCGACAAACTCGGGGATCAGTCCGAAGCCGAGCAGGTCCTCGGGCTCGACCTCGCGCAGGATCTCGCCGGTCTTGCGCTCGTCCGGCGAGCGCACGTCGGCACCGAAGCCGATCGCCATGCCGCGCCCGCGCTGGGAAATGATTTTCTCCAGACCCGAAAAGGCGCCGCCGCAGATGAACAGGATATTGGTCGTGTCGACTTGCAGGAACT
>MKWU01007457.1_pt1 | contig 10461 bp, 11 predicted proteins | sample 809101 | NCBI WGS metagenome assembly MKWU01 (sample SAMN05860141, study PRJNA318959) | sponge metagenome | host: Aplysina aerophoba | place: Slovenia: Piran, Adriatic Sea, Gulf of Piran | collected 2013-05-07
CGGTTCCGGACAGTATGAACCCTGCCGCGGTCCGCTCGACGTCGGAAACGAACCGCCGGTGTATACGGCTATCTACCATTGTGAAACGAGCCTGTGACAGATACAACCCTATGGGTAAACGGTGGCCGGTTCGTGTTCGGCTCGTCAAGCCCGGAACGCAAGCGAAACAGAGATACAGGACACTAGGAGGGTACTGAACAATGACGATTGCTCGGGCCGGGTGCTGCCGTGGCTCGCGCGTTCGCTTGTATATCATATTGACTATGGTCAGGTTCATATACCGGCAGTTACGGGAAGTCCGGTTGGAGAAGGGGATGACGCTTCCCCAGCTTTCGTCGATGACGGGCATCGCACAGCCCAACCTGTCCCGTATCGAAACCGGGAAGGTGGATGCCAGGTACTCGACTCTGGCACGGATCGCTCGCGCTCTTAGTTTGGAACTGGCGCTTTCTTCACCTGATGTTCTTACGGTGGCCGACGTAAAGGCCCGGATGGCCGAGGGCGCCCAACGGTTGGCGGAGCGTGGTATTGCGGCCCGTGATGTCGAGCAGCGGCTGGCGTGGAAGCGAGCCCGCGGGGTCGATACGTCCGTCGAGCAGCGGCTTCTTGGGTGATTGCCTCCCGTTTGCTCACCCGAGCGGTCCGGCACCCTTCTAACAGCGTCGAACGCGCACTCCTCGCAGCTGCTGCATTCGACGCTGCAGTACGGGCTCCGCTCGTGCTCGTCGGCGGAGCGGCTCAGATGATCCACACCGGCAGTGAGCGGCTGACCGACATCGATATGGTCGGCCCCATCGACCCCCGCGACCGAGTGTCGCTGGCGGGGCTGGGATTCGTCCGCGACGGACGGCATTGGGTCTTCGGATGGGCGATGAGGAGATCGCCATCGAGGTGCCGTCCGAGAAGTTGCTAGGAGGGTGCTGAGCAATCCACCAGCGGCCTGCCAATCGCCGGCATAATTCCTGGATCGGACGGCGGCAAGCCCGCGTGATCGTCGTTGTTCAGCACCCTCCCAGGTGGTAGGTCTTGGTGACTTCGGCGGTCGAGTCATGGACGGCGTGCTGCGGAGACCACATCCGTAACATCCCGGCGGGGTGCGTTCCTATCCACCGAAGAACCGTTTTGCTAGCCGGGGCTGAGCAGTCGGCGAGGGTTCTCGACCAGGATGCGCTCCAGAGTGGCCTCGGCGATCCCGGCGTGGCGCAATGCGGGGACGATATTGCGGAGGATGTGCGCATACCCGTAGCCTCCGTACCGTGTGAGCTGGGTCTTGTAGCAGGTGTCCTGGGAGATGAGCATCTGGTCCCGGTACCCGAGAGCCAGCAGCTTGAGCAGGTGTTCGTGGCGCCGGGAGTCGTGGCTGTTGTAGCTGAAATCGATCGTGTCGTAGTAGTTCTCCAGCCCGAAGTTGTCAAATGAGATGAACACGCCCAGGTCAGCCACTCGCCTCTGGTAATCGAGGTTCATGTAGCCGTCCATGTGGCACATGTTGATCTTCTCCGGGTCCACCCCTTTGCGCAGCACGAACTCGGCGACCTCCGGCGCTATCCTGCTTCTCGCCCCGAAGTAGGGATGTATGTAGAGCGCGCGTCCCGTGCGTTTCTGCGCCTCGCACGCCGCTTCGAGGACCTTCCACTCGTGCTCCTCGACCGGCTGGCTCAGCCCGATCTCCCCTATCACCCCGGGCCTGATGCCGGTTCCCTCTATCCCGTCCTCGATCTCACATACGATTCGGTCGGCGAGCGCTCGGGAGCCGGCCGTCCTCACGTACTCCGGATGGGACGCTTGGATGTAGTAGCCGCACCCTGCGATCACATTGATCCCAACCTCTTCGGCTACCTTCCTGAGCCCGGCCGGGTAGAGGTGGCGGGACGGAGGACGGGCACCGATCGGGGTCGCATCCACGATCGTGTTCCCTCCGTATTCCGCGAAGAGCCTTATCTCCGATATGGCCGTGTCCAGATCGTCCAGGACCATGAAGTCGGGGAACCTGGAATAGTCTCGGCGCCATTCGCCCAGCATGTGTATCTCGGGTGGGCCGTAACGGGCGTCCAGATGGTGCTCCGTATACGATTGGCGCATATCGAGGAAGACATGCTCGTGAACGAGCGTGACTCCCAGATCGTCGGCGTCCACCGGACCGGTCACCGTCATGACGGTCCGCTGGGGGTCTCCAGAATCGAGTCCAGTCGATGTCATACGTTGCTCACCGCGACTTCGAACATTGTCAAGAGGCGACCCTCCCGTACGGCCTCGGGTTCTGAACCAGCCCGGCTCCTGAGAAGGGCGCTCATGATACAGAGGACAGTGTCGCGTCCATGTCTAGGGACAGGTGCGGCGAGCAGAAGACGCTGAAACCCGTCGGCTCGCTGCGAGCACGGGATCCGACGCGCCCTAGTAAGGGCCGAAATAGTCCTCGCAGCTATCAAGTCCACCTGTTCGCGGCGATCACTGTTACCGGGAGCGGCAGGAGCCTGCACGCCGAGAAACACATCTCCTCGGACCCGCCAGCGGCCGGAGCACGAGAGCATCTGGGAGGGTGCTGAGCACCCTCCCAGAGCTCGGCCAACCCCAAACTCAACACACGAAGACCGTGCCGTGGCGAGGTTGACCCGCTTCGATGGACACTCTGCGCTGACGCCGGCAAGAGTTGCCGATCCCTCTGTCTGAGTGATTCACCCGTCCTGTGCAGGTAGTCCAACCCGCCGGCAGGTCAGGTGGGTGTGTTGACCGAGTGACGTGAAGGGCTCGGACCGACACACCGCCTTCTCCAGCTCTATGAGCTGGGCGAGCCCCTGCGATCCATCCAGTCTGTCGACCACGTGATCGTGGAATACCCGGATACCCGCCCGTGCATTCACTTCCAGGCCCTGCCCTTCGAGCCACGACACCACCATTTCGTTGTCTAGTGCGGTCGCGCCTTCCCCCCACCCCCGCCTGATCGGGCCGGTCCGATAGTCCTCGAGAGCGGTTTCGAAGTCACCGGCGAAGGTTCGCTTGAGGAGCGAAGCGAAGCGGTTGTAGAACATCAGGGAAAGGTGACCTCCTTGCTTCACCAGCAGCGCCAGGTCTCCAACGGCAGACTTCGGATCGTCGAGCCACTCGAGGACTGCATGACACAGAACGAGATCGAGTTTCTCGTCTGCGATGCTCGCGTACTCCTGAATCGACACATGGCGGAGTTCGATTGAATCGGCGACTCCGGCGTCTGTGGCTCTCACGGCCGCCTTGGCGAGCATCTCGTCCGAGACGTCACCGAGAACCACTGAATGACCCAGCCTCGCCAGCCGGACCGCTATGTGCCCGGATCCGCCTCCTGCATCAAGGATGCGCATCGGCTGATCAACCAATCCCGGCACATCGTCGTTCAGTACCCTCCAGAGAACGGCCAGTCTGACCGCGCCCTTGGTCGAGCCGTAGATGTCGGACTCGAACTCGCCTGCGATCCCATCGAAGCTGACGTCACCCGACACGGCTCACCTCATGTTCCCCGCTGCCCCCGCTCAGCACGTTCCGTTTGCGGGCGAATCGCGGTGTTCTTGTGGGAACTTCGCCACCACACTTGAGGAGGTACTCTGCAGGGGCGGCAGGCCGGACTTCCGGCCGGAGGCAGGGGGACCTTCAGGTTTCCTCTCACTGGCTCAGAGCGATGGCGTCGCCCAGACCTTTCCCGTCATCAGTGTCCCCAACACCTCATGCATTGACCTCCACAAGGGGTTCTATCCGGCTTGTGTCTGTAGAGGCCCGGGCCACATCCAGGTCGTACATTCGCTGGAAGTTCATCCAGAAACCCCGCGTCGCCCGCTACGTGGCCCAGCAACCCCACTCCGCTCATCTCCAGCGCTCGACCGAACCGCAACGCCGTATCCGCCGTAATGGAACGTCGGCAGTGAACAAGGTAGTCCGGTGGTGTGGTTGCGGCCACCGAAGCAGCACCGGGCGGTTCCAGGACACTACGAAAGCGGCCTGATCCGGGGACTTCGAGTCCTGTGACCAGGGCCGGGCGGTCTCAGCGGTAGTGTCGCTGGAGTTCGGAGGCGTAGACCACCCCGAGCGTGTCCGCGTGTGCGGCGAGCCAATCGGAGAGCTTCGTGGGGGTGGTCACTTCCGGAGGGTCTCCAGATACACACAGCCCGGCGCTGAGCCCGTCGATCTCGTCGCGGGTGAGCACCACGTCGCCGACGAAGGGTCCGATAACCCGCCCGGCTGCGTGGACCAGCGGCTTCGGGGCTGGCACGATGAGGCAGCGCACCCCGAGGGTGTCGCGGATGAGGGCAACCATGTCGCGGAATCGGTAGGTCTCGGGGCCTGCTGCGTTCACGATGGTGTCCGTGGCGCTGAGGGCCGCATCCACTGCAAGGGCGGCCAGGTCCTCGACATGGACGGGCTGGATGCTGTAATCCCCGGAGGGGAGAAGGAATACGGGGAAGCGGCGGAGGCACCAGGCGACGTTGTTCAGCAGCACGTCTCGACCGCCTCCGTAGATGACGGTGGGCCGGACGATGGTATGGCTGAGGCCCGAGTCGCGCAGTGCGGTTTCGAGGGTGGCCTTGCCCCGGAAATAGGGGAGTTGGGAGCGGTCGGCCTGAGCGATGCTGACGTGGACGACTCGCCCGACGTTGGCGCGGCGGGCAGCGTCGAACAGGGCGAGGGTGTTGTTGACGGCTTGGGTGTAGGTGCGGTCACCGTGGGGGAACCGCACCCAGTAGGTGTTGATCAGGGCGTCGCTGCCACTGAGGATGGCGGTCAGTTGGTCGGGCTGATCGAAGTGGAACGGGAGGAGGGGTACCTGGTCACCGAATGGGTTGGGACGGTCGGGGTGGCCGGTGATCGACTGGACCCGGTGGCCGTCGGCTAGGAGACGGGCGGTGATATGCCGCCCCGTGTACCCGGTAGCTCCGGTAACCGTGACATCCATCGGCTCCGAGGGTACCGCCGGCCCGTGGCTACCTCATGGGACGTTCGGAGTCGTCACACCCACCGCCACGGAGCGGCCGGCGAGGTCCGCAGCGGTATTCGAGAGTGCGCTGCCCGGCTGGCCGGGTGGTGGGGTCTTCGCAACTACACCTGACCAACGACTTCGGGATCAGCGAAGGACGTCGCCTCTCGGCACTGGACTACGTCACCTCATCAACCGAAAGTCACGACCGCGGCCCAAGCCCAACACATGTGTGAGTACGTGATCGGAACCGGTCCACCATGCGGGTCATAACCAGGCGTGTCGTACCCGGTTCCTATCCTTCCCCACCGTGACTTAGCGTGCAAGCATCGTGGCCGGCCGCGGTGTGTTGCCAGGCCGTTATCGAGGAGGAGTTTCCTGCATGCGCCAAATCTTCGACCTAGAGACCAGCCACGGGAGACGCGTCAACTGGTTCATCACCGTTGTGATCCTGGTGTCGATGGCCACGCTGGTGGCCGATAGTCATTACACCATCGGCGACGGGAGTATTCCCCGGTGGCTCTGGACGATCGAACTCGTCACCTGGATACTGTTCAGCGTCGAGTACTTACTGCGCATCCTGCTCGCACCGTCCCGGCGCCGGTACATCTTCTCCTTCTTCGGTATCGTGGACCTGCTAGCGGTGCTCGGGGGGTTTGCGAACTTTCCCTTTGCCGTGTCGTTCCGGCTGCTTCGTGTGCTGCGCGTGTTCCGAGTCTTCAAGCTCGTGCGCGGTAGCGCCGCTCTCAACCGGTTCCAGGTGGCGTTCCGCGACATCACCGACGAGCTGTTCATTTACCTATCGGCCTCCGGAGTGATCCTCTTCATCGCTTCGGTTGGCATCTATGAGCTTGAGCATGACCAGCCTGACACGCTGTACATCAGCATCTTCGACAGCTTCTACTGGGCGGTTCTGTCGCTGACAGCCGGCGCGGAGGGGTACCAGCCGGCAAGCATCGGCGGCAAGCTGCTCAGCATCTTCGTCGTACTTGTCGGCCTCGGCGTCGTCGCGGTGCCGTCCGGCCTTCTGGCTTCGGCTCTGTATAAGCACGACGGAATCGAGCCGGGTGACGCGCCCGCGACCCCGACACGAGCGGACCAGTCTCGGAGGGAGGAGGGATAGGAATGCCAGGACAAGAGCGCGTGGTGGCGGTTGACTGCGAGACGACCGGATTCGGAAGGTACGACCGTGTCCTGGAGATAGCGGTCGTGGAAGTGGACATCGCGACCGGCCGTGTGATCGACGAGTTCGAAACGCTGGTCGATCCGGTACGCGATGTCGGACCGGTCGATGTACACGGCGTGACCGCCTCCATGGTGTCCGCCGCGCCCACATTCGATGAAGTAGCGGGGGCACTCGCCCGCCGGGTGGGAGGAGCGACCCTGGTAGCGCACAATCTGGCGTTCGACGCCCGCTTCTTGCGCCAGGAGTTCGAACGACTCGGGACGGACTTCGACCCCGGTTCTGGATTCTGCACGCTACGGGTCACATCACAGAAGCTCGGGCTGGCGTGTGAACGCTTCGGGGTTCCCTTGACAGCCGCTCACCGCGCTCTCGGCGATGCTCGGGCGACCGCCCGACTCGCGATGGAACTCCACAGAGACGAGCCGATCTCCACCGGCGGGAGGACACGTTGCCCCATCCGCTACATCGCCCAAGGGATTAACCCTCTGCCCGCCCCCCCCCGCGCTCGGGGCGAGGCCCGGCCGCCCCCCCGCCTCGCGATGGAACCCCACAGAGACGAGCCGATCTCCACCGGCGGGAGGACACGTTGCCGCATCGGCTACATCGCACAAGGTATGAACCCTCGGACCCTCCGCCGTCCCCCCGGTACGGTTGGAGTCCGCGGGAGCAACGAGATGGTGCGCATCGTGTCACGAGCTCACTACCCATTTTCCGACGAAGCGCTGCTCTCCTACACGGACATGCTCGACTGGGCGCTCGACGACCATGTCATAACCGACAGCGAACGGCGCGAGCTTCGGACCGTCGCCGCTGATCTCGGGATAAGTGAGGCGCAGGTGCGACGCGCCCACCGGTCCTACTTCGATTCGATCGTGGCCGCGGTTCTACGCGACCATATCGTGACGCCGGATGAGCGAGCACTGCTAGAACGCGTCGCGTACGCGCTAGACATCAATGACGTGACAATCCCACAAGTAACTGATCTCCCGGCAGCGGACGGGCTCGAGAAGGGCATGCGGGTCTGCTTCACCGGTACGGCAACGGTCGGCGGCGAGACATTCGATCGGTCGGCACTCGAACGCATGGCGGCGATCGCCGGTCTGGTCCCCGTCCGTAGCGTCACGAAGAAGAACTGCGACTTGCTGGTGGCGGCGGACATAGCAACCAATTCGGGCAAGGCGCGCAAGGCCCGTGCCTACGGTATTCCGTTGATATCCGTGGCCGACTTTGTCAACCTATCCGGCTGAGCGTTGACCACTGACGACACTCGGGCGACCGTGAGGCTGGACCACGCCGGTGGCGACGACTGCAGCATTTCTGGAGTGGGCCCATGAACATTTGCCGGTCCCGGGTCACGGTGCGGCTGTATCAACGTTTCATGTTCCTCGACCGCTGCACGGTCGACCACGGCCAGGCACGCGAACTCTACGATTGCTGTGGTGGTGGGAACTTCGCCACCACCTGCTACGAGCCACCTTGCCGGGGGCCCGAGTAGGACTTCAAGCCGGAAGCAGGGGGAACCTCAAGTGTCCAATCACTGGCTGAGGATCAGGGAACCCATCCGGTCATCCGGGGATTTGCCACACCCGGCCTCAATCATTCCACTCGCCGAGGGCGCCCCAGGAGTCGATGGTCAAGTCTATGCGGAGACGCGGGGATGCCAAACCACTAGCAGAAACTCTTGCGACTGGTACAACGTCGCCCGTGTCAGCTGCTCGTCGAAAGCGCTCAGGGTTGGATGTCCTCGGGTAGGGAAGTGAACAAGTCGACGATTGCTGCAGCTTCGAAAACACGGTTTCGCTTGCCGGCGTTGCGTTGGCGGAGTATTCCGCCTTCTTGGAGGTGTGCCACTACACGGGCGGCCGTGCGTTGGCTGACGCCGAGTTGATGGGACATGGTCGGGATGTCGAACACCGGCTGGGTGGGTAGTAGTTCGACCATTCGCCTCTGGTATTCGCCCCGTAGCGGAACGGCCTGCTCCCATTGCGCGCGAATGTCGGCGAGCCTGCTCTGGATGCGGTCCGAGTAGTCACAGGCGGCCACGGTCGCGTCGGCGAGGAGTTCTAGCCATGGTTGTTGTGCGGTCATTCGGGCGGGGTCGTGAGGGGAGCCTTCGTGCAGTCCGGCGTCGAGGGCGCCGATGTAGGCGGAGCGTTGCCTTGCCAGCACCGAACTGATCGGTACGGTCAGGTTGCGGGTGAGTTTCCGCCTGCGCATGATGAGATGGATGAGTGCTCGCCCGGTGCGACCGTTACCGTCCGCGAACGGATGGATCGCAATGAACTGTGAATGGGCCAGGGCAGCCTGCACAAGGGGTGGGTGGTGCCGAGTGTTCATGTAGGACACAAGATCGTCGAGCAGCGCACGGACCATCTCGGGCGGCGGTGGCACGTACACGGCTTCTAGAGGAGTGGAGAACTCCGGGCCTATCCAGTTCTGTCGTTCCCGGATTACTCCACCTGCCTGCGGGTGGAGTGAGTGGTTCATCAGGGATCGGTGAAGTCCGCGTAGGTCATCTACGGTTACCGGCTGCGCCTGCTTCCCCAGCGCTAGGGCTTGAGCCGTGACAGTGATATTCCCGATTGCCATCTTGTCGGATGGTGCCAGACCACTTTGGCGGGCTTCGGCCCTTGCTACGCGGCGCAGGGACGGGAACACTCCTTCAATACGACTGGAAGCCACGCTCTCGGCTCTCACCAGTAGCCACTCAGCCGCGCGCGGGTCGCCTGCGGACCCCGCAGCGTCGGTCAGGCGTACCAGCGTTTCGACTTCTGCTATCGCACCCGCTAAACGCAGCGGTAGCGATGGTTCCCAGCCGTTGAGCTGGTCTGGAATGTAAGCATCGTATGTGCCGGATCTGCGGTTGCGGCGGCCGCTCGTTGGTGGATATCGTTCGGCGTCGCGGGGAGACCATAGACGTTTCTGGTACCTACCCATGACGACATTCTAAGTCGACAATGTCGTCATGGGTAGGGTCTGTAGACGCAACCTCAACAGAACGTCCACAGCCACGCCAGCGTAGGTCCCTGAATGAGGCCGCCACAAGGTACGGGTCCCCAACCAGAAGGAGATCGGCCCGATGAACCGCCCCCCGGGTTTGCACAGAACCAGCCGCCAACACCACCAGCACCCACAACCACCCCGAACACCGCCAAGACCGCCTCTAAGACCCCCAACCCAGCCCAAAACCCCTACCATACCCCCCTGACCCGCGAACTCAACACCCCACAACACGCGAAGACGCCTGTGGTGAACCGCCCCGGGTTTGCCGGAGAGTGTTTTACTTGACTCCTGCTAGTGGTGCTGGGGTGTGTTCTAGATGGTAGTTGGCCTCCCTTTCTGCTGGTGGTATGTCCCCGATGGGCTCTAGGAGCCGACGGTGGTTGAACCAGTCCACATATTCGAGGGTGGCGTACTCGACCTGGTCGAGGTCACGCCACGGGGCCCGCTTGTGGATGAGTTCTGTCTTGTAGAGGCCGATGACGGACTCGGCGGGGGCGTTGTCGTAGGAGTCGCCTACTGATCCGACTGATGGTTCGATGCCGACCTCCCCCAAGCGGTTGGTGTAGCGGATGGACAGGGGTTTGGCTGCCGGCATCGGAATGATGGACCAGCCGCCGGTCGGGTTCTGTCGTGTCTGGGCGGCGTGCCCAGAGTGCTTGCTCCAACGCGTCGAGAGCCAGGTCGGTTCGCAGCGAGTCCGATACCCGCCGGCCGACGATGAACCGCGAGAAGGCGTCGACAACGAACGCTGCATAGACGAAACCCGACCAGGTCGGAACGTAGGTGTAGGGTCGGACCGGGGCGCCCTGTCAGCCTCTCGGCTGGTGGGTTTCCCCGGCCCGCCCTCGTGATGCGGACGTGCAACTTCGGGTGCATCCGGCTCTCCATGTGTTCATGCCACTTGTGGTTCAGCCTCTATCTGCATCACACGTACCCGCCGCCCGGCCTATAAGGTCGGGCAGCGGTGCGCCGGTATTCACCAGCGGCCTCCATGATCAACACGTCTGGCTGCGAACACACAGGTTCCCCTTCCCCATCCGACCCGGCTTTCCCGATCTCGGACCACTAACTTCGGGTCCTCCGCCCCATCCCACCGGCATCAGACCTCTCCTTCCGACCAACAAGATGCCGGCCGGTAAGGGAACCGGCAGGATGGTTCCCACACTCGGTTCCCAACCGTTCGACAGGGTCGACGCCCAACTATGCCCCCTTTACCTTGTTAGGTAGCTCTGATGTGTGATTATCGGGGCTGGTTGCTCGCCGCGGCGGGCAGGGCTCTGTCCCCCTGTCAGAGAGATGGCCTGGGGGGTGTTGCCACCCGCCGTGGTTGGGT
>MKWU01007458.1_pt1 | contig 10460 bp, 8 predicted proteins | sample 809101 | NCBI WGS metagenome assembly MKWU01 (sample SAMN05860141, study PRJNA318959) | sponge metagenome | host: Aplysina aerophoba | place: Slovenia: Piran, Adriatic Sea, Gulf of Piran | collected 2013-05-07
AATTGTTCTTGTAACGCCGAACAACCCGACCGGGGCTGAATATCCACCTGCTCTGCTGCGGGAGTTCTATGTCCTGGCGCGCCGAAATGGTCTGGCCCTGATAGTGGACGAGACCTACAGGGACTTCGTCAGGGACCCCGACTCGCTTCACAAGCTGTTTCAGGAGCCGCGCTGGGAGCGGACGCTCGTTCACCTCTACTCGTTTTCCAAGGCCTACCGGCTGACCGGCCATCGCCTCGGCGCTGTCGTCGCCTCTCCGGACCTGCTGTTCGAAATCGAAAAGTACATGGATACAGTGGCCATATGCGCCAACCAGATTGCCCAGAGGGCAGCGGTCTTTGCTATACGCCACCTGCAGCCTTGGCTGGATCAGGAACGAGCAAGGATCTCGAGGCGGCGGCGTGCGGTCGAATCCGGGTTTGCACAGATGCAGGAATGGACTTTGCGGGGATGCGGCGCCTATTTCGCCTATGTGCGCCATCCCTTCGACGTTCCCTCGGACGAAGTGGTTCTGCAACTGCTCGACCAGCAGAACATGCTAATGCTGCCCGACACCCTGTTCGCATCCAGAGAAAGCTCTCGGGAAGGTGTGGAATTCGGGCGGCACTTGCGTATAGCATTCGCAAATGTCGGCGTGAGCGACATTCGACAGTTCTTCGTTCGCCTGAACGAGTTCCGCTTGCCGCAGGCTTAGAGTCAAACGTTGCATGGATGCCTCCCTTCCAGCAATGTCGTCGGTTGAAACCTTGGGTTCAGGCATCTAGATTCGCCGAGTCCCGAGACATCTTGAAAGGTTGGAAATGGCCAAAGCCGCTCGCAAGCCAAAAACTGCCAACATCCTGGTCTGGATCCTTATCGGTCTGCTCGTGGTGAGCCTGATGGGATTCGGCATTGTCTCGTTTACCGGCACATCCGGCGCCGTCGGAACGGTTGGCAAGGAAGACATCCCGGTCAACACTTACTTCCGTGCGTTGCGCGACCGTCTGAACCAGGCACGCCAGATCGGCCTTGAGAACGTTCCTCTCGCTGAAATCAGCCAGATAACGCTTCAACAATTGGCTTCTGAGGCTTCCATCGACAACGAAGCAAGTTCAATCGGCCTGTCCGTCGACGACACGGTAGTGCTTGCCGCGCTGCGAGATTCTGAAGCGTTCAAGGGGCTAGACGGCAGATTCGACACCTCCATGTACGAATTGGCGCTTGAAAGATCCGGAATGTCAGCTTCCGAGTATGACGACGAACTGCGCCAAACCCGTTCAAGGCAAATCATACTCCAGGCTGTCGCAGCCGGCTTGTCCGCCAGCGACGTCTACGCCCGAACTGTTGTAGGTTACAATTTCCAGGAACGCGACATTCGCTGGCTGGAACTGGACAATTCATTCATCACGGATGAACTTCCCGAGCCAACCGACGCAGACCTCAGGTCATTCTACTCGGATCACGAGGAGTTGTTCACTCTGCCGGAGACACGCGTGATCACCTATGCGTACCTCCTGCCGAACATGCTCATCGATCAGGTCATGGTGGACGAGCAGCAAATCGTCGATCTCTACAACGCCCGGATCGATGAATTCGTCAGACCCGAGCGGCGCATACTCGAACGCCTCGTGTTCTTGACGGAATCGGAAGCCGCGGCCGCCAAGGCACGCATCGACAATGACGAAGCCACGTTCGATCAACTGCTTGAGGAAGCTGGCATACTGCCGCAGGATGCCTTTGTCGGCGACGTTGGAAAGGACGAGTTGGGCGAACAGGACGCCGATGCGGTCTTTGCCATAGAGGAACCCGGCATTGTCGGTCCGGTCCAATCCAATTTCGGACCAGCACTCTATCGTGTGATCGCCATCCTGGCGGAGCGGAACGACAGCATTGACGATGCCCGCGGCACGATCGAACGGCAGCTGGCATTGCAACAGGCCGAATCCCAGATCAACTCCAGCATCGAGACCTACAGCGATCTGCTTGCGGGAGGAGCCTCGATTGAGGAACTGGCCGCCGAGACGGCCATGCAGCTCGCAACCGTTGACTTCAACGAATCTGCCGGCGGTCAGGTCGTGTCGGACCAGGAGTTTCGACGCGCCGCCCTGCAGGCCACCGAGTTCTCGTTTTCGGAAATACTGCTCTTGAACGGTGGCGGGGTTTTCGCGCTGCGGCTCGATCGCCTTGTTCCACCTACCCTGCAAGACTTCTCGACCGTCAGGGATCAAGTTGTCAATGCATGGAGGGAGGATTTCACGCTCCAGGCAAAGCGGCGCGTGGGAGAGGAGTACAAGTCGGCTCTGGAGGCCGGAACGCCGTTTTCCGAAATTGGACTTCTGGACGCGAACTTTGTTCCCGGCATTTTGCGAGGCAATCCGATTGCCGGCGCCCCGGCGGGGACCGTTGAGGAAGCGTTCAACCTTCAGCAGGGCGAGGTTGCCATCGTCGACGACGGAAGGGTCGTGGTCTTGGTCAGGCTAGAGGCCGTGCGCGACGCCGACTTTTCGACTGACAACATCCAAGGCATTTCCCAGTATGTGAACTCGCAGTTCGCCCAGACGGCTGCGGAGGACTTGATCATTCTGTACGCCACACAGCTGATCGCCGACGCGGGCTTCCGAATTGACCAAGCGGCAATCAACACCGTCCACTCCTACTTGCAGTGATTGCGGCCGTGTTCACGCCAAGTTTCGAGGATTTTGCCAGGGGTTTCGACTCTGGCAGGAATCAAATAGTCTGCCGTCATTTGGCGGCGGACCTCGACACGCCTGTCTCGCTGTTCATGAAACTGACGAAATCCGGCAGGCACAGCTTTCTGCTGGAATCCGTAACGGGCGGGGAAGCCAGAGGCAGGTATTCCATCATTGGCTTGGAGCCGGACTTGCTGTGGACCTGCGTTGACGGAAGGGCTTCGATCAGCAGGCGGGACAGCAAAGGCCGATACGTCGAATCAGGCAGTTCAGATCAACCCTTCCAGTCGTTGCGGGCCTTGCTCGACGAATGCAGGATACAATTGCCGGAACAGCTGCCGTCAAGCAGCGCCGGGCTCTTTGGATATCTGGGATACGACATGGTGCGCCTTGTGGAGCACTTGCCGGACATCAATGCCGACAGGATTGGAACTCCGGATTCAGTGTTGATGCGGCCCTCGATCGTTGTGGTTCTGGACTGGGTCAAGGGCGAGGCAATGGTCGTCAGTCCCGCCTGGACAAGCGAAGGCCAGTCGGCGCAACAGGCCTACAATGCGGCATTGCAAAGGGTTGGCAACACCATTCGCAAAATAAACTTGCCGCTGGAACAGGACCGCCAGCTGACAGTTGCCGAATCGCCTGCCGCAGGCGAGGAATCGGAAACCGACAAGGAAGACTTTCTGGCTTCGGTGCAACGCGCAAAGGAGTACATTTCCGCGGGTGACATCTTTCAGGTTGTGCTGAGCCAACGATGGAGGAAGGAGTTCAAGCTGCCGTCCTTTTCGTTCTACAGGGCTCTGAGGCGCACAAATCCCTCTCCATTCATGTTTTACTTCGACTTCGCCCAGTTCCAGGTCATCGGAGCGAGCCCGGAAATCCTGGTGCGGGTGTTCGACCGGGAAATCACCATTCGCCCGATTGCCGGCACCCGGCCGCGCGGCCGGAATTCGCGTGATGATGCCGCCTTGGCAAGGGAGTTGCTGGCCGACGAAAAGGAACGCTCCGAGCATCTCATGCTGCTGGACCTGGGCCGAAACGATGTCGGTCGTGTCTCGCGGACGGGTACCGTTCGGCCGACCGAGCAGTTTGTCATCGAGCGCTATTCGCACGTCATGCACATTGCATCCAACGTGGTTGGCGAGCTGTCCGAAGAACACGACGCCTTGTCGGCCTTGCTTTCCGGCCTTCCTGCCGGCACGGTGTCCGGCGCGCCGAAAGTGCGTGCCATGGAAATCGTCGACGAGCTGGAACCCACCAAGCGCGGTGTCTACGCAGGCGGAGTTGGGTACTTTTCAGTGGACGGCGACATGGACATGTGCATTGCCCTGCGCACCGCGGTCATTAAGGATGGATACCTGTATTTCCAGGCCGGCGGTGGAATTGTTCACGACAGCGATCCGGAATCCGAGTGGACAGAGACCATGAACAAGTCTCAGGCCCTGCGCTCGGCAGCCCGTGATGCAGCGCTCTTTTCGGACTGCTCGCAATAGGAAGACCGTTTCCGGGAACTCAACTGAACTTGACACCTTGGCGGTCGAGCGCATTTCGGCTTTCGCATTAACTGGGCGGCGAACTGATGTATCTGCTTATCGACAATTTCGACAGCTTCACCTTCAATCTTGCCCAGTATCTGGGGGAGCTCGGAGCGAAGGTCGAAGTTTACCGCAACAATGCCATATCGGTTTCGGAAGCGCTGGCTCTGAAGCCCGAGGGCATTGTGCTTTCACCTGGTCCCTGCGGCCCGGAACAGACGGGAATATGCCTCGAACTGACGCTGGCAGCCGCCAGCAGCCGCATTCCCTTGCTGGGAGTTTGCCTGGGACATCAGGTCATCGGCCATGTCCTCGGCGCCACGGTCGGGCAGTGCCACGAAATCGTGCATGGCAAGACCGCGCAAGTGTGCCATGACGGCACCGGACTGTTCGCAGGACTGGCTTCGCCCTTCACCGCCACGCGGTATCATTCGCTTGAAGTTGTGCGAAGCACGCTGCCGGACCAGCTTGAAGTGAACGCGTGGCTGGAAAACGGCGTGGTTATGGGAATTCGCCATAGGGAACTGCCAATGTTTGGAGTGCAGTTTCATCCGGAGAGCATAGCCACGCCGAATGGACATCGGATCCTAAAGGCTTTTCTGGAAACCAAGGGCAATTTCAATGACTGACGACATCAAGACCCTGATCGGCCTGGCCGCGGAAGGCTCGCTTAGCGCTTCGCAGGCGGAAACCGCCTTCAACATCATAATGAACGGCGAAGCCTCGGAGGCTCAGATTGCCGGGCTCCTCATGGCAATGCGGACACGAGGGGAATCGGTGAAGGAATACTCCGCCGCCGCCCGGGTAATGCGCCAGAAATGCAGGAGGGTTGCCGCGCCGGACAATGCCATCGATGTCGTGGGAACGGGCGGAGATGGCATGGGCACGCTCAACATTTCCACGGCTACGGCATTGGTCGTGGCGGCCTGCGGCATTCCGGTTGCCAAGCACGGAAACCGGAACCTGTCGTCGAAGTCCGGAGCCGCCGATGTGCTCACGGAATTGGGGCTGAACGTAATGGTTGGCCCTGAAGTGGTGGAGGCGGCGATCAGGACAGTTGGCATTGGTTTCATGATGGCTCCTGTCCATCATCCGGCCATGCGCCATGTCATGCCTGTTCGCATGCAACTCGGCACCAGAACGATATTCAACATTCTCGGCCCGCTGACCAACCCAGCGCACGTGTTGCAACAGCTGACCGGCGCCTTTTCAAGATCCCTGCTGAGGCCAATGGCCGAAACGCTCGGAAATCTCGGCTGTGCCAGCGCTTGGGTGGTGCATGGAGAGGACGGCACGGACGAAGTGTCGATCTGTGGAATCACCCATGTGGCGCGGCTGCGGGGAGGCAACGTGGACACGATCGAGCTTCATCCTGAAGAAGCCGGACTGCCTACCCATCCCTTGGACCGCATCAAGGGAGGCACTCCAGCCGAAAATGCTGTTGCACTGCGTTCATTGTTGGCAGGAAGGAAGGGAGCATACCGGGATGCAGTGCTCCTGAACACGGCCTGCGCTTTGCTTGTCGGCAATCGTTGTGCCGGACTCGACGAAGGTGTCGAACTTGCCCGCGAGGCGATAGACAGCGGCACGGCCCAGGCACGGCTGGAGGCGCTCGCAAAGTTCACACAGCAAGCTGCATAGCGATGTCGGTGCTTGCGAACATCGTGGCCTACAAGCGGAGTGAAGTCGCACAACTCCGAACGCGCTTTGGTCACGCTGGCCTCGAGGAGCGTGCAGCCTCCGCTGGTGCCCCTCGCGGATTTGCTTCCGCTCTCAAGCGCCAATCCAGGAATGGGTATGGCCTGATAGCGGAACTCAAGAAGGCAAGTCCCTCGCGGGGTTTGATTCGAGCCGATTTCGACCCAGCAGGACTCGCTCGGGCCTATGCCGCGGGAGGCGCCGCCTGTCTTTCCGTTCTCACCGACAAACCGAGTTTCCGCGGCAGCGGAGAGTTTCTCACAGTCGCCCGCGACAACTGCACGCTTCCGGTGCTGCGCAAGGACTTCATGATTGACCCATTGCAGGTCCTTGAAGCAAGAGCATTGGGCGCGGACTGCATTTTGATCATTGTGGCGATATTGAGCAACGACCAGGCAGCCGAAATCGAGGCGGCAGCTCTGGAACTCGGAATGGACGTCCTGATCGAAGTCCATGACGAATCCGAACTCGAGCGGGCCTCGAGCCTCAGGTCTCGTTTGCTTGGCATCAACAACCGGAATCTTCGCACGTTTGAGGTCAGTTTGGCGACAACGCTCCAACTCCTGCCACAGGTTCCAGCGGACTACACTGTGGTGTCCGAATCAGGGCTGTTTTCCTCGAAGAACCTTTCCGAACTTGCAGCCGCCGGAGTGAGGTGCTTCCTGGTTGGAGAGAGTCTGATGCGAGAGGCGGACGTTGAGGGAGCGACACGAAGGTTGATCAGGAGTCCGCTTCCGGCATGACTGAACGGTCGAACGACTTGACGCATTTCTCCGGGTCGGGGGATGCAAGAATGGTTGATGTGTCGGCCAAAGGCAGAACCGCGCGCACGGCGATAGCCGGAGGCTCGGTTGAAATGCGTCCCGACACGCTTGCGCGAGTGACTTCGCAAAGTTCACGCAAGGGCGACGTTCTTGGCGTTGCCCGACTGGCCGGCATCATGGCTGCCAAGAAAACCTCTGAGCTCATTCCGCTTTGCCATCCCATACCAATCACTAGCATTGAAATTGATTTTTCGGTGTCCGAGGAAACCTCTCGCCTAGAAATCACGGCAACCGTGACGTCCGTGGGTCGAACCGGAGTGGAAATGGAGGCTCTCACTGCCGTTTCGGTCGCTGCCCTGACTGTGTACGACATGCTGAAGTCAGTAGAACGGGGAATGCGCATCGAGTCAGTTCGCCTGCTGTACAAGCACGGCGGGAAATCCGGAACGGTGGACTACAGGTGATTTCTGTAGCGGAAGCCAGGCAACGCATTCTCGCGCTGCTGGAAGTCACCGAAGCCGAGAATGTGCCGTTGAAGGATGCCACCTGGCGTGTGTTGGCACGGAACATCGTGGCTACGCACAGCCATCCACAGAGCGCGATTTCGTCGATGGATGGGTATGCGGTTAGAGGCGCCGATGCGTTGCCGGGAGCACTTCTCCAACTGGTTGGAGAAGTGCCGGCGGGAAGCACATACGCTGGCCCGAGTCTGGAAGCCGGAACGACGGTGCGGGTGTTCACCGGGGCCGCCCTGCCCCAGGGAACCGACCGTGTGGTCATTCAGGAGCAGGTTTGCCAGGAAGGCACGACCGTAACCTTGGGAGCGGAGCTTGAGGCAAGTCGCTTCATTCGGGAGGCAGGTTGCGACTTCAAGCCTGGATTTGAACTGACAGCCCCGCGGAAGCTGGATCCTGCGTCAATATCCTTGGCGGCTGCGATGAATTTTGCATCGGTGCCCGTCCGGCGCCGTCCGGATGTTGCAATCATTCCCAATGGCGACGAGCTTGTCTATCCGGGCGACGACTTGAGCCCGGGAAAGCTGGTGGCTTCGAACATTTACGGGCTTAAGGCGATAGTTGAACAAGCAGGTGCAATTGCTCGGCTGATGCCAATTGCCCGCGACAGAAAGTCTTCGATACGAAATGTTCTGGAAATGGCCGCAACGGCTGACCTGGTGGTCACGATTGGCGGGGCATCGGTTGGCGACTACGACCTGATTGAGTCGATGGCCTTTGAATTTGGTTACGAGCGATCGTTTCACAAGATTGCCATGCGTCCTGGCAAACCTCTCATGGCCGGCAGATTGCGTTCAACCCCCCATGTTGGTTTGCCCGGAAACCCGGTTTCGGCGCTCGTTTGCGGGTATGTTTTCCTTGTGCCAGCTGTAGCCGCAATGCTCGGCAGGGAGAATGGCGGCCTTCGAATGGGGCATGCCCAACTTGAAAAATCGTTGGGGGCCAACGGTCCGCGGGAACACTACATGCGAGCCAGAGTCTCTGTGACCGATGGCAAATCGAGCATTCGTGTGTTCAGGAGACAGGACAGTTCACTTCTGTCTGTAATGTCTTCAGCCAACGCATTGGCCGTGCGGCCACCGCATGACCCAGCGCGAGATCCCGGTGAAACCATGAACTTCATTGGATTCCAAGGCTTTGTACAATAAATGTTCCAATTGCTAGGCACCAAGGCCTGCCAATCAGGCATGCATCGGTTTGGAACAGGAAATGAGGCCCGTGCTAACGAGAAAGCAACTTGAAGCGCTTGCGGCAATCAAGCGATATGTCGATGAGCACGACGTGGCGCCATCCTATGACGAGTTGCGAGCGCTTCTGGGCAAGAGATCGAAGTCCGCGATTCACCACTTGATCGTTTCCTTGGAAGAGCGCGGCTATTTGCGCAGGATCAAGTATCATGCACGTGCCATCGACATCCTTCGGCTGCCGCCTTCGTTGCAGGACACCGAAAACTCACATCGGGTGGATGGCGAGAAGACGACAGCCACGGCTGCTGGATTCGCGCAACCGGAAACTGTGGAACTGGAGCTGATGGGCAGCATTGCCGCCGGATCGCCTGCCGAGGCAATTCATGACGTTGTCGGAACCATTTCGGTGCCAGCCGAAATCGTGACACCGGGAGGCGAGCATTTTGCCCTGCGTGTCATGGGCGAATCCATGATCGAAGCTGGCATACTTGACGAAGACATCGTGATCATTCGGCGCCAACCCACAGCGGAATTCGGTTCGATAGTGGTTGCGCTTGTTCGGGGTGTCGAGGCCACGCTAAAGCGCATGCGAAGGAGCGGCGGAGGCATTCTCCTGCAGGCATCGAATCCTTCGCTGCCCGATCAATGGTATCGCAGCGATGAGGTTGAAGTCTTGGGTCAACTGGTTGGGCTGTACAGGAGCTATTGACGGGTTCCTCTACCTGACTGTTATGGTCTTGGAAGGAACTCCATTCCCTGTCTCCAGTCAGTTTTCGCTTCGGGATGTCTTGCAAGCGGTCTGAACTATTGCCACATCTTGATGTTTCTTGTTTAGGAGCGCCGATCGGGGTTGGTCAATTCCTGGCGGAATGGAACTCCCAGGCCTGCCGATAGTCCTCTATCCGGTCAGGCAGCGTGAACGGCGCTTCGTAGGTGACTGTTCGCTCCACGGGCCCTGTGGGCAGGGAATTGTCCGTGAATCTACGCTCAACTGTTCCGTGCTTCATGTCGCGCACCTTGTTCCATTCCTTCCTTGTGGCCAGGCCCACTGTTCTCAGGTTCTTGCGGGTCCATACGATGCGTCCGTTCCTGTCGTACCATGTGTCGCGGTCGTAGCCTTCAAGCACAGGGAACATCGAACGATAAAGCTGAATGATTTCATCGAACGATAGCCCGAGGGACATGGCGACGAGGACGTCGATTTCCAGCGCTGCCTGTCGCCTGGCGAAGTCGAGCCGCAGTCCGGAACTGCATGTCCAGTTGCCGCAATCGATAGGCGGCAGGCGGGGATCGTCCGAAGCCCACGGAGCGGCGGCAAGGCTGGGAACGTTTTGGTTCCAGAGTTCGCTGTACCAAGTCGTGAGGCAGTTCAGCTGCAGCACGCGATGGAGCGCCGCGTCCGGAAGTTCGACCCAGGGCAGAGGGTCGAGAGCGCCTTGGCGAATGTGTGTTGTTCCCGACACTTTCATGAGAAAGTCGAGCGGCAGCGACATCCACAGCGCCGCTGCCGTCAGGAGGTCCTTGTCATTGGCGAACGCGGCGCTCTCGATTGCATGCACATGTGCGATTTCCGGTGGATACAGCGCCGCGATCAGCGTTCGTTCATTGGCAGGATTCACTCTTTCCCTCAGGAACAGTCGGTAGTGGTCGGTGTGCTTGCTGCGTTCGTCCCAATGCACGGAAGGCAACTCGCTCCGGTATTCCCGCATGTCGAGGTTGGGCCTGTATACCGCCTTCGGCAGACAGTCTTCGGGCAGATGTTCGAGATGCATGGTCTCGTTGCCGGTATTGGTGCGACCGCCAGGAGCCTGGAAGTATGGATTTCCGACAAAGAAGTTGGGACCTGTGAGCACGAGTTCCTCGGGTCTGTCGCGAAAGCCTGGGTCCCTGCGAATGATGCCGGCATGCTGGGCTCCGGTCTCGTCCCACATTCTGTTCACCGAATAGTTCTGGACGCTGTTCGACAGCCGCGTCGGCAGGCGGCCGAACTTCTCGAGCACGGTCATGACCTGCCGCGAATGCGGCGCCGGCATGCGCGTGTACGCCGCTTCGGAGCAGTCCGGTCCCTCCATGACGGCGGCAAACGCTTTCAGCG
>MKWU01007459.1_pt1 | contig 10460 bp, 8 predicted proteins | sample 809101 | NCBI WGS metagenome assembly MKWU01 (sample SAMN05860141, study PRJNA318959) | sponge metagenome | host: Aplysina aerophoba | place: Slovenia: Piran, Adriatic Sea, Gulf of Piran | collected 2013-05-07
AGTGGGGCGGCACGACCTGGTACTCGCGGTTCGAGGAGAACGCCCAGCAGGCCGCCGCCGGGGTGACCTGGCTGATTCCGCGTCAGGAGCGGCTGTTGCTGGTGGCGCCGGGGGGTGGGCTCCGGTAGCCGGCGCCAATCCCCGGCCAACGAAGCGCGCGCTGTCAAGACGGCGTTCCGGAAGCGTTCCTCGTTGAATTAGCACCCTTTCCGATGCGTTCATGGTGAAAGTGTCAGCGCTTTGCGGTGATTCGGGTTGGTTCCTCAAAACTGAGGATTCTCATAGTGCTATAGATGTTGTATGATTATGGCAAATATGACAGATCGGGAGAGCGCCTCTTCCACCCTCCGTGCGATTCGCGTCAGCCTTGACCTCACGCAGGAGCAGCTCGCGGAGCGGCTCGGGGTCTCGTTCGCCAGCGTGAACCGGTGGGAAGGAGGGGACGTCAGGCCGCAGAAGGCGGCGCGGGAGGCAATCGCGGCCCTTGCAAGGGAAGCTGGAGTGGACGGCGAGGATGCCGAGTCGGAACCCGATGCGGCGGCGGGGGTGACGCGCCGCCGCCGGGCGGGGCGCCGTGGCGCCGCGCCCACGACGACCAAACCGATGGAAGCGATGCTGTGGGACGCCGCGTGTTCCATCCGCGGCGAAAAGGACGCGCCGAAGTTCAAGGACTACCTCCTGCCGCTGCTCTTCCTCAAGCGGCTGTCCGATGTCTTCGACGACGAGGTCGCTCGCCTCGCCGAGGAATACGGCGACGCGGGCGTTGCCCGCGAGCTGGCGGAGAACGACCACGAACTGCTCCGTTTCTATCTGCCCCCCGAGGCCCGGTGGGGGGTCATCAGCGGGCGCGAGACGTACGACTGGCCAGGAGACGAAGCGGGAGGGAGCACGGCCCCCGCGGACATCGGCGAACATCTGACGAAGGCTGTCCGCGCGGTCGTACGCGAGAACCCCACCCTTTCCGGGGTGGTGGACCTCGTGGATTTTGCCTCCGAGCGCAACGGAGAGCGCGACTTCAACCCGGCGAAGCTCGCTGCGGTTGTCGAGACGTTTTCCGATCCCCGGTACCGGCTCGGGCTCGCCGACGTGCAGCCCGACTTCCTGGGTCGCGCTTACGAATACCTGCTGCGCAAGTTCGCGGAGGGCTCGGGTCAGAGCGCCGGCGAGTTCTTCACCCCCACGGAGGTCGGTTTCTTGATGGCGAACATCCTGCGCCCAAAGCCGGGCGAGAGCTGCCACGACTTCGCCTGCGGGTCCGCCGGGTTGCTCATCAAGCTGCAGCTCGTGGCCCGTCGCCGTGACCCCACGAGCCGGCTTCCGCTACGGCTCCGCGGCCAGGAACTTCAGGCGGAAAGCTACGCCGTTGCCCGGATGAACGGAATCATCCACGACATGGATCTGGAAATCCGGCGCGGCGACACGATGCTCAACCCGAAATTCAAATCAGGCACTGGCGAGATCGAGACCCACGATCTGGTGATTGCCAACCCGATGTGGAACCAGCCGTTTTCGCCGCACGTCTTCAGCGACGACCCATTCGACCGTTTTCGTCCGCGGGGCGGAGTGACGACCGGGAAGGGCGACTGGGCCTGGCTCCAGCACGCGATGGCGTGCCTCAGCGAACGCGGGCGCGCCGCCGTCGTCCTCGATACGGGCGCCGTGACCAGGGGCTCCGGGAGCAAACACGAGGACAGGGAGCGCAACATTCGCAAGTGGTTCGTCGAGAACGACCTGGTTGACGGCGTGATCCTGCTGCCGGACAACCTCTTCTACAACACGACCGCGCCAGGTGTGATCGTGGTGCTGGCGCGGAACAAACCGGCGGCTCGCCGCGGGAAGGTTGTGCTGTTGAACGCTGGCCGCCGAGTGAGGAAGGGACGGCCGAAGAACTACATCCCGGACGAGGACATCGCATCGCTGGCCGAGGCGTATCTGACGGGGGAACCGGTTGAGGGAGAAATCGCAGTCATCACGTGGGACCAGGCAGCAGAAGTGGACTACAACCTGAGTCCGAGCCGGTGGGTGGGCCAGGCGGATGTTGCGGCGCAGCGACCAATTCCGGAGATCGTCGCGGAACTGCGAGAGCTGGATGAACGAGCACGCGAAATCGATGCCTCGATCGAGCGGATATTGGAGCGACTTTGCTGAACACGGCTCGGAAGACGCCGCTCACGCGCGGGCTGCAGGACGAACCTCAGAGGGAAACCGAGGTCAGCCCGCTCCCGGAGAACTGGCGAGTGGCGGAACTTGGCTCCCTTTGTCTAAAGACACCGGCGGTCGATCTGCGGCGTGACGGGGACAGAAACATTGAGTATGTGGATGTCTCCTCAGTTTCGCGACGCGCACTAAGGGTTGAAGGTTCGGTGCCGTTCCGCCTGCGAGATGCTCCAAGTCGTGCGCGGAAGCAGATTCAGACCGGCGATGTGATCTTCGCCACTGTGAGGCCAACCCTGCTGCGCGCAGCCGTGGTTCCTTTGAGTCTCGACAACCAGGTCTGCTCAACCGCGTTCTGTGTTCTCAGAAGAGATCCAAATCACGCCGTAGGCGGGTTCATCTACTATCTCGTTCAACGTGATGCGTTCGTTCGGCAACTCGCCAATGAAGAATCGGGAGCCAACTATCCTGCAGTGACGGACCGGGTCGTTAAGGCCCAGCTCGTACCGGTACCGCCACTGGAAGAGCAGCGCGCAATAGTCGCGGCGCTCGGCCGAGTTCGCGATGCCTTAAGTGCCCATGAACGCGCGGTCGCCAGCGTCAGCGAACTCAAGCGCGCTGCGATGCGGACACTGTTCACGCGCGGTCTGCGCGGTGAGCCGCAGCGAGGAACCGAGATCGGCCCGATTCCAGAGAGTTGGGATCTTGTCGAACTCGAAGCAGTTCAAGAGAGCATTCGGTACGGAACTTCCGTTCGATGCAGTCATCGTCCGACGGGCTTCCCCGTACTCAGAATACCGAACATCGAAGCGGGTCGTATCAACACCGACAACCTGAAATTCTGCGAACGTCACACCGTAGCCCCATCCCGTTATGAGCTCGAAAGGGGCGATCTCCTCTTCGTTCGAACGAACGGCGTCCTTGGGAGACTTGGGGCGTGTGCCGTCTACGACGGGGCGCCTAGGGGTGCGTTGTTCGCGTCGTATCTCATTCGGTCACGTCTCATGAGCGATCGCGTCGTCCCGCGCTTTGTCGCCTATTTCTTCGGATCAGAGATTGGGAGCAGGGCAATTGCAGACCGGGCCACGCCAGCCGCGGACGGCAAATTCAATCTCAATGCCACGACGATTAGCGGTCTGCCTCTGCTTGTACCAGAAAGTCTCGATGAACAACGCGAAATCGTCGCCATCCTAGACGCCCTCGACCGCAAGGCCGAACTGCATCGCCGCAAACGCGCCGTTCTTGACGACCTGTTCAAGGCGCTCCTCCACAAGTTGATGACAGGCGAGATCCGCGTTGCCGACCTCGGCCTTCCAGAAGATCTGGAGTCGGTGGCGTCGTGATCCGGAGGCCGTCGCTTCTTGGCGCTGGGGCGTCGCGTCCCTTCGCGATTGATGTCGTGTGGCGGTCCCGATACCAGGAGGGAGAGCGGGTTGCTGCACGCTTGGCGCAGCACTTCACGCACCGGGACTATCAGGACATTGTGGGAGGAGTGGGGCTGCCGGTCGTGTTTCGCGAGACTCCGGATGTTCCGGGCGGTTCGCTCTTCGGCGTCAATCGGCGCGGTGCCCGCGCCGCTGCAACCGTCCTGCTTCTCGACAGCGGGTTTCCCGGGGATGCGGGCGCCACCGCCGAGCTGGAACGTTTGGATCGTGAAGTGGCCGAATCCGGTCCGCACAGCCTCTTGCTTCCGGTGGTGATGGAAGACGGTGGCCTGCCCCGCGGGTTTCCCCTGCAAGCCCTGCGCTGGGATCGCTGGGAAGGCGACGAGGCGGCCCGCGAAGAACACCTCGTCCGTGATCTGAACCACACCTTCTGCCAACTGCTGCTGCGGCGCTTACACCACATTGAGGGGGGAGCGAGTCCGGCGCCGGGGCGCGTCCGAGTTTTCCTGAGTCATTCCAAACACGACCGGGATGGAGCGCACATCGCGGTCGGCCTGCGTGATTGGATGGATCAGAACACCGCACTGGGTACGTTCTTCGACCTGCGAGACATCCCGCCGGGCACCGCTTTCACAGCGACCCTGAGGGAGGAGATCGAAGTCAGCGCCTTCGTTGCGGTGCGCTCGGACTCCTACTCGGCGCGGGGCGCCTGCCGCAGTGAGGTCTTGGAGGCCAAGCGGCGAGGCCGGCCGTTCCTTGTCCTGGACTGCCTGCGGGAGGGAGAGGACCGGGCTTTCCCGTATCTCGGGAACGTGCGGACGATCCGTGTGGATCCTGCATCGTTGACGGGAACCGACTTCGCCCGGATCACCGGGGTGTTACTCCGAGAGGTGTTCCTGCGACTCCTCTGGAGGTGTCGCGTTGCGGATATCCGACCCGGCGAGAACGACACCCTGTTCCTGGCTGGTCATCCGGAGGCCCTGAGTCTGGCGAGCCTTCCCGATCAGAACGATGCACCTCGTTTGGTGCATCCCGACCCCAGCCTGCCTGCGGAGGAGGCGGAAGTCCTGCGCGCCATTGTTCCCGGTCTGCAGTTGCTAACCTTTGCCGAGTGGCAGGAGCAGGGCAGACCGTGAGAGCAGGGGCCATGGCGGACCCTTTGGTTGTGGCGTTCTCCGTGTCCGAGAGCCCGGACATGCGGCGCTACGGTCAGAGCGACGGCCATCTGCGTCACGCGCTGCGCACCTCAGCCCATTACCCGCTGGAGCGCGGCTACGACCTAGCCTACGGCGGCGACCTGAGGCCCAACGGATTCACGGAGTTCCTGAAGGACACGGCGTTCGACTACCGCCGCCTCGGCGACTCTCGCCCCCGATTCACCGATTACCTGGCTTGGCCGGTTCACATTCGTCTCGCTTCTCAGGATCTCCGAGATATGGAGGAGCGCTTCGGGGGAATCGGCCGCCTTGTGCTGTTGGGCGAAGACGGCCGTCGGCTCACGATGGGGGAGCGCGCGGCCCTTTCGTCGCGCGAACCCGCAAACGACGAGTGGGCAGATGGCCTGTCGGCCATGCGGGACGCGATGACGGCGGAATCGAGCGGCCGGGTCGTGCTCGGTGGGCGGGTAGAACGTTACCGGGGTCGGATGCCCGGGGTCGCCGAAGAAGCCCTGGCGTCGCTTCGCGCAAAAAGGCCGCTGTTCCTCATTGGCGGATTTGGAGGCTGCGCGCGCGGGATCGCCGAGGCCCTTGGACTCGTGGAGACGTGGCCGGGATCACTTTCCTGGCTAGGTCAGGAGCTGTTTTCGGAATTCGGCGTGGACGATCTGCACAACGACCTGTCGGAGGACGAGAACCGTCTGCTCGCGGAGTCCCCTTATCTGGACGACATGATCCTTCTGTTCATGCGGGGCCTCTATCGCCAACGGTGCCGGCTCACTCAAGAAACAGGAGAGTCGCGAGCCGAGAATGCATAAGGTCTTCGTTTCTTACCACCACGAGAACGACCAGTGGTACAAGGAGGAACTCTTACGAGTCGCACACGACTATCAGATCTTCATTGATCGTTCGGTGGACACAGGGGACATCAGCGACGCACTGAGCGATGAAGCGATTCGAGAAAAAATTCGTGACGAGTACCTCCGGGACTCCACGGTCACGATTGTTTTGGTTGGCACGCAGACGAAGAATCGGAAGCATGTGGATTGGGAAATCTATTCGAGCATGTTCGATGGGCGAGTCAACAAGAAGTCCGGAATTCTTGCAATCACTCTTCCCTCTACCGGATGCAGCCGTGTGTTCGAGCCGCGTGGCAAAGACGAGCAGCGGCTCGGTCATCCGGACGTGTCTCGATGGGTGGCCGTCAACGGGCGAATCCAGGCGGAACGGGACTATCCATCGCTTCCGGACCGGATCCTCGACAATTTGACCGACAACAATGTCAAGATCTCTGTAGTTCCCTGGTCCGAGGTCCACCGCGAACCCGAGAGGCTCAGAGCTCTCATTGAATTCGCCTATCGGGACCGTGCGTCGTGCCAATACAACTTGGCGAGGCCGATGCGCAGACGCAACTCTTGAATACGCCGGATCCCTATACCGTAGCGGCGTCGATGCCGTAGGCATTCGGCCGGCTCGTTGTGGCCATCAGAACACGGTGAAGATCACCGAAGCCGGAACGGTCCAGTTCCCCATGGTCGGCCATGCGGAGGAGATCGGGTGGAAGCCGGTTGCCCCGGCGGAGGCGCTCCGGCGCCGCGGCGGGGAGGACGGCGGCCTGTTCCGGCGCGAAGTTGAAAGTGCAGTCCGGCGGTTCAACCCCTGGATGACCGAAACGGCCGCCGTCGCGGTGGTCGAGAGGCTGGAGGCGCTGCACGCCACCATCGAGGGAAACCGGGAACTCCTCGCCTGGCTGCGCGGAGAACGGCAGTGGTACGACGAAGCCGATGATCGCTCGCGCCGGGTGCAGCTCGTGGACTTCGACAACCCGGGGCACAACGCGCTTCGGGTGACATGGGAATGGAAGATCAAGCCTCCTGCCCGCAAGGGAAACCGGGCCGACGTCATGTTTCTCGTCAACGGCATCCCGGTAGCCATCGTGGAACACAAGAACCCGAAGGACCGGCACGCCATCGAGAAGGGCATTACCCAGATTCGCCGCTACGAGCAGGAGACGCCTGAACTACTCGCCGCCGCCCAGCTCTTCAACGTCACCCAACTCCTTGACTACTGGTACGGGGTCACCTGGAACGTCTCACGGCGCTTCATGGCGCGCTGGAAGGAACGTTCCGAGGACAGCTATCGCTTCGCGGTCCAGTCGTTCTTCGAGCCCGCAGACTTCCTGCGGACCCTGCGGGACTGGATCCTCTTCTACGTGGAGGACGGGGAGACACGGAAGACGGTACTCCGCCAGCACCAGCGCCGCGCCGTGGAGCGCATCATCGCCCGTTGCGCGGAAACGCAGGGACAGCGAGGGCTCATCTGGCACACCCAAGGTTCCGGCAAGACCTTCACGCTGCTGACGGCGGCCCGGCTGATCCTCGAACAGAAGGCCCGCTTCCGGAATCCGACGGTGGTGGTCGTCGTGGACCGGCTGGAACTGGAGGGGCAACTGAAGGGTTGGGTGGAGCGGCTGCTCGGGGAGATGCAGCAGCAGGCCATCGCCGTCGAGCGGGCCGGGACGAAGGAAGAACTTCGGGAGCTCCTGACGGCCGACCGGCGCGGCCTGATCCTCTCCATGATCCACAAGTTCGAGGGAATCGGGAAGGACGCGAATCGGCGCGACAACATCTTCGTCTTCATTGACGAAGCGCACCGTTCGGTGGCCGGAGATCTCGGCACCTACCTGATGGCCGCGGTGCCGCGCGCCACGATCATCGGGTTCACCGGAACCCCGATCGCGAAGACCGAAGAGGGCAAGGGCACCTTCAAGATCTTCGGCAAGGAGGACCAACAGGGGTACCTCGACAAGTACACCATCGCCGAGTCCATCGAGGACGAGACGACGCTCCCGATCCGGCACACGCTGGCCGCCAGCCACCTGACGGTGCCCTTTGAGCGTCTCGACAGGGAGTTCTTCGAACTGGCGAAGGACGAGGCCGTCACGGACGTCACCGAGTTGAATCGCGTCCTCGACCGAGCGGTAAACCTTCGCGCCTTCCTGACGGCCGACGACCGCGTAGCCGAGGTCGCCGCTTTCGTCGCCAAACACTTCAAGGAGAACGTTGACCCCCTCGGTTACAAGGCTTTCCTGGTGGGCGTGAACCGCGAGGCGTGCGCCAAGTACAAGAAGGCGCTCGACGAGCTGTTGCCTCCCGAGTGGACCAGAGCGGTCTATTCCAAGGATGACGACGACATTGTCACGGCTCCTCTCGTCGCGGAACTCCAGCTCACGCCGGATCAAGAGGCCGAGACCCGCCTCACGTTCCGCAAGGCGGGTGAGGATCCTCGGCTTCTCATCGTCACCGACAAGCTCCTCACCGGTTTCGACGCTCCCGTCCTTTACTGCCTTTACCTCGACAAGCCGATGCGGGACCACGTGCTGCTTCAGGCGATCGCGCGCGTGAACCGGCCGTACGTGGATGCGAAGGACCGCCGGAAGCGCATCGGTCTCATCGTGGACTTCGTCGGTGTGTTGCGGGAGATGGAGAAGGCCCTTCGGTTCGATTCCCAGGACGTGAGCGGCGTAATCGAGGACCTGGACCTGCTACGCCGGGACCTGTTCGACAGAGTCCAGAAAGCCACGGCCGACTACCTCAGCGAAGACGAGGGCGGAACACCGGATGAGCGCTTGGAGCGGCTGATCTATGGTCGTTTCCGCGATGCCGAGGCGCGAGCACGCTTCTTCGAGTCCTTCCGGGAGATTGAGGCGCTCTGGGAAATCCTCTCGCCGTCGCCGGAGTTGCGGGATCACCTCGCTACCTATCGGCGCCTCGCAGGGCTGTACATGGCCGTCAGGAATGCGTATGCAAATCAGTCCGGCTATTCCGTGGAACTGGCGCGCAAGACGAAGGAGCTGGTGCAGACGAGTGGAGTCCAGGAAGCTCTCGCGCCCTATCAGCGCGCGGTCACCTTCGACGTGGAGACGCTGGCGGAGCTGCGCAGGGAAGAGACCTCCGACGAAGGCAAGGTGTTCAACCTCGTTCGCGGACTTCGGAACGAAACGGACGAAAAGCCCGACCTGAAACCGGTGCTGGTTCCCCTGAAGGAACGCGCCGAGCATATTCAGCAGGACCTCGAAGACCGCAAGATCACTTCACTGGCGGCGCTCGATCAGTTGGAGGTCCTGGCGCGGGAGAAAGCGGAGGCCATGATGGCCATGCGGGAGAGCGGGCTGCCGCCGCGGAGTTTCTCGATCTACTGGACGCTGCGGCGCGATGCGGCGCTCGAAGGGGCTCGTCTCGATCCCCTGGGACTCGTCCGCAAGATCGAGGAACTGGTTCGACGTTTCCCGGCCGCGGCCACCAATGCCGAAGAACAGCGCCGTCTGCGGGCAAGCCTCTATGGGCCGGTGATCGGGCTGGTGTCCGTGGAGCGGCAGCGCATCGTGGAGCGTGTCATGGAACTGCTATTGCGAAACGACCGGGATGACGGGTCCTGATCCGGAACGCGAAGCGATTCTGGCGAGGGTCGCGGTATGGAGGGCACGGCTGAACGTTCGCCCGCGGCAAGTGCGGGTCCAGCGGATGACCCGGAAATGGGGCTCCTGTTCGACGGCGGGAACTGTGACGTTCGCGACGGACCTCGCGACGCAGGATCCCGGATTCCAGGACTTCGTTGTCGTCCACGAACTGCTCCACCTCCGGCTCCCCAATCACGGCCGCCTCTTCAGGGCAGTTCTTGCCGCTCACGTGCCACAATGGAAGGTCTACGAACTGCGGCGGTGATGACGGGCGATAACCTGACAAACGTTCGGTCGCCGTCCCGCCGCTTGGCAGCGGTCTCGGGGGTCTGGACTGGATCGCCGTACGCGGGCTCATCGAGGAGGCGCTGGCGACTATCCGCGATGTGCGGATCGTCGTCTTCGAGCCCAGCGGAGCGCCTGCTCCGGAACGGATGGTCCGCAACCGGCGAACCCCCGAGATGACCGCCGCCCGGGCGGCCCTCGTCGGCTTGATCCATCGCTATCGCAAGGGGCTCCTTGATCCGTTCGTGACCCCCGTGGAAGTCGACAGGTTGCTGTATTTCATGCAGTCTGCGGGTGAGCCGCTGAGGCTGCGATACAGGGAGGGAATGTACGGCCCATACGCGGAGAACCTCCGGCATCTGTTGCACGCCGTTGAGGGGCATTTCATATCGGGGTACGCCGACGGCGGTGATGCACCGGACAAGCCACTGGAACTTATGCCGGGCGCCCTGGAGGACGCCACCGCCGCCCTTGGCCGATTCCCCGAGACCCGTAAGCGTTTCGAAAGAGTGGCGTCCCTCGTCGAGGGTTTCGAGTCGCCTTTCGGACTGGAGTTGCTCTCGACGGTGCACTGGGTACTCGACCATCACCATCCTGACGGACGGGCAGATCTCATCGCGCGCACCTACGGTTGGAACGATCGCAAGAAGCAGTTCTCACCGCGGCAGATCGAACTGGCGGCAAACGTGCTGGGCGGGAACGGCTGGGCCGAATGCGCCGCGGCAGAGCCACTGCGCTGACAGCGGACAGGCGGCGGTGATGGCGGGCGACGACCTGGCGAGCGTTCGGGCGCTGGCGTTCGACGTCTTCGGCACGGTGGTGGACTGGCGCTCCACGGTGATCCGGGAAGGCGAGGCGCTCGGCCGCGCCCACGGCCTCGACGTCGATTGGGGCGCCTTCGCGGAAGCTTGGCGAGACGGCTACCAACCCGCCATGAACCGCGTGCGCCAGGGAGAACTTCCCTGGACGAACATGGACGAGCTGCACCGGATGAACCTGGACGACACGCTGGACCGCTTC
>MKWU01007460.1_pt1 | contig 10460 bp, 10 predicted proteins | sample 809101 | NCBI WGS metagenome assembly MKWU01 (sample SAMN05860141, study PRJNA318959) | sponge metagenome | host: Aplysina aerophoba | place: Slovenia: Piran, Adriatic Sea, Gulf of Piran | collected 2013-05-07
TCACTGGAAAGAAAATATGTAATAGCCCCATCCTAACCCTAAAACTAATCCCAAAGTCCTTTGAGCTGCCTACAATCGTTTCCCGACCTGTCTGTCGGCCGACCGTAAGTGTCACTGGCCACCATTTTCCTCGCCGCCTATAGCTATGGCCCCGGGCTCGTATCTACGTACGTATTTACAACTTACGGTAGTATACGTACGTCTTCAGTGCGATCTTGATCCGCCTGCGATAGAACGTCCGTGTCCTTCGCTGATACAAATCCTGCAACTTCGTTTATCCTAGCAACAGCTACGTACGTATATTCGTACCTTCTCGCTCCCGTACGATGACGTATAATGACGTTTCCTCTGACGTTTTTAAAATGGCCGTTCTATGCCCGAGAAGATTTGTATAAAAAGTGGCATTAGAAGAACGCATTGATAACAAGTAAGTTTTACATGATTAGGTGCAGTTGACGTTGTACTTTCATAGTTCCGTGAGCGGTTTGAAGAATGCCATCCGCCACGGAGAATTTAAAGTTTGAAGTGTGAAATTGTGCTAGTAATTGGTGCAAAAATTGCGTTTTTCCTTATTTTCTTCGTAACGGCTTGCACTCTTCAAACCGCTCACAATATTATGAAACTTTACCTTGTTCTACACCTTACCCTCGACCTCAAGTGTCTCTAGGGCTGCTCGGTATAATGCCACTTTTTCGTTGAAAGTTCGCAAGTATGCCATCTTCATAGGTGTCCCATTTCTTCCTCGAACGCTATGTCGGTCTTCTGATCACCTTTTCTTGTACACAAATGAACATACTTCACTATTCAATTATTCAAACTTCATACACATGTACACAGAACGAAAATATGAAGTTTTAATAATGTGCAAAATAGCGGCCATATTACTGGTTTCCATGTATAAACACCCTGTGCCATGTGCATTGAGGTCTATCCAAGATACGAGACTGATTATGTACATACCATCAACTGGCATTTATTATTGACTTTGGTGCCAGGAGGTTCTGCAACTACGTATGCATAGTCGCTTGCTCCAATGACAGTCAAGAACACTGCTACCTTTGAGTCATCCTGAATCATGTTAGCCATAAAAAGTAGCTCCACTTTCTCTAGGTACACAACTACCAAGTCGACCTAAGAGTTGAATGCTCCCAACTTGCTAACTGTCATATCCACGTGGTGTCCAACAAGGAAAAGGTGAAGTACAAAGTGGTGTCAATAAATAAAACTACTACACTTGTGCAACAGCATTCATAGGCTGTAACAGGTTCCTTTGCTGGTGATGTAGTGCTCAAGGGCCCAAGCCCTTGCTTGACCCAGCACTGGGCCAAAAGAGAAATCTTTGGATCCAACTCCAAAGAACACTCTCAGGGCTCTCAGCTGAGTCTGCTCAACTCACTTTAGGTTTCGACTTCCCCCGGCAGATCTTGGCACCATACAACATAGTAGATTCCAACCACATCAGCTTCCCCTCTACATCAACTCAACCAAGCTCCCAATGCCAACTGCCTGCCACAGCCTTCACTTTGACCAAACACTAGTGATGCCGCAAATGCAGTTGCAAGCACTCCACGGTCACTACCACCCTCCTCTGTTGCTGCACATTCATGACATCAACTGTTATATGTTCTGGTTTCTCCCTGCCGACGAGCTCTCATACAGCCTGACATAGCATCACACCCCATGTTGGTTACTATAACCCAGTGAAACCCATTTAGATTGAAGATTTGCAAGAATAGCTGCTTACATACTGTGACTTAGTTAGCAAATTCTTTCAGTGAAGAAGTTAAGGGTTTTCTGCCCGTTGATTTTCCCCCATGCTTGCCGATCCAGCAGTAACTGTGCCACATGATATCGTTGTCATGTAACCACTCTCCCTTAAATATTGCAGAATCGCAACTGCTGTCAAGTTGATGTTTCTTTTGCAAATTTCAGAAAACCTCTCTGCAATCTTCCTCCATGTTTTCCATGTGCTCAGATGGCCTATAGTAGCCACCGAATTGCTCCTCCCTTGGAACTATAATGTTCAGAAGATTATTCATCTTTGCACGTACACCTCCACATGAACAAGTATAGACTCCTTGCCGCTATTACGAAATAGAAACAAATATTGTGCAAGCACAGCGCGGTAGGCAAAAGAGGGTTGCGAACACGCTAATGCTGGTGCCTTCAGTCACATAGATATCTATCCTTCTGCGAGCAGAGTTCGCATCCTCATCTAGAACAAGAGTATGGCACGCAAGGACGATCTGGAAGACAGCTTGTTAACCTCCAAAGACTGCAGAACATCGGTCTTTAAGTTACCGCCTGTTAACTCACAACGTACCCAAGTTACATTCTCTAGCAAAATGGCTATCCGGTAAGCTACGTATCTGGTGCGTCAAGGAGAGTGGACATTGTGCAAAGAATCATCTCCATGGCAGAATTTGGCTGTATTCATCGTCCAGACGAAACCGCAACTCTTGATTTGGCTGGCCTCGCTTACCTCACTGAAGATGTCAGAACTAGCTCTAGTGTCTTCCAGGATTCTCAACGGTGACTGATTGGTCTAAGAACTGGCGTGGAGTGTTGGTAGACTTCACCTTCATGAACCTATTGTTGTACTTAGTCAAATGATTTGAATGAGTGATAGGCGGGAAAAACAGTATAAAATCTGGTCAGATAAAATTTGCTTAGGCATACAGCCATTGTCTTCCTCTAGTTTGACCACCTTTGCTTCCAGCTGTGCACAGCGGGCTTGCAGGTCTTTTGTAGCTACTGCTCGACATAGGATCTGTCTGGCAACCTGGGCACATATACACGTAAATCAAGGAAAGTGCTTGCTTAATTTACATGCCACAACTGCTGCAGATGGACTGGCTGTTAGCACAAGAATAAGAATGCTCAATCGTGACAATTCTTCTCAGGACAGAGATGCTAGCAACTTGTGCCGTTTCTTCTTCGAATTAGCGCTGTTTGCATTCTTCTCGAGCTGACCACCCTTCAACACCACTGGCAGACTGTTCTGCTGTACTGGCCACGGCCGTACTGCGTGGGAATGTACCCAGGGTGTGTCAGGTTGTCATTCTTCTCTCCAGAGACAAAGTGGAGAGAGCAAATTCGATCTCCAGTGGCCAGTTGCCAAGCTGATCCATCGATGTTCATTCACCCTTCGAACGGCAGCTGTCCATCATTACCAACGACCACTGTCTTTCGGAAACCAATAGAATCGGTAGGGCACATCTTTGAGGGGCGATTAGGGCAGCCAACAACACAACAAGACATCGGCATTATGTGATAACAGTTGGCTGAGCACGGGGCTGCTCACAGCGGTTCGGGTGAGCGGTCAGATCTGTTCGCAGGATACCTCGGCGAAGTCTTGCCTACCACTTGATAATAAGTATTCCTGGGCATCATGGTTGCCTAGGTAATGGAGCTAGCGGCAAGGAATCTATCGCAGCATTTTACACTACTGCGTAATAGTCATAACATATATTCGGTAATACTGTGTACACACTAATCCTGTGTGTTAGGTACTTATTTCTTTGCTGCCTTAGCTATAGGTGCATTTGTCTAACTACTGTACACAGTGTACAGGTAGATATACTGAAAGCAGTAAAAGACCATCTACTGCATTTGTATGGTACATGCAATACCTGTGTCGTTGTGTTCATGAGTAGCAGACCTTCTTCTGTTCTTGTCCCTTCATTCAGTTGCACCTAAAGAGCAATGGCAGATGCAGGTACAGTAACAGCATGTGAACAGTTCATTTCATCCACGCTCCTGTTCAATCTCGGTTCAATTGTATGACACAAAACTTTAGCTTTAGACATAGTATGGTTATTGTCTGTCCATGTGTGGTTCACAGAGACACAGGAAATACATGTTTGATTGGCTTACGTACATGCACACACAGACACTGTTAGTGTTGTGTTGAATAAGAGGTGTTTGTGTGTCCTCTCATGGGGATGCTACTGCACAGGACTACCGACTGGTGGCACTGCCGGTGTGTCTGGCACAAGCATTTGACAGCCTCAAAGAAGGTAAATACGAGGGCTTTGGAGTGTAGTGTGTTAAGGAGTAGGGGTGGGAGGGAGGTACTGAGCTGCATGTAGACAGCACAGGCACGTGTGGCACGGGTAGGGGACAGGAGTTGTGCACAAAACAGAGTATTTCCTATGACTTGTATGTATACAGATGCAGTGCACACTTGGGTAGGGGAGGGGTACCAAATAATTCAGTTGCAAGCAGTATAGTATGACACACTGTATTGGAACCCCTATGATACAGATAACCTTCGGAACGGGAAACATGTCCTGATTATAAGGGTGCCCACATTATGGAGGTTAGGCTTAAGACTGGGATGCATGTAAGTGGCATATATGTGGTATTGTTGAAGTACGGAACTGATATAGCAATAAGCACTACGTTAAAGTTAGGTTGTATTTATGACAAGTACACACTACGATAGACGCTGGAAGCCGAAAATATCTTACAGTTGCAAAGGGAACAAGATAAGTGTAAGTTTGCAGTGGCTGTGTGTGTAAATGTGCAAACCTCGTCGTTTATGACCCACTATCCTCCTTAATGTACTTTGCTCACCCCGGATTTCGTCTTCCCATGACCTCAGAATGGCGCGATCTTGTTTGCAATGATGTTCTGCACTTGTGTCTTCCCTACGCCCCTACGAGATTTAGCTATGGATCATGCATGCTGACTCATTCTTTCCGGCTCTCTTGATTACTTCAACATGCTGTTCTAAAAAGAAAACCATTGTCTTTTTGCCTGCGGCTGTGGACGAATGGGACGAATTCGCCATTTGACCATTTGGACTGAATTCGCCATACACTATGAGGTTGTCTGCATATGACATCACGAAATAATGGGGTGGGTGCAGTTCCTTGCACAATACAGAACGACTGCAGCTGGACTGATACCATCTTGAAAAGTGGAAGTATGCCCTATTACTTCTGTTGTGGCTCTAGGTGGTCGCTCATGAAACGTAAGTTTGTAGCATGTTTGACTGCAACCCCTGGTCGCTGGTCACGTTCTACAGGTGGTCGTTCTTCAACGGTAAATATCTATGATGAGCAGTGATGCGTGAAAAAAGGTCTTTAAAAACAGGTGGTCACTGTTGACAGTGGTCTCTCAACCAGGTAGCACTGTAACTAGCTGTGGTGCTAGTGACAATTTGATCTGCACATTTGGCTACTGCGTTGAAAAGGCCTGGTGCTAAGTTGTTGATTAAGGATGTACGTATGCCCACCCTGGGCAGCATCGTGTTAGTCATGCGGAGAGATCTGCAGCTCTGTTTCAATCTGTATGATGGAGTTAATCTGTTCTTCGATGGTCTGTTCTGCAGTTGTGGGAACTGTGGATTGATTTCCCTCATCTCTTTCATCATCAGGAACAGATGGATTCTGCTGAAGTGTGCAGAACTCTTTGCTGCAGTTTGTGCAATCGCCAAAAACATGCAATGCCCCATTCCTTCAGTCATGGCGTAATTGGGTACTGTTCTTGGTGGCACTGTGTTTGGTAATTGCAATTCTGATGCCACTGTTGACCTTTGTATGGCTTTCTTCATTAGACCACCTTTGTGGATTATCTTTGGCTAGAGCTCTAAGTCTACTCCTATATATAGACTTTGCATGCATTATTTGCACACTCAACCACACTACAGTATTCCCTGGTGAAAGCTGTTTGTACGTAACTATCGCGTGCCTTTTCTTCTACTTGGCCACTTCCTGCGATGATTGTGCAAGGTATGTGCACCTTTCTCTCCTGAGAAACTCTTCAGTGTCTGTGTACTTTCTCTGTTGCATACCAGGGACATCCGTAAGTGCCACTGTGGAGTTCAACCGTGTCAAACCACCACCGGTGGCCATTTCTCCGAGAAATGCACCCAAGTCGACCGTCCATTTTTTCCCCATTGCTGGTTACACACAAGGTGATGTTCTGATCAAAACGATTTGGCCACATTTTACACATGATGCTTGTAAGATCAAGGACTGGCCCGAGTGCATGCTTTCTCCTTGAATGGTCCATGTTCACAATTCGGCAGCCGTTGAGTGGATTGGTATCAAGTTGTGCTGTTAGTGTTGTAGTGACTCTTTGTTTTTCCTTGTTTAACCAGGCTTGGTTGAAGTGTAATGCATAAAATGCCAAACTATATGTATACCTGCATGCCATGTACACACTCAAAAGTCTCACCTTTAGTCCAGAAAGTGCTGAATCATCAGTTTCTGCAATATTTCGGAATCATGATATCCACAGCTGTTGTGGAGTTCTGTTTCCTTCTGTACACAGCGATGGTGTGCCCATCCTGCCCTGAGTATATCCAGATGGAGCTGAATCACAGGTAGAAGAACAAAGTACAACATAGAGAGGTCCCATGGATCATCAATGTCTACGAGCTGTAATTCCTCCAAATAGTAGATAGAATGGTAGTAATAGAAGAAGGAATGCAGCCACTGAAGAGACCCCTCCACGAACACTTGATGCATTCATTGTGGGTACTCCTACCAGTCAGTGATGGCACTCTGCTACTGTGGGCCACATGTCTGGATGCTGTAGCATGAAAGTAGGAATCAATCAATCAATCTGATATGCCGTGTGACAAAACACCTGAAGGAACTACTATGTCTGTCTTCCGCCATCAGTTGAACTAGCAGTCGCAAAGATAAAAAGACTGGAGTAGTCACATCAGCAATTGCCAAAGTGAAAATAGTCAGGGCATTTTCAGTCAATTCGACTAGAAGTTTCAGAGTGCTCTCTTCACAGCTGAGATACACGTCCACAATAATCTCCAATACTTCTTTAACATAGCGCAGAACACATTCCACTATGAGCGTGGTAGTCACATGTTCAATGCAAAATGGCTGCTTGAGTAAGAATAGAGAGTTTTGTCGAAATCGTGTTCAGTTCTTTTGTGATTTGCTTAGAACAATATAATGTAAATCAATTTCAGAAGGATGGTAATCAAACAAGACGAGCATGGTATGGCCATAGGAGATTCAGAAGGATGGTTTGTGCAAAATCAATTTCACCCAATCATATTGATATTCGACAATCACTTTTAGCAAATCAATTGTCTCATGCGTGCCCTTGGTTTTGTCACAAACAGCATTCCATAACTGTACTATAATCAGTGGTCCAGATATCCTCCAGACCCTCAGACTGATGTTGTGGTCAGTGTGTGTTATGCTCTGTCTCACACGCCGAACTGCTCCCTGTGTAGACTTTGCCACCTTTGTTGTATCTGAGGAGGGGAGGAGAGGTCGGGAACTGGCCATGGCATGGCTGTACCGGGAATATGCGGCAGACAGAGATGGCTCGTTGGCTGGCTATGAGGAGGCGCTGCTGATCTTGCTGGAGACTTGTCAGTCGGTGCTGGGACCTAGGAACAAGTGAGACACGTGCACACACACACAGTGTGGTAGTGGTTGAGCATACACACCTCATGTTGTACAGAACAAAGAGCTCGAATGTACCCTGACTGCTTGTGTGAGGTGCAGTATCCTTTCTCCTTCTTTCCTCGCAGGATGTTCACTCAACTGCTGCAAGATGCTCCTTGTGTACCAGGGGGTGCCTTGCAGATGATCGAGTCTTACCTACACACAGAGGTGTGGCCTCTCTCTGTGGCTGAGTGGTCTGTGCCTTGTGCTGTAGGTTGTGCTGTACATGCTCTGCGAGATGCACTGTGTCCCACTCTGTCATGTTGTCTGCACACCACACCACACCACACCACACCATACCACACATACACCAATGCTCTAATGTGCACCTCACTCCTGTTGTATGTTGTGCATAGGAATACTCAGTTCTGGGCCTGACGGCACTGAAAGACCTGGTTCAGAAGAAGGGTGGGCCTAAAGATGCCTACTTTCAAATTCTGCTTGATGCAACGCTTGGTGGATCTACAAAGGTTAGTTAGATGGTTTGCACACAGTGTTTGTCACACATATGTCCTGTCCTTCATGTGTGCTGTGGTCCTCCACTGCCCCTCTAGTGCCGGGCAAACGCAGTTGCCATCACCAAGCAGTTGTATGCAACAGAAGAGCTAAAGGTACACATTGAGGTGAGTCATCACTAAACCCTACCCACCTCTCCACAGCTTTTACAGTACCACCATTGAACGATTCTCCTGTCGGTCACCTCCTCCACCTGAGCAACCTCCATGGAGTGGGAACACACTCCATTCAAGCACACACTGCCGTGCCCCTCAGCTCCCTATATGTGCAAACATTATACTGCGCTGTAAACCTCTCTTCCCTGCAGAACTGTGTGTATGCATGTATCCCTTCTACACTGTCTGTACCTCCCATTCTTCTTCCCATCATGCAGGACTACCTCCATTTTGTCATGTCTAAGCTGCTCTGTGACCCACCGCAAGAGGAGGACCAGCACATCTTTGGGGAAGGTAGGTGGGGGGACGTGGTGCTGCCTGATGGGGCTGCTAGAACATGTGGCTGTCCTGAAAACTGTTTTTTGACTTTTCAATGACAGAGTAGGTGTGTGTAAGTAGGTGTTGTGAAGCTTGCCTTTGCATGGGCGCATACACTACTTCTAATTATCCATGAACCGTAGTTTATTCTGATGTTCTTGTGCAGTATTTGTATGCACGTGAGTGAATGCCTGAGTGCTCTGTGCTTACGTATGTCCGTTTGCACTATTAATGCACATGTCAGCACACCTAGGTGGTATGCTGTAGCCAAGACCCTAACTCTTACCCCTGCAGAGTGGACTGAACAGTCTGTCAAGTTATGTCTTGGGCTCTTCTGCACTCTCCTCCCTCTGAACCACCACCTCCTTCTCAAGTAAGCTCACTACGGTTTGTGGGTGTACCTAGCTTATGCATGTGCAGCTCCAAACAAGTTGATTGAATTCATTGTCACTAGATGTGACATGGAATGGCAACTGTGTTGTGCAAGTAAAACACTTCTCCAATCGCTTGTGTACTACTGTCCTTGCCCAGTGGAGCCTCATTGTTGAGGTGTGTTTGTTGCACATAAACCATGCTTTGCCATTGAACTGTACAATGTGGCAGCACTTAATGCCAATTGTCATGATGGTGTGTGTGCTGGAATGCTTTGTGAAGCTGCAAATGAATGACAGTTTTTTGTGCTGACTGCTGTGTAGACTGGCAGAGGTGTATGCAAAGACCTCACCTCAAGTGAAGAGGCCCACACTGAAGCAGATAGAGCCCTACGTGAGTTGGCAAGATGCCGTGTCGGGTCCAGTACGTTTTAAGTGTAGTGCTGTAGGGTGCAGCATGCTGATTAACAAGGGCGCATCTTGGGTGGACACAGTCTGTCTTGATTGGAGATTTTCTGCATGTGTGGACTATCATGATTGCCACTTTTTGATACACTGTCGAATGTTAGCATGCAACACCTTGTTAACTAGCAGAAGGTATAGAAGTTGATTGCAAAACTTTTATCAACTTAAGCTAGACCTCAGGGATGACCTGTGACCATACTTAGGTGTGAATATCACATACTCACTCATCACCTCCTTCCCTTCCCACACTTACTCTGTGTTGCTCCTCCATTCTATATGCCCTGTATCGAAAGATCTGTGACATTCCGGTGACCTCTCCTGGAGTGAGTCAGCTCATCCAGAAGTGCCCCCTGGGAGCCGAGACCTTGGTATTGAGAGTAATTAGCATCCTGGTGGAGTCAGGTACAGCAATGGCTTGTCTGCATCAATGTGTGTGTAGAGTGTGTTTGTGTACTTGGTGTGATTTATATATACATATACTGTATCTTGAGTAGAGACGAAACTACCACATACAAACTGTGTAACGAACCATGAGTTTGTAGTTTGTTGTATGTTCTGCAGAGATCCCTCCTCATGATGTTGTCCTGTATACTAAAGGACTGTATGAAAGAAGTGGGAAGGATGTTCGCTTCCTCATTCCAGTAATGAAGGGGCTATCAAGGGTAAGTGCTAGAAATTATTATTATTGTAGTATGAGAAGGTCGGTTGAATATTTGTGTTATTGGTAGTTTGTGTCTGCATTTTGCATTTTTGCATGCGTGTATGTTGCGTGTTCTGGTGATCACACTAGCTCTTATAGTATGCAGCCCATTGTGTGTGCAGAAGGAGATCAGTGATGCACTGCCCAGGATCATCACTCTGAGCAGCACTGTCATGAAGACTGTCATTCAGAAGCTGCTAATGGAATGTGCGTGTGCTGTATGGGGATGAGTAACACATTATTGTCCCACCCACCTATCCACCCTGCCCCATGCACACAACTCCTAGTTTACAACAATGCACACATGCACTTATTCATAAGAGCATAGCATGTATTCACACATGTTACTGTGTTTCGCCACAGCCAACTCCCCATTGCGACCTTCTGAATTGCTGGTGGCTCTGCATGCCATTGACTGCAACGAAGATGACAGCTTGATGAAAGCTGTCATTAAAGGTTAACACAGCAAATTCACACTGACAGTACACACACACACACACACACA
>MKWU01007461.1_pt1 | contig 10457 bp, 8 predicted proteins | sample 809101 | NCBI WGS metagenome assembly MKWU01 (sample SAMN05860141, study PRJNA318959) | sponge metagenome | host: Aplysina aerophoba | place: Slovenia: Piran, Adriatic Sea, Gulf of Piran | collected 2013-05-07
CCTCCCACGAAATATTCCGGGTTGAGGTAGCCGAGCACCGTGTCGGCATCGGTCACCGTCGGCTCGTGCCCGCCGCGCGCGTAGCACGCCGGCCCCGGCTCGGACCCCGCGCTCCTCGGCCCCACCGCCGGGAGCCCGAGCTCGTCCACCCGCGCGATGCTGCCGCCCCCCGCCCCGATCTCGATGAGGTCGACCACCGGGATCCGCACCGGCAGGCCGCTCTTGCGCTTGAACCGGGCGATGCGCGCGGCCTCGAACTCCACCGTCACCTGCGGTGTGTGGTTGCGCACGAGGCAGATCTTGGCCGACGTCCCGCCCATGTCGAACGAAAGGAGGTTCCGGATGCGAAGGCGCCGGGCAAGCACCGCGGCCGCGTGGGCGCCCGCGGCCGGTCCCGATTCGAGCATCCGGATCGGAAAACGCGCCGCGGCCCCCGGGCTCATCGTGCCGCCGCGCGAATTGACGACGGTGAACGCACCACGGTGGCCGCTCGCTCGGAGACGCGACTCGAGCCCCGCGAGGTAGCGCGAGACGAGAGGCTGCACGTAGGCGTTCGCCACGGTGGTCGAGAATCGCGGCAGCTCCCCGAGCTCGGGCAGGACCTCGGAAGAGGCCGATACCGGAACCTCCGGGGCCAGCGCCCGGACCCGGTCCGCCGCGGCTCGCTCGTTCTCCGGATTGGCGTACGCGTGGAGGAAGCAGACCGCGATCGACTCGACCCCGCGTTCGACGAGAAACCGGATGGCCGCGTCCGCGCTCTCGACGTCGAGGATCATGAGCCGTTCGCCGTCGCTCGCGGTCCGCTCCGCGACCGGCCGTCGCAACGCACGTGGCGCGAGGGGCGCGGGGAGATCGAGGTGAATGTCGTAAAGATCGTAGAGCTGTTCGTGGCCGACCTCGATGACGTCCCTGAACCCGCGCGTCGTCAGCATCCCGGTGCGGGCGCCCTTGCGCTCGATGAGGGCGTTCGTGGCGAGGGTCGTCGCGTGAACGATGACGGTCACCGCCGCCGGGGCGAGACCCTCATTCGCGAGCGCCTCGTCGAGTCCGACGAGCACCGCCTCGCTCGGATCGCGGTGGGTGGTGAGCACCTTCCGGGCCGTTGAGCGGCCCGTCGCGGGATCGAGGAGGCAGACGTCGGTGAAGGTCCCTCCGATGTCCGCCCCCGCGACGACGGTGCGGGCTGGCATCCGCACGGTCACCGGACGACGGGATGCACCGCGGTCCGCGACTCAGCGGGCCGCACGGGGTTCGCTCGGCGCCGCCGCCTCTTCCGTCCGCCGCGCCAAAGCGGCGCGGAGCCGCTCGATTCCCCGGCCAAGCGCGTCGGTCGAGCGCCGCCCGAACGCGATGCGGACGTGCCCTTCGCCTCCTTCGCCGAACGCCGAACCCGGCAGGACCGCAATCTCGGCTTCATCGAGGCTGAAATCGGCGAACTCGCGATCGTCCATGCCGGTCCCGGAGATGTCCGGGAAGCAGAAGAGCCCCGCTTCCGGCACCGGGCAGCGGATGCCGGGAATCGAGTCGAGGGCGCGGGACACGAGCTCGCGCCGCTCCGAGAGCCCGGCCCGGATGCCGGCGCGTCCGTTCGCCGCGGCGTCGAACGCCGCCGTCGCGGCCTTCTGGGCGACCACGTTGGCGCAGGTCACGAGGTGCTGGTGCACCTTCAGCATGTTCGCGACGAGCGGGGGCGCTCCGTGCACGTACCCCACCCGCCAGCCCGCCATCGAGAACGCCTTCGAGAAACCGTTGAATGTGAGGGTGCGCTGTGCCATTCCGGGCCGGGCCGCGATGCTCAGGTGACGCGCGTTCGTGTAGACGAGGTACTCGAGGGTCTCGTCGGCGAGCACCAGGAGGTCGTTGCGCCGCGCGGTGTCGGCGATCGCGTCGAGCTCGGCGGAGCCGAGAACGCGGCCCGTGGGGTTGTGGGGCGTGTTGATGAGGATGGCGCGTGTCCTTGGCGTGATCCGGGACTCGAGGTCGGCGCCGGTGAGCATCTGCGGGGACGACTGGTGCAACGGAACGCTCACCGGCCGGGCTCCCGCGAGTCGGATGAGCGCGTCGTAGGTCACCCATCCCGGGGTGAGGAGGAGCACCTCGTCGCCAGCCTCGAGGCAGGCCCAGGTTGCGAGGGCGATGCCCTCCTTGGTGCCGACGGTGACGATGATCTCGTCCGGTCGTGCGGCGATCCCGTTCTCGCCCGCGAGCTTGTCCGCGATCAGACGGCGCAGGTCCTCGAGGCCCGCGCTCAAGCTGTAGGTCATGTACCGGTAGTCTTCGTCGATAGCGGCGTGGGCCTCACGCTTGATCTCGGCCGGGGTGTCGAACTCGGGGGCGCCGGAGATGAGGTTGAGCACGTCGCGGCCCTCCGCGCGCAGGCGCTTGACGCGGTCGCCGAGATCGATCGTCGCCGAGGGCACGAGGTCGCGCACCCGCTCCGATTCCCATTTCGTTTCCAAACGGCTCTCCCTCATTCCGATGACGGGGGCGTCGTGGACGGCGACTCGAAGCCTCCGCCCATGTAGAGCGTCTCGCCGCAGACGTAGGCCATCCCCGGGGAGCAGAACAGGGCGATGACCTCGGCCACCTCCCGAGGATCCGCCGCCCGCTGCCTGCTTCCGAGGCCGGCGTGTGGAGAACCTGCCGCTTCCATCGCCCAACGGCCCATGTCGGTGGCGGTGAGCGGGGGCGCGACCGCGTTGATGCGCACTCCGAGAGGTCCGAGGTCCTGGGCGAGGTTGCGGGTCATCGCGACGAGGCCCTCCTTGGCGGCGGCGTAGGCCGGCCCGCCGGCCGAGATCGCCCGCGAGTTGAGCGCTCCGACGTTCACGATAACGCCCCCCGACGCCCGGAGCAGCGGAAGCGCCGCCGAGATGCAGTTGAACGGACCCTTGAGATTGACGTCGATGATGCGGTGGACAACCTCGATCTCCGCCTCCGGCAGCCGGTTCGGCGCGACTGCACCTGCGTTGTTGACGAGCACGTCGAGGCGACCGAACGCCCGACCGACGGTTCCGATCGCTTCGGCGACCGCGTCCGGATCGGCGATGTCGGCCGCGACCACGAGGCTTCTCCGGCCGCCGGCCTCGATCGCCGCCGCCACCTCTTCGGCGAGCTCCCGGCGCTCGTGGCAGTGCACGCAGACGTCGGCCCCGCGGGCGGCGAGGGCGAGCGCGGTCGCGCGCCCGATCCCGCGCGAGGCGCCCGTCACGAGCGCGGCCTTTCCCGCCAGAAAGCGCTCCACCGTCATCCTCCGAGATAGGAGCGAATGAGCTCCTCGCTCCCGCGCAGGGTGGCCGACGATTCCTCGAGCGCGATCACCCCGTTCTGGATGACGAACCCCCGCTCGGCGAAGTCGAGGCCGACGTGGATGTTCTGCTCCACGATGATCACCGTGAGGGCGAGGTTCGCGATCACGCGCTGCATGACGTCGAAGAGCTGCTCGATCCACACCGGAGCCAGCCCGGCCGAGGGTTCGTCGAGGAGGATGAGCCGAGGCGAGCCCATCAGCGCTCGTGCGAGGGACAGGGTCTGCTGCTCGCCGCCGCTCAGGGTCAGGGCCTTGAGGCGGCTCTTTTGCCTGAGCACCGGGAAGTGCTCCAGCATCTCCTCGATGCGGCGCTTGACCTCGGCCTGCGGCTCGCCGCGGCTCAGGCACCCGAGCTCGAGGTTCTCGTAGACCGTCTTGCGGCCGAAGAGCTTGCGGTCCTGGGGGATGTAGACGAGGCCGTCGTGCCAGCGACGGTGGGCCGGCACGTGGTTGACCACCCTGCCGTCGTAACGGACCGCGCCCGACTGCGGCTCGAGGAACCCCGCGATGGCCTTGAGGATCGTGCTCTTTCCCGAGCCGTTGCCGCCGAGGATGCACACCACCTCGCCGTCCGCCACTTCGAGGCTGATGCCCTTGATGACGTCGATCGGACCGTAGCCGAGGAAGAGGTCTTCGAGCGCGAGCATCCGCCTAGGCCTCGTCGCCCTTGCCGGGCCCGTGCCCGTGCCCACGGGCCCGCGCCTGTCCGAGGTAGGCCTCGCGAACCCGGGGGTCCTCCTGCACCTCCGAGGGGGAGCCCGACTCGACGAGGAGCTGCCCCGAGACCAGCACCGAGATGCGCTCGCAGAGGGACATGACGAGGTTCAGCACGTGCTCGACGAGGATGACGGTGACCCCGAGCTCCCCGTTGATGCGCCGGACGAGGGCCGCGATCTCGTCGATGCGCACGAGGCTCAGCCCCGCCGCCGGTTCGTCGAGGAGGAGCACCCGGGGCCGGGCCACGATCGCCCGAGCGATCTCGACGAGGCGCATCTGCCCGCCGGAGAGCTCGTCACCCTTGCGGTCGGCGAGGTGCTCGATGCCGATGAACTCGAGGGTCTCCCGGGAGCGATCCACCGCTTCGCGTTCGAGCCGCCGGTAACCGGAGGTGCGAAATGCGATCCCGAGGAGCGGCTGCGTCCGGGTCGCGTGGAGCCCGAGCATCACGTTCTCGAGCACCGTGAGCTGGTTGACGAGGGCCACCCGCTGGTACGTGCGCATCACCCCGTGGCGGGCCACCGCATGGTTCGGCCAGCGGGTGATGTCGTCGTCGAAGAGGCGGATCGCGCCGGCGCTCACCGGGTAGATGCGCGAGATGACGTTGAGGAGAGTGGTCTTCCCCGAGCCGTTCGGTCCGATGATTCCGCGAAGCTGCCCCGCCGGGACCTCGCAGGACACGTTGTCGAGGGCGAGGATGCCGCCGAAGCTGATCGACACGCCCTGGAGGGTGAGGGCGGCGGTCATGGCCGGTGCCGCCGTTCTCGAAGGGTCGGGAAGAAGTGCTCGATGAGCCCCGCAATTCCACGGGGGAAGAACACGATGGTCACGAGCAGGATGGCCCCGATCGCGAATTCCCACAGTCCCTTGAAGGCGCGCAGGACCTCGATGAGGAGGGTCATGATCGAGGCGCCGAGAACCGAGCCGAGGAGGCTCGCGACCCCGCCGAGAGCGACCATGCAGAGCTGGATCACGAGCTGAAGCAGCCAGAAGTTCTGGGGGTCGATGAACTGGAGGGTGACGGCGTGGAGTCCTCCCGCGAAACCGGCGAGGAGTCCGCTCAGCGCGAACACCGCGATCTTGGTGGCATAGACGTTGATGCCGAGCGCGGGCGCGACCAGCTCCTGCTCGGCGAGGCAAAGGAGCGACCGGCCGAAGCCGGAGGCGACCAGGTTGCGCACCATCCAGATCGCGCCGAGCAGGGTCAGCAGGGAGAGGTAGTAGGTGGCCTGCGTGTTCGGGATGGGCAGACCACCATAGTTCGGGTGCGGGACGGAGAATCCGCTCGCCCCCCCGGTCAGGAAGCGTGCGTGCAGGAACGTCCAGTGCACGATGAGCACGAAGGAGATGGTGATGATCGCGAGGTAGAGGCCTCGCAGCCGCAGGGCGGGAAGGGCGACGAGGGTGCCCACCGCGGCGGCGAGGAGCGCCCCGGTCGGCCACGCGATCCAGAACGACCAGTCCGCCCTGGTGACCAGGAGCCCCATGGTGTAGGCGCCGAGACCCATGAAGGCGACGTTAGCCTTCGCGAACTGCCCCGAATAGCCCATGATGAGGTTGAGCGAGATCGCCATGATGATGTTGATGATGAGCACGTTGAGGACGTGCACCTTGTAGAGGCTCACCATCCAGGGGGCGACCACGAGTACCGCGAGGCCCGCCACCGCGGCAAGGCGGAGGATGCGCTGTGGACGGTCCAGGGTCACCGGTCGGTCTCGCTGCTGGGACTCGAGGCGCACGTGCCGGCGCGCTAGACGCGCGTCTGCTCCTTCGAGCCGAAGAGTCCGCTCGGACGCACGAGCAGGACGAGGATGATCACCGAGAAGCCCGCGATGTCCTGGAACATCGTGCCGGCGTACCCGCTCAGCATCTGTTCGAAGATCCCCATCAGGAGTCCGCCGATCACCGCCCCGGCCAGGCTGTCGAACCCGCCGAGCACGGCCGCGGCGAACGACTTGACGAGGATCGAGAGGCCCATGTCCGGGTAGACCAGGGTGATCGGCGCCATCAGCACCCCGGCGAGGCCGCCGAGGAGCGAACCGATGCCCCAGATCCAGAGGAAGACGAGGCGCACGTTGATGCCGACGAGGGCCGCGGCGTCCTTGTCCTCGGAAACGGCCTGCATCATCTTCCCGTGCCGGGTGAGTGCGAAGAACAGGCCGAAGAGGATCATGCACACCACCGCCACGGTCCCGAGCACGAGGTGCTGACGCTGGATGAACACTCCCTGGATGATGAGGGGCTCGAACGAGAAGATGGGCGGGTACACGACGAAGTCCCCCCGCGTTCCGTACGAGGTCCGCACCACCCCCTTGATCATGAACGAGACCGCGATGGTCGCGATGATGAGAGAGAGGTCGCTTGCGTCGGCGAGCGGCCGGTAGGCGCCCCGCTCGATGAGGATCCCGAGGATCGTCGTGGCCAGGATCGCGAGCAGCAGGGCCGCCCAGTAGTCGAGGCCGTTGGCGGTCAGCAGGTAGCCGATGAACGCGGCGGTCGCGAAGACTTCGCCGTGCGCGAAGTTGACCGCCCGCGCGCCCTTGTACACGACGACCATGCCGAGGGCGACGAGCCCGTAGATGCTTCCGAGGGCGATGCCGCTCGCGAGGAGGTCGAAGAACATGAGGCGAGGCCCGTTGGGAGAGCTCGGCGGCGGCCCGCGGCCGGCCGGGCGGGTGGACGGCGGTCCGGTCGGCTCGGCAGACCGGCCCGCCCCCGGCTGGCCCCGGGGGCGGGCGCTTGCCTGCAAAGATACCGTCCGCTACGCGATTCCCGTCATTCGACGGTCTTGAAGGTGAGGCCGACGTCCATCTGCTTGCCCATGTGGAGCTTCTGGAACATGCCGGTCTTGTTGCCGTCCTTGTCGTCCATGGAGTAGGTGATCGGGCCGAAGATCATCTCCGACTCGAAGCCCTCGATGGACTCCATCGCCTTGATGAACGACTCGCGGGTGAGGTCGCGGCCCGCGCGATTCAGCGCTTCCACCACCACGCTCGCCCCGGTCACGCCCCACATGCTGTACGGCGTGAGCTTGATCTCGGACGCGATGGCCGCGAGCTTGGCCTTCCACGGCTCCAGGTCCGGCGCGTTCGGGTCGCGGGTGAACGTCACGGTGTAGGCGTTGTCGACCGCTCCCGGAATGCCGACGTCCTTCTCGAGCTGCACGAGGTCGTTGATCGAGGTGTGCAGGATGATCGGGAGCTTGGTGAGGCCGTACTGATGGGCGGCCCGCAGGAACACCGTCGTCGGTTTCGGGTAGAGGTCGGTGATGATGACGTCGGGGTTCGCCTTGGAGATGCGAAGGGCCTGCGGGGTCGCGTCGGCGGTCTCCGCGGTCATCTCCTCGTCGGCGACCGGGGTGATGCCGTACTCGGTGAGCTTGGCCATCACGCCGTCATACTTGGCCTGCCCCCAGGCGTCGTGCTGGGCGATGATCGCGAAGCGCTCCGCGTTCGGGATGCTGCGCGCGAAGTCGGCCTGGAGCACGCCTTCGTAACCGGCCCGAAGCGAGGTGCGGAAGATGCAGCAGTTCGGCTGCTGGGTGATCTTGTCGTTGGTCGCGCCCCACACGGAGAACGGGACGCCGTTCTCGATGACGATGTCGCGGTAGGACAGGATCTCGTTGCTGCACCCGCCCGACGCGAGCATGAAGACCTCGTGGTCGTAGATCGCCTTCTTGACCCCGGGAATGCCGATCTCGGCCGAGCAGCCGGTGTCTTCCTCGACCCACTCGATCATGCGGCCGTGGATGCCGCCCGACTCGTTGACCTCCTTCCAGACCGCCTGCGCGCCGGCCGACATGCCGGGGCCCACGGTCGCTCCGGCCGGGCCGGTCAGCGGAACCATGAGGGCGATCTTGATGGTGTCGTCCGTCACTCCGGGGGTCTCGGCGGTGGCGGTGCCGGCCACCAGGGCGAGCGCACTTCCCAGTACGGCGAGGGTGCGTCGCGTCGCGTGCTTTCTCATCGGGAGTCTCCTGCTTGTTCGGGAGTCGTGGCGAGGGCGCGCCGGGCGGCGCGCCTGGGAATCCGGACGGTGCGCACGTCGTGCCGGTTCACCCGTCGTGCGAACGAGCAACTGCAGTGAGGGCCGGAATCCGACATTCAGGTCGAAGGACCCGCCGTCCGTAACGAATGCGCGGGCGATGGTTTCACAGGCTCCGAATCACTGTCAACAATCTACTCTCGACAGCGATTCGGCGACGAACCGGGCCGATTTCGCTGTCGGGCGACACTCCGCGATTCCGGTTCCGCCGTTCCTCGAACCCGGGACAACCCGTTGATTCCAGCTCGACGGACTCCACGCGGCTCCACGTGCGAGAGCGGGGCGTCCGACACCACGGTACGGCTCAGACCCGAATCGAAACGTACTTGATGGTGGTGAACTCCTCGATGCCCCAGTGTCCCCCTTCGCGTCCGAGGCCGCTCTCGCCGACGCCTCCCATGGGCACTTCGGCCCCTTGCGGGCGCCGGTCGTTCACCCCGACGAAGCCGCAGCGAAAGACCTCCGCGGTTCGGAACGCACGGGCGAGGTCACGCGTGTAGCAGTAGGCGGTGAGGCCGTAGGTCGCGTGGTTGACGGTGCGGAAGAGCTCCTCCTCGGTGTGGAAGCGCACGAACGCGGCCAACGGACCGAAGGTCTCCTCGTGCATGACGAGCATGTCCGGGGTGGCGTCGATGAGGGCCGTCGGGGCGTGGAAGTGTCCGGGCAGGTTCCGCAGGCGCCCGCTCCCTTCGCCGCTGCCGCCGTCGCCGCCCCCGAGGAGCCGGGCGCCCTTGGCGAGGGCGTCGCGGACGTGCCGCTCGGTCTTCTCGATCGCCCCCTCGTTCTGGAGGGGCCCCATGGTGGTCGCGGGATCCATTCCGTCCCCGACGACGATCGCCTCCATCCCGGCCACGAAGCGCTCGACGAAGGGCTCGGCAATCGACTCGTGGAGGAACATCCGGGCCGGGCACGAGCAGGTCTGGCCCGCGTTGGTGAACTTGCGCGCGAGGAGGTCACCGACTGCGAGGTCGAGGTCGGCGTCGTCGTGGACCACGAACGGGGCGTGCCCGCCGAGCTCCATCGTCATCCCCTTCATGAGCGCGCCCGCCTGTCCGCCGAGATGGCGGCCGACCGCCGACGACCCGGTGAACGTGACGTGCCGCATCGCGGGATGCTCGAGGAGGGTCCGGCAGGACTCGTTCGAGCGGGTGGTGGTGATGACGTTCATCACCCCCGGCGGGAGGCCCGCCGCCTCGAAGAGATGCGCCGCCGCGAGGGCGCTGAACGGGGTCTCGCGGTGCGGCTTGACGACGAGGGGGCAGCCCGCCGCGAGGGCCGGTGCGCCCTTGCGGGCAATCATCGCGAAGGGGTCGTTGCCGGAGCTGACGAGGAGGGTCGGCCCGACCGGCTCCCCGGAGACGAGCCGGGACTTGGCCGCGGCCTGGGGCGGGGCCAGCTCCCCCGCCGAGGCGCTTGGCCGCGTCCTGGGCGGGCACGATCTCCCCGTAGAGGCGGCGCGCTTCGGCCGCGTACCAGTGCACGAAGCTCGCCCCGTAGTCAATCTCGCCCCGGGACTCCTCGAGAGGCTTTCCCTGCTCGAGGGTGATGAGCCGCGCGAGCGCCTCGCGGTTCTCCTCCATCAGGGCGGCGGCGCGAAGGAGAACCGCCTCGCGCTCGACGGCCGGGGTCACCGCCCATCCGGCGGCGGCCCGTCCCGCCGCGTCGGCCGCGAGCGCGGCCTCGGACGGGCTCCGGTCGGGGACGTTCCCGATCGTCTCGAGGTTGGCGGGATTCACGACTTCGATTGCACGGCCGGCGGCGGGCTCCACCCATTGGCCGTCGACGAGGTTTGCGGCGAGCGTGTCGGGTACGAGCTGCATCTCGGTCTCCCTCGATGGGAAGGATGTTCGGTCGGTCGGCGGGACGGGATCAGCCGGCGGCGTAGCCGCCGTCCACGTTCAGGGTGACGCCGGTCACGAACGCGGCGGCGGGCGAGGCGAGGAACAGGGCCGGCCCCGCAATGTCCTCCGGCTCGCCCCATCGGCCCATCGGGGTGCGCGCGACGACGGCCGCGTAGTGCTCCGGATCGCTTCGCCCGACGGCGGTGCCGGCGGTGGCGACGAATCCCGGGGCGATGGCGTTCGCCCGCACGCCGCGCTCCGCCCAGGCGATGGCGAGGGACTTCGTGAGCTGGTGGACGCCGGCCTTGGCCGCCCCGTAGGCCGGGACCTTCGGGCTTCCGACGTGACCGTACATCGAGCCGATGTTGATGATGCACCCGCGGCTCGCTTCGAGGTGGGGGAGGAAGGCGAAGCAGAGGCGGTAGGTGCCGGTGAGGTTCAGGTCGAGGAAGCGCTCGAAGGGCGCGATTCCGGGCGGCTGGCCGCGCTCCGAGCCGCCCGCGCAGTTGACGAGCACGTCGAGCCGCTCGATGCGGGCGGCGAGC
>MKWU01007462.1_pt1 | contig 10454 bp, 11 predicted proteins | sample 809101 | NCBI WGS metagenome assembly MKWU01 (sample SAMN05860141, study PRJNA318959) | sponge metagenome | host: Aplysina aerophoba | place: Slovenia: Piran, Adriatic Sea, Gulf of Piran | collected 2013-05-07
TTGCAACGGACCCACAGCAGCCTCTCTAACTCGACCCCGGCCTGCTCGGCCGAACGCTGGTCGAGACAATCCGTGGCATCAACATACGCCGTGAGCTCGCCCGCTCGGGTGGAGCGAGCCAATACCGCCAGCAACAGTCCAGTGCGCCCAGACGAGCACGGCCCGGTGAGCTCGCAAATCGCACCGCGCGGAAGACCGCCGCCCAGCCGAATGTCGAGTTCCTCGACCCCTGTCGGGGCTACCGCATGGGGAGGCTGCACTTGTTGCGGCAGTGTATGGCCGAAACCGTGCTCGCGGACCAGAGCCCTGAGAGAACGGATGCCGGCTGGTTGTGGTTTATGTATGTTCATTGTTTGTATTTTTTTCGATTATATATGGTAACTTACACCCATCTGAGATGCAAGTGCTGTCCGGCCACATCTCTCTCCAGCAGTGCGACAGATCTGAGAACCAACCGCCGAAGGGCGTCGTCTACCCGCTTCCTAGCTGCTCAAGCACTCGTGCGATATAAGACGTTCGGTTAACGGCATTTCGCCCCGACGGCGCTTTGCGGATACGACCCCGAACCGCCGCACGGCTTCCGAGCGTCACTATTGCGTATAGGTAGCAGGAGGCACAACGGGCGCAGCGCCCGGCACAGAGTGCGCTTGCGGCGCGTTACAGTGAAGCATGAAGATCAGGCACAAGGGCCTGCGGGCACTGCACGAGGGCGACGATCCCGTGTGGCTGCCTGCAGGTCAGGTGCCACGGATCCGGCGCATCCTGTTCCGGTTGCAGGAGGCGAGGCATCCGCGAAGCGCCGACGCACCGGGCTTCAGGCTGCATCGCCTGAAGGGCGACCGAGCGGGTGAGTGGAGCGTTGTTGTCTCCGGCAACTGGCGCGTGGTGTTCCGCTTCGAGGGCGGCGATGGACGTGGAACTAGTCGACTATCACTGAGCGAAGGGGAGTGCTGACCATGAGTAACATTACGAACGATCGTGTCGGCCCGATGGTGAACCCACCTCATCTGGGCGAACTGATCCGCGAGAGCATGGACGAAGCGAGCTGGAACGTGACCGAGACGGCGGCGCATCTCGGCTGGGAGCGCGGCACGCTGTCTCGCCTGCTGAACGGCAAGGCGGGCGTGTCCGCAAACATGGCGCTCGCGCTGGAAGCCATCGGCTGGGGTACTGCCGATCACTGGATGCGCATGCAGGCGAGTTACGAGCTTGCGCAGGCGCGCCGCAACCGAACTGCAATGGAACGCAGTGCGAGGGCACTGCACGCCCAGACAGAGAGGAAAAGGTCAAAAATCGAACATTTCAAGAATTGAACCGACGTATGGCCCCTCGAATGCTGCTAAATTGGATCTAGTGTAGAGATCAACCGAATGGTTGTGGATTGTTCCTACTAGTTCGGAATGTCAAGGGAAAGGGCACGCGCAACGGTCGATGCCAGAGTAGAGACCACGTTAAGACCCCTATCCGCTTTCGAGGAAGCTGAAGCCGGTAACGGTACGACACCATCAGTGCAGTGGAGTCAATCTAAACCGCCTGCTCTTGACTTCTTTGCTGGTGGCGGGCTTGCTTCAGAAGCTCTGCGCTCGAGTTTTTCGATCGTTTGGGCAAACGACATCTGCGAGAAGAAAGCTGAGACATACAGCGCTAACCATCCCGCCGAGAAACTTACGGTCGGCAGTATCGAAGACGTACGCGGTCAGGATTTGCCATACGCTGCTCTCTCGTGGGCTAGCTTCCCATGCCAAGATCTATCACTTGCCGGCAACCTGCACGGTATCGAAAGCTCTCGTAGCGGCCTAGTCTGGGAATGGCTGCGCGTGATGGACGAGATGGAATTCCGACCAAAAGTCGTAGTGGCAGAGAATGTCGTCGGCCTTGTCTCTGCGAGCCAAGGAAGACACTACTTGGCGCTCCATGCCGCGTTGTCAGACCGTGGCTACCGAGTTGGTGCGGTAGTACTCGATGCTGCACGATGGGTTCCTCAATCTCGGGCACGAGTCTTTGTAGTGGGCGTTGCGTCGACGAACATCCCAAACACTCTAGTTGCGGAAGGTCCGACTTGGTGCCACAACACGGCGGTCGCTCGCATCGCAGAACACGCTCACGATTTCGTATGGTGGACGCTCCGCGAACCTCGAAGGAAACCGCGTGCACTCCAACAGATCGTCGACTTCCGAGTGCCCACCCACACAGAGCCGCAATCGAAGCGTAACCTAGGCCTCATTCCGCCCCACCATCGATCACGGATGGACGCTCAAGTGAACTGCCAGGCAAACGTATTCCCGGGATATAAGAGAACGCGAGGCGGGAAGCAGGTCCTCGAATTGCGTTTTGACAACAAGGCTGGCTGCCTCCGCACCCCTCAAGGAGGAAGCAGCCGCCAATACCTCGTCCTATGTAAGGATGGCAACCGTTTCACGAGGCTAGTTACCGTCCGAGAGGCCGCGCGCCTGATGGGTGTTCGGGACAGCTACAGAGTTATCGGTAGCTACAACGAGGGATACAAGGCCATGGGCGATGGAGTCGCAGTTCCAGTAGTGCGGTACCTGGCGCGCCAATTGCTTCTCCCTCTAGCCGAGATTTAGGAGCACTCTTCCAGCGTCAACAGTTCTCGAATCGCGTCTTGCGGCCTTCGCGAAGCAGAATTCATTCAAAGGCAAGAGTGCCTTTTGCGTAGGGCTTGTCGTTACTCGGCATGCCCAACGTGAAGGCCTGCCGCTAGACGCCGAGAGCCTACTGACAGAATCGACGGGGCAGGTCTCTGGCCTCGGCAAGGTACCCGTGCAGGCAATCCTCAAGCAGCACGGAATCGAGCGAGTTCTCGCAGAAGAGGGAGGACGAACGAGCCGCGGAAGCGTTGGAAGGATGAGAGACTATGTCGCTTTCTTGAACACCCTAGACGAAGATGCGATGACTAACTTTCCTGCAATCGAGAATTGGTGGATCGAGCGCATTCGGGAATTCTGGGATGCGCAGCCATTCCGTCTTCGATTCGATACTTCAATGTCGCTGCGAGCAATTTTTCGAGAGCTCTTGCAGCAGGTCAAGAAACGACAGCAGCAGACACCAGGTGCAACGTATGTAGGAACCAGCCCCGTTTCCAACATGCGTCCGCGAGGCCACGCCCCAGTGGTAGCCTAGACTGTTCCTGAGCGCGGACAATGGCACGGAGTGAAACGGCAAAGAACGCGTCTTCCATGGCTGGAGACAAGCTCTACCAGAAGCGCGCACGCAAGGCCCTGCCCCTGCTGGTCCGCCAAGCTAGGGCTCGCGAGCCGATCACTTATGAACATCTGGCTGGCCAATTGGACATACCCAACCCACGGAATCTGAACTATCCTCTTGGCTGCGTCGGAATAAGCCTGCAGCAGCTTGGGGACGAGTGGAAGCAAACCATTCCGCAGATACAGCTTCTCGTAGTCAACAAGAACACACGCCTTCCTGGAGATGGCGTTATCGGCTTTCTGAAAGATGCCGCAGCCCTCTCCGTCACCGACCAACTGAAGCGGATCAAGGACGCGCAAAGCGAGGTCTATGCCTATCAGCAATGGGATGACGTCCTGCACGCCCTAGGGCTGAAGAAGATCAGTCCGCCAGTCACGAGAGAAGAGACCCTGAGGTGTTTGGCGACCGTCTCCTACGATCGCGATCTCAGATGTGTGCCCGACAACCGTCGACGTGGCCAGTTCGTGGTCGGCTGGAATGAAGCCACCGTTCGAATACGAAGTCAAGGGTACCAGGCACGTACATTGAGATCGCTGACCTGGCGTAACCTTGGGTTTCGTTGCGGTCAGTACTTCGGTAAGGTGCCGAAGGAGAAGATCAAGGAGGTCTGGACTGTTCTGGTTTCTTCCTTCGAAAGAGACCATGGGGCCGACTCGGTGTCGTTGGTCGAAGAGGTCGACCCGTCTTCGCTGGTAGAGGGAGCAATAACAAGGGTTGTCGTCAATGCATATGAACGGAACGCATCGGCACGCGCCAAATGCCTAGAGGTGCACGGGACGAATTGCGCCGTGTGCAACCTGAACTTTGGTCAGCGATACGGTCCTTTAGCAGAGAACTACATACACGTTCACCACCTCCGGCCTCTCTCAGAGATCGGAACCAGCTACACGGTCGATCCAGAGAAGGACTTGCGTCCAGTCTGCCCGAATTGCCACGCGGTTATTCACATCGATAGAACCAAACCTCCGCTTGCGCTGGAGGAGGTTCGCCGCATGCTAGCCGTTAGAGCGACAATAGAGTGCGCTTAAGGGCATCGAGGGTTTCCTTGGGGCCTCGCGAGCGACGACGCCTCAAATCGTCTCAGTCTGCTTGTCGAACTAGCGTACTACCGCAAGCGCCAGTGCGGATTTGCATCTTGCTCCATCAGAACAACCGGCGCATCGGGAACTCCTTCCGGCGGTTCCATTCGATGCAGCCGGAACTTACCGGATACCAGCGCCTGTGCTCGTGGAGCCCCCTTTCTGGATTCGCGAACTGCCCGACATACACGAACCACCGACGAGAACTGAACCAAGCAGACTCTCCCGGAAAGAGGAGAGTACATCCGACTTCCAATCTCCGTGGACGGATAGGAAGATCTGCCGAGCTCAACCATGGTGACCTGTTTTCGGTGTCTGTTTCTCGCTTGTGCAACTGCCGAGCACAGGCCTAGACAGGCCTTGCTTGCAGAAGGAGAGGACCGCCTCCCAACGTACGATGCAATTGTTGAGTACGTGCGGAAGCAAGAGTTTGTTGAATGTTGGTCGTTGCCGCGCTTGGCGGTCGTGAATGGATTGTCCGCTACGTCTCAGCCCAATCATTCGGCTAGTAACCAGCCAGCCAAGCCTTCAAAGACGTTGAGCAAGCCTTCCGGCGTCACTTCTGAGGGCAGGTCCATGGAATGCCCGGCCCCTTCGAGCCTCTTGAACACCGCGCCCCGTCCCTTGGCAGCCAGTTCAGCCCTCATCATGTCGAAACCGCCGACGAAGTTCTGCTCGTCCTCTGAGCCGTGGACAAAGTAGAGTTCCGCTGTTGATTTCAGGCTTTCTTCGAGCAAAGAGGTTCTATAGAACCCCGGCCATTGACGGAATGGGTGGTCTAGGCAGAATCATCGACTTGGGTGTCTGACGACCGCCCCCCCCCTACGCTCTTTCGGTCGATGACCCAGCCCGATCACATCCTGTGTCCCCGATCTCTTCCGAGGTGTTTCAGGCTCCCGCCAAGGCTCAGGGCGAACAGGGGCTAGGACCGCTATGGGCTCTCCAGCGCTTCCGCTACGAACGGCTCAACTAGGTCCGGCCAGTTCGACGTCCTTAAGCGCCGTTCGCCATCTGATTCTCGAAGACATGGGCCTGCTCCCTACAGCCGAAAACTAAGTCAAGATCGCCGGACTGAGGATCTTGCCGAATACCGCCCCTCGCTGGCGGGTACCCCTTTAACCGCAGCACATCCCGTTCGGCGGGCCTGCTGGTCGATCGACTGACGTAGCAAGCGGTGGTTACCGCACCAGTTCCGCGCAAGACGATCCTCAGGGGCTCGTCAACCCAATACTTAGCCCGAAGCGTCAGCGAGCGCATCTCTCCCGAACCTCGCGACGGCATCGAGTGTTTCCCTCACGTCGTCCCATGTCGTGGTGTGGTTCACGATGCAGAGCCTGAGGGCCAACGTCGTCCCGGAAACTAAAGTCGATGTCATTAGCGCGGGGTCGTCCCAAAACATGCGGGCGAGCACGATCTTGTTGATCCTATCCAAGGATTCCTCGTCGAGGCGGCTATCGGCCGGGTTGACCCGGAAGCAAACGATACTCAGCGATACCGGTTGCAAGAGTTCTAGGGTTGGAGACTGCTGGACGTACTCGCCCGCACGTGCCGCCAGATCCATACCCTTGGCCACGGCCCGCCGGAACGCGGCCATCCCGAAAGTCTGGATCGACATCCAAACCTTCAAAGCCCGAATTGAGCGGCTCAGTTGCAAGCCGCGGTCCGAGAAATTCGGGTGATTCGCGCCCCAAATCGTATCTTGGAGCATATCGTGATGCAATGAGAAAGCGTTCTCCAGCGTAGCTGCGTCTTTGACCATCAGACAGCCAGCTTCGTAGGGCTGAAAGAGCCATTTGTGGGCGTCCAGCCCAATCGAGTCGGCACGCTCAATCCCGCGCAAGACTCGCCTACCCCTCTCGGTCAAGACAGCGAAGCCGCCGTAGGCAGCATCGACATGGAACCAAACGTCTTCCGTCTCACAGAAGTCCGCCATTGCCTCCAGCGGATCGATCGCTCCCGTGCTGCCTGTTCCTGCGCTTGCGACAATCGCAACGGGATTAAGCCCAGCAGCGCGGTCGTCAGCCACAACTCGCTTTAGCGCATCCATGCGCAATCGCGAGCAGGAATCGGTCGGAATCGTACGAACGTTCTCCGGTCTCACGCCAACTATCGTCGCCGCACGCGTGAGCGCACCATGCCCCTGATCGCTGATATACACGGTCGCGCCCTCGGGGTGCCCCGCAGCTTCCCGCGCTGCGACGAAGGCGTCGACGCTAGCGGCTGAAGCGCCGCTCGTCATGAGCCCCCCTGCGCTTTCCGGATAGCCAAGCCAGCACCGGAACCAGTCGATCACGACAAGCTCGATCTGGCTCGCACCGCTCGCCACCAACCACGTGCATTGGTTGATGTTATGGGCTGCAGCCATGAAGTCCGCCAGCACTCCCGGCCAAGTGGTCGATGAGGGGATAAAACCGAAGCTGCGCGGGTGGTCCAGCCTTAGCGCCAACGGCAAGATATCACGCGCAGCCGATTCTATGACATCTTCTGCCGGCCGCCCTTTCTCAGGGGGTAGGGCCATGAATCGCTCATCAAGATCCTGACGGAACTCTCCGTCCCAAGCATCACCTTCAGCAAGGTGCTCGTTGCGTTTCACTAGGATCTCCGCAACCTTGTGTGCGAGATCTAGCATGAGTTCGGGCGGCATTTGGAGGCTATCGTGACCTGTCGATGACCCGGATCCTGCTTCTGCCCTCTTATCAGCGTCTGACACATCGATTCCCTGCCCTGGTCGTTCCATCAATTTTCTCCGACTTGGGCGTACGGGACAGCTAGTCTCGCAACACCGAATTCAGTCGTAACGTCCAAGGAATCCAGAGTTCTGGCACCCACGCTCAAGGCCGCTTATCATAGCAAGCGAAACGCTCTTGGCCAGCGGATCCGGGGCGCACAGTCAGATTCTCTTCGGGGAGGCGAGGGCAGGTGCGTGCAACTGCGGGGCCGCGTGGCGCGAGGTCCTGGCTGTCGGTGTGACGAGGGCGTTTAGAAGGGCCAGCGAGGGCAGCGCGTGACCAGCTCACTGTGTGCGGGCATGGTGTCGTTCAAGAGGCAACGCCAATCATCGACCGGTGCCGACTCGCGCGTTCTCAGCCGACCTGCAGCCTTAAGCCCCGTTCGCCAACTGATTTTCGAATATATGGGATTGGTCCCGACAGCCGACCGCTAAGTCCAGATCGCCATCTTGGTCGATATCTCCCAACACAGCCTCGTGTGCTGGCCCGCTGGTCTTCACTTCCCAGGCAGGTTCGCTGGCCAGCCCTGCCTCACTGTTGAGATAGAGAGCCACGCTCCCGCCATCGGCGTAGTCGGACGCGATAACGTCAAGATCGCCATCTTGGTCTACGTCCTCAAACTCGAAGGCGTGAAACGCCGTATCCGGACTACTTCGCCAGCGGACTTCGGCTGTGGCGCTGCCTTCTTGCAAGACCAGTTGCACGCTCGTCCCGAGTTGGCCGCCCCACGGCCCCTTGGCGCAGAACAGCTCCGCCGCGCCATCGGCGTTTAGATCGCGCCAATACAGCCGCTGGGTCCACGGATTCTCGAGATCTTCAAAGATCGTGGTACCCCCATCGAAGTCACCGTTCGAGTTTTGGAACAGGACAATCTTCCCCGCTCGGTAGGCTGCGGTGATGTCTAAGTCGCCGTCACCATCGTAGTCGGCGAAAATAGCCGACTCGGAATACTCTTCATGGCCCAGCTTGCGGGTCACCTGCCTGTCAGGCGTGCCGCTATTGTTCACGAACAGGGCGACGCCGTTGATCGGCTCTCCCGCAGCCATCACCATGTCCAGGTCACCATCGAGATCGAAGTCGCCAAAGTCGATCTGGTTTGCGTTGGCGATCAATCCCGTCTGCCAGTCGGGGGTTTGATTGAACTCACCGGAGCGGTTGAAGTACAGCGAGCAATAGCTCTCGTGCGTACCCGCTAGATCCGTCCAGCCATCTTGATCGAAGTCGAGTACGTCGATATGGTCGCAATCGGTCGTCTCGCTTGACTGCCAAAAAGGTTCCGCCGCAATCGTGCCGCCCTCGTTGCGGTATGCCACCCAGCGACGCGGTTCCGGCGCGCTGGTCACGAAATCAAGGTCGCCATCGCGGTCCACGTCAAGCAGACGGGCAATCCCGTCCCCGCCTGAGGTCTGGGTGCCGCTGCTCCAGATCGGCTGGTCCGAGAAGATCAACTCGGGCGCGGCCACCACTTCGCCGTTGGAGCAACCCTGCAGAAGCAGAACAATCCCAGCTAGAAGGTAGAGCAACTCGGAGCGTCTCATGTCGAACCCATCCCGTCCAATGGCCGCATCGCCGCATTGCCGACCAACTCGGCGCATCGCCATCGCGGTGACGATTGTACGCCTATCGAGATTCCCGCTGACGGGAGGCAGTGATGGTGGGTTCACGGAAACAGCGACGCCTGGACGGCATCACAGGCCAAGTGCGACCAGACCCCGCAAGCAAGCAGCCGGGCATGGTGCGGAGAGGGGGACTCGAACCCCCAAGGGATTGCTCCCACTAGCACCTCAAGCTAGCGCGTCTGCCAGTTCCGCCACCTCCGCGTTCCGACAACCGGTCCGCGCCTGCTATCTCAAGCTCGCGGCGGCCCGGTCGGCCCCTACTGCTCGCCTTCTTCCACTGCCGTTTCAGCCGGTGTGGGCTCCGAAGTCGCCGGGACGAGCGGCTCCGTCTCGGCGGGAGCGGTATCCTCCACTTCCGTTTCGCTGCCTACTCCGCTGCGATCGATGACCGACTGGCCGACAAGGTTGCGCCCTTGCCAAATCCCGAGAGTGATCGAGGTCAGCATGAACAGCACCGCCGCGGTGGTCGTCGCTTTGGACAAGACCGTGGCGGCACCTCTGGGGCCAAAAGCAGTCTGTGACCCCATGCCGCCGAACGCGCCTGCAAGATCGGCCGCCTTGCCGCTCTGCAGGAGCACCACGATGATGAGGAAGAAGCTCACCACGATGTGCAAGGTCGTCAGTAAGATAACCATGTCTCTTCCATTATGCCTGCTGCCTCCAGGCTAGGCTCGAACCAGCGCCGCGAAGGACTCGGCGTCCAAGCTGGCGCCACCAACGAGTCCGCCATCAATATTGGGACAACCCAGCAGGCCAGCGAAGTTGGAGGGCTTGACACTTCCGCCATATAGGATGCGCACGCCCTCGGCAATCATATTCCCGAACCGGTCGGCTGCCAGCGCGCGGATCTGCTGGTGCGCCGCCTCGGCGATCTCCGGCGTGGCAGTGCGTCCGGTGCCGATCGCCCAAACCGGCTCGTAAGCCAGGATCAGCTCGGCGAACTGCCCGGGCTGCAACGCGCCAACCCCAGCCGTGAACTGCTCCGTTAGGACCGTTGCGGTGTTCCCGGCCTCGCGTTGTTCCAAGGTCTCGCCAACGCATACGATCGGCGTGAGGCCGGCGTCTAGCGCAGCCAACGTCTTGAGATGCACCGTGCCATCGGTCTCGCCGAAGTATTGCCGCCGCTCGCTGTGGCCGATGATTACGTGGGTACAGCCGATTTCGACTAGCATGCCAGCCGAGACCTCACCCGTGTAGGCACCGCTGGTTTCCCAGTGCAGATTCTGCCCGCTGATACGGATGTTGCTACCACTAGCAGCGGCGACCGTAGCGGCTAGCGCCGGGAACGTGGGGGCAATGATGACCTCGCGGGCATCAATGCCGTCGATGAGCGGGCTGACCGCATTCACGAATGCCGCCGCTTCGGCAGCGGTCTTGTTCATCTTCCAGTTACCGGCAACAATGGGCGTGCGCACAGAACTCCTCCGTAGACTCCAACTCAGGGAACGCGTCAGCGGAGCACCCCGGATCCGACGCAAGTCCCAGCATAGTACAACCGCACAACCGCCCTTTTGAGGTTGTGGCTCGCTCCGCTCTAAACCCCCATGGCCGCGGGCAGCCACCCCGTATGCATGAAACGGGCGCGGAGCGGCCAGCGGCGCGGACCGTCGCTAGACTTGCGGATAGCGGAGGCGGGTGCAAGATCGGATCTCTAAGTGGTGGCAAGGGCCGCGGCCCCCGCAAGGGCTGTGGTCTCCTACCCCGTTATCTAAACTGACGCCGCTGCGCCCCTTCGAGCCCCGTACCGTACCAGGCTGCGGCCTAGGACGCACAGTAAATCGAGCCCCGGCTCTGGCGAGTCG
>MKWU01007463.1_pt1 | contig 10454 bp, 11 predicted proteins | sample 809101 | NCBI WGS metagenome assembly MKWU01 (sample SAMN05860141, study PRJNA318959) | sponge metagenome | host: Aplysina aerophoba | place: Slovenia: Piran, Adriatic Sea, Gulf of Piran | collected 2013-05-07
CCTTCCCTCTTGGGCCTCTTTCATTTGGATTCCCTTCGTTTCCTCCTGCAAGATTGTCTGTCGTAACGTCTTGATAGACACCAAAGGCCTTTAAGTCCACGGAATCTAATTTAAAATCAAACGACTCCAGCGAGGACTCAAACTTTTCAGGGTCAAGCCACGATCGTCTTTGGGATTCGTTATCGCTGACCATGAATTGAAACTCGGATGCTTTGTCTTCAAAGGCCTGGTAGACGACCGGAACTTTCTCAACCCCAATCCGTTTAAACACCTCAAGCCGTGCATGGCCTGCCACCAGGTAACCGGAGGTCTTGCTTACGATCAACGGATGCCTAATAGAGTTTTCCCTAATCGTAACCTCAAGGCCCTTTAATTGTATGTCCGGGTGCTGGTTTACATTGTCGGGGTTGGGTTTGATATCGCCGATCGGAACCATCGCATCAAAACGACATCTCACATCAATTGGATAAACTATGGCCATGGGATCAGGCTATCCAACACAACGAGACAAGGTCAAGCCTAAATTTGAGGGGTTAAATCCACGGCCAAGACACCTATAGAAATCATTTAAAGGCCCCATTTGGCCGTTTGGATGTGGTAGTCGCTATGTTTATATGGGTTTGGATGTTTAAAACGCTTAAACGGGGTTTACTTCATGCGTAAAACTCGCACGGTGTCAACAACAGGGAAATAATCTATTACAAAATGCCGACCTGATCCGGTTTTGTATTTATCAAGAAACTTTACAACCTTCAGGTGATCGCCGCCGGCGAACTCCCTCGACTCACCCACGGCCAGGTCGGAGACGTCGAACTTGCTTGGCGGGCCACGCCTAACAGGGTCTACGCAGAGGAAATCCGCAAGCATTGTGTTAACAGTATCAAAGTTTCTCTCTTCGGATAAACGCTTAAGTCCGTCTGCTATGTGCAGAGGGAACGAGATATAACCTGCATCGTCCTCGTCAACAGGTTTCTCTTTCTCCTCACGACGAAGATTGAAAACCTTTTCCAAATACCCACTCAACGATAGACCCCAGTCACCACAGGCCTCAAGTAGGCGGCGACGGACTGCCGCCGTGATGTAAATGTTGTGTTTGTTGGGGTCGTTCATTTCTTTAATCTCTTGTATTGGTACGCTTCTATATCCAGAATTTCATCATGATCAGCTCCTGCCTTTTCCAATATAAGTGTACACTCAATATTGCCAAACAAAGAGGCCTCATTAAGTGCATTCCTGTTTCCAAGCCATGCATCAACATCTGCACCTGCAACAATCATCGACTTCAACAATTTTGAATAACCCATCTCACAAGACCAAATCATCAGCTCTTGCACCCTCTCATCTGCGCAATCCTTATCCTTATCGAACCTAGCTCTCCAAAACTCAATCACCAGCAATCTGATAAACATTTGATCATCAAAACTGTCCGTATATTCACTTGTAAAACGACCAATCTTTTTAACGATCCTTCTCTTTACATAATCCATTGAATAATCCCAATCAAAGCTCAATCCAATCTCATCCGAAACTTCAAAAATCAAATTCTTCAAATAATCATTAGTTTTCCACTTACCGGAAAAACACTTTGTGGCCATATAGCACCTCCCATTTTTATTTTACGTTTGTTTGTTTCAATCCACACCCTAACCAGCGAGGGCGACCGACCTGCTCTTACCAAAGTCCACGGGGCAAGGGAACCCCCTGAGTAAAACTTACATCTGCGATGCACAGCAAAACCTAGAAAACCAGTCCAATGCACTGTTTAAATTTGATCCTCGAAAAAAGTATGTGTACTTTTCTTTTATTACCCGGTTGTCTGTATATACGCCCTTAGTCAACTCATTGCGTATATATCCCCTTTTTCTTTTATATACTTTACATATACATTTTTGAATATATGTTTTTAAACATAGTATAATAGCAAGTATCTAATATTATTGGCATTTGCACCGTGCCAACTCACTGTTTAAATTAAACCTATGCGTCAATCACTACTTTTAAACGGTGTTCCATTCTTTACGCACAGATTCTTGATTCGTTTTGTCTGTTTTTATGACTTACTGTTTAAACTTATCTATGACGCAGTGGGTGAGTTTAAACGATGCGTCTTTAAGTGCTTTGCTAGTCCTCTTTTCCATGTGGAAAATCAAGGATAACGCCCCCACCAGGCCCGGCCTTAACCGTGCCTTCAAGAGTGAGGTCGTCGTACTTATCCAGTTCGCCGATGTTCTCGTTAAGTAAGTGAACGGCGGATACTTGCTTCCTGTTTAGATAGGGCCTGGGTCTTATTGTCTCAATCCCCAGAGATCGCAGGGCCTCTCCTATGTCATTCAGGATGCCTTTATGTATTCTCCCCTGAGTATATTCGTTTAATGCCTCGACGGCGAGTTCGTTAAATGTTACAAACCCTCTTACTTTCTTTCCACTCTTTAGTGCCTTTTTGTAATCATCTTTTCGCCTTACAAGGTAATCGTGAATGGCCTGAGAATATACCTGCTCCTTCTGAAATCCCTCTTGCATCTCTTCAATGTACTCAGGCGTTTCGTACCACTTCTCACCTGATTCATATCGGTGCTTTGCCTCTGCCCTTATCTGTGGAAGGTCTTTCTTGAATTGCTCCAAACGGAAGGGGCCGGCCTCCCCGGTGCGGACGATCCAGTAGCGACGGTTTCCGGTGACATCGTCCAGTAACTGATCCTCGTTTGTCGTCCCTATAACTACATAGTGTCTCTTGATTGGGTTGGAGTCGTTTTCATAAAGATTTCGATGCTCGTCTTCCGGGTTTGATATAAAGTTTTTGAAAATATTTCTATCAACCTTTCTAAATGAACTCATCTCCCCTGCTTCGAGGACGTGCTTCCCTCTTGTTGTGTTTATCGCCTCTTTCAGGTTTCTTAGAGATGGGAGCTGGGATGCAAATTCGCCGCCGAGTACTCTCACAAACTCGGACTTCCCTATACCCTGCTTCCCATGGAGGACGACCATATGGTCAAACTTGCATCCGGGGTTAAACGCCCTTGCGGCCATAGCAATGAATAGGTTTTTGAATATAGTTTGATAGACCTCACGGGCCTTTTCGTCCCCTTTGTCGTCTGTCCCCAAGTAGATGAATGGTATTTCCTCGAGTCGATTAACGCCATCCCATTTTGCTTCTTCGTACATTTCTTGAATGGGGTTGAACTGGTTATGGTATGCATAATGCGAAACACCTTTTGTGACGGTCTTTACATCAGTCATCTCTTTAATTCCAAGCTCCATATCGATAAATCTAAGAATATCCATGTATCCGTGGGTGGTCATTGGCATCCTGTCGATGGTTGTTTTCCCGGAGGATGCATCCATCTTTATCCTGTCTTTGTATTTGGGATGGTTTTTCATGATATTGAAGACAGTCGTGCTGGAACTTGGGATGGGGGCGCCGTTTTTCCTTTGTCGAACGCCGAGCTTATCCCAAGAAATTCTTTTGGCAATATTCTCCGGTGAGTTTTCTTCTTTAAGTATTTCCTCGTCGGTATATGTTTTGAGTTTTGTTTTTCTATTCTCCACCCATTCGGCAAACTCGAGATAGGTTTTAAACCCGGTATCTGCGGCATCGGATTTGTGAGGTAGGCCCTCGGTGCTTATTATTTCTATTGATTTGGCAATTGGGTTTATGTGTTCAATGATTTCATCAGCGGCCTTAGCTCCTGATTCGTCGGCATCGGGCCATATAAGGACATCACGGCCCTCGAGGGATTCCCAGCCTGCCTGATGGACGCTGTTTGATCCGAACGGCCAGGTCGTAACGATATAGTTATCCTCGACAAAACATCTTGCGGCGAGTGCGGCCTTTTCGCCTTCTACTACGAGGACAGGTTTGTCTTTGTTGTCATGTAATAGATTCAGCCCGAATAGTGGGTAGGGTTTTATTTTTGGCCGTTTGCAGACCCAGTTACCGATTCTATCGTCGTCAATGCGGTAAGTGAATGGTAGCCCCTTGGCCGTCTTCGTTCTTACCGTGCAAAACAACAGCTCTCCAAACATTGATGTATAGGGGTAAACCTTAATGACATTTGATATGTTTGGAGGTGGTGTGTTTTTCATCGGTTTGATTTCGTGCTTGAATCTGTCACTATTCTTTTTCCCGAAGAGTTCGGGGCCTGCGTAGTGTTCTATTTCTTCCATCGCACTCATGGTGTCCAATAGCTCGTTTATAACTTCCGGGGTTTCTTCTTCCACGGGTTTGCTTGGCCGTGTTTCTTGCCCGGAGAGCGTTCCATTTTCAGTAAGTGCCTTAACCGCCTCGCCGGTTGTTTTGAGTCCTTCTTTTTCCCGGTAGAGGTCGAGCAGGTTGGAGCCGTGGTTCTCTGTGGCAAAGTCGTTCCACTTGCCTGTCTCTGTATTGACCTTGAGGGACTTCCCTGCCTCTCCATGCAGGCTCCCGACTTGGAACTCTGCACCCTTAAATACCCCTGCAGGAAACCATGTGGGCAGGAGCGTCCTTGCGTTGTTTAATAGATTTTGTTTGATTTCTTCAAAATTAATCTTGACGGATTCGTTGTTTTCGTGCATTCTAATTTCTCCTTTTGGTTATTGTAGACTGTATTAATTCTTGACGGTTGGTATTGGTCTTTTTAACTGTGGATGTTGAAGCTAGCCCTCCGGCATCCCTGATTACCTTGAGGAAAGTTTCTTGCTCATTCGTCGCCTTTGTTCTTGCGGTCTTCACCTCAACAGCGGTGAAGACTGCTATTTCTTTTCCTACCATATCCTCAGTTACTTTAACTTTGGTGTAGCCGATGAGGTCGGAAGAACCTTTGCATAGCCCGAAGTTGATGGGCCGTGGGCCTCGTAGGATGAGGAGGTCACCTGTCCAAAGGGGTTTCCCTTGCCACCCTTGCCCTGTGTTGTTACGCCATAGCCTATCGCCCCGGCGGCTTGCCTCGAGCATGAGTTGATTCATGATACCCTTTTCTTTTGCGGCCATAGGGCGCTCCTTTAAAAGTCGAACGACTAGGCTAAGTTCAGATCAAGGCTATTTCAAGAGAAAAATAATGAAGACTGTCTGTTGCGGAGGGAAATGGTCGACTATTTGCCTCGGTTGCGGAACTTTAAAACATTCAATGCCCAGCCACGGGGATGTTTATACCCCCGGCGTTGGCCAAGCTCCACTAAGGCCTCAAGGGTCTGGGCCTTGCCCTGCTCTCGTTTCCGTTGCCGCTTCACGGTTGCCGGGTCGAGTTCCTCGAGCTTGCCATCGACCTCCTCGACCTCACGTTGCTTTGATTCAAAGATCGTTCCACAGGGACACATTAGGGTACTAATCGGCAGGGCCATCATGCAGTTGGGGCAAATTTTGATCGGTGCAATGCTTTCTCTTTGGGATTTCTTTTTGCTGTGGAGTGACCATTGTCGCTCGTCATCGGGTAACCCGTGGTGCCTGTAGTTTTGCACATGATCGAGTATGACCGCATGGGGCTTTCCCGGGAAGGGCCTTAACGCCCGGCCAACTTGTTGGAGGAATATGGTCAGGCTTTTGGTGGGCCGCAAGAGAATGGCCCCCGTTAAGTTTGGGATATCGAAACCTTCAAAAACGATTTCACAATTTGAGAGTATCTTTATCTCGCCTCGCCTAAAGGCCTCCACGGCCCCATCTCGCTCTTTTGCATTCATCTTCCCGTCAATGTGTCGGGCCTCTATCCCTGCCTCATTAAATGCGTTTGTGACATTCTTAGAGTGCTTGATTGATACACAGAAGATAACGAATTGCCCGTCCCTCCCATAGCGTAAATATTCTCTGATTGCGTCTCCTGTAATGGTCGGTTTATCCATCACATCCTCGATGTCGCTTATTTTGTAGTCGCCCATGGATGTTCGAACGCCCTCCAGTGATATTGCGGAGGGGGCATAATATTTATACCGGGATAGGTTACCCGACAAAATCAGTTTTTGAGTATCGGGGCCTTGGACGATAACATCAAAAATATCCCCGAGGCCCCTGCCGTCTAGTCGTGCCGGGGAGCCGCTCAGCCCGACGCACCAGCTCTCGGGATAGGTGTCGTGGACTCGCTTCCAAGTTTTACTGATCGCATGATGGGCCTCATCTATTATGAGTAGATTGGGTTGTGGAATGGTATGGAGTCGCCTCGTCAGCGTCTGTATTAACGCAATCTGGACGAGCTTTCCGGGAATCGTTTTGCTCCCTGCGGCGACGATGCCAAAATCAATATTATTCTCGTGGAACATCTTGGCCGTTTGGTCTACCAGCTCCCTGCGGTGACAGGTGAATACGCACCGAAGGCCCTTCTTTGCCGCCTCTGAGATCATGAATGTTGCGATGCAAGTCTTGCCCCCACCTGTTGGGAGGCCTAGGAGTACCTTTCGGTTTCCGGCACGGAATTCTTTTCTTATGTCCTCAATCGCTTTTTCCTGATAATCCCTCAACTTAATCATCCCAAGGAGGGTATCCAGAGCGATGCAACACAGTCCAAGATATTGTAAAATTTACACTACTGATTTAATATTGGACTCCCGTGGGGCATAATAGGCCCATGAAATTTGACGGGCATTCCACAGGGAATTTAAACAAACTCCACAAAGACAAAATAGAGAAAGAGACTCGGTCTTTTCGCCAAGAAAAGATGGAGCAGTTTTTAAAAACATATCAAACAAAAAACCTAATGGAGGTTATGAGAATGAAAGATTCGGAAATTAAATTAAGAAATGAAACCGAGAAAATGGCCGGTGAATTTGAAAAGGTACTGCCAACAAATATCCCCGTGCAAAGATTCCTCCGGGTTTTGCAATCGAGTATATTTAACAGCGACACTTTGATGAAAGCAGACAGAAAAAGTCTATACTCCGCCTGCATTGAGTCTGCAAGCGACGGGCTATTGCCCGACGGAAAAGAGGCGGCACTAATACCCTACAAGGGGATGGTGTCCTATGTCCCGATGGTCACCGGTCTAATCAAAAAGATTTACTCTGTCCCCGGCGTTAAGAGTGTCGTCTCCAATGTCGTCTACTCTAATGATGAATTTGATTATCAAGTTGACGAAAGGGGCGAGCATATTCGCCACTCAACAGATATGTTCGCAGACCGAGGTGATCCTGCCGGTGCTTACGCTATGGTTGTTTTTGATGGCGGCACCTGCACATTTGAATATATGTCTGCAAAAGAAATCCTGGCCATAAAAGAAAAGGTTACGAGCAAGGCCTCCCCCTGGTACGGCCCCCACGAGCTGGAGATGTGGAAGAAATCCGCAATTCGCAGGCTATCCAAGCGGCTCCCTATCAATGTATTTGATTTTAATCCTTCCCTAGATGTTGCCACGGGTGAAATCCACGACACAAACACCGTCGCCGCCGTGGAAAACGCCGGGGATTTGTAGGCCAAAACAGGGGTATATCCCCGTAAAATAAAGGCCCCAAAACGGGGCCAAGTTACTAAATTCACGAAGCGGCCCATGCCGCGGCCTCGTAAAATCGGGTGGTTACGGGCTTGATTTCGTGCGGCATTTGTGGTATATTGTGGCCAAAAGGAGGAAGTTATGAAAAATGAAAACGAGAAAGATGTCATTGAAAAGAACAGGATGCCCGGTTTTGCAGGGTATGCGGCCTTTGAGAGAGGACACATGATCGACTATGATGTCACAAAAAGAGAAATAGACGAGTATCTATCGGGCGATGACGACAACGAAAACTTAAGTCTTACCGATGGTGAGAAAACCCTCTATGTATTGGAGCAGTTCGAGGGCGTTTTTTCGTTTGTGGAATTGTATAACGAAAAAGGCCGGGAGCTTGACAGTGATGTTTTGTGTGACAGCAACGACCCGGATTTTAAAGACAAAATGTTGAAGATTGTAAAAGAGTATTACGACAAGAACAGATAATTAAACGCCCTCCCTACGCCTCTTCTTTCGTTCCGTCCATTCTTTCCTTGGTTATCTTCACCGCATCCTCTGACAGGTCACAACCAAGATAATATCTTCCAAGTTTCTTCGCCGCAACCAATGTCGTTCCCGATCCACAAAAAAAGTCGGCGACAAGATCGCCCTGATTAGAAGATGCTTTGATAATTCTTTCTAACAAGGCAATGGGTTTTTGGGTGGGGTAGCCTGTTCTTTGTTTTCCCCCCGAACCCGTTGAAAAACCCTTGATGTCAGACCATACGCTTCCGACAACTCTGCCCTTGCATTCATCAAGATAATATTTTTTGCTATTATTTCCTGTTTTTGATGTATATATCAGGTTTTTCTCTTCCATGTCCTTGATTGATTTTTCTGAATAATCTCCTAGGCTAACAGTTTTAAAGATTCTCCCTGTTTCAGGCTCTTTACGGGAATATCTTTTTCGGTTGGACTCTGATAAAGGGAGATACTGATTTTTGTATATTGACTTTCTTGATTTTTTGTAAAATAAAATAGTGTCGATGTTTCTTGGAAACATCTTTGACTTTGTCGAGTTCCCTATTCCTGAAGGTGATCGCTCCCAAACTATTTCATTCATAAAGTTATCCTCTCCAAAAATCTCATTCAACATATAGCGGAATCTATAGTTAGTCCTGTGGTCACAATGTAAGTATAGGCTTCCTGTATCTCTCAACAAGCGGTGACAATGGAATAATCTCTCATCCATGTATTCAAAAAAAGATTCTTTGGATGGCCACTTGTCATTGAACTTACCAAAGGATCGTCCCGTCATGAATGGCGGATCCAAATAAATCAGGTCAATTGATTCATCGAGAAGGGATTCCATGAATGGAAGATTGTCTTCACAATAGACTTGGTTCAGGGCAACGCCTCGTCCTGTTCTAATCATGTTCCGAGTTCCCTCCGCCTCTTCTTCCGTTCCGTCCATTCCTTCTTCCAGTTTTCATATTCTTGAGGGGGTCTGTGGATTTTCATAAAGGGCCTCCGTGGCCTCTCTTCAATACCGCCTGCCTCCCATAGGGCCATATCGTTTTCATACTTTTCCATCCGCCTGAGAAAGTTCTTATACGCCAGCTTATGCCGATTCTCCGTGCGGTATTTTAACGAGTACTCGTGGTTTTTCTTGAGCCGCTTTGTTACGGGATCGTTGGGGTCTTCTTCATGGGCCTTAGGATAGATGTGCCTTTGTTTGTCGGGCGACCTCGCCTCAATGATGGCCATCCTGTCTTTTTTCTTTTGTAATACCTCTTCCTTCCGGCGGTTTAGTTCCTCAATTTGTCGGGCCGATTCAATGGCCCTGCGTTTACGCCTGGCCTCATCTCGTTCAACCTCGATCTCAATGGGACGCCGACTCTCAAGATATTTTAAGGCCTCGTGGATTGAGGCAGGACTAGCTGGGGTCATGGAACCTGTTGAATGCCTCCCGATATCCGGCCTTGCATTCTCGTCTCGGGTTAACCTCGATGTGAAAAAGATCCCTGATAGTTTTCCAACGCATCACTCTGCGGACTTTTGACGCATACAACTCGCAGGGCAGGCCGGACAGTAGCATATCAAACGCCTCCGATGTCCCCTGTATGTAACCCAAAAGCTCCACATCATAGATGTCCTTCTTACCGTTCACAAATGGCTTTGCCTTCCTCGTGGAGCGGATATCCGCCGCCTGTGTAGGATACGCAAGATGCCGTGAACCCTTTACGGTTGTTGACACCCCCCTTTTGTAATTCAACTTTTGTTGTTCAAGATTCCGAGCAACATCAAACATCCTGAAATCCGGAACCCTTTTGTAGTCAAGGTGTAAAATAGTTATCAAATCCCGGTGGGCCGGTTTAAGTTTGGGAAACTTCTTCAAAAAGTCTTCCCTTGAAATATTTGACTCAAAAGCGATGTTTTTAACGGCGGCACGGATAGAGGCCTGACGCTTTAATACTGCATCCTTTCCCTTTTGATAACCTGTTTTCGCTCTCTTGATCTCTTCCTTGGTGAGTTCCCTGTTCTCCTGGGTGACGGTTATCGTTTGGGTATTCCCGGCGGTCGTCCCCGACCCGATCGTCCCTTGGTTAGACAGGTTGCCCTGCAGGTTGATTTCCTTCAGGTTGCATCCAAACAATAGCAATATTATCAGGTATTTCATCTTATACACTCCTTTAAATGTTTCTCGGCCAGTTTTAATGTGTTTTGCTCTTGCAGGGTCTGTGCAGAACCTATTAAGTATGCCAAATCTTTAGTAACCCTCTTGATTTTTGATTGGTCGGGAGTATCTTTACAAATTATTTTAAACTCCCCACAAGGAATCCTGTAACCGGTCTTGTCGTCAACACACTTGACCAAACACCCATCAATGCCGTGTCCTGAGGCACTAAATACAATCAAAAATGGAATAAGATATTTCATTATGTCCTCCTAGGCCATGATTTTGTAGGTCAAAACAAAAGCATAAATTAGTGTAAATATAAATTTCAGTGGCAAGAAGAATGAGAGTATTTTGTGGAGGATGTTTTGCATATCTTTGGGATAGTATTGGAGTCCTATAGTTAGGTACAA
>MKWU01007467.1_pt1 | contig 10449 bp, 16 predicted proteins | sample 809101 | NCBI WGS metagenome assembly MKWU01 (sample SAMN05860141, study PRJNA318959) | sponge metagenome | host: Aplysina aerophoba | place: Slovenia: Piran, Adriatic Sea, Gulf of Piran | collected 2013-05-07
AGGGGAGAACGAATGCTGAAGGACACTCACCTGAAGCATGCCCTTTGGCTCAGGAAGGTTGTCACCGTGGAACACTTTCATGTACGCCTGTGCATGAGGGAGAAAGGAGGTGACATGTCATTCATCCACTGGAGTGTCTGCACATCTGAGCACACTCTATGTAGGGGGTGGGGCAGTATGGTCATGTGATCACCATGTGACCTTTTGGACTCACCCTGAAGCACTCAAGCAGACCTCGCCCAGTGACAGGGGTCCCATTGATCTCCTTGACAACCAGGTTCTCGGGAGCTAAGAACATAGGCGTCAGCTCTCGCACGTTCTCCTGAAATTCCTCATCAACGTCTGCAGCCAGTAGGCCAAGAGCACCCTTATGTCAACAGACGCTGCGAGTGAGTCCACACACTCAATACGTACTACTTCCTGTCCGTAGCTATGCGCATACAACTCAACTCCTGCTACACACTTTACGACTTACCTGCTAGTCTGCCGTCAAATGTGCTACTGGTGGCAACCCTGGACCCAGGATGTGGCATGAGGAAGCAGGTGGCACTCTTGAAGCATGTGTTGATGTGTTTGCGGACCTGTTTCAGCTCCTCGTGTTGGTCGTCTGATGTCTGTGATGGAAGGATGGCGAATGGTACATGACAACGCACATAGTAAGGAGAAACAGTTGCGAGTGCATGCAGTATAGGCCCAATATGACATCACTCACGTTCTACGCAATACACTCATCTTTAACACACACCAGGTTTATTAAGACTAAATGATGTTTAACATTCGGGTACTCATTACAAGGTAACACTCAGCCCAGAACTGAAGGGGTTTATACTCAAATGGTTCCTTGAAGCATCCAAATACGCATTTAATTACCTGTAGAACTTCCTCCAGGTACCCCAATCCTCCAACCAACCCGTAGGCATGCTCATACGGGCAGTTCCAATCCCGGACCAAGAAACAGAGTGACTGTGGGAGAGGGAGGCAGAAGGGATGGGGTGGGAGGAGAGAGGAGGTGGCCACTGGCGAGTGCAGAGACAGGGGAGAACTGACAAAAGCTTCAAGAACACACATACACACACACCTGGAACACTCCTGCACTGCCTTCCTCCAATGCGAGACGCCCATATTCAGTGAACAACTGGGAGAGTAAGTGAGATATGTGAAGTGAAAGCCCAAATGTACACGAGTATGGTCTCACCACAAGTGGGTCTACTCCTACCTGCAAGTGTTGGAGGTCATTCTCCTGGATCAGTTGGCTCAGGTTGTAAATCTGAAGGATTCAAGCATGAGAAAACCAGACAGCATCACATGCACATCACATGCAAGTCACATGCAAGTCACATGCAAGTCACATGCCTCTACCAAACACACATTAAATGCAAGTCACATGCCTCTTACAGACACATCACATGCAGGTGCACTGTGTGATGCACAACACACCTGCACAGAGGCAATCATTGTGCTGAGGGCAAACACTATAGCGCTGTCCTTGACAGTGGAGCGATTGTCAAACGCTCCTTGTGTGTCCATCAGGAGGACAGCCACGTCCTCCCCAGTGGATGGGCAGGTGATTATAAACGGCTTACTCCACAGAAGGATACCTGCAGAGGCAGGACCAGACAGGAGGGGATAGGGAGGGCTTTCCTCGCATGAGAACATCCAAACTAAATACTCTAGTTTGGCCCAGCAGAGAACCAGTGAGGGCGCAGAGAACCAGTGAGGTAGCAGAGAAAGTGAGGTAGCAGAGAACCAGTGAGGTAGTAGAGAATCAGTGAGGTAGCATGCAAGTGGAGTTGTCTGTAGGCCTGTTTATTAGCCTTCAAGGTCAGTTTACAAAAAGAGAGTCAACCATTCAGCTCTGTCTACACTACTTTGGTGTAGTGTACACAGAGGGAGGCTTTGTGCTGATCTGGTTGCTTCAACCTAACACAGCAGGGCACTGACCTCCCCAGCAAGATGGCAACCGAAGCTCATTGTGAGCAAATACATTGTAAAACTTGATATGATCGACCAGTCACATTGCTGGTAGCCCCCTCCCCTCCCCCTCCCCCAAACACACCACATGCAGCAGGAGCAGCTCCTTCGCAAGAGACACTGCTCCATGTTTGTTTGCACTCTACTCGCGTACCTGTAGTCTCCCTCTTGGTTCCTGCTCGCCATGGGAACCCCACCAGCCTGTCATTCATATCCCCTAGCCAGTCCTCCTTCTCAGGCTGTAGACAAGAATGCAACATTGTGGTAGTATGGAACTTCTAAGAAGATTGTGCAGGTGATTGTTCCAATTCTCCCTCTCTTCCCTCCCTCTTCCCTCCTCCTCCTCTTCCCCTCTCCACACACGCATGTAGCAATATAATATATGCACACACATACATTTCTCTGTAGATAGCGCAAGAAGAAATCCAGCATGAACGACTTCCCCTTCCGAAAAGCTCCTGCAATGGACAGTACAACCACTTTCTTCTCCCGCACTTCATCGCTCAACAGGACCTGCTTCAGAGCTTCTTCATCCAGTTCAAACTCATGGTCTCCCTTGGCCACCAAAATGGGTAGCGCATGGGGTGAAACAGGGGTTGGGAGGTGGGTGAATTCATCCCCGTCCACTGGCCCGCCTACAGAGAAAGACATGACCAATCACAGCAACTGGCAAAACTATTTGGACCTCATTAGCTTAGCCAACGACTGGCTACCATCTGTGCTAGCATAGACTCCATAGCTAAAATATGCTCTCTCAGCACTACCAGCACACGGGGCTGTACCGTGGATCGGGTCCAGCTGTAAAACGCACCTTCCCTCCCTGTTTGCCTCCTTCTGACCTCCTGTACACTCATGTATCGCCGACTCTGTTGAAAACGCGAGCAGAAATGAGCCGTGACACGGAGTGAGCTATTTTCGGAACTTCGTGTATCCGCCCTTTTAACTAAAATAACAGGGTTTTCCTCCTGGGAGGATATTGCACAAGCAACGTGTAGGGAGGAAGCATTGGAATGGCAGAATCGTATGGTAAGGTGGTACATCGCGGTGGGTAGCTATGATGTAGAGTGGTGTTCACTAGTAGAGAATTTGTGTGTTCCTCCATTGCAGACTATCTCTTCAAATTCTTGGTGATCGGCAATGCCGGTGTGGGCAAGTCATGTCTTCTGCATCAGTTTATTGAGCAGAAATGTAAGCCTCCAGGCATACGCAGTGTGGCCTGAATCAACCTGGGGGCAGCATTTTTGCGGGGTGCAGACTAATTGTCACCTCACTAGAGCTTGCCAATTGGTGTGTGATTGCTTGGCGTGATCCAAGTGCACTCCCAGAGATGGATAATCAAGCTTCTCTCTGCTCTCCTTGACCAGTTGCTGTGGTGTCTAAAAGTTTCAGTATCAGCATAGTAGCAATCTTGTGTAGTCTTCCATTTCACGAGACAGGTATGGCTTTTGTGTCAGTGCGTGTACTTTGTTCTCATGCTTGCAGTCAAGAAGGACTCCAACCACACCATTGGGGTTGAGTTTGGATCTAGAATTGTGAATGTGGTCGGAAAGAATGTCAAGCTCCAGATCTGGGATACAGCTGGGCAAGAAAGGTTCAAGTGAGCTTCTCTGTCCCTTCTTGCTACCCAGATCTCCTTGCAGCCACCCTGCAAACACACACACGCACACACACACAACACACAGTTGTTATTGCATAGCGTCTCTGACCTCCCCATTCACCCACAGAGCTGTCACACGAAGCTACTACAGGGGAGCAGCCGGTGCTCTCTTGGTGTATGATATTGCCAGCCGTGAGTCCTATAACGCCCTCACCAACTGGCTGACAGACGCTCGGACACTGGCCAGCCCTAATATCATCATTGTGATGGTGGGCAACAAAAAGGATTTGGAAGCAGAGAGGGAAGTCACTTTTATGGAGGCAAGCCGATTTGCCCAAGAGAACGGTATGTGCATGCCTTGTGGTTTTGTGGGTTAACGTCTAGCTAGTCTTTGAATAGTTGTCTAATTATTTTCAGAAGGTGTAGCAGTTTTAATCTAGTTTTAAAGTATTGATTGCCAGCAGTATGATTGCTGCATTATGTGAATGTCATGTTGCTCTTTGTACAGAGCTTTCCTTCCTTGAGACAAGTGCACTCACGGGTGACAATGTGGAGGAAGTGTTCATGAAGTGTGCACGAACCATCCTTGCAAAGATTGATGCAGGCAAGTTGATGTGGTAGAGGCTCATGGCTACAGCTTTAATGTCAGTTGTGATGTCGAGCATATCACGTAGCACAGTAGATTGCACTAGTACATCGTTTCAACCACAAAGGTCTTTGTCAGGTACAATACTGTTTATCTCTAGAGTGTTGGTACTTCATGTGACCGTCATGTGTGATGGTGAAGGGTACTTCACAGCTGTGTTCCCATTCCAATGCAGGGGAACTGGACCCTGACCGTATGGGATCTGGGATTCAGTATGGGGATGCCCGACTGAGAAGGTACAATAACCTGGAGAAGGAGAGCAGTGAAAAGAAAAGCTGCAATTGCTAGTTTGTTTCTGTGTGCATTCTTTGTCCGTTGGATTCCAACCAAATGCATTATACATACATTACTGTAGGAGAAAGGAATCAACTAAGTGTATAGTGTTAAACTGTCCTTTTTACAGATTAAAATATTTTGTAGGTATTTTAGCCTACAAAGATATAGCCTTGTTGATTCTGAGTTGAATTGTAATTTCATGCATCCTATAATTGAGTCAAGGTTGTCACATCCACAACTGCCCGCTGCCTGGGTGGCTTTTGGCGGGCTGGATCCAGGTGTAATTGATTTTACCCTTTGATTTCCCTACACTTCGGTCCGCCAAGCGGGTATAAAAATTTGTCGATTACCATTTCGCATCATCCGAAGTGTCAAAGCAAATCAAGTGTACTCGATTGAACGAAGAGCGTGGCTATCATGTCCAGTGCTCCGAAGACTACCGCTACAAAGGCCGCTCCCGACCACCCAAAGTACAGCGAGATGGTTGCTGCTGCCATTGCTGCTCTGAAGGAACGAAACGGCTCATCTCGCCAGGCCATTTACAAGTTTGTCAAATCTAACTACAATGTAGGAGAGAATTGCGAGATCCAGATAAAGGCAGCGCTGAAGAGAGGAGTGACCAGTGGAACTCTCGTCCAAACTAAAGGAACCGGAGCTTCTGGGAGCTTCAAGGTGCCAAAAACGGCCGATTCGCACAAAAGCAAGTCGGGAGCAGCCAGGAAGCCAGCTACGAAGAAACGCACTGGCAAGACTGCAGACAAGCCGGCTGCGAAGAAGTCTGATGAGTCGAAAGCGAAACAACCGGCTGCGAAAAAGTCTGATGAGTCGAAAGCGGAAAAACCGCCAGCGAAGAAGCGTAGCGCTGACACGACTGAAGAGAAACCTGTCGCTAACAAACCAGCTGCGAAGAAGTCTAGTGGTAAGAGTGCCGACAAACCAGCCGCGAAGAGAGCTGCTAGTGGCAAGACTGAAGGGAAAGCCCCCGCGAAAAAGGCTCCTACTAGTAAGAAGCAAGCAGCCAAGAAGCCGTCCGAAAAGAAGGCCAAGACTGCCACAGCGAAGAGTGGTGCCGCCAAGCCCAAGCCAGCAGTTGGTGCTAAAGAGCCAGCTCAATAAGCTGAAACTCCTTCACCTTCATTTGACTTCTGTGCATGCACGCATGCTGGTTTTTAATTGTTGTTAATTTGCACATGTGAACCCATACAATGTTTTCTGGATGTCAATGTTTTTCATACACAAACAGTTTAAGCAGCTGTGCATGGGTGGAACCATAAATAGTATCAATTGTGGAACTGCTAGTAGGAGTAGGTCTAAGATGCACCAAATGACAACAGAAAGGGAAAATACAACTCAAAACCAAAAGATGAAGTTCTCAATAACACAATAATGTCTAAATAAAGGCCAGCGTACACATGAGCGCACATCACCCTTCCCAGGGCGAGGTGAGTGGGTTCCACGCAAAGCACAAGTCCTCGTTCATGTTGTGCTGAAGTGAGTGTTTATGCACGAGGAGAAGAGAACGATAAAAATTAAGCCAGCGAGTTCGGGTATATAATCCTTCCTGTCTGAGATGCTAACCATTGCTTGCATATCCTGGTCAGATATGCTGAAATCAAACACGTCTCCATTCTCCCGGATCCTCTCCTCCCTCACTGACTTTGGAATGCAAACAAATCCTTGCTGGATGCACCAGCGAATCAGTAACTGGGCGACTGTCTTTCCATACCTTAAGATAGAGCATATTTTAGATGGAACAAACTGCTGTACAGATGGGAGTATCATAATCACCTGCTTGCAATTGCCACCAGTTGGGGGTCATTCAGTTTGGCACCCTGTGTTAATGGGGAGTATGCTGTCACCACTATACCCTCTTTCCGGCAGTAGGACACCAACTCAGTCCTCGTGAGGAAGGGACTCAGCTCAACTTGGTTTGCTGGCAGGACAAAGGGAGCAAATTAAAATGAGTAGTGCAGTTCCCTGGTCATGGCCCCTATGATGGAGAGTCTTAGATCAACCTAGAACGTTGAACGCTGACATGACACTGCAAACGTTGTGACGTCATGATTTATCACCAGTGTTCAATGTTCAACACAAACTGTGATCAAAAACACACTGTGTAGGTGTACCACACACTCACTGGCTGGAATGTTGTGTGGTCTCACTTTCTTCAGCTCTTCCAGGTGGTGCACATTGAAGTTTGACACACCAATAGATCTGCAAGCACACAGCCGCAGGATCATACATGCATATGGGTTTCCAGCTTCCATCCATCATCTGCATATGCAGGTTACCCTTTCCCACCTCACGAGTCCTCCTTTCTGTAGCTCTATCATGGCATCCCATGTCTCCACCACCCTGCCCCCCAGGGGGGAGTGCATCAGGTAAAGGTCAACATAGGACATGCCAAGCCTGCACACATGGGCAGGAAGGCAGGTCTCACATGTTACCATGGAGATTAGCTGAGTTACTTCCTGCTACTTAGGTGAGCTCAGCAATGCAGTAGGCCTATCCATCAGCCCAAGTGTAGGCATGCTACCTTTGCAGGCTTTCTTTGCAGGCCTTGATGGTAGCATCGTAGCCATGGTCCGTGTTCCACACCTTCCAGAGAGAGCAACAGTGTATGATTAAACTCTCCTGGTATCCCGACAGGCAGCAGCCAGACGTTGGCAGGTGTCAGCCCACCCGCCCACCTTGGTGGTGATGTAGACATCCTCCCTGGGAATGCCAGACTTCCGTACTGCACTGCCAACCTGTGCTTCATTCCTGGACCGAGCATAAGCAGAAGCACATCACCACTAACATTTACAACTGACTTCAGAGTGAGACACTGAACCATGCACAATCTATAACCCATGTTTATTACAAGGATGGAATCTACATAGAACCATGGATGGCTGTGGCATGAACATGGCACGTATACGGAGTATCCAAGTGTTATAATACCATACCCTAACAGCCCTGTACATTATATAGCCATACAAAACTAATACTGTTACATAGTAGTAGTAGCAATACATATACTCGCTATATGTGCCATTACGGCAATAGATGCTCTACCCTATGCAAGGGCAGCGTAGCCAGTGTAAGAAACGTAGGTACGTAGCTAGCTAGCTAGCTAAATTTGGGATGGGACTCACTGGTAGCAGGAAGCTGTGTCCACGTGCCTGTATCCGATTTTCAAAGCATCCAGCACACATTGAAGGGTCTTGTCTTTTGCTTGGTACACACCCAGCCCCAGGATGGGTACTCGCTTCCCGTCGTTTAGCAGGACAGTGTTGGTCATGGATTGGAAGGCCATCTTTCCAGCCGTTATCAAAATGGAGGTCGAAGGTAGTCACGTGCGCACAAGCACGGGAATTTCCCCACCCTGTAGCTCTATGCATTGCCAGCTAAACTAGCGGTAGCTGATAGATTGCACCTTAATGAGCAATAAAACAGTGAGTAAAGAGCAGACTAATAGCTAGAGGCATGTAGGTACACGTGGGTCAACTAGTCTGCAATTGAATGATCCTCCTCCTCATGGGACTTCAGCCTCCACATGTTGCATGTCAGCCTCTTCACATGCTGACAGTGCATCTGCCATTTGTGTTATACTATATCTTACATAGTAGTTATGTACAATAGGTTTAGTGTTGTGCATGTCAGTGTGTAGACAAAGACCAGTTAGCTGGCTAGGTATAAAGAAATGTCTGGATGCTGTGGGCCAAGGCTGTAAACTTTAATGCTTGTTTCTTGTAATTTCCTCGTGGCATCACATCGCTTATCTTCACAGTGGTGCTTGTGTCTCCCTTATTCATGAGAACCAGTACCACCTGTTTGGAGGGGGTGAGGAACGCAGTGCCTTCCAGGTCAGCTGAAGAAATCTGAACATCCACACGGACTGACCCAGGGAACACAAACTTGCTGGATATACAATAGAAGAGACAGTCACTGGTATGGAGAGTGTATGTGTATCACATGAACACGTACATGCACACACACTAGAGCATGAAACAGCTTGGCAAAGATGCGATAGAACAATGATGCTTATATCTGCTGCTAATGCACATGCACATGTATACACATTGTTTGTTTGTAATACACAGCAAAGCACTGTCACTAGCTCCAAATCCTGCCAGGACACATATGCCAGAAAGACAAATGTCTGCTGTTCACCTCATGTTCAGAGGCATAAGCTCACCTGATATGCCCAACATACCAGAAAAACACCTGTGGGTATAGGACTTGCTTCTCCAGGTCCGCTAAAATCATGGCATCACTGCCGCACTTCAACCAACCTTCACACTCATCTGGTCCAGCATGATCAGGTGCCCCGTATATATCAAGTACAAGGTTCCAGTCGATGAAGCCCACTACCCAGTTGTTCATGTCCCCCATGATGTCGTGGGCGTAATGCTCCCCCTTCTCCCATACTGGGTTCTGAGGGTCCTTCTCTCTCACTTCTGTAGCTTCGGTTGCCAAAATGGGCTTGTCAGGGAAGAGGTGGTGAGTAATGTTCAACTGATCAAAGTGGTCTCCCGTGTACCAGTGCACAGCGGTGCCCCAGGCATACTTGGCGGCATCAGGGTCAGAGAATATAGTCTGTGCCCACTCCACGGTCTTGTCCTTGTTGTGGTCGTATATGAGGATCTTTACATTGGGGTGGTCTGCTGCCAGACGTGGGCCCAGGCTCTGCTTGAGGTAGTCTCTCTGTGTGGACGGTGTCCAGTGCATGCCTTCGTACACCATGGGACATGCCCCCGGCTCGTTCTGCACTGTCACGCCCCATATGGGTACACCAAGTGCAGAATAAGCGGTTATGAACTTGGAGAAGTACAGGGACCAGGTGTCGTGGTACTTGGATTTCAGCACACACAAAATGCAGCCTTCCGGACAATAAGCCAAGTCATTCTCCTTCATCCAATGGGGTGGACTCCAGGGTGATGCAACAATGTTTAAAGGCTCTGAGGTCCAATTCTTTCTGGTTGCTAAAGCACGCTGAATAAAAGGAATCATTAGCTCTTTATCGTGTTCAATGGAGAAATGCGTAAGATTGGCGTCACCAATGACCTCGTCATAGTTGTAATTTTTGAGAGAGAAATCGCATGAACCGATGGTGAGCCTGGCAGCAGAGTAACGTATGCCTTCCCGCGAGAAATACATGCGCATGACGTCATCTTGAAGTGTAGGAGACAGTTTGGAGAAAACATAAGCTGCAGATTCGGTAAAAGCGCCTCCAAAGCCCAGAATAGTTTGGTAAGTTTTAGACCTGCATTTAGGAAGCGAGATTCGCAAGTAGACACCATGACGCCTACCTACAACAAGGCCATCGCCTACGTCAATATATACTATAAGCCTACAGCTCGGCTAGCTTGTCCTCTTGTTCGTTCGCACCTGTTCACTTGGACTTCGCCAGTGAAGGGGAAATCGGCGGTGAAGTTGAGTGGGGTCTGCGGAGTAAGGCGCTCGGGGGTGTTCTGCGCCGTTCTATACCACAAAACACTTGTGCCACGGACATTACCGACAACAAGCAAAGTCTGGAACAGCAGCGTACAAACGAAACCTCCCATGCTCACTCTAGTCATGTGACTTGGTAGCACGTGATTAAAATGTATCTATTGTGCAAGGTTTAGTCATTGTTGGTCAATGCTGTGATAATGTCTCTGAAATCCTGGGCCTTTTCCTGCATAAATAAAGGGGGGAGGAGGGGGGTCGTGATTGACAACCAGTCTATTTCCAGTCTGGAATTACCTTTAATTTTGCGGTGTCCTCTTGGAACATCTGTAGTACTTCTTCCACAGACACCCGAAAGGCATCCACCTGTTGCTGTTATAGTAAGATGGTACAAACTGTTATACAGACTCTAATACAGCCACAGAACATGCACACAGGGGTATATATGTGCATACACCACATCCACACCTACCTGGATTTCTCTGTCTTCTAACACAGCTTTGAGGCTTGTTACAACCATCTCCCC
>MKWU01007468.1_pt1 | contig 10448 bp, 3 predicted proteins | sample 809101 | NCBI WGS metagenome assembly MKWU01 (sample SAMN05860141, study PRJNA318959) | sponge metagenome | host: Aplysina aerophoba | place: Slovenia: Piran, Adriatic Sea, Gulf of Piran | collected 2013-05-07
CGATTGCGCGGCGACGGGGATACGCGACGACCTTGCAGGACCACGGGCGACGGCGGCGTGCCGCCACGCGGGTTGGCGAAGTGCCGCCCACCGCTGCGCCGGCCGATGCCGGGGTGCGCCGCGCGCCACCGGCGTGCCCGGTGACACCGAGAGCCCGGCCCGGCGGCACTGGCGCGCCAAATCAGTCGGTCAGGATGCCGCGCCGCCTTGGTAGAGCGCTGCGATGCGCTTGGCGATGGGATCCCAATCGAACTCGGCGGTGCGGCGCAGGGCGGTCGCGCGCGCGGCCTCCAGATCCAGGGAGCGCGCCGCGCTCAGGGCGCCGGCAAGGGCGCCGCCGGCCTTGGGGTCGTACAGCAGGCCGGCGCCGCCCGCCACCAGTTCCGGCAGGCAGCCGAGCCGCGGCACGATGAGCGGCTTGCCGAAGCCGAGCGCCTGGATCGCGGAACCGGAGGTGAGCACCGCCGTGAACGGCAGCACCACCACATCCGCGGCGTTCAGGAAATACTGAAACTCTTCGGCGGCAAAGTAGCGCGATGAGTGGATGAGGATCCGCTCGTCGTCCGCGGCGAGCGCGCGCAACTCCGGAATCAGGCCGGGGCTGCGCGCGTTCTCGCGCAGTACCAGCACCAGCACGCTGTCGGCCTCGGCGGCGTGGCGGAACGCGGCGACCAGGTCGGCAACCCCCTTGTAGCCGCGCGCGTTGCCGAAGAACAGGTACGCGAATCGCGTGCCGTCGATCGCCAGCCGTGCCCGCGCCTGCTCGCGGCTCACGGTGTTGGGGAAAATCGACAGGTAGTTGCCGTGCGGGACCACCTGTACGGGGCGCGGCGGATCGTACAGCGCTTCGATGCGGTCGGCCGCGAACCGGCAGTGCGCGATGACGTGGTCCGCCTCGCGGGACAGCAGGGCGTTCACCAGCCGGTCCAGGTGCGGGTAGCGGCGTTCGTGCGGGAACAGGTTGTGCACCGTCCAGATCAGCCGGTAGCCGAGCCGGCGGGCGTGAATCAGGTTCTCGGTGAAGTCGGCGAAGCGTTGGCCCGCCTTGTCCGGCTCGCGCGGCTCGCCGAAGCCGGCGTAGAAGCGGTCCAGCCAGTTGAGGTGCAGCACTGAGCAGGCGGCGCGGGACTCTTCCAGCCAGGCGCGTCCGAAGCCATAGTCGCCCTCGGTCAGCTCCACACCGTGGCGGCGCAGGGCCGCGGCCAGCAACGCGCCATAGGGATTGGCGCGGCCAAGCTCCAGGCCGCTGCCCTCCCAGAAGAACATGCCGCGGGTCGTGGTCATGACAGCGGCGTCAGCGCCCGGCCGCGTCCGGGGTCTGCCGCGGCGAGCTGCCAGCGGTCCGTGCGTCCTCCTATCCCCACCTCCAATACAAGAGTATCCTCCAAGGCAGGGCTATCGCGACCCCCGCGATGCATGGTGGCGGTCAGGTCGCCGGGCCGTGCACAGGGATGCAACACCGCCACGAACGTGGTGGCGCGCGCGTACCGGGTGCGCACCAGCGAGTGCAGGCGCTCACTGGCGGGGTTCGACGGCGCCTCCCCGACAGTGATGGCCGCCTCCGCCTCATCCGGGAGCAGCACCTGGAGCGTGCCGCCCGCCAGCGACCAGCGCAGGTCGACGGCGCCGCCCCCTGCATTCGCACGCACGGACCGGCGCCGCTCGACGTGGCTCCCCCCCGCCACCCGCCCGCGCGGCCCGGCGCGGCTCGCTGCGGCTCCCCCCGGGGCCCCGCGGGACGGCGACCGCATGCCGGTCATCGGGCGCCGCGCCGCGTACCTCCCGCAGCTCGCCGTGCACGTGCAGCAGCCAGTCGATGCGCCGCCGGGCAGGGCAGCGCACGTGAAACCAGTCGACAAAGTAAGGATCCCGCCACGCCACTACCCGCCGCATGGCAACGCCGCGGTACGCCCCGGCGGAGGCCGCGCACCAAGCCGCGGAAGCATCGGCAACCATGACCGTTCCACCGCGGCCGGCGTCCCGGGGTGCCCACACCGGCACTCCGCCGTCCGTCCCAAGCGCCACCGAGTGTTCGCTCGGACTCTCGGACGAGCCCGCGCCGGCGGCGCCGAAGTGGAGCAGCCTACCGGTGGCGGGAGGTTGCGGGCGGCCGCTGACCACTACCGTGTTGTGGCTGACCGTCTGCCGGTACCACTGTCGATGCAGGCGGATGCCGTACCCCTGGGTGCCGAGATCGGCCGCCGCCGGCTCGCCGCGTGCATACAGCGAAATGGCGAGCTTGTCGGGATGGCCGTGCGAACCGCCGTGCGGCCCATACTTGAGCAGCACCAGCGACTGGCGGTCCAGCGGGTCCTCGCTGCGCAGCACCGCGAAGCCGGAGTAGGGCAGCAATCCCGACCGCGGCCGGGCCAGGCTACCGGATTCGCCGTCGCCGGCGCCGGCGCCGCCGACGGCGTCGGGCCCGTACAGCAGGGCCTCCTCGCTGTCGCGGATGCCGTGGCGCCCGCCGCGGCGGTAGATCGCCGCCAACAGGTTGCGGTATGCCGGCCGCGGCCACCAACCGGCTGCCATCTCGTACAGCGCCGCCGCCGGCGGTACGCCGTGGCACACTTCGCCGTACAGCGACGAAGACGCCCAGCAGTCATTGCTCGCCGGAAGCCGGCCGTCCGGCAGCATGAGCGTCAGCGGTGCGGCCAGCATGGCGGCGAACCGGGCGGGTGCCTGCCAGTTCGGGTCGCGGGCGCGGATAAAGGCGGCGGTGGTGAGCAGCGCGGCGAGCGTGTAGTAGTGGTAACTCGACGAGCCTTCCCACCACATCCCGTCGCGGTGCGTACCGGCCTCTACCTGGTGGTGGAAGCCGAATTCGCCGTGTACAGCCTGGTCGCGCACCGCATCCTGGCCGGTCACGGTCGCCGCCGCGGCCAGCGCCGCGACGTGCCAGCACTCGATATTGTGCACGCGCCGGAAGCGGTTCTGGTCAGTGTGAGCAATCGCTCGCTCGAACAGGTCGCGCTCCACCGTGCGCCGGTCCGCGTCGGCCAAGCCCGCGGCCACCAGGTCGTGGCAGCGTGCGAGCCGCACGATCAGGTGCGCTTCATCCAGGGACTGATAGGTGGCCTTGCCGCGCCCGTCGCCTTGGGCGGTACAAAACGAACCCACGGGGTAGTGCGGATAGTGGCGCGCGTAGCCGGTCAGAATCGCCGCGGCGCGCTGCAGACAGCGCCGGTCTCCGGTCAGGCGCCAGCGTAGTGCGAGCAGCACCGCCATGCGTCCGAGCAGCAGGTTGGCGCCGAACCGCCAGGCGGCGTCGAAGCGGCGTCCGGCCATCCGCTCGCCGTCCACCGGGCAGCGGTGCACCCGTGGCTGGAGGGGATCGAAGCGCAGCTCGGTGGCGTGGCGCGGACAGAAATAGTCGTGATAGTAACCCGCCGGCTCGTCGGGTGGATGCAGATCCACGGCCAGGAACGCGTCGGTTTCCGCGGTCAGACGTTGCCAGGCAGGCTGAAACGGCGCCGTGCGGATGCGCCGGCGCGCGCGCTCCAACGTTGCCGTGCCAACAAGCAGGGGCTCGCGATAGCATGAACCGAGTGGATACTCAACAGGAGCGCTCGTGCCGGTCGCGGTCGCCGGAGTCCGCATCAGCGTGATTGCTCGAGCAGTTCAGCCATGACTTCGCGGCCGAAGCGGTACGTGGTGTTGCAGAACAGGCAGCTCGTGACCACCGGCAGGGGACCGTGTTCAAGGATGTCCTGCAACTCGTCGCGCGGGAGCGCGGCGAGGTGGCGGCGGAATCGAGCGGCACTGCAGTGGCACATGAACAGCACGCGGCGGCGGGCGAGGATCACCGGCTGGTGCGAGCCAAACACCCGCTCAAGCAGCTCCGGCGGTTCCTCCCCGCCGGCAAAGGCAGCGCCGATCATCGATTGATCGCGCAATCGCCGTTCCACCTCGCGCACACGCTCCTCACGCGCTCCCGGCAGCGCCTGGATGAAGATGCCCCCGGCCCCGGTCACGTGGCCTTCGTTGTCGAATGAAACACTCAGATTCAGCGCACTAGGTGTCTGCTCGGACGTGGCGTAGTAGTAGGCAAGGTCTTCGGCGAGGCTGCCGTAGCGAATCTCTACCATTCCGGTAAACGGACGAATGCCGCCACGCAGGTGCTTGGTGATGGAGAGGGTACCGGGACCGGTGCCGAACAGGTCGCGCAACCGCGGTACGCCGGCGTCGGCGGGCACCGGAATGGGGATGCGGCTCAGGTAACCGCGCACCTCGCCGTGGGCGCTGCCTTCCACGGTGAGGCCGCGTATCGGCCCCGAACAGTCGACCTTGATGGTGAGGCTCTCCGGTGACTTGAGGTTGACGCACATCATGCCGGCGGCCACGTACGCCTGCCCGAGCACCAGCGTCTCGAGCGGGCCGAGGTCATGGTTCGCGCGCATCTCTGCCACCATCCTGGTGGCGTGCAGCACCGCGCCGCGTATCCGGCCCGAGTCGAGCAGGAACTGGTAGAGCTGATCGCGCCGGTGCGCGCGCAGTCGGATCGCCGGCGTGTCGCCGGCCAGGGGACGTTTCTCCATGGTGCCTCAGAGCGGGCCCGCCGCCGCCGCCGAAGCGTCCGCTCTGCGCCCGGCGCCGGCGGCAGCGCCGGAGGGGTGAGACTTCATCGCTGCATCATAACCTGATTCGGCGTCTCATGGCGGCCGTGTACGACACCATTCCGAGCATTGGCTCGGATACGGAGGCGAGGGGTTTGCAGCCCCCTCGGGGGTGCCGGCCTGGGCACGCCTCGGCCGGCCCGGTTCGCAGTATACAGCCGAGAAGGAGCGCGGGATTGAGCAGTCACTCGGAACCCATGCGGGGGCGCCCGGCGGCAAGCACCGCGGTGAGGGTGTCGACCGCGGCAGCCAACACCGTAAATGCCTGCCTATGAGCGTGCACTCGGCAATCAAAGCAGGCGCTCATAGCCGAAACCGGGCCGAAACAGGGCCGCTCGGGACGGTTCTGGGGCCGTTCTGGGGCCGATTTTGACGCGAAAACCGACCCCGAAGGTTCAAGGATGTCATTTCGGGGGTCGAAAAGAACAACGACGAGTGCGGGTGAAGTCTGAGCTGCGATGAGTAGTCGAAACATCCCCGGGGGGCACATGAACGCAGAGCAATCGCAACTGCCGGCAGACGGGCAGTGCGCATCTCCGGTGCGATGCGCACGCCGTATCGAGGGTCCGTTACTTTCGCGTAAGTCGTTGTTTAGAAAAGAGAAATTGGCGAACATGAAGTCCGTACGACCCGCGTGCGTAGGGCTTGCGGCCCTGGCCGCGGTTCTCGTTGCGAGTGTCAATGCCGTTGCCGAGCCGGTGCGATCCACCGATCAGCCGGTTGTTTTGCATACTGCCCACGCACCCCGCACCCTGTCTGCCGTTGCGGAGGGGCCCACGCGGGTAGGCTTGTCGTGGCAGGCGCCCCTGGCCGCCGACGCGTCGGAAATCACCGGATACGGCATTCAGTTCTCGGATGACGGCGGGGCCACCTGGTCGGTGCTGCCATCGATTGACCGGCGCAGCACCTCGTTCGTGCACACCGTGGGAATTCGCCCGCAGTCCGAACTCCTGTATAGGGTCTTCACCCTCACCGTCGACGGCGCGGGCCCGGCGGCGGTGGTGAGCGCCTCCACGCCGGCCATTGCAATGCCGCGGATCGTCGACGTGATCGTCAGCATCGATCAGGGCACGACCCGCTGGTATCCGCCGCGGCGCGACATTGTCGTAACCGTGCAGTTCGACCAGACGGTAGCCGTGAACACCAAGCATGGCGCGCCCAAGGTCGTCCTCGTGATGGGGCGCCCGCCGCACCGGCAGTCCGGATACCTGAGTGGCTACTCGGGTGGTTCGGGGACAGATCAGCTGACCTTCCGCTACTCCGCCGCCGACTGGAACCAGGACGTGGCCGACATCGAGGTCGGCACCGATGCCCTGCACCGCAACGGCGCCCGCATCACCAACGTCGCCGCCACCCACAGCGCGAACCTCGCGCACGGCCCGGCCACGCTCGACCACGCTCCCCAAGTAGACACTCGGTCAGGCACCGACCTGGTGATGGACAGCTTCACGCCGGCTCCCGAATCGGCGACCCCGCAGCCTGACCTGCAGTTTGTACGCAACCAGCAGAGCGGCAGCAGTCCGGCCTTTGCGGCCATGCTCACCGCCGCAAGCGCGCTGGTCGCCGGCACCGAAATCGTGCAACAACTGGCGTCGGTAGAGGGACGCCCCGAGGCACAACGGTCCGGCAGTGATCAGCTCGCTCGTTCACCGGATGAGGCCGGCGCGGGCTCGCCCCTCACCGTCGCGGTGGAACTCGGCGACGGAGTCGGGCGGCGAGCCGCATCCACCAGCACGCCAAGCGCGCCCCTCCTTTTCCCATTTGTCGATGGCCAATCGCGAGTCAATTTGCAGTGGAGCCGCGGCAGCGACCTCAGCATCATCGACTATCTGGTCGAAGTGTCCGACGACGGTGGCGAAACCTGGACCAACCTGCTCGGCACCGATGACCAAGGCAATGACCGCTACCACCCCGCGTCCACTCCCCCGACGAGCACCAAGTACCGTCACGACGGGCTGCCCCCTGGCAGCACGCGCCACTACCGTGTCACTGCTCGCAACAGCAACGGGCTCGGCGCAACGTCGTCGGAACGGAGTGTGACCACCAGAGCGATGGTTCCGGTCGCGGCATGCACGGACGCGTTCTGGTCCACGGAGATCACCGTCGGGTCGAAGCAGGTGTTCGAGCAGGATGGCTATTGGTCGGGAGGGTGGGGTTCCATAGCCGCCGCCGATTTCACTCTTGGCAGTACAAACCGCACGGTGCACCACGTCTATGTCAACGAGCCGCGGCGGAGCAATCCCTCCTATCACTTTGGCGTGTCTTCAGGGTTTTCGGAGGCTGAGCTTGAAGATCTGACACTGCACGTCGGCGCGGTTGCGCTACCGTTGGGCAACGTCGCCGCTGAAAGTCAGCAGTCGAACTACTACGCGTATCGGTGGACTTCGACGGACTACGCCGACACCTTTGGCTATCCAGCTGTCGCCGGTGAGTCCTATCCTCATGACCGGTTTGAAGAGTACTCGCTCGGTGACAAGGTCACCGTGTGCCTGGTCGACGCGACGCCTCGTGTGACCCTGACGCTGGACCCCGCGTCGGTCTCCGAGAACGCCGAGACCAGCACTGTTGCTGCTACCGTGTCCAGCGCCCACGACGCGCCGTTTACGGTCACCATTTCCGCAGAGCCAGACGATCCTGCGGTGGACGCCGACTTCACCCTGAGCACGACCACGGTGCTGAGCTTCGCCGCCAACGCCACTGAGAGCACCGGAACCGTCACCATCACCACGGTGGACAACGACGTGGACACGCCCGACAAGACCATCCAGGTAAAGGGCGCAGTTCCCGGCGGTATACCGGTGCGGACCCCGGCAGACGTCACACTTACCATCACCGATGACGACGACCCGCCCGAGCTCGGCGTTGCCGTGAGCCCCGCGACAATCGCCGAAGATGGCGGGGTAGCAACCGTCACGGTAAGCACCACAGGAACCTCCATCTTCGCCGACAACCAGACCGTCACGCTCACGTTCGCCGGCACCGCAACCAAGGGCACCGATTACACCGTGTCCAGCGAAACACTGACCCTAAACGCAGGTGAGCGCTCGGTTACTTCGACCGTCTCCGCTACCGATGACACCACGGACGAGAGTGACGAGAACGTCCTTGTCACGGCCACACACGATGGCACTACCGTTGGCACCGAGCAACAGATCACCATAGTCGACACGCTTGCAGCAGTATTGGGCCCTCACTCGGCGAACGTAACGGAAGGATCTGAAGCGACCTACGAGGTGGGCCTGAGCGGCGGCACGAGCACGGCGGACGTGGAGGTGAGCTACGCGCTGGACACGAGTTCGACGGCGACGTCTGGTACGGACTACACGGCGCCGAGCGGGAAGCTGACGATCACGGCGGGAGAAAGCAGCGGAACGATCACGATTGCCACGCTGACCGACCAAGTACTCGATCCGGACGAGACGCTGGTGGTGAAGCTGACATCGGCGACCACGGACACGCGCACGGTGACAGTGGACGAGACGGCCACGAAGACCACCATCATTTCGGACACCGGCGAGGTTTCGGTGTCGGTAGCGGCGGTTCTGGTTGAGGACAACCCGGACACGCAGGACGTGGACGAGGGTGACGACAAGTCGAGCGTGGCGGAAGGCGAGACGGCGAGCTTCGTGGTGACGCTGGACGGCGCGGTGTCGGGCACGGTGAGCGTGCCGTATACGACGGCGGACGTGACGGCGGAGGCGGGCGCTGACAAGGACTACACGGAAGCAAGCGGAACGCTGGAGTTCACGGCGGGACAGACCAGCAAGACGATCGACGTAACGACGCTGGAGGACACCCTCAACGAGGCGGACGAGACCTACACGCTGACGCTGACGAGTGTGACCGGGCCGGCCGGGGTGAAGCTGGGCACGGCGAGTGCGACGGGAACGATCGAGGACGACGACGCGTTGACGGCCGCTCTGGGTACGCACACTGAGAACGTGGCGGAAGGCTCGGAAGCGACCTACGAGGTGGACCTGAGCGGAGGCACCAGCACGGCGGACGTGGTGGTGAACTACGAGTTGGATTCGAATTCGACGGCGACGCCTGGATCAGACTACACGGCGCCGAGCGAGACGTTGACGATCACGGCAGGAGAAAGCAGCGGAACGATAACGATCGCAACGCTGACCGACCAAGTACTCGATCCGGACGAGACGCTGGTGATGAAGCTGACCTCCGCGACCACGGACACGCGCCCGGTGACGGTGGACGCCACTGCGACGAAGACAACCACGATCGGCGAAGAGGACATGGTGGCAGTGTCGGTAGCGGCGGTGCTGGTTGAGGACAACCCGGACACGCAGGACGTGGACGAGGGTGACGACAAGTCGAGCGTGGCGGAAGGCGAGACGGCGAGCTTCGTGGTGACGCTGGACGGCGCGGTGTCGGGCACGGTGAGCGTGCCGTATACAACGGCGGACGTGACGGCGAAAGCGGGCGCCGACAAGGACTACACGGAAGCGAGCGGAACGCTGGAGTTCACGGCGGGACAGACCAGCAAGACGATCGAGGTGACGACGCTGGAGGACACCCTCAACGAGGCGGACGAGACCTACACGCTGACGCTGACGAGTGTGACCGGGCCGGCCGGGGTGAAGCTGGGCACGGCGAGTGCGACGGGAACGATCGAGGACGAGGATCCGATCAGCGCTGCGCTGGGAGCGACGTTTACGACGAGCGTGGCGGAAGGCGGCGAAGCAACCTACGAGGTGGAACTGAGCGGCGGCACGAGCACGGCGGACGTGGAGGTGAGCTACGAGGTGGACACGAGCTCGACGGCGACGAGTGGAACGGACTACACGGCGCCGAGCGGGAAGCTGACGATCACGGCAGGAGAAAGCAGCGGAACGATCACGATCGCAACGCTGACGGACGAGGTGCTGGACCCCGGCGAGACGGTGGTGATGAAGCTGACGTCGGCGACCACGGACACGCGCCCGGTGACGGTGGACGCCACTGCGACGAAGACAACCACGATCGGCGAAGAGGACATGGTGGCGGTGTCGGTAGCGGCGGTGCTGGTTGAGGACAACCCGGACACACAGGACGTGGACGAGACGGACGACAAGTCGAGCGTGGCGGAAGGCGAGACGGCGAGCTTCGTGGTGACGCTGGACGGCACGGTGTCGGGCACGGTGAGCGTGCCGTATACAACGGCGGATGTGACCGCGGAGGCGGGCGCCACCAAGGACTACACGGAAGCGAGCGGAACGCTGGAGTTCACGGCGGGACAGACCAGCAAGACGATCGAGGTGACGACGCTGGAGGACGTGCTCAACGAGGCAAACGAAACCTACACGCTGACGCTGACGAGCGTGACCGGGCCAGCTGGGGTGAAGCTGGGCACGGCGAGCGCGACGGGAACGATCGAGGACGACGATTCGATCAGCGCGGCGCTGGGGGCGACGTTTACGACGAGCCTGGCGGAAGGCGGCGAAGCGACTTACGAGGTGGGCCTGAGCGGAGGCACGAGCACGGCGGACGTGGAAGTGAGCTACGAAGTGGACTCGAGCTCGACGGCGACGAGTGGAACGGACTACACGGCTCCGAGCGGGAAGCTGACGATCGCGGCGGGAGACAGCAGCGGAACGATCACGATTGCAACGCTGACGGACCAAGTGCTGGACCCCGGCGAGACGCTGGTGATGAAGCTGACGTCGGCGACCACGGACACGCGCCCGGTGACGGTGGACGCCACGGCGACGAAGATCACCAGCATTTCGGACACGGGTGAAGTGTCGGTGTCGGTGGCGGCGGTGCTGGTGGAGGACGACGATCAGACACCGGAGGACGAGACGGACGACAAGTCGAGCGTGGCGGAAGGCGAGA
>MKWU01007469.1_pt1 | contig 10448 bp, 7 predicted proteins | sample 809101 | NCBI WGS metagenome assembly MKWU01 (sample SAMN05860141, study PRJNA318959) | sponge metagenome | host: Aplysina aerophoba | place: Slovenia: Piran, Adriatic Sea, Gulf of Piran | collected 2013-05-07
GGTCACCCGAAGGGCCGCAGCTCAGCGCAGGAGCCGCGCAGCGGCTTGACCCGGCGACGCTCATCCGACATCCGGCCGGTCGCCCAGGGACGCCATCCGAAATCCATCAAACAACGTGAGCATCGCGCCATCAGGTAGCGTTAGCGCGCTCACATGCAGACCGTGCGGCTGGACCGCGCCATCGACAAGCTCTCCCCGACGCTCAGGGACCTGCAGTCCGCACAGGACGGCTCCGAAGTCCAGGCCTGGGAACTGGAACGGGTGACCGAGAGGGCGCAGCACCTCGGCGACCGGCGCGATGCCTTCGGGCGACTTCAGGATGCCGCAGCCGAGCGGTCCCGCGCCGACACCGGCAACATGTGGCGGCCGAGGCACGGGTCGCACACGAGCCGCACGGCGAAGCTGACCTCCGCGGCCATCGACGCCCGGGACTTCCTCCGCGCGCGCGATACCGAGAAGACGAAGGCGCACCTGCCGCAGGGCACCCTCGTCGCGGTCACCGGCTCCAAGCCCGTCGAGGACGCCAACCGGATCTTCTCCGCCCTGGACAACGTGCGCAGCAAGTACAAGGACATGGTGCTCGTGCACGGCGGCGGTCCGGGTGCCGAGAAGATCGCGGCGCGTTGGGCCGAGTCCCGCAACGTGCACCAGGTCGTCTGCAAGCCCAACTGGAACGCCCACGGCAAGGCCGCGCCGTTCCGACGCAACGACCAACTGCTGAGACTGCTCCCGAAGGGCCTCATCTCCTTCCCAGGCTCGGGCATCTCCGAGAACCTCGTCGACAAGGCGATCCAGCTCGGCATCCCCGTCAAGAAGTACGCGGCCTGATCCGCTGCGCCTCGCTCGCGGACCGCATCGACATCGCGCTCGGTGCGGTCCGCGCCACTGCCGCGGTCCCGCCGGGCGCCGTGCAATCAACCCGGGTGGAGTCAAGCTGCAAGCGAGTGAACCGCGCGGCGATCGAGAGAGAGTCGCTGCTGCTTCACCGTCCACCGGCTCTCAACCCAAACCAGGAGCAAGACCATGTCCCGCGTCACCTTCAGGCAGATCGCCGCCGACCAGGCCAACATCCACGACGAAGACGGCGACTGCGTCGGCGAGGTGTTCCGGTATCCCGACATCCTTCGCCCCGGTCACCTGGTCTATACGATTCATTATTTCGAAGATCCGCGTGGACCCGTACATGTGTCCGACCGCTCGCGCATCCGGCAGGTGGCCGAACAACGCTGGGCGTCGCACCCGTTACTGCCATGAGCGTGGCGTCTGCGCCGCTTCGCGGACTGCGCCGTCGCCTCGCCGGCGTTCTGCTTCGCGAACGCGTTCGCGCTCCTGCCGTCGTCCTTCGCCGTTGCGGCTCTCCCCAAACATCCCGCATGCCTGCTCCGCGTCTTGGGAAAAGCTGCCGCGGACCCTTGGGAAAACGCCCACCCCCGGTCTTGGGAAAACCCCTTCCCCTGAACCCTCAGTCGCCGCGGCGGCTCCCCTTCGGTTCCGGTCCCGGAACCGTTCTCCCCATCGTTGATTTCGTCGGCTTGGGCTTGTCTCACGGCCTGGGGCCGGCTACGCTCACACACCCGACGCATCGTTGATGCATCGGGCGCATTCAACCCCTGCACTGCCCACCGCTACCCCTCAGTACCCCTGACTGCCCAGGACGACCGTGGGAAAACGTAAGCGTCTTGTCAGCGCCCTAACGGTCTGATATCAAAGGCATTAAGCAGCCGTAACCGCCGTGTAACCGGGCGCTGTGGCCGACGTAATACGTTGCGCTTACACCGGCGCCGCGAAATTTGCGGAGTCACTGGCCGGGAGCGCTGAACTACGCGACCGGACAAGGCTGGAGATTCTCGCAACGACCGGTTCCGAAACCGGAGAAAAACATGCCCGTGAAACGACATCCGCACTCGGTCCGGTTCTCCCAAGAGGAATGGGACAGCATTTCCCGGGCCGCCGCCCAGCACGAAATCGCCCCCGGCGAATTCGTTCGCGAGGCCGCCGGGCGCGTCGCGGCCGAGAATAACGGCCTGTCCGACGTCCAATTGACGCCGGAACTGATCGAATTGATCAAGACAACGTTCCGCGGCGTGCATGTGCTCGCGTACCTCAAACGCGAACAACTCGACGACGCCGGCGAACAGGAACGGTTCAAGCGCGCCGTACGGGCCGCTCAGACCGCTCAGTTGGAGACACTGTCCGCGCCGGAATCCACCTAAACCGGTCGGCTTCTCGCCCACGTGGGTTATCGGAGCCTACAATCTCTCTCATTATCCGGCCATCACATTCGGCGTGCCTCGCTCCTTCAGTACTGGTTTGAATCGCGCATCCCTGTCAATGAAATCGCCAAGAATGCTTCCGCATCGATCCTATGCACCAGCCCAAGACGCTAAGCCGCCGCCCAGCTCATCGCCGAAAATTTATTCCATCGCTCGGGTGAGCCCCCCTACCGCGAACACTCCCATACAATTCGCTTCACTCAAGCTGCAACCTCGGTAATAATTCTGCGCCCACAATCGTCACCAAGTTGTACAACCACGCCATTCTTGCATGACCAACGAACCATCCAACCTCCCGATCGCTACCGATCATCCAATCGAACACGCCGACCACGATACTCTTCAAAGGTCTGAATTGGCCAAGTCCTTCGCCCGACGCGTCCTGTCGCTGTCGGCAAGTAAGGGCCTTGTTGTCGGCGTTTTCGGCCCTTGGGGCTCCGGCAAGACTTCCTACATAAACCTTGCCCGATCCGCCTTCAACGAAAAAAACGTCCCAATCTTGGACTTCAACCCTTGGATGTTCAGCGGCACCGAGCAGCTAGTGGAGCGATTCTTTGCCGAGATCTCTGACCAACTCAAGCTTCGCGACCTCAAGGAATTGGGCAAAGCACTGGAAGAATACGGCACCGTCCTCACTGGCCGACTTGGCTTTTGGTTCAAACTCACGGGTATTTTCCTGCGCCGAAAATCCCGCGGACTCTCCGGGCGTCGCGAGAAAATTGAGAATGCCCTGGCTGAACGGGACAAACCAATCGTCGTGGTTGTCGACGATGTTGACCGCTTGTCCGGTTCCGAGACTCGCGACATATTCAAACTCGTGCGCCTGACCGCAAGTTTCCCCAACATCGTCTACATCGTGGCGTGTGACCGAAAGCGCGTCGAAACCGCACTCCACGGAGACGGAGTGGACGGAAGAGACTATCTCGGCAAGATCATCCAAATTCCGTTCGACCTGCCCGAACTTCCTCGCCATCTGTTCAAGAAACAGACCATCACATCCATTCGGACCGTCCTCAACCACCTCGACGATCCGGGACCGTTTGACGAACACCAATGGCAGGAAGTCTTCGAGCTAATCATCAGACCCCTCATAAGAAATATCCGAGACCTCCGCCGCTATTGCGTCGCGATCCACGGTACGGCTGAGAGCCTTGAAGGCGCCGTTGCCTGTGTGGACATACTCGCACTTGAGGCTGTTCGTCTCTTTCTTACAGACGTTTTCATGCTTCTGCCCGAATCACAACACGATCTCACCGTGTCACCGGGTGCCGAGCAAATCCGCAAGGACTTTGATGCGACTATCGCTTCAGCCGTAGACGGCTCCAATGAGGACAAACTGCCGAGCAATCCACAAATCGATAAAATGATCGAAACGGGCCAACCATCCGGAGAAATCGTCCGCAACCTCTTCCGACATTTGTTTCCTCAAGCCGCGCTGTTCTTGCCTGGCGACCAACACTTCCCCGAATTCAGCCCGTCGAAAATGCTTCAGGAACGCCGAGTAGGCCATGAACTGGTATTGCGGCTCTACCTGGAGCGCGTCGCCGACCAGGATCTCCTTGATACGTACGACGCCGAGCGTGCCTTTGCGCTCATGGCCAATCGCAACGCTCTCGAAGAATTCCTGTCGTCTCCTGATCCTGCCCGTCTGCAAAACGTTATTCGCCACATCCAGCACTACGAAAACGAGTTCCAAGCAGAACAAGCGGAGGCTGCAAGCATCGTGCTGTTGAATCTCTTGCCCAACCTGCCGCGGCAGTCCGTCCCCTTGCTCGACCGCGCCCAGCGTCTCATAGGCGCCATCGTCGTAAGTCTCTTGCGCACCGTGCACCCCGAACAGGACCGCGAACAGGCCGTATACGCAATCCTGCACGAACTGACATCGCTCTCCGCAAAGGTGACCCTGCTACACCGTGTCGGACACCATCCGAACGTGGGAAAGAAACTCGTTTCCGAGGACACGGCAGCAACGCTCGAAAAACTTCTAACCACCGAGATTCAAGCCGCCCACCCGGAAACACTCGCGGAAGAACGCAACCCGGCCCTCGTCATTTCATTCGCACAGCAGCACTCCAAGCAATCAGAGGTACCGTTCACAGTTCCCGATTCACCCAAGTTGACCTTCTCTCTTCTGCAGGACTGCCAGACCGAGTCATATCGCGCATCACTCGGCGCTTCATCGCCTCCGCAATCTTTCAAGGGACTCAGTTGGCGAAATCTTGTCTCACTCTACGAGTCCAACACTCTGCTCAAGCAACGAGTATTGGACCTGCTTTCGAACTTCGACGAACTGAGTCCCTGGATAAGCACCCGGATGGATTCCATCGAAGAAGCCAGAGATCTTGTCGAGCGTGCGAGAGAACAGTTAAGCGAACTGAAGAGCGATTAGCCACCGGAGTTCTTTTCTCCGTGCCTTCCGTGCCGCGATCGCCACCAGCAGCCCCTCCGCCGTGACCCGACCGCGCTCATTGTGCAAGACACGACGCGTCCGACCCTGCGATGCTGCTCAGCTTCCGCAAGTCCGGATATCCTTCTCCTGCCCGGACGCAAGCCCACTGTTCCAGCGACGCGGCGAATCGCCTCCCAGCGTCGCCCCGGTTCTCGACTACGCGCGCGAACTGCTCAAAATCAATGCAATCCAATCCGGGAACTGCATTCGGCACGACATAGATCACTTCCATGTCGGGTAGCTTCGACCGTATACCGATCGACTCTATGCAATCGAACACGCCACGCGGACTGCAAAAGGTCTTTGTTTTCAGATCCGGAGGAAGCGACATCAGGTCCAGCGCTTCAATCGCTTTGAGGAGGTGAAAGTACTTCCTCCTCGCATACGCTTTTCTTGCCTTCGCCATGCACCTTATCCCGCAAAGCACTGCCTCTAGCCCACGATCCACCGCTCGTTTCAGATACGGCTTTGGGAGATCGCGTATCGCTCGCTGCTCGGTCTTCAGCTCCACCAGGAACGCATGTTTACGGTCATTGGAAACAGCGAAGAAATCGGCCTTGTCGGAACGCCTGGACCCTGCCTGCCCCAGCGGGAATTCCGGTATGACGAGCGGATCGATTGTGATCCCGCGCGGCCGCAGGTGGTCATCAAGCGCAAACGGCAGGAACAGCCCGAAAAAAATGTCCGCGCGCGTCTCCAGCCGATACGACGGCAGATGCCGCCACGCATCCAGACGATCGAAAAACGTGCCAAAGTCCAAGGCTGTCATATCCTCGCTCCCGTCGATGAGTGATTTCGTTCAGCGCTCCCCCGAAACGATGCTGTCAATCGCCAATCCGCCGTTTGGTTGCCGGAACGCAGCGTACCTGTCAGTGGGTTGTTAGCTGCGGAAACCCTGGATATTCCGATGAATGGTCCCCTGCGAAATTCTCCCGCGTGGGCTTCGTCAGTACACCCTTCGGCTGTGCAACGCTCTTGATCAAGTACTCGGGCTGCGCTTTCTTCGACTCCTGATCCCCTCGCCAGCGAATGTTGAATGCTGCGTTGACCGGGTAGAAGCACAATTCCGAGTAAGGCAGGCGGTCGCGGTGGTCGTGAATCCACCAAGCCATCGCGGTCCAGGACTTCTCCCTGTGCGCAGCCAGATAGTCCACGAACCAGGGAATCACTATGGAGGCTGTGGCCCCCATGTAACCTTGTTTGTCAACGCAGTCCCAAGTGTGGCGCGCGCGGTTGTCCCGCGCGCAGCCGTACCCTTTGTCGGCGCAGAACCTGTTCAGCTCGAGAGACCGATACGCTGAACGAATCGATACATGGCAGAAGGTGGCGCGCAGCGGTTCAAGCAGCTCGTTGCAGAGCTTCTCTCCGGCAGTGATCGCAAGATCCGGCCTGTCGGGAATGTTCCGCTTCTTATGGAAGTTGGCGACCTCGCTGTAGAGCATTTCACGCATGTAGAAGTGCGGCGACAAACGCACCCGGCCAAGATTCGTCAACGCCTTCACTGCTCCTGGTTTTTTCATACGCTTTTCCCTGTCCTCTCCGGCCCTCGTTGCATTGTCCCAAAGCACTCAACTGCTGCCGCGCGCAGTCATAATAGCGTTCCCGCCTCAATCGGGCACCGTCTTGCTCAGATGTCACAATCTCACATGACCCCAATGGCACCTCCCTCGGATCGAGCACTTCTACCGTTATTTTGCCTATCCACGCACGAGCCGCCTTCGACCTTACCCGCAAAGTAGCTAAAACGAGTCGCCGGAGGCTCCGAGTAGCCTTCCCATTTGAGCCTGTACGTCCCGTCCAGACGCACCGGATGCACCCAGTCGGGCTCCGGACGTGCCACGCTCGAAACGCCTCATTATCGACTGCCACTCCGACGCCAGGCGGCGTTCCTTCGTTCGTTGCAGCCAATCTTGCTCCAACAATTGCAAGTTGCGCGCTTGAGATGTCACAACCCCAAATCAAACTCCATCTCCTTCGGCTGCGGTGCCTTGTGCACACCCTGTTCCGCTGGCTCGATCGCCACCCTTCCCGCATCTTCGCTGCTGATTTCCGGCACGGTCGCCGACCGTTCGGCCGCTGGCTCCATAGCCTCCAGCGCCGCGACCCGTTCGCCGGTGGCCGTTTCCAGATGCTCGCCGAGCGCTTTCCTGTCGTCCGTCACCAGCTCCGCCCGGTGCCGGGCCCGGCTGATCTCGACGTAGAAGCTCTTTCGCGTCGTCAGGTGCGGGTGGTTCGCTTCCATTACGGCGATGACGTTGTCCACGGTGCGCCCCTGGAACGCGTGAACAGTGGACGCCCAGGCCCGGTCCAGGTGCCGCAATTGCGGATCGCTGCGGTGCATGTCGAGCGTGCGCCCGTCCTCGAGCCGGAAAGTCACGCTGTCCTTGCCCACCTCCATCACCTCCGCCAGATGGCTGTTGACCAGGCCGTGCGCGGTGTCGTTCCGCGTCCAGCGGATGCGGTCGCCGGCGCGCAGCTCGATGTTCTCGCTCTTGTAGACCTCCACCGCGCCCCGGCTTGCGCCCACACGCAGGGGCTGCCACCCTACCGCGCCGCCCTCCGGGGATTCCAGGAACACGGTGCCCGTGCCCTGATCCACCCGGTGCACCCGCCGCTCTTCGCCTTTCTCCACCCCGAGGCTCTTGTACGGGCGGTGAAAAGCCACCGTGTCGCCCGGTGCGTAGTTGCCCGCCACGGTCATCTCGGCACGGGTGTAGCCCCTGGAAAGCAGCCGCTCCGTGTTCATGCCCGGGCCGCGGATCGTCCCGTCGCGCACCAGCCGTTCTCGGATGTACCCGTTGATCTGCTGGCGCAGGCTGTGGCTCGGCGCCATGAGCCCGGTCTTCTCCCGTTCTTCCTCGGGCAACATCAGCCAGCGCGCCGCCGCCGCACCCGCCAGGTTCTCCGGCACCGCCTCGGCGATGCGCCCGCCGAGTTTTTCGAACGCGGTCTTCACTTCACCGGCGAGACTGGCCCGGACCGCTTCTTTCAGTTCGGCGTCCCGCTGGCGCATGATCTCGTCCATCTTTGCCGTCGTCATGCCCGCGCGCTGAAGCTGGGCGAAGGGTTTTCCGGCGTCCACCGCGTCGAGCTGTTTCTCGTCCCCGACCAGCACCACGCGCGGGATCCGCAATATGCTCGCGATGCGCAGCAGGTTTCTCGCCTGCACGGTGGAGGCGAGCGACGCCTCGTCCACCACCAGCACGGTTTTGGAGAACGCCTCTCTCATGTCCCTGGCGCCTTTTTTCGTCAGCCGTCCCTCGGCCACCCCGGCGTTGCGGGCCAGGAACCGCTGCAGCGTCTCGCTCTTCATCCCCGCCTCGGTGCCGAGCGTCTTGGCCGCGGACGCCGACGGGGCGAGCCCCATCATCCGGTAGCCGTTTTTCTCCGCCAGCACCCGGGCGCGGTCGAGCATCGTGGTCTTGCCGGTGCCGGCGTAGCCCTGCACGCCCACGACACGGTCCTTCGTCGAGAGGATCAGCTTCACCGCTTCCTTCTGGCCGTATGTCAGTCGCCCGCGATGTAATAATGGCGTTACCCGCCAGCTTCGCATCACGGGTTTGGAGGCCTGCTTTCCCTTTTCCATCAGCCCGATGGTTTCCAGTTCGTCCGCCACGGCCCGGTCCGTGGTCAGCGAGTCGCCCTTCACCGGGATGTCCGAGGCGTGCAGCGTGCCGTCGGTCACCAATTCGTCGATGACCTTCTCCGCCTCCCCGATCCTGACCTCGCCCGGTTTGCGCGCGATCGCGGCGGTCAGCAGAGCGGTTCTCGAAAACACCGCCTCGCGTTCGGACAGGTGAGAGACGGCCCAGGCGACGGCCCGCTCCGCCGCGCTGCCTTCGTCCAGCCGCAGTTCCCGTTGGCGGTTTTCCATGCCCGCCGAACGCTCGATGGCTTCATTCGCCAGTCCCTTCGCATCGAACCCCAGCGACTCCGCCTGCTCCCGCCAGTGCTCGCGCAGCCCCGCATGGTCCACGTCCCGCTTGTGCGCCCGGGTCATGAGCGCGGCGCGCTCGGCAAGCCGCGGGTTCTTCTCGGGCTTCCCCAGACCGCGTTCCTCCATGGCCTCGACGATGGCCGCACGCCGCGTCGAAAACGCCTCCACGACCTCCCGGGAAACCCCGGCGATCTCGAACCTGCCGTCAGCATGACTTTTCTCGATCCCGTAGCCCAGGTCTTGCAGACGGCTGGCCAGTTCGCTGCGGTACAGCGCGCCGATGAGCATCTTGGAGCGGTAGAGCTTCTCGTTCGCCATGGTTCTCCACTTGCCGTCTCCGCCCCGGACCATGTTGGCGATGACCGCGTGGGTGTGAAGCTGCGGGTCGAGGTTGCGGGAAGTGTCATGCCTGAACGTTGCGGCGACGAGTTTCTGTCCGCCGGCGCGTGTCATGGCGCCGGTCGCGGGGTCGCTGACGCGGGTTTCGGCCGCGTGTTTCTCCACCCATTCAAGCGTGCGCTTCACAGCGCGGTCGTGCGCCTCGAGGATTCTGTCGTCGCCGCCCACGAGCGCGGCGAGCGACACCGACTTCGGCGCCGACAGCGTCACGTCCCGCCCGGGACGGTGGAGGAACTGCCCGTCCTTCCCGTTTCTCCCCAGCCGTCGGCCGCTCCCGTCGGGCACCTCGCCCAACAGGATTTTCCGGAACGTCTCCGGGTCCACTTCCCCGGTCAACCCGAGATCCGCCGCGCCCTCTCCGGCCCAGACGCTCGCTTCCCTATGCCCGGGGTCGTCCTTGGCGTAATAGCCGTCGCGTTCGTAGTAGGCCACGCCCTGGGATGCGGTGGCGACGGCGCCGATGGACGCGACCATCAGTAGAAGTCCTGGCCCTCGTCGGGGTCGGGCAGCCCTTCCGCGTTGTCGCTAACCACCTTGCCGGATTCCGGCGTGTCACCCGGATCGCCGTCTTCCGATTTCTCCACCGCGGGCGGCGGCAGCGCCCCAACCGGTTCGGGCGCCTGCGCCCCGGCACGGCGATCCACGCGTGCCTCGTTCTCGCCTGTGTCGGTCTCGTACTGAAACGCGCGCTGCGCCTCGGGCTTATCGGCCATCCCGGCGGGCAGGGCGAGCAATTCGGCGTCCCTATCGGGCGCCGCGCGGCCGCCGCCGCCACGCGTCCCGGAGTGCTGTTCGGATTCGTCCGCATCGGTCGCCCCGGATCCGTCCGGGGCCGACCCCCGGGAGCTTGCCTCGAACGCAGGGGCCACCGTCTCCCGTTCGACGTACTGAAGCTCGATCCGCGCGACAGGGAACGGGCCGGGGAGCTTGAGATACCCGCTCAGGTTCGGCAGGCGCATGATTTCCGACGGCAGCGCCAGGGACTGAAGCTCCCGCCGCGGCATCAGCGTCACGCCGTCGCGGTAGGGGTCGGCCCCGTAGCTCACCCCTTCGGAGAGTTCCTCCACCTCGCTGCGGCCCAGGCTTTCCGCGGACCACTGCGCGGTGTCGCGGTCCGGGGCGGCGAACACGACCCGCGTGCCGCACAGCCCCGAGATCGTCTCCGCGCCGTTCTTCCCGTACAGGTCCCGCAGGGCGGAGGCCACCTGCACGCCCAGCACGAAGCAGCCGCCGAACTGGCGGCTCTCGGCCAGCCCCGACTGCAGGCTGGGGACCCGGTGCAGCGTCGGCAGCTCGTCCAGGATCACCCAGATTCTCCGGCCCGCGTCGCGCTCCAGCGACAGCATCGAGTTGACCGCGATTTCCAGCCATGTGGAGATCAGGCCCCTCA
>MKWU01007472.1_pt1 | contig 10444 bp, 7 predicted proteins | sample 809101 | NCBI WGS metagenome assembly MKWU01 (sample SAMN05860141, study PRJNA318959) | sponge metagenome | host: Aplysina aerophoba | place: Slovenia: Piran, Adriatic Sea, Gulf of Piran | collected 2013-05-07
CGCCGGCGAGGTGGTCACCGGCAGCGGCGGACGCCGCCCGGGACGCATCAACGGGGGCCGCCCGGAGCGCGTCGGGCGGCACCGCTTCGAACGCGCCGGTGGAAGCCGCAGCCGGGCCGTCGGCGGGCGGCGCCCCCGGCGCCCCCGCGGCCCCGCCCGCCCGTCGGCCCCGCCGGCTGGCGCCGTCCCGGGCACCCCTGGCACGCCGGCCGGCCCGTCGGCTGGCGCCGGCACGGGCACCCCGGCCGGTGCCTCCTCCATCGGCGGGAGATCGAGCGTGATGTGATAGCGGCCGCCCTCCAGGCGCACCCGGCTGCGGCCGATGGTCAGGTCGGGGGCCTCGGCCAGGACGCGCGCGGCGTCGACCTCGGCCGTTGCGCCGTACGCGCTGCGCCGGCCGCCGTCGTCGAGCTGCAGGCGCACGCCGGCCAGCCGGCGGCCGGGCTCCCGCTCGGGGCCCACGAGGAAGGTCAGATAGAAGCGCGCATCGCCCTTCCGCCCGTTGAAGTAGAGCCACTCGGCCCACGACTCGGCGCGCGCCGGCACGTCCGGAATCGGGTGGAAGCGGTCCATCGCGCGCAGCACGTCGCCCGCATCGGGCGCCGTCCACGCCCGGTCGCCCGGCGCATCGATCCAGGCGGCAACGTCGGAGGTCTCGTCGTCGCCGAGGGCCCGGCCCCGGCTGGGGATGCCGCCGCGCGCGGCGACCCGCACGGTGCGTCCGTCGCGGACGAGAAACAACGACCGCCGCGCGCTCGGGGCGGCGGCCGCCACGCGGTCCGCGAACGCCGGGCGGTCGAGCACGCTGCCGAGCAGGAAGCGCGCGCTCGTCACGCGGCCGACGCTGCCGGCGACGACCAGGTCGCCGCCCCCGCCGAGCGCTGGCGCGCCCGCCTGCTCCAGCATCACCGCCCCGATGCCGAGGAGGTTGGCGATCACCGACACCCCGAGGCCGAACCCGCCCGCCAGCACCGCGCTGCGGAGCTTGTGGGCGAGGAGCGCGCGCACGGCGAGCGTGATCATCGCGGCTCCTCCGGCGCCGGCAGCATCGCGCCGTCGCGCATCCGGAGCCACCGCCCGGCGCGCCGGGCGAGGGTCGGATCGTGCGTCACCACGACCACGGCGCTCCCGTCGGCGTGGACCCGGTCGAGGAGGTCGGCGATCTGCCGGCCGCTCGCCTCGTCGAGCTCGCCGGTGGGCTCGTCCGCCAGGAGCAGCGCGGGGCGGTTGGCCAGCGCGCGGGCGATGGCCACCCGCTGCATCTCTCCGCCGGAGAGCTGCGCCGGGCGGTGGTCCGCGCGGTCGGTCAGGCCGACGTAGTCGAGCAGCTCGGCCGTCCGCCGGCGGCGCTCGGCGCGCGGCATGCCCGCCTCACCCTGCGGCAGCTCGACGTTCTCCCACGCCGTCAGCATCGGCAGCAGGAAGAAGCGCTGGAAGATGAATCCGATGCGGAGGAGTCGCAGGCGGCTCCGCTCGGCGTCCGAAAGCGCGGTCACCTCCCGGCCCTCGAAGCGCAGCGAACCGCCGGTCGGGGGCTCGACGCAGCCGAGCAGGTGGAGCAGCGTCGACTTGCCGCATCCCGAGGGTCCGGAGACCGCGACGTAGTCGGCGGGATCGATCCGCAGCGACACGCCGGACAGCGCGGTGACCGCCCGCGCCGGCATCGGGAAGACCTTCGTCAGGTCGCGCGCCTCGACGAGCCCGTCCGTCGTCACGAGACCACCTCCTCGCGCAGCGTGGCGGCGATCGGCAGGCGCGTCGCGAGATGCATCGGGTAGAGCGCGGCGAGGACGGCGGTCGCGCCGAGCAGGCCGACGTGCAGGACCAGGGCGCGCGGCTGGAACACGAAGAAGTGAAGCCCGGACGGCATGCCGGGCATCGACCGCAGGATGCCGTCCAGCCAGAAGGCCAGCCCGGCGCCGAGCGGGACCGCCAGCAGCCCGCCGGCGCCGACGATGGCGACCGATTCCGCCAGCAGGTCCGTGGCGATCCGGCGGCGCGAGAATCCCAGCGCGCGCAGCGTCGCCACCTCCGCCAGCCGCTGGTTGACCGACACCGTCAGCAGGGTCGTGACGAGCAGGAGCGCGAAGAAGAGCGTGACCGAGGCGAGGACGGACGAGATCTGCTGGAAGTAGCCGTTGCCCTCCTGCTGGAAGCGATCGACCAGCTCCGCGTTCGTGGCCACGAACACCTCGGGCAGGCGCCGCCGGATGGCGCCCGCGGCGGCGGCGGCCCCCGCCGCCGGCTGTGACGTGACGAGCACCATCTCCGCCTCGTCGGGATCGACGTCCCCGCAGAGGTCCGCCAGGTCGGCCAGGGTCATCGCCGCCGTGAGCTCCGCCGCGCTGTCGAACGAGAACGTGGCAACGCCCGTCACCCGGAACGCGACCGGCGGCGCCGCGGCGCTTCCCCCGCCGCAGTCTCCGCGCAGGGTGACGCCTACGCCGGGAGCCGTCCCGGTGGCTCGGGCGAAGGCGGCGTTGACGAGCACGGGGCGGACGGACGGCTCCTCGACGTCATCGAGCCGACGCCCCTCGACGAGCGTCCACCCGGCGTTGGAGCCGGCAGGTGCCCCGATCACCGTCACGTCGCGGTCGGCCCCGCCGGGGCCGCCGGGGCCGCCGGGGTCGCCGGGGTCGCCGGGGCCGCCGACCGTAGCGTCGCCGAGCCGCATCGGCACCGCCTGCGCCACCTCGGGCAGGCCGGCGATGGCCTCGACGGCGATCGAGGCGTCCCGCAGACGCGGCCCCCCGAAGGGGATGCCCTCCATGGCGGTGACGCGCACGTCGAAGCCGGCGTCGTCCAGCAGGTCCTCCATGGCCACGACGAGCCCGTTCGCGAGCAGCAGCATGTCGAACAGCAGCGCGCCGGTGGCGGCGACGCCGAGGACGCCCAGCAGCGTGCGGCCCGGCTGGCGGACGAGACCGAGCCAGGTGAAGCGGAGCGACCTCATCGGCGGACGAGCGTCAGCGCCCCGGCCCGCAGCAGCGGCCACGACGCGGCGACGCTCGCCAGCAGCCCCGTCGGAACCGCGAGCGCCACCGCGCGCCACGCCACCGAAGGCGTGATGCGCACGAAGACCAGCGCGGTGTCGTAGCGCCACTGGAAGAAGCGGTTGAACGCGCCCTCGAAGGTCACCGCGAGCAGGAGCCCGAACAGGGTGCCGGCCAGGGCGACGGCCAGGCCCTCGGCCACCACGTGCAGCGCGAGCCGGCGCGTCGGGACGCCGATCAGGCGCAGCGTGCCGAGGGTCTCGCGCCGCTCGTTCACGCGCATGACCATCAGGGCGAGCAGAAAGAGCGAGCTGGCGATGACCGTGATCACCGCCACCGCGAAGTGGAAGCGCTCGATGACCGCGAAGGTGCTAGACGGGCCCGTGTCGCGAGCCGTCGGCTCGATCAGCAGGCCCGGCACCTGCGCCCGCAGGTCGGACGCGAAGGCCTGGGCGTCGGCGGGGCCGGCGAGCGCGATGTTGATGGCGTCGACGGACTCCTTCCCCAACGGATCGGCCGGATCGGCGGTGAGGGCGAGCAGGTCGGGCAGGTGGAAGCGCGCCTCGTGACGCGCGCTCATCACCCGCATCGGATCGGGGGTCGGCTCGTAGGTGCCGGCGATGCGGAAGGGCTGCGCCCCGGCGCCGGAGGGTTCCGTCGAGAAACGCACGACGTCGCCCGCGCGCAGGCCCTCGGCCGCCGCGAGCTGTCGCGAGAGGAGGATCGACGGCGGCTCGCCCCCTGCCTCGGGGACGGCGGCCACGGACGCGCCCACAGCCCCCGGCACCGATGCGTCAGAACGTGGGGACTGCGCCGCGTGTGCGACCTGGCGGTCGCGTTGGAAGTCCGCGCTGGTGCGAGCTTCCTGCGTCGCTGGCACCGGGGCGCGGACTCCGGACGCGCCAATCAGGAGGGGTGCGGCGCCGCAGGCGGCGAGACCGGCCAGCAACGCGAACGGCCGCGCCATCGGCGGCCGCTACTGATCCTCGGCGGCGACCGCCGGCACGTCGCGGACCCGCTCCTGCACGGTGCCGGGCACGCCGAGGCGCGTGTTGGCCCCGAGGCTCGCCAGCAGCTCGGCGGTCTCCGGCCACGCCTGGAACTGGAACGACTGCTTCGAGCCCTCGGCCATCCGGTAGGCCGTGCGCCCCCGGAAGTCGCGCGCGTCGATGTCGGCGCCCTCGGCGACGAGGTACTCGATTACTTCGTTGAGGCCGCGGAACGCCGCCCCGTGCAGCGCCGTGAAGTCCGCCTCGTTGACGGCGTTGATGTCGGCGCCCGCCTCGAGCAGGACGCGCACGGCCGTCTCGGCGCCCGGCGAGCGGAGCCCGCGCGGCTCGCGCGGCCGGAAGGTCGGCTGCCCCAGGCCCGCTGCGGCCATGAAGGGCGTCGTGCCGTCGTCGGTGGTCAGGTGCTGGTCGCCCCCCGCGTCGAGCAGGGTGCGGAGGATCTCGGCATGGGCCTCGGAATTGCCGGGGCCCACTCGGTAGGCGCCGCCGTTGGCGGTGTAGGCCGCGACCCAGAGCGGCGTCGCCCCCCGCAGGTCGCCCGTGCCGCAGGCGAACGGCTCGAACGCGCCCTTGGTCGGGTAGCCGATGTAGGTCATGAACATCGCGGACGTGGTGATCCGCGCGTTCGGATCGGCGCCCCGCTCGAGGAGGGCGCGCACCAGCGGCAGCCGGCGCTCCGGCGGCAGCGTGACGCGCGAGAATCCCGCGCGCAGGTACGACCCGCCGTAGCCGTGGCGGCGCGACCAGTCGCCCAGCCAGTAGTAGACGCTGCCCGCCGCGGCGTGCAGGGCCCGAATCCCGGCCATCGAGCTGTTCGGATCCGCCCCCTGCTCCAGCAGGAACATGGCGAACGCGTCCTGCCCGGCGGCGATCGCGTAGGGCAGCGCCTGCGTCCCGTCGCCGCCCGGCTCGTTGACGTCGACGCCGGCCGCGATCAGCCGCTCGGCCATCGCGACGTCCCCGTCGAGGGCGGCGTAGAGCAGCGGCGTGATCCCCTTCGCGGTCGAGGCATGCGCATCGGCGCCGGCCGCGAGCAGGACGTCGACGATCTCCGGATGCGGTTCCGCGACGGCCCACATCAGCGCCGTGCTGCGGGTCTCGGCGGTGGTCGCGTTCACGTCGGCGCCGTGCGCGACGAGCGTGCGGACGACCTCGACGCTGCCGGTGCGCGAAGCGGTCATCAGGGGCGTCAATCCGCTCGCCTGCGACGCGTTGACGTTGGCGTCCGCAGCGAGAAGACGCTCGACCATCCGCAGGCTCGCGTTCTCGGCCGCCCGCTCGAGGGCGGTCACGCCGTGATCGTCCGCCGCGTTCACGTTCGCACCCGCCGCGAGCAGCGCGTTGACGGTGTCGAGGTCGTCCCAGTGCGCGGCCCAGAGGAGCGCCGTGGCGCCGTCCGCCCGCCCCGCGTTCACGTCGGCGCCCTTCTCGATCAGTTGGCGCACGGCCGCCGCGTCGTTCACGGCCGCCGCGTTCACAAGCCGAACGTCCAGGTCCTGCGCCGCCGCCGGCACACCGGCGGCGGCGAGGATGGTGACTGCGAGCAGCGATACGAACCGGGCCGTACCGGTGTGCCGGGTCGGGGTGATGGCCATGTTCGTGCTCCGCTCCTCTATCGTTGACCGTTCGTGACCGGCAGCCTTCGCCGGCCTATTCGGTCGTCTCGCTGACGGTCACGGTGACCTCGCGGTTCGTTTCGAGGCCGCCGTCGTGCGCCTGGGCGCGCAGCACGTAGGTGCCGGGCTCTGCGAACGTCGCGTTGACCTCCCAGGTGCCCCCCGGTGGTACGGGCGGGGGACCCCACCCCGGCGCCCACGGCGAGTTGGCGCCGCCGCGATAGTTCTCCCAGACGTCGTACTGCGGCGGGTCGAACGTCACCTGCTCGCCCGGGCCCCGATAGACGAACCAGACCAGCCGCAGTCCGCTCGCGCTGTCGGGAGTGCCGCGCAGACCGGTGTTGATGCCCAGGACCGGCGCGGACACGGCGCGCCGCTTCGGGACACCGTCGTCGCTGGCGCGCGCCGTCAGCAAGACCGGCTCGCCCACGGTGGCGCTGCGACGGGAGCCGCCGACGACGTCCAGCGTCGGCGGGCGATTCCCGAAGATGTTGAACGCGCCGCCGGCCGGTCCGCCGGCGCCGTTGTTGTTCATGATCGCGATGTCGTTCAGGTAGTAGTCCGGGTGCAGCGTGGCGTAGGCATGCTGCGTCTCGCCGTTGGCGGTGATCGACCACACCACTTCGTCATCCTCGGCGAAGTCGGCCGGCACGTGGATCCGAAAGACGACCCGGTTCCGCCGTGGCAGGAAGTGGGTCGGCTGCCCCTGATCGGGACCGCCGGGCTCGATGACGTTGTCCGGGCCGACCGGGATGTCCAGCGCGTCCCAGTTCCGGTTCATGTACCCGAACACGAGGTTGTACGAACCGTCCCGGTTCTGCTCCCAGCCCTCGTAGGCCGGCGAGATGGTGTCGCCCCCGCCGGCTGCCTGGGCAGCGGCCGGCGAGGCGGCAAGGGCGAGGACGGCGGCGGCCAGGGCCGCCGCGCGCCACGCCTTCAGCCTCCACGTCGATTGCAGCGTCATGGATGGCTCCTCAGTCGTTGTCGTTGTCGGTCAGCCGCGACGCGGAAGGCGGGAACTCGTCATAGCCGCACAGCGGGCAGCCGAGCACCTGCTCGCCAGGCTCCACGCCGAGCAGCTCCTTGCGCTTGGCGACTTCGGCCGCGAACTCCTCGTCGTTCATGTACACGGCCTGCCCGATGTTGATCATCATGTTGTCGATCGACCGGTGGCCGAGGCCGGACCAGTTCCGGGGGTCGGAGACGTTCGGGTTGGTCGGCGTGTTGTCGAAGTAGCCCCGGATGCGCAGGATGGTGCCCTTCGGCAGCAGCGGCGCCACGTGGTCCTCGAACGAGTAGACGCGGACCCAGTTGTGGTTGTAGCCGGCGCAGCTCAGCGTCTCGACCCGGTTGGCCCAGATGGTGTCGAGGCACATCCGGACGCCGGCCGCGTGCATGTGCGGCTCGTAGACCGTCAGCTTGGCGTGGTCCAGCAGCGTGGTGTACGCCTCGAACTCCTGGTCCGCCTCCATCGGCTTGATGTCGAGATCCATCGTCGCGGGGCCGATGATCTGCACCTGACGGGTCGGCTCGTAGCCCTCGGGGTGGAACTTCAGGCCGATCTCGAGGTGGGCGCGCGTGTGGCGGCCGTTCGAGTGCAGATGCGCGGACGGGAAGAGGATCTTCGAGCCGGCGCGCAGCAGCTTGCCGGACTCGGGGTGGAACTCGTCCGGATTGCGGCCGACCTCGTGGACCGGCCAGAAGCCGTCGTTCGGGTCGGGGGTGCCTTCCGGCCCCACCGGGACGATGACCAGGTGGTGGATGACGTAGAGCCCGCCGATGGTGTCGCGTTCCGGCACGCCCTCGAAGTCGCTGACCTCGCGCATCTCAATCGACGCAACGTAGCGATCCTCGGTCAGGCCGGTCTCGACCTCGCCCATCGGGCCCCACCAGTCCGGGGCGGTCGAGGCAACCTCGACCGACGGCGACTTCAGAATCAGGTCGGGCTGGCCGAGCTGCCAGTTCGAGGCGTCGGCGACCGTCTCCTCGGAAGCCGCGTCCGCCGCCGCGCCGCGCGGCGCGCCGTTGTCGGCCCAGGCGGCGATCTTGCCAATCTCCTCATCGGTCAGGGAGATATCGCCCTTGTACTCCTGGATGCCGATGTCGCGCTCGATGTACCACGGCGGCATCACGTCGGGCTTGCCGATGCGGCCGGTCCGGTACTTCATCGCCCGCGCCCAGGGACGCGCGTCCTCGTAGGAGAGCAGCGACATCGGCGCGACGGACTCCGGGCGGTGGCAGTTCTGGCAGCTCCGCTCGAGGATCGGGGCGATGTCCTTGGCGTACGTCACGGCGCCGTCGGCCTCTGCGGCCGCGGCAGGCGCCGGCGCGACGAAACCGAGCGCCGCCACGGCCAGCAACGCCAACCCAACACGACAAAAGCGCGGTACAGGCATGATGGTAGGTTCCTCCCTCTCCAGACGTTGATCCGCAAGACAATACCTCAACTGGCCCCGTCCCGTTCAAGGGTTTTTCGCCGACGCCGTTCGACGGCGTGGACTCCTGTAGGATCGGCTGGGCGCGGAGCGGAGCCGGAGGCGACGATTGGCGGGCCAGGATCGGGCGGGCTCGCCGGGCGTGGACCGCGGGCGCGGGAACCGACAGCCAAGGAGTGGGATCGGTGATACGACAGGTATTGGCAGGCAGCGTGTGTGCGCTCGTGGTGGCGGTCGCCGGCGCGACCCTCGCAGGGGCGGCGGAGCAGGGCGAGCCGGATCCCGCGGCGATCCGACCGTTCACGGTCGACGTGCCGGACGCCGTGCTCGACGACCTGCGCGAGCGGCTGGCGCGGACGCGCCTTCCCGATCAGCTCGAGGACGTCGGGTGGGACTACGGGGCCGAGCTCGGCTACGTGACCGACCTCATCACCTACTGGCGCGACGAGTTCGACTGGCGGGCGGCGGAGCGCCGCCTCAACGCGCTCGACCACTACAAGACCGTGATCGACGGGCTCGACATCCACTTCATCCACCAGCGGTCACCGGTGGAGGACGCGCTGCCGCTCATCATCACGCACGGTTGGCCCGGGTCGGTGGCCGAGTTCCTGAAGGTGATTGGTCCGCTGACCGATCCCGCGGCGCACGGCGGCGACCCGGCCGACGCCTTCCACGTCGTCGCGCCGTCGATGCCCGGCTACGGCTTCTCGGACAAGCCGCGGGAGCCCGGCTTCGGCCCCGAGCAGATCGCCGACGTGAACGCCAAGCTGATGGCGCGGCTGGGGTACGAACGGTACGGCACGCAGGGCGGCGACTGGGGCAGCATCGTCAGCACATGGCACGCCTTCAAGCATCCGGAGCAGGTGGCGGGGCTGCACCTGAACATGGTGGCGGCGCAGCCGGCTTAAGGCTTCCGTGCCAGGTCGCGTGGCTTAGCCTGAAGATGGTGGTGGCGCAGCCGCCGGCGGGTGTCGAATACCCGACGGCCGGCGTCCCGGCGGAGGAGCTCCAGCGCTCGCAGGCCCGGCTGTCGTTCTACAACACCGACGAGAACGGCTACGCCCAGATTCAGGGCACGAAGCCACAGACGGTCGGCTACGGGCTCAACGACTCGCCGGCCGGCCAGGCGGCGTGGATCGTCGAGAAGTTCCGCGCCTGGTGCGACTGCAACGGCGACCCGGAATCGATCTTCACGCGCGACGAGCTGCTCACCAACGTCATGATCTACTGGGTGACGCAGACGGCCACCTCGTCGGCCCGTCTCTACTACGAGGCCGGCGGCGCGACCACGGGGCTGGGGCGCGTCGAGGTGCCGACGGGGGCCGCCATCTTCCCCTACGAGCTCTTCATCGCGCCGCGCGCGTGGGCCGAGGCGGCCTACAACATCACCCACTGGACCGAGATGCCGCGGGGTGGGCACTTCGCGGCCATGGAGCAACCGGAGCTCTTCATCGAGGATCTGCGCAACTTCTTCCGGACGGTCCGCTAACGCTTCCGGACCGTCCGCTGACGCGGGGCCCGGCGCGGGCCGGCCGGCAACCGCGGGCCCCCGCGCCGGGTGACGACCCGGCTCCGAAGGCGACGACGCATGACGACATCCGGAAGGACGGCAGCGGCGGACGCGCACGTCCGTCATCCGGCGGGGCGCGCGGTGCTTCCGTTCGTGGCGTGTTGCGCCCTGGCGCTGGGTGTGCTCGGCGCCGACCCCGCCTCCGGCCGCGCGATGCAGGCCCCGGCTGACCCGGCGGCCGTCGCCGGGGCGGAAGTTGGCGGCCCCGTGGCGGTCTCCACCTTCGCCAACGTCACGCGGGACCCGGCGGACGACTGGCTCGGCGAGGGCATCGCGGAGACGGTGGCGGCCGACCTCGGCGCCGCCGGACTGACCGTCGTCGGTCGGGGCCCGGCGGCGACGGCAACGACCGCACCGGATGCGTCGCGCGCCGGCGTGCTGTCCCTGGGCCGCGCGCTCGGGGCGCGGTGGATCGTCACCGGCGGCTACCAGCGACTGGGTGGGCGGCTGCGGATCACCGCACGGCTGGTGGATGTGACCACGGGCGCGGTACGCCGCGCCGTTCGTGCGGACGGCGCCACGGACGAGCTGTTCGCGCTGCAGGATCGGATCGCAGCCGGACTGCTGTCGGACGGCGCTCCCGCCGAGACCGCCGGGCGGGTCGCGATGGCGGAGGCGCCGGCAGCCGAGGGCGTTCTCGTTCCGGCGCCGGCACGGGAGCCCGGGCGGCCGGGCGAGGCGGTGGCCGGGGAGCGGCCGCGGGCGGAGGGGATTCCCGTTCCGGCGCTGGCGCCGGAACCACGGCGGGCCGGCGAAGAACTGGCCGGGGAGGAGCGGGCGCCGCTCGTGATGCCGGGGGCGGCCGGCCGAGTCGCCCCTG
>MKWU01007475.1_pt1 | contig 10437 bp, 9 predicted proteins | sample 809101 | NCBI WGS metagenome assembly MKWU01 (sample SAMN05860141, study PRJNA318959) | sponge metagenome | host: Aplysina aerophoba | place: Slovenia: Piran, Adriatic Sea, Gulf of Piran | collected 2013-05-07
TAGGGCGGCTCCGGCTCGTCGCCGAGGATGACGATCTCGCCCGAAGGGTCGGCTCGGCGCAGCGTCTCCGCCGCGACGACGCCGGCGGGCCCGGCGCCGATAATCACGTGTCTCATGTTCCTGTCACACCCGAAGCCTGCTCAGCGTCTCGTTGGTCGGCACTCCGTCCTCGGTCCACCCGCGTTCCCGGTAGTAGGCCGGCAGCATCCGGTCCAGCTCGTTGACCTTGCCCTCGGCGGTGCCGCTCGGTGCCGGGGTGCGGAGGAAGCGCTGCGGCAGGGTATCGTCCGCCCGCGTCAACCCGGCCGCGAGGTTGAACCGGCGCTCCAGGGTGAAGGTGCGTTCGCCGACCTCGGTCAGCCGCTCCGCGGTCCACTCGCCTTCGCAGGCCGCGTCGACCTGCACCGCGAACTCCGGTAGGCCCCACGCGCTGGTGGTGAACCAGCACAGCCCCGTCGAGTCCACCGCCGCGATGCGGTCCTGGCTGTCCTTGCAGGGCTTGGCCTTGCCGTTGCCGCTCACGTCGTCCATGTCCTGCTCGAACACGTCGTGCTTCATGTGGCACGCGCCGCGCGGCGAGGTGGCGTAGCCGAGGCCCATGCCCTGGAGCGCGCGGGCGTCGTAGCCGGGGATCTCCTGTCCCTTGATGGTGATGGAGACATCCGGACGGCCGTACTTCTCGGCCAGTCGCTTCGAACCCATGCCGAGCACCCGGCCGAAGCCTTCGTACCGGCCGGTCTTCTCGGCCATGATGGTGAGCGCCTCGGCGTTGCCGAAGTTGAGCGGCACGCCGTCGGTGTCGGCGTCGGTGATGACTCCCTTCTCGTAGAGTTCCATCGCGGCCGAAAGAGTGCCGCCGAACGAGATCGGGTCCATGCCCTGCTCGTTCATGATGAAGTTGGCGAAGGTCAGGGCGTCGATGTCGTCGATGCCGCACTCGGCACCGAACGCGAACGCGGTCTCGTACTCCAGACCGCCGGAGGCGTGTCGGTACTCCTTGCGGTTGACGACGGTGAAGTGGGTGGGGTTGATCTTCGCGATGCGGCCGCACGCGATGGTGCAGCCGAAGCACGCCTTGTTGGTGACGAGGTTGCGGTGGCCGTCCTCGCCGGTCGCGCGCATGGCCCTTGCGTTGATCTTCTCGGTGCCCTCGAACTGCACCTGCTGGGAGTTGCGGGTCGGCAGCCCCCCCCATCCGTGCATGTTGTCGATCATCGCGTTGGTGCCGTACTTCTCCAGACCGCGCCGGCCCGGGTCGTCCCAGAGCTTCGCCTTGGTCTCGGCGACGACCGCCATGAAGCGCTTGGGATCGTCGACGGTGACGCCTTTCGTGCCGCGCACCGCGACGGCCTTGAGCTGCTTCGAGCCCATCACCGCGCCGACTCCGGAGCGGCCCGCGGCGCGGTGCAGGTCGTTGATGACGCAGGCGTAGCGCACCAGGTTCTCGCCGGCGACGCCGATGGAGGCCACCTTGAGCAGCGGGTCCTGGTGGTGGCCCTTCAGCCACTCCTCGGTGTTCCAGCAGCTCGTGCCCCAGACGGGCGCGGCGTCCACGATCTCGACCTCGTCGTCGACGATGTGCAGGTACACGGGCTTCTCGGAGCGGCCGTGCACGATGAGCATGTCGTAGCCCGCGAACTTGAGCTCCGCCCCGAACTTTCCGCCCGAGTTCGAGCAGGCAATGGCGCCGGTGAGCGGCCCCTTGGTGACCACCGCGTAGCGCCCGCTGGTGGAGGCCATGGTGCCGGTGAGCGGACCGGTGGCGAAGATGAGGACGTTCTCCGGCGAGAGCGCGTCCGCGGCCGGGTCCATGGACTCCATGAGGTACTTCGTCGCAAGCCCCCGCTCGCCGAGATAGGCGCTGGCCCACTCCATGTTCAGCGGCTCGACGCTGCTCTTGCCCGCGGTGAGGTCCACCCGCAGGACTTTTCGTTGCCATCCCATTGCGGTCTCTCCTGTCGGTGTCGCGGGCGGGTCAGGCGCCCGGGGCGTGGGCGGCGACGGCGCTCGCCCGCATGCGATCGAGCCCGGTCCAGCTCGCATCGACGTAGGTGATGGCGCCGGTCGGGCAGGCCTCGGCGCACTGCGGGTTCCCGCCGCAGAGGTCGCACTTCACGACCTTGCCGGTGTCGGCGCTGTAGTTGATGGTGCCGAACGGGCACGCGATGGTGCAGACCTTGCAGCCGACGCAGACGTTCGGGTCGACCTCCTTCGCCCCGGTGGCGAGGTTGATCGTGATCGCCTCGACGGGGCACGAGTGCAGGCACCACGCTTCCTCGCACTGGGTGCAGGTGTAGGGGATGGAGCGCGCGCCGTGCTCGAACTCGAAGATCTTGATCCGAGAGCGGGCGGGATTGAACGCGCCGGTGTGCTCGAACGAGCAGGCAAGCTCGCACTGCATGCAGCTCGTGCACTTCTGGGGGTCGATCAGCAGGGCCTTGTGCATGGTCGGTCGTTCCGATGTTCGTCCTGAGCGGCGCAATCTACTGGATGTGGGGGGAGGTGGGTAGCCTGGGACAAGATTCCGAGTTGACCCGCCTCCCGGAGCACACCGACACTCGGCGAAGCGGCGCCGGAGAAGAGCGGCGATAGCGACAGGCACGAGAGCGACGCACACAAGAGGAAAGCGCACCATGAACGACGCCACCGCCGGTCTCCTCCGCCGCGAGGTCACGACCCTGATCTTCGACCAATACGGCACCATCGTCGACATGCAGGGCGGCCTTGCCGCGGCGGTGGCGTCGTTCCTCGCCGGCAAGGGCTGGACCGGCGACCCGCATCGCTTCGTGACCTGGTGGCGGCGCACGCACTTCGAGGACTCGATGATCGATTCGCTCTGCGACCGCGGGCACACGCCGTACCGGCAGATCGGGCATCGCGCGGTGGCGAACGTCATGCGCCGCGCGGGCATCGAGTACACCCACGAGGAGGTGCGCTGGCTGGTCGCGCTGATCGAGCGGCTGAAGCCGTTTCCCGACGTCCTGGACGCGCTGGAGAGGCTTCACCGGCGCTATCGGCTCGCGATCCTCTCCAACGGCGACCCCGACATGCTCGCCGCCGCGAAGCCGCACATCGGGTTCGAGTTCGACGCCGTGGTCTCGGTCGAGGAGGCCGGCTACTTCAAACCCCACCACGCGACGTACGCGAAGGCCTGCGAACGCCTCGGCGTCGATCGGTCGGGCGTGCTCTTCGTCGCCAACCACGCCTTCGACTGCATCGGCGCCAAGGCGTACGGAATGCGAACCGCGTTCATCGACCGGCGCCGGCGCCCATTCGGCGACTCGCCGCACCAGCCGGATCTGATCGTGGAGGACTTCGCGGCGCTCGCGCGCGCGATGGCCGATTGACGGTTCGACCGGCGGCGCGCCACCGGCGACCACCGGCGCGCTGGTGCGCCCGGCGCCGGCCGGTTCCGGTCATGGTACTTTCGGCCCACAGGTTCACGACGGGAGACCCTTCATGTCGCAGCTCGTTGCGGGCGCGCCGCCTCCACCGTTCACGCTGCCGAACCAGGAGGGACGTCCGACGTCGCTCTCCGACTTCGCGGGCAGGCACGTGCTCGTGTGGTTCTTCTCGCGCGCGTTCGGCAGCAACTGAACCAGGGAAGCCAGCGGATTCCGTGATCGATTCCGGGACTTCCAGCGCCGGGGCACGGCGTTGCTGGGTGTCACCTTCTCCGCCGCCGAAGGCCTGAGGAAGTGGCGTGACGAGGTGGGACTGCAGTGCGATCTGCTCAGTGACGCCGACCGTGCGGTCGGCCTTGCCTGGGGCGCGGCCGAAAGCGCGGAGCAGGAGAAGGCGCGGCGCCTGTCCATCCTTGTCGGACCGGACGGCAATGTCGTCAAGGTGTATCCGGATCCGGACGTGGAACGCCACGCCCGCGAGGTGCTCGACGACCTGGACGTACAAGCTCGAACGGCGGCCCCTCGCTGACGGCGATGCGCCGTCGCCGGGCCGCGAATCGGGCGTCCTGAACGTCCGAATCCGAGCGGCGGCTTCTGCCCGAGACGCCGCTCGTCGTCGAATTCGTCAGCGCCGAATCAGCCGCTGCCTGGCCTCGGTCTCCAACTCCTCGAGACGCGCCTCGATGCGCGAGGCGACGTAGAAGTCCGCCTCCTCCTTCGGCTCGCGGCTCGCGCGGCGGAGCTGGTCGATTGCCTGACCCAGGCCGCCGGACAGGTAGTAGTGCTCCGCGAGATCGGCCCGGCTTTCGAGCGTCCGTCCCAGCTTCTGGTACGCGTCGGCCCGCATCCGGTACATCTCGGAGTCGATCGCGTACAACTGCCCGAATCGTTCGATGAGCTCGACCGTCTCGTTCGGCCGGCCGGCGGCGGCGAGCGCCGCGGCATGGCCGCGTACCAGCACTCGATTGTCGGGGTACAGGTCGAGCCCTTCGGAGTACAGCGCCAGCGCCCGCGGCAGGTTCCCCGTACGGAGCACGTTGCCGGCGAGTTCGGCTCGGAACGTCAGGTTGTCCGGATGCGTTTCCACCAGACGCTCCAGCACCTCGCGCGCCTCGTCGTCGCGGCCGAGCCTGGCCATCGCAATCGCCTGTCCGTAGGCGTTGGCGGACGGGCTCTTCGCCTGGCCGGTCGAGAGCTCCTCGACGAGCCGGTCGAGCGCTCGCTGCGCATCGACGGCAGTGTCCGCCCGTAGCCGGGCGCGGACGAGGTGGTACGACTCCGAGCTTGCGTGCTGCCGGTACGGAAGCCGTTCCGCGCGGTCCCGGGCTTCCGCGATGCGGTTCGTGGTGACGGGATGGGTCGAGAGGTATTCCGGGAGGCGGGGAGAGAAACGCGCGGCGCTCTGCAGCTTCACAAAGACCCCAGCCATCTCCCGGGGGTCGAACCCGGCGTCGGCCAGAATCCGGATACCGACCCGATCCGCTTCCATCTCGTTCTGCCGGGTGAAGTTGATCCCGCTCTGGGCCGTCGCGCCGAATACCGCGGCGGCCGTGGCTTGGCCCGCCCCGACGTCCTGGGTACCGACGATGATGGCCGCGAGGATTCCGGCCAGAACCGGAAGACTCGAGCGGTTTGCGTGATCGATGGCGCGGACGATGTGGCGTTGCGTGACGTGCGCGATCTCGTGAGCGAGGACCGACGCGAGCTCGCTCTCGGACTCCGTCGCCAGGATCATCCCGGAGTTGAGGCCGACGAAACCGCCCGGCGCGGCGAAGGCGTTCAGCGAGTCGTCCTCGACCACGAAGAACGTGAACCCGAGATCGCGGCGATCGGACGCTGCGACGAGCCGGTATCCGAGCGACTGGATGTACTGCTCGACCAGGGGATCGTCGACCAGCGTCAGCCTCGCCCGGAGCTCGCGCATGAGCGCTTCTCCGAGCGCGCGCTCGTCGGCGGGCGAGAGCGTCGCCTCCGCCGAGTCGCCGAAATCCGGCAGTCTCACCTGCGCATCCGATTGGCCGGCGAGACCCGCCGCGCCACCGATCGTCGCGAGCAGCACCAGGAACGCCCGAATCGCCATGCACCCGGGGCGCGAACGGACGGCGGCCCGTCCGGCGCGACGGGGATTCGGTGGACGTTCGTGGCTGCGCATGAATTTCTCCGGGTTGAACGTGTTGACCACCACGGGCACACCGCGTTCCGTTTCGCGTCGTCGGGCCGCGTGGGCGAATCGTGGCATGATCGGGCCATGTCTAGCGAGATCGAGGCGCCGATGCCCAGAAATGCCTTCTATGCCCAGTCGGGCGGAGTGACCGCCGTCATCAACGCGACCGCGGCCGGCGTGATCGAGACCGCACGGGCGCACCCGGAACGAATCGGAAAGGTGCTCGCCGGCCGCAACGGCATCATCGGGGCCCTCACCGAGGATCTCATCGACACGAGCCGGGAGAGCGCGGAGTCGATCGCAGCCCTCAAGCACACGCCGTCGGGCGCATTCGGGTCCTGCCGGTACAAGCTGAAGGGGCTCGACGAGAACCGGGCCGAGTACGAGCGGCTGATCGACGTATTTCGGGCCCACGACATCGGCTACTTCTTCTACAACGGGGGCGGGGACTCGTCGGACACCGCGTTCAAGGTCTCGCAGCTCGGCGATTCGCTGGGCTACCCGGTGATAGCGGTCGGAATTCCGAAGACGGTCGACAACGATCTCCCCATCACCGACAACTGTCCCGGGTTCGGCTCGGTCGCGAAGTACGTTGCGGTGTCCATCCGTGAGGCGTCGTTCGACGTGGCTTCGATGGCCCTCACGTCGACGAAGGTGTTCGTTCTCGAGGTCATGGGTCGTCACGCGGGGTGGATCGCGGCCGCCGGCGGCCTGGCCGCGGAGCGCGCGGGCGATCCTCCGCAGATCATCCTGTTTCCGGAAGTTCCGTTCGACGAGGAGGCGTTCATCGCGAAGGTGAGGTCGTCGGTGGAGAAGGACGGCTTCTGCTCGGTGGTGGTCTCCGAGGGGGTTCGCAATCGGGACGGAAAGTTCCTCTCCGAGGCCGGGACGAGCGATGCGTTCGGCCATGCGCAGCTCGGAGGCGTCGCGCCCGTGATCGCGAACCTCGTCAAGGCGCGGCTCGGCTACAAGTACCACTGGGCGGTGGCGGACTACCTGCAGCGTGCGGCGCGGCACATCGCGTCGCAGACAGACCTCGATCAGGCGTATGCCCTCGGCAAGGCGGCGGTGGAGATCGCGCTCGCCGGCAGGAACGGCGTCATGCCGGTGCTGGTGCGCACGAGCGACGAGCCGTATGCGTGGGAGGTCGGCGAAGCGCCGCTGTCCGAGGTCGCGAACGTGGAGAAGAAGGTCCCGAGCGAGTACATCACCGAGGACGGGTTCGGGATCACGCAAGCCTGCCGGCGCTACCTCGCACCGCTCATCCAGGGCGAGGCGTATCCCCCGTACCGCGACGGGCTCCCGGACTACGTCGTTCTCGAGAACGCCTCGGTTGCGAAGAAGCTTGGTACGTCGTTCCAGTTGAGATAGCGAGCTATCGGCCGAGGACGGCATCCAGCCCGGCAAGAAGCAAGTCAATCTTCGCCCGCGAGATTCGACCGACACGCTCCTCAAGCAGCGCCCGGTCGAGGGCGATGACCTGCGACACGTTCGCGACCGAGTCCTTCGGCAGCCCCGTCATCCGCGTCGTCAGCAGCACGTTGCCGGGTGCGTCCGCCCACCGCAGGTTGCTGGTCAGCGGTACACAGACCACCGTGGCGATGCGGCTTCTGTTCAGGGCATCGCCTTGGACGACGACCACTGGTCGTCGAAACCCGGGGCTGGATCCGGCGGGTGGGGGCAACTCGGCCCAACACACGTCACCTTGGCCGACTACCATTCCACCCGGTCGAGAATGCGTCGGCTCGCGGCAGCAAGGAAGGAATCACTTTCGCTGCCCAGCTCGTCACATACGCGGTTCATCGCGTCCGTGACCTCATCGTGCGCATGGCGGGCGACATATTCGTCCAGCGCTGCAGCGAACACTTCGCTGCGGGAACATTGCTTGCGCCGGGCCAATCTCTCGGCGCGCTCGAAAATGTCGTCAGGAATGGAAACTGCCGTTTTCATACCGGAAGTATAACCATTGCGCACCCGACGCGCCGCTCTCAGGTCAGAAGCGGCGCGATGACAAGGCTCACGATGGCCATCACGTTGATCAGGATGTTCATCGAGGGACCCGACGTGTCCTTGAACGGATCGCCGACGGTGTCGCCCACCACCGTCGCGTGATGGGTGTCCGAACCCTTGCCCCCGTGGTGCCCCTTCTCGACGTACTTCTTGGCGTTGTCCCACGCGCCGCCGGCGTTGGCCATGGTGAGCGCGAGCAGCACGCAGGCGAGCAACGCGCCGCCCAGCATCCCGCCCAGCGCCTCGGCGCTGATGCCGAATCCGACCACCCACGGTGCGGCGACCGCGATGACCCCGGGCAGGATCATCTTGCGCAGCGCCGCGCTGGTGGCGATGTCGATGCAGCGCTCGGTGTCGGGCTCGGCCTTGCCCTCGAGCAGACCGGGGATCTCGCGGAATTGCCGGCGGATTTCGTTGATCATCTCGAACGCCGCCTTCCCGACCGCGTCCATCGTCAACGATCCGAGATAGAACGGGATCACCCCGCCGATGAAGATGCCGATGAGCACGTGCGGGTTGTTCAGCTCGAGCTGGAAGTCCGCGTCGCGGGCACCGACGGTCTCGATGAACGCAGTGATGATCGCCAGCGCGGCGAGGGCGGCGGCGCCGATGGCGAAGCCCTTTCCAATTGCCGCGGTGGTGTTGCCGAGCTCGTCGAGCGAGTCGGTGATGGCCCGGGTCTCCTTGCCGAGGCCACCCATCTCCGCGATGCCCCCGGCGTTGTCCGCCACCGGTCCGTAGGCGTCGATGGCCATCGTCATTCCCACCGTCGCGAGCATGCCGACCGCGGCCACTCCGACGCCGTAGAGGCCGACCAGCTCGCTCGAGACCGCGATGATGGCGCAGATGGACAGGAGCGGGATCGCGACCGACCGCATGCCCACGGAGAGGCCGGAGATGATCACCGTGGCCGGTCCCGTTTCGCCCGACTGGGCGATCTCGCGCACCGGACGGCCGGAGGTGAAGTACTCGGTGACCAGCCCGATGACGATGCCGCCGATGGCGCCGGCGACCACCGCCCACCACACCCGCCAGTCGACGCCGATCATGTCGGTGATGACATAGAACGACAGGAGGATGAACAGGACGGTCGCCCCGATGGTCCCGGTGCGGAGCGCGACCTCCGGCTTGCTGCCAGAGAAGTGGCGTACCACCATGATGCCGGCGATGGAGCACAGCAATCCGAGCGAGGCGAGCCCGAGAGGCAGGAACATCAGGGACTCGCGGGTGCCCAGGTGTCCGATGACGTCGAGCGACATCGTCGACGCCATCGCGATGGTCGCGATCATCGCGCCGCAGTACGACTCGAAGATGTCCGAGCCCATGCCCGCCACGTCGCCGACGTTGTCGCCGACGTTGTCCGCGATCACCCCGGGGTTGCGCGGGTCGTCCTCGGGGATGCCGGCCTCGATCTTGCCGACGAGATCCGCCCCGACGTCCGCGCTCTTGGTGAAGATGCCGCCGCCGACGCGGGAGAACAGCGCGACGCTCGAGGCGCCCATCCCGAAGCCGTGGATGGTGTGCGCGGTCTCGGGATCGCCGCCGAAGAAGAGGTAGAGGACGCCCAGACCGAGCAGGCCGAGGGACGCGACCGCGAGCCCCATGATCGAACCGCCGAAGAACGCGACGGTGAGCGCGTCGGCGGCGCTGCCGGTATGCGCGGCGGTGGTGGTGCGCACGTTGGCACGGGTCGCGGTGCTCATGCCGATGTAGCCGGCGCCGCCCGAGCACAGCGCCCCGACCACGAATGCGAATACGGTGCCGGTGCCGAGCGTGAACCAGAGCACGATGATGACCACCAGGCAGAACAGGGCCAGCATCTTGTACTCGCGCCGCATGAACACCATGGCGCCGCGGTGGATCGCCTCGGCGATTTCCGCGACCTTGTCCTCCCCGGCGGGGAATTTCTTGACCTGACGGTAGACGTACCAGGCGGCGGCAAGGCCGATGATGCCGAACAAGGTCGGAACGAGAGCGTTTCCGCTCATGGGAGCCTCCCTGCGAAACGAGATCGAGACCGGAGAGCCGGCGGCAAGGTCGTCTTCGTGCGCACACGCCGCCGCGGCAATTGTGAATTTTTCATGAAAGACGGCGAAGTCTAGCGATGGTCATGGCATCTCTCAATGCCGGGCGGCCCGATTCCTGGTACGCGGCCACCGCGCCGGATGTCGAGCGCCGGCACGCACTCGTCGGAAGCGAGACGGCCGATGTCTGCATCGTCGGCGCCGGGTTCACCGGAATCTCCGCCGCCCTGCACCTCGCGGAGCGGGGGTACTCGGTGGTCGTGCTGGAGGCGGACCGGGTGGGAGTGGGCGCGAGCGGCCGCAACGGCGGCCAGGTCGGCAGCGGCATGCGGCAGTCGATGAACGCGCTGGAGCGATCCGTCGGCCATTCGCGGGCCGGGACACTGTGGGCGCTCTGCGAGGAGGCGAAGGCGATCATCGCCGAGCGTATCGCCCGCCACGGAATTCAATGCGACTGGAGGCCGGGCAATCTCCTCGCTTCCACCCGAGAGCGCTACATGGGATGGATCGAAAGCGAGGCGGAGTTCTGCCGTCGCCGCTTCGGCTATCGCGGATACAGCGTGCTGTCCCGGGCGGAGATGCGCGAGGCGGTCGCGAGCGAGTGCTACGTCGGGGGACGGATGGACGAGGGCGGCGGACACCTGCATCCCCTGCGTTTCGTGCTCGGGATGGCCGGCGCCGCGGAGCAGGCGGGGGTCCGAATCTTCGAAGACTCCCGAGTCGAGCGGATTGGGTGGGGCTCGCCCTCGCGGGTGTCCACCGCGATGGGAGTCGTCGAGGCGCGGTTCGTCGTCCTCGCCGGCAACGCCTATCTCGGCCGCCTGGAGCCGAGGAT
>MKWU01007476.1_pt1 | contig 10437 bp, 10 predicted proteins | sample 809101 | NCBI WGS metagenome assembly MKWU01 (sample SAMN05860141, study PRJNA318959) | sponge metagenome | host: Aplysina aerophoba | place: Slovenia: Piran, Adriatic Sea, Gulf of Piran | collected 2013-05-07
CCGGCCTTGCAGTCGGCACGCGGTGGCAAACCCGCCAGAGACGCGCTACGATACTCTCCGGTGCGCAGGGTTCAGATATCGACGACAAGCGTGTGTCGGTCTCGGCTGTAGCGAGCCCCCGCAACCACAAATTCCCGCTATTTCAATGAGATAGCGGGAATTTCTTTGTCAGTCAATCCCCGTCCGTTTTCTCAGGTACCGTATAGGCACCCTTTTGTTTCCAAGCGGTGCGCACCCACGCGCACGGATTTCTGGAGCCAGTTGGCGACGCTTGTCGGCAGGGAGAGGACGATTTGTCGGTTGTCGTCGCAGTCTCGCAGCCCTCCCTGTGCCCGGTTGAAGGCCCGGGCCGCATGGCGATCCCGCTCCCCGGTCCAAGCCTTCCCGGGGCCGCGTCATCCCGGGCCGCCCTCCGCGGCGGCTTCGAGTGCCATCTCCGCAATCTCGACCAGCGCGTCGGCGCGCTCCGGGCTCTCCGCGACCGCGTCGGCGGCTTCCAGGGCGAAGAGGATCGCCTCCCCCGCCCCGTCCGTATCGCCTTCCCGCGCCTGGTACCTCGCGACATTGACGAACGTCCGGGCGCGGGCCCGGGCACACACGATCTCGCGGGCGGTCGCAACCGCGTCGCTGACAGCGTTACCCCAGCACAGGCCGTCGCAGATGTCGCCGAGCAGGCCATCGTTTCCACCATCGCGCGACAACTGCCGTGCTGTCGCACGGGCCGCCCCGGTCTCACCCGCGATCGCCTGCGCCACGGCGATGTCGCCGACATGCCAATGCCGATGCCATTCGCCGTCGCCCGCTTCCCCTTTCGCCGCTTCGCGCGCCTCGGCGATCGAACGCAGCGCGCCCGGTCTGTCGCCGGTCCGCGCCTTCGCTTCCGCAAGCTCGCAAAGCGAACCCGCGCGGCAGCTCTCGCCGCCGATCCGGCGGATGGCGCGAGACGCCTCGTCGAGCAGCGTTGCCGGCTCCACGAGATTGCCCAACGCGGGTTGATTGCGCGCGATAAAGCAAAGCGCGTGCGCGCGACCGCTCTCGTCTTCGGCCAGCCTCGCGACCGAGACCGCCTCGGCAATCGAGCGTGTGGCGCCCGGGAGGTCTCCGATCGCCACCTGGGCGCGACAGATTTCGACCAGCCACAGGGTGCGATCGAACTCATCCGCGACCTGCCGCGCCGCCTCCAGTGCCTCGACAATCAAGCCGGCAGCACCGGTGCTGTCGCCTGCCTTGCCCTGCGTCCGGACTATCTCGGCCAGCCGGAGCGCGCGCTCGTCGCTCCCCGCAATAGCCCGCGCAGCGACCAGGGCTTGCGATACCTCGCCCGCCGCCGATGCAAGCCGGGCGATCCCATCGAGTACCCGGTCCCGAACCCGACCCTGGGGACACCGTTCGGCGAGCGCGACGGCGGCGGCGACATCGCCCGCTTCCGCCTCCGCCATGGCGAGCTCCGTCAGCGCGCAGGCTCGGGCTCCCTCCACCGGCCCGGGCGCGATCGACGTGAGCGCCTTGGCGGCTGTCTCCCGCCACCCCTGCCAGTCCCCGGTCTTCGCCCGGGCACGGGCAATTCTGGCAAGCGCGAGCGCGCGTGCGTCGTCGTCGATGTCCCGGGCCGCGGCAAGTGCCATCGACAGGGCGCCCGCGCAGCCCGGCGCGTCGCCCGTCCGCTGCCGGAGCACCGCGATTCGCGCCAGAACGGCAACTCGTCTGGCGCTTTCTTCGATGTCCCCCTCCGTGCAGAAGGCTTCTTCCACGATCGAACGGACCGCCTGCCGCGAGACGGCCTTCGGCATCGCGTCGCCCGCCGAAACGGTCTGCAGATCCTCGTCGGAACGCTTCGTCATTGTTCAGCCCGGTGAACTTTGCACAGGCCGTCGGCAGCGGCGTATTGCGGGCAACGCGCACTATCCCCGGTCTGTGCCGTGCGCCAACTCGGGGCCGGGTGAGCTTCCCGATCCCGGTGTTCGGCCAGTGTATTGCCGCGCCCACCGGCCGAATTCAGCAACTGAGTACAGTTCTTGACCGTCACCTACAGGTCCCCAGTCTTCTCCGATTTCTCAACAGGATCGTAGTCTATGCTCACTGCTCGGCGACATCGAAATCCTTCGATTCCCCAGGAATTCAGCCCGTTGGCCCATCTTCTGCGATCACAGGCTGGCAGGCGGTCCCTCAAGGGTCGCCTTAGGGTCCTCGGGTGCCGGGCATGCGGCCTCAATCGCGCGCCCGAGTTCCGCAACGCCGCAGGACGTGGCGATTTTCTCCAGCTTGGACAGTCTGATGCCTTTCTGGCCGGCCGGAAGGGACCGTTCAGCCACAACAAAGAACCGCCACTGCCCAGGATCGCGGTGGTCGGCATGTTCGTCCCGCCGCCCGTGCCAGACGAATACATAGAGATCCGCCTGTCGACCCGGACGCTCAATCCACCGGGATCCCTCTTTCGGCCAGTACTCCCTGCGCGACGCAGTGTCGAAATCAGGATTCCGGGCCGGCCTTTCGGATTCTCGATCCCAGGACTGCCTCGCTGCCGTCTGTTTGATCACAAGCCTGGCCCCGGAGGGGACATGCACGCAATCCCAAGCCGCCCAATCCCAACCGTCCTCCCAAGTCAACCTCCAGCGCGCCCCGAGTGCGGACGCGATCATGCATTCGACGTTATCGCCACGATCCACTGGCCCGAACAGCGCGTCGATGTCCTCGCCCACCTGCATTGCGCGCCCGCGGCGTTTCCCGCGTCTCGATGCCCCGGTCTCTTCAAGAGCCCGCCAATTCATACCGAAACCTTCAACAAGGCCCATGTCGCCGCCTCAGTCCAATTCCAGCAGCAGCCTTTGGGCGATTTCCACGACGGTCTCGAAGTCCGTCATCATCTGGAAATGAAAGACCCCCCTCTTCGCGTCTTCGCCGAACGCATGTTCCACGATCGGGAAGAACGAAACCAGCGCGCTCCGCTCGCGCGTCAGCCTGTCGGCCTCTTCATGATCCCCGCGGCGCTCGGCGTCCCCGATCCGCTCGCCCATCTCCTCGAATGCCCGCAGCGTCTCCCGCGAAACCGTGTCCCCCGGCACGTAGAGCGGCACATGATGCTCAAGCGCATGTAGGAAGCGCCCGAGATACTCGAACCACGGACCGCGGTCCCTCAGGTAGCCCGCGAATTCCGGCGAGAGCGAATCGAGCACGGCCTCGTTGCCCGGCGCGATGCCCACTTCCGCGTCCGCAAGCGGCGCGCCGTCCGCTCCCGTCAGTTCCTTCTCCCGGACCCAGACATGAGCGAGATTGTCGGTACAGCCTCGCGCGCGTTCACCACGAAGGCCTGGAGATGGATCACCGCGTCGAGAATGTTGAACCGGCTGGGGGCCCAGGAAATACGGGGCGGAAACGGCTCCGTCGATCCGAGGAGGCACTGCTTCATGAGTTCGAGCCGGCGGAGGAACCCCCGGCTTGCGAACGTCCGCGCGGCTTCGTTCTCGAAATGCCTGGCGGCATAGGCGGCGACCAGCGCATCGTACTTGCCTTCCGCAAGCGCCACGAGCGCATCGTTGAACCGCTCGTTGTCCGCACAGCTGAAGCTCATCGTCGCTTTCCTGTCGTTGCGGTGCCGATGCGCGACTGTTGAGCTACCGATTAGGCGAGGCATGGGGAAGGCTTTCCCGGATGTCCGGGATGCCGGTCAGAAAAATCGCCTCGTGCCGGTGCCCCGAATAGGCGCTGAAGATGAATTCGTTCCAGTGATTCGGCTCCGGGCCGTACTTCATCAGATAACCGTGCAGGTCGTCCGTCCGGGGCGGTCTCTTCCGCGCCTTCATGCGAGCGAGCTCGCGCTCCAGATAGTCGACGAAGGCCACTTCGGGCCAGTCCCGGATGACGTAGGGCGTGGTGAACACGATGTGCCGGCGGCACAAGGGATGCGGCGGCGGAAGCACGCGCACGAACCAGACCTCGCCCTCGCCGCCGGCATAGCCGGCCGGAACCGAGCAGGACACGACTTCCCGCGTGCCGACCTCGCGCAGCAGTACGCCGTCACCCTCGCTGCCGCAGTGGACGTAGAAGCCCATCCTCGACTGCTGCATCCGCTCGACGGCGTCCGTCAGCCAGGACGGGCAATCGAACTCGGGGGCGATGCGCAGGATGCAGCTGCCCATGGTCTCACGGCTGCTCCCGAACCGGACGTCGAACAGCGCCCACATGGTGAAGTAGCTGACGGTCAGTGGGCTCATCGGTGGCCCGGACGGCATGTATTCGTCCTCGGCCTCGCCGGCGATCCTGACGAAGCCCTTCGCCTCTCTCATCGTGGACATGGATTCCGACATGAGGGAGGCGATGTTCTGCGCCAAGGCGTAGATCCCGTGGCAGGGGTCATGGTCCGCAAACTTCGCCGGAATCGGACCCTCGCCGCCCAAACCAGCTTCGAGGGCCATCTTCCTGCCCTCCTGCCAGTTCGCCAGATCGACGACCTTCGATCCGCGGGACGCGGCGATCTTCTTCGCGATCTTGTCGGCAACGGAGCCCATGGTGTGCTCTCGGTCGTTTTCGCTTGCGGAGCGCATTCCTGCACAGGGGACGGCAGGAAGCCACCAATTGTCGGCGAGGCTCGGAAACTCCGCACGCTCAATAGGCCCGGAGTCCGGAATCGGGCATCGCATTGTTGTCCCGAACAATCCCTATGCCAGCCGGATGCTGGCCGCAGCGTGCCGCCGGATGACAGAGTTGATCTGCGGTTCAGGTGCGGTCGATCGCGGCTGCAATCGGCGGCACTTTCGTTCCAATGGAACCCCTCAGGCTACGCCGCCGGCTCCGTGTCGCTTTCCCCGCCCTGCCGGGACTTCCACCATGCGTACAGGTTGTCCACGAACTCGGGGATCAGCTCCGGCGCCACCGACCTGAGCTCCGCTTCCCCCTCTTTCGTCAGGTCCGACCGGCCGCGACAGGAGTCGCTCAGCGCAATGATCAGGTTGAGCGACGTCGCCGCCTCCCTGTCGTCGCTTCGCGCAATCTGCCTCCACGCGGCCCGACGCAGCCGCATGCCTCGTTCGAAGCCGCCGATCCACGGCTGCCACAAGGTCTCGCCGCTGTCAGCGTCCACGCCCAGGACCGGCGCATAATCCTCCGGGCTTTCCGCCAGCTCCCGCGCGATCCGTCTGTAATGCCCCATCACGGCCTCGATGGTCGCCTCCGTCCCTTCAGCGTCCTCGAAGCCGATATGCGAGCCCCAGACGCCTGGAAGCCATTCGGACGGCGGGATCGTATGCGGGCAGACAATCAGGGCCGCGACATAGCCGTCCAGTTCCACGATGTTCATGCCCTTCCACTCGGACGGTATGGTCTCCAGCAGGTCCCGCAGGCGATAGATTTCCGGGTCGACATCGCTCATGGCCGGCAGTTATCCCGACAGCACCGCAGCGGTCAATCGCCATCCGCGAAGTGGCCTCGTTTGCGGAATGGGTGGCGAGGGCGCGACGTCCACGCCCTTCTGGTCCGTCGTGTTGCTGCGCTGCCGGTGCGGCAGCGGCCCGTCGCGGAGCTCGGCCGCTCAGCAGGCGCCTCCGAGCGAGCCTCGAAGGCGCTCGATGTCCTTGCGAAACGGATCGCGGCTTTCCGGGTCGAAGTTCTCGGGATGGGCATCCATCCAGGCAATCGTGCGCTCGAAGTATTCGATCGCGAGTTCGGTTTTGCCGCGCGCTTCGCACACCATCGCCTTGCGCATCAGCCAATCGTGCACCTCGGGATAGCGGGTCCTCAGCTGCTCGCAGGCGGCATCGGCTTCATCGAGGCGGCCTTCATCGACCAGCCTGACGACGCTGTTCGAGAGCCGGTCGAGATCGGTCTCGGCCAGGTGGTATCCATGTGGCGATACCGCTGGCGTGGCAGGCATGCGCGCGGCGCCGTCGCGATCCCAGCAGCAGCGCTTGTACTTCCTGCCGCTGCCACAAGGACAGGGTTGGTTCCTGCCGATCTTCGCCATTACCGCCTCGTCATCGACAGCGCCCGGAATTCCTCCAGCTCCGAATTGAACTCGCAGCGACTGCCCGTCCTGGAGGCCGGCGATCGCACGACTGCCCGCTGGCGGTTCACCTGACGCTTGCCGGGTCCGTACGCGACCCAGCGCCGATATGGCCGGTTTCCCGCTGTAGGCCTCATTCAGTGACCCGTCCCGCGCTCCCGCGAGAGTTGGACATCGAACGACAGGAAGCGGTCGAAGAGCGCGCTCTTGCGCCAGCCCACCTCGGCCCTCTCCGGAGGCCCGTGGTATTCCAGCAACCCGAACCAGCGCAGCGGTTGCAACACCCGGCCCGCGAACATCGTGCCCTCCGCATTCCAGTGCAGTCCCGCCACCGAATCGTCGCGGACCGCGGTCAGCGTCCTCAGCGTCTCCGAGCTCTGCCAGTCCCCGGCCACGTTCGAGAGCCCCCAAAGGATCACGCCGATATCGTCCTGCGGCCACCGGCCCGGCAGCCCGCGGGGAAACGTCTCCACGAATTGCGAGAGGTTCGCGTGCCAGTAGAGGTGCCTGAACAGGAGCGCCTGGAGGGCGCCCCGTCTTCCCGGTTCGAGCATCTCGCGCCCCAGGGGGGTCAACTGGCACAGCACCGCCTCCCCCTCGATGAGCCCGGCCAGTTCCATCAGCCGATGCAGCAGATGAAGCTCCCACACGTCGCCCTCGCGCAGCGCCTTCCCCGCGCGGTACTGCTCGGTCGCTTCCATCCCGGGCCAGGTCATCGCCTCGCGCATCGCCGCAACCATGTCGCGCCCGAAATGCCCTTTCTCGGTGAACCTCGGCAAGAACGCGTCGCCTGTCAGTTCGAGCACGATCAGCGCATTGCGCACGAACGCCGATTCCGCGAAAGCCACGTCCGGCAAATCGGCCGCGAGGCGCAGCGTCGGATTGTCCGCCAACGCCAACGGCTCGGCCCGCAGCGCCTTCATGCTTTCTGGCTCCAGCACCGTCCAGACCGGCGCCACGCCGCCCGGCCAATCCGACATCTCCAGCATCGCGCCGGCTCTGCCGGGCCGGCCTTGGCGGTAGTCACCCGGTTCCGCCCGTTCCTCCTGCCAACCCCGCTTCACCGCCTCCCGCAGCCGTTTCGCCGCCTTGAACGACGGTGATTTCGAGGGCGGTATCGGCAGGCTCTCGCCGGTCCGCGGATTCCTGCCCGTACGCGCGGCACGGCTTCGCGTCTCGAAGGTACCGAACCCGGCGATCCGCACCTCCTCTTCCTTCGCGAGCCCCTCGGCGATCGCCTCGAACACAGTGTCGACAGCGCCTCCCGCCGTGAACTTGTCCAGACCCATCCGCGCGGCCACGCGCGCGACGATCGCCGATTTGTCCATCTCCCCGGTTCCTCCGATCCCGCGCCATGGCGCTCTCGCCACCGCCCGCACGCCCCCGGCTTCGAGCTTGTGAGCATAACCCGCCGGTTCCGGGCAAGTCCCGCGGTCCGGCCATCCCGTTTACCCCACCCCAGCGCCGCCAGCGAACATTCCCGGCACCGCAAGGCGGAAGCCGGACCGGGATCCCGGGGCAAGACCCAGCGGCCTACAGACTCGCTGCCGCATCGCAGACGGTGTTCGACGCGGCCGCACGGGCATCCCGGGTCCGTTGGACGACAGGGTCGGACCGCGCCCGATGGCCGCGCCGAACGCTCAGAAGGCGTAGCGCAGCGATAGCCGGACGCCGTGGCCCCTCAGGCGCGCCTTCGTCGGCGCCAGATCGAGCGGCAGCGGCTCCCGGCTCCCGTCACGCCAGACCACCCGGCCCGGACCCCGCGGCGTGCGGATTTCGCCAAAGTCGCTGTAGCGCCAGGCCAGATCGAGCGTGACGCGCTCGTCCAGCGCCACCGCGACCCCGGCCGTCGCCATCCAGGCCAGTCCCGTCCGGCTCCCGCCCGGCACCGTCGTGGTCGTTGCCGGGAAGGTCATGGCGGTCTTCCCGATCCGGGTATGCGCGGCGCCGATGCCGGCACCGAGGAACGGCGCGAACGGACCGGGCTTCGGCAGCCGGAGCGCGGCAAGATCGACGAAGCCGGCCAGCATTCCCGACACCGACGACAGCTTCGCCGATACGTCCTGCCGCCGGTCCGGCGCCAGGAAATTGGCCCGACCTTCGAACGTGTAGTGCGGCCGGTATTCAATCAGCGCCTCCAGGCGGACCGCCCCGATGGCGTAGCCGAGCCCGAGTTCGACCGCCGGCACGGTTCCGAATCGCCCCGCCGACCGGTAGGGTGCGCCGTCGCCGCCGGCCCCGCAGCCGTAGAGCGCCGCCGGAACCGTGCTGGAGCAGTCGGTGTCGGTGAACGCCTCATCCCCCGGCCGGTCGAGGCCGACGCCGCCGCGCAGGTAGTAGTCGCCGGCAACGGCGACGCCGGACGCCAGGCACATCGCGGCGGCGAGCGCGAGCGCGGCCGGCGAAGCGGGTCGGGCGGTGTCCCGGGACATGGACCGGAGATACCACGGAACACCCCGAATGCCATCCCCGACGGGCGTGCCGTAGGACTCCTCCCGGAACGCCGTCCACGCGACGTTGCCCGCCGGACGGGCGCACGGCAGAGCGAGGCGGAGGGCGGTGTCTTCCGGGCGAAACGGGGGATCCGAGAGCGATCTCCCGCGCCGCCAGCCGGGAGACCGATCCATGTCCGCCGAACCTGCCGACATACGCCTTCCCCCCGAGTGCCGGAAGATGATCCGGGACGGCGCCCTCGTGTCGATCAATCACAGCGGTGGTAAGGACAGCCAGGCAATGACCGTCCTGCTGTCCCGGATCGTCCCCCGCGACCGGCTGGTCGCCGTCCATGCGCCGCTGGGCGAAGTCGAATGGCCGGGCACGGTCGAATTCATACGGGCAACGCTCCCGCTCGGCATGCCCCTGATCCTCGCGCCGGTCGCGTCCGGCAAGACCCTGCTCGACCGCGTCGAGGAACGGGGCAAGTGGCCCGACCCGGCGCGGCGCCGGTGTACCTCGGATTACAAGACCGGACCCATCGAGCGCGAGCTGCGCCGCTATCTCAAGGCCAATCCGCGCTTCCGCGGCCGGATCGTCAACGCCATGGGCATGCGCGCCGGGGAAAGCCCGTCCCGTGCGCGGAAGCCGCCCTGGCGCATGAACGAACGCAACTCCCGCGCGGGCCGCACCTGGTTCGACTGGCTGCCGATCTTCGACCTCACCGAAGCCGAGGTCTTCCGGGTCATCCGCGATGCCGGGCAGTCGCCGCATCCGGCCTACGCCATGGGCATGTCCAGGCTGTCCTGCGTGTTCTGCATCATGGCCTCGCGCGCCGATCTGCGTACAGCGGCGCAGCTGCAACCGGCCCTTTACCGCACATACGCGTCCCTCGAACGGCGCATCGGCCACACCCTGTCGCCGTCCGGCGTCCCCCTGCCGGAGCTGACCGGCATCCCCGTGCCGCGGACGGATTCTCTCGAACAAGCGCCGCCCCTCTGAGGCACGCACTTCGCCACCCGATCCAATCGATACACCGGGGCGGGCGAACCCCGCCGGGAGGCGGAGCCGCGCCGGTCCCGGGCAGGCGTATGGCGGCCGGAGAGCGCCGTCCGCGCCGCGCGACTGCAACCCTCCATGGAGACTGGCATGAACTTCATCGCCCCCAGGGCCGAACCGCTCATCCGGGAGATCCCGCTGAGCCGGCTCTCCCTCGCCCCCGAAAACGTCCGCAAGACGCCGCCCGATCCCCGGGCCGACGCCGAGCTCAAGGCCTCGATCGCCGCCCTCGGACTGCTGGAGAACCTCGTCGTCCGGATCGATACCCCCGACGAAAACGGCGCCGACCGCTTCGCCGTGGTCGCTGGCGGTCGCCGCCTGAAAGCCATGCAGGCGCTGGTCGAGGAGAATGCGATCGACGCCGACCAACCCGTGCCCTGTCTGGTCCGGGCCGACGGTGACGACGCCGGCGAGATCTCGCTCGCCGAAAATGTCGCGCGAATCGCGATGCACCCGGCCGACCAGGTGGTCGCCTTCACGAAGCTGGCCGAGGCCGGGCAATCGGTTTCCTCGATCGCCGCGCGCTTCGGCCTTTCGGAGCGGCTGGTCGAGCAGCGCCTGCGCCTCGGCAACGCCGCGCCTGCGCTGCTGGACGCCTACCGGGCCGACGAGATCGACCTCGAAGTGCTGAAGGCCTTCGCCGTCACCACCGACCGGGAGCGCCAGATGGCGGTCTGGGAACAGGTGTCGGCCCAGGGCTACCGCCCGTCGGCCTGGCAGGTGAAGCGCCTGCTGACCGAGGAGCGCGTGCCCGGCGCCACGGCGATCGCCCGTTTCGTCGGGGTCGAGGCGTACGAGGCCGCCGGCGGCCCGGTCATGCGCGACCTGTTCGCCCGCGACGACGAGAGCGGCTGTTGTCTCGCAGATTATTTGACCATGGGTTTCCCGGATTATTTCGCGCGACAGGCGTGCAGATTTCCCGGATTGTTCGGTCGGTTCGATGAAGCGCG
>MKWU01007477.1_pt1 | contig 10431 bp, 8 predicted proteins | sample 809101 | NCBI WGS metagenome assembly MKWU01 (sample SAMN05860141, study PRJNA318959) | sponge metagenome | host: Aplysina aerophoba | place: Slovenia: Piran, Adriatic Sea, Gulf of Piran | collected 2013-05-07
CGATGAACGAACGCATCGACTCGATAAGTGAACGCATGGACTCGATAAGTGAACGCATGGACTCCATGAACGAACGCATCGACTCGATAAGTGAACGCATGGACTCGATAAGTGAACGCATGGACTCCATGAACGAACGCATTGACAGCGTGAATGATCGTATGGACAGCATGAATGATCGCATAGACACTACCAATGCTGGTACGAATAGTCGTATTGATGATCTCCGCGACCATGTAGATCAACTTCACCGAGATTCCATGACAGAAAGTAGCCAATTGCACGGACGCGTGGCCAAGGTTGAAGGATTGCTCGAAGGCATTCGGGATGCCATCACCAAACCGCAAGCTGCTTGAATTGTATTTGACGGAACTAGATGTATCAGTCTCCTTCACATTGGCGACTAGTCTAAAGTACCTGCCTTTACAACCCGCCATACCTACGCCATGCTGTTAGAGGTATCGCGTACTCGCGGACGACTTGAGATCTAGTAAGGGATTCCGGTGCGAGATCGCTGAAAACTCAATTGGACATATTCGTAGGTTACTTTGATCCGCGCAAGTACCTCTTGAATGTACGACTAGATTCCCCAGAACAAATAGGAGCTTGCTAGCAACTCTGGTTTAGGATTGCATGTCCTTTTTCAAGGTTTCTATGATCGATAGTTTGTGAGCTACTGCGTGCGGTAAATCTGAAAGTCCGCAAGTTTTTGCAGGTGCTTTGAGTCTGTTGAGCGATATGGACTTCTGTTTTGGTGGGAGATTGGATTCTGCAACTACAAGAAATACCCATTGCGAAGGATCACGTTGGTCTACATCCTTTTTCAATCCGTGCCAAGCAAAGACGTATAGGTCTGCCGGTCGATCATGTGGCCAGATGCGTTTACGCGGCGCAATATCAAATCTAGGAACTCTTTGTGCGTCGTTCGATTCCTGCGTCCAATTTTGTACAGCGGCAGATTGCTTAATTTCGATCCTCGCCCCGCTTGGCTTGTGTTCGCAGTCCCATGAATCCCACGTCCCCGTAAGCTGCCACTCGGGACCCAATGCAAGCACAATCATGCACTCAACATATTCCGCGCGGATAACGTTGTTCATCACCGCCTGATCGTAGCGTTGCACAACCAATTCCATTATTTCCTTACTTGAAATCATTCTCTTAGTATCTTTGAGGTTGAACTAATGTCCCGGGTCAGCGATATGTGAGTACTCGCCCAATCCTAGGCAACGATAGCTGTCACGATATCCTAAAGCCTTCAACCTCATCTTTGGCAAGTCCAAACGATGAATCAAAGCGTCGACGGTATTAAATCAGTTTTAATACGGGTATGCATCGTTTTGTGACGATGATTTCCCTATTTTCCTGCGCTACTTCGCCCATCAACCATAACAATCAAGGTTCATTGATATTTCCGTGTGATACTCAAAATACAACAGTATATCAACGAAATAACACTCCTATAGATCAAATATTTCAATCGATGCTGGAACCGTACGAACGAGCGGAAGTATCGCCAGCCGGATGGTTGGAGAATGAGTGCTTCTCCTAGGATCAGAGGAGTGGCGAAAACCCGAGCCCATCTTGTCTCTCCTCCTACTGTTCACACTACCTGACACGAATCCCGAATCATGCATCTGTGAGCGTCGCGAGGAAAGGATCCTGTTCGAGATTACCTGAATATCACAAAACTATAAATGAGTCAATTGAGTCAACTGCAATCTCGTCGCCTCTCAAATACAATCTGAGGAGGCATCTCTGCAAAAAATCGCACCAAGGCATGAATTGATTTTTCATTCGAGGGGATTGAGGATTAAGTAAGAAAATCGACTCTTTACAATAACGAGCGATGGAACGGACAAATTTGACTCTCTTGCTCGCGAAGCCTCTGGAGGAGATTAAGCAACGCAGTCGAATTACTGAACATCTCATTGACAAGAATAAGTACGAGCTCTATCTAACGACCTTGTGGATGAACATCGTCCTAGAGATGGAGGATATCGGACTAGCGCAAGCTGATCTTGAGCCTGCTCTCGAAATCATCAATAAGAGTGCTCAAGACGTACTAGGTGTTCAAGAACCAGTGATCGAGGCTTTTCGCCATCTGACGACCAAAGAAGGCGAACAACTCATGGAGAAAGAAAATGTCTCCACTCGACACAAGCAAATGCTTCTCTACCTTGCTTCAATCATCTTAGACCCCGAAGGGCACAAACGCTGGATGGAAACGGTTACTCAGTAGCGGCCAGAAGAAACTTGACTCGTCAGATCCTTAGTCTGCAAATCACGATTCTGCAGAGAGATCCGAGTACTTCAGAAGAATACGTGAGCCGTCTTCCAAGCCGTTCTTGAATCGTGGTCCCCAGGTGGGCCATTCATCGCTGTACTTTTCGCCAAACGCAGGATATACGGATTCCCACTCAGCCGAATCGGAGACCACTGACCCTGTACCATGCAGTCGCGGCAAATCTTTGTAAGCGCCTTCCGCTCTCTTCCACATACCAACGTCACCCACCCAAATCCGCGCACCTGTCAGGCCCTTCTTGATTGCATTAGCTCGCCATGCCTCCATTTGAGTGTTTACGTAAATTGCATTATTGTGGTAGACGTACCACACCTCGCCTTGGCAAGTACTCTCCGTACCGTCTGATTTCAGAGGGGTCAGGTAGATAAGTCTGGAGCTACCTAGATCTGTCTGGATACTATCCGAGAGAGTTTTCGCAAACGCCGGAAGCGCAGGAATAAGTAGTGTTCCAATGAGCAGTTGTCGTCTTTGCATGTTGAGCTCCTTCGTACTAAGGATGGAAGTTTATTTCAAGAAATTAGATAAGCGGATTGTGCCGCCTGTCGAAGCGCTCCCTATTCCGTCGGTTGCCAAGCGATCGTGCGAATTTCTCCAAACTCTCGAGCTAACTTCGTCCAGCATTCACCACCATCCTCGGATTTGTACATCTGACCTAGGTTTGTACAACAAAACAATAAGTCTGGATCAGCATCATTCGTCGCTACCGTCCAAGGGGTGGAATTAGTTTGGCCAGGTAAATGCGCATCCGACCAAGTCTCACCCCAGTTCCTGCTTCTCAACAATCTACCGCGTGAGCCTGGAGGACCATTACCGTTACATAGAAATACTGTCCCGTTTCTGTCAGCTCTCGGTTTTATCCCTCTTGTGTACTGCCAAGGTGAATCCAACTCTTGCCACTGCCAGCTAGCCGCGTCGTCCTCCGAGACATAGAGACCAAGTGCAGTCGCAGCCAACAGCTTGCGCTCGCCTTCCATATCTGCAATGGCTACATCGTGAATATCAGGAAACTTGAAGCCTTCTTCTGATCTTTCCCACGTAGTGCCTCGGTCACGAGACCGGTGCACCGCATCAATCTCCGCCGACACCCATAACGTATCAACATCAATCGGATCCGGTCGAATGCGTGTGATTCGAGGTTTACCAATCGGGCATTCTTCTACGAGCTGAATCGGCAGTTCATCCCAACTTTGGCCGCCGTCAACGGTCTTGTAAAGCGCACCGGGATTTGTACCCAAGATCATTTCCTTGGGATCGTCCTTATCTTGATGGATTGCCCATATCTGCTTACCGTCCGCAGGAGATTTGACTCTCTTCGCTTGTCCTGTGGAATCCTGACGTAACAATCCAATGTCCGAACCCGCCCATGTAACACCAGGTTCGAGAGCGTGGGAAGACAGAGACCAGATACGACACTCCGGTGAGACACCTTCAAAAGCAAACCGCCATTGCCGTCCGGCATCGTCAGAACGCCAGACACCCCAACCTACTGTTCCTGCGTAAATTGAATAGTTCAGTTTTCTCTCCTCAAGATTTTGTTTTTTGATAAATAGTATTTATCATTACAATTGTATTTACTCGCAATAATCGCAACCGCTTATTGCATATCAATATTAGTTTCGCAACTATGAACACAGAGATAGCTTAGCTTAGCGCTGTCCATATGCTAACCGACATTCTGCGAGTAATTTGAAACCCACTAAATCTTTAGAGGTATTAGATACATGAGTACAGCTCGTTGGGACCTCCTCCGATATCAGAGTCCTGTCAATTGGGGCGAGGCACCTGTGCCTTTAATTCCAAGTACTCTCCGAGCAAAATTTGGAGAAGAAGATGCTCCTCTCTCAGATGAGCTTCTTACGGAATTCCATCTTTGCGTCCGTGACTTGGACACAACATTTTGGCAACGAAACATCTCACTTAGTGCGACAGATTTGGGCCAGCTCCTACGTTGGATCGAAAATAAGTTGAGCTCTGTTGCAAATGAAATGCTACTTCACAAAATGAACGCTAAGAGAGTTGAGATTCACTCACTAGCGTTGCCTACTCAGCAATTAGATGTACTACGACGCATACTGGATGCCAAGTACATCGATGGATCAGAAGTGCAATTTGAGAAATTACTGACTCGATTTGAGTTCGAATATCAATCCATCGCGAAGTTGGCGTGTTTGCTTGAAGCCGCGCAACCTCATCCGCTAGACACTCAGTTTGTGTCTCGTGCAGGCGACAGCCGAACAACCGCCGGACAAATTTCGCATTTCGTCGAAAGTGGAGCGCGCCTGACCGGAAATCGGTCGGAAGCAACGGCATCACGTGATACCCAACCAGGTGCTCCTTCAACACAATACGATTTACGATCCAGTGTAACATCGTCCCTGTATCCGTACGCAGACTTAGGATTGGATCTAGCGGCGGTGCTCGAGATGATCCGCTCCCTTAGGGATTCTGCAAAAGATCGGAGAATTATCGACGTGCTGATGACCAGAACATTAGTCACTTCCGGTCGCAAGTCCATGTCCGATATCTCCAAACAATTCAATATCACCGATGATCGAACGCGTCAGTTGGACATAGACGCCAGAAATCTGATCTACCGAACTAGATCAAGTAAACACTCACTTCTAGTCAAAGTTGCAGACGTGCTGAAGAAGCGACTCGGTTCGGCGGTACCTGCCAATTCCCAACACCTGCACAATGAAATGACCCTCGCGATTGACGATACGGATGATCCTTCACTCCATAAATTTGCGCGTTTGGTATTGCTATCTCTGGCCGGACCGTTTGTAGAGAGACAAGGATGGCTAATCAGTGACCGTAAACTCTGGTTGAAAACGCCTGTGGCAGTCGAGAAAAAAGTAGCAACAAATGGTTACTTGCGTCCAGAGGATTTAGCACGCACACTAAACGATCTCGGGATCCGAGAGCAGTTCCATAGAGAGTGGCTTAATAGTTTCGACGAGCTGGTACCTGTCGAGGAAGGTGAGGATAAAGGTGGTTATCTGTACTGTGCAGGAGAGTTCCTAGATCGAATTCATACTTTAATGAGCTACTATCCTCGTCCGTTTTCCACGGACGAAATCGTACAGAAACTTGGTAAGCGAAACACCCGTGGCATCCGATTTAGGATGTTGAACGACAAGCGTTTCTGGCGAATAAACAAGCAAGCAGATTTTGTACTGGCAAATGCTCCTGGACACAGGCAATACCGAGGCATTACCATCGAAATAGAGAACGAAATCAAAGAATCGGGCGGGATGTCAACCGTTGACGAGATCGTTAACAAGCTACATGAGACATTCGGTGTAACTCCGAACTCTGTACTTGCTTACGTGAGGACTCAATACTTCACCATCGATCCAGACACAAAGCGAGTCTCGAAGAACGAAAAGTCAGATCAACCATTCCACAAGAGTCTAGCGGATACGGGCAAGTGTTTCTACGTGAACGGACAATGGACGTGGCGAATAACAGTCAACGCCGACTGGTTACGCGGTAGCGGTCGCACCTGTCCGGATGGTTTTGCATTGGAATTAGGTTGCGCAGCTGGAGGGATGAAGAGAGTTCCCTCTGACTACGGCGACATAGCAGTCGCGTGGAAACTAAATAGTCCTAGTGGTGCACATATCGGGTCGTTGAAGAAAGTCATTGATGACATGAATCTAGATACTGGTGACCATCTATTTGTCCGGAAGATCGGTGAGAAGATCGACTTTTACCCGTTGTTAGCTACAACGGTTGAACAGAAGGCTACTCGGTTTGAAAAAGCTGCTTTGCTTGTAGGATTTCAAAGTAGTGAAGATATTACTAGCATGGATTGGGGGAAGTTAGGAGGTGCCATCGGACTCAATGATGAGAATGTCGATGAAGACACCATATACCAACGGTTAGTGAAACGAACAGATCGAGAAGTCGCTGCGCTCTGGCGAGAGGACGAGGTAATACCACTCTAGGCATATTGGATCAACGAAGATCAAACAACCTTATCTGAGTTGGATGAGTTAAGAAAAGTTCAAACATTTTCGTCTCTTCAACTCTCAACAGTTCGATCACTATTCAATATTTGGAGCTTGGTAAGTACTGGTCTGGGAAGCTCTCAAAATGAGGCTATCGTGAGTACATTCACGATAGCCAGTCTCCAGTCAGGTGCGCGGTCTTGGCTTTTCTTAGTGTCTCTTGAGCCCAAAGAGCTTCTTTACTGTTGAGAGTAGCAGAAGAAAGATTCAACGCTGAGAAAGATTACGCTCAAAAAAACGAATCCAGGCTCGAATCGACTGAATTCGTCGTTCCTGTGTATTTTGGGCGAGTGAGTACGGTTTCCAGTCCCGACTACCCGGATCTCGACCCCCCAGGAGGCTGTTAGGAACCGATTCTGAGAAGATTTTCTCGGCAAGCTCAAAAAGTAATGCCTTGTCTGCAAGACGATTGAGGTTTCTTCCATAGTCAGTAAGAACCAAGCCTTCAGAGCGCCTCTCGGCAAGTCTTAACCACCTAAGTACATTCCAGTAGTAATCATGCTGGCGTGGAGTCAAATCGTACTTAGTAAAGAGGTCATATAACGTGATCGGTTCTGAGTCACCTAGCAATCTAAAACTGTCAAGAATCTTCGCAAATTCGTCTGCTTGTGGAAATGGAACTTTGGTGTCAGCAAAACCTGGGACCGCTGGTAAGGACTTGATTTCCTCCCAATAGTCAATCTGCTCATCCACCGACGGCGCAATCCTTGCTCGTCTGTATTGAGAGAAGTCAAACTTGAAAATTCCTTGTGTCTCGGCATTTTCAAGCACGAACGGAACGAAGTGATAGAGACCCGTACACGATTCATAAAACAGAATGAATGTGTGGACAGGTTTTCCTTTTACGACATAGTTTTGGTAGTGGAGTTGTGGGTACAGGAGTTGTCGAAGGTTCATGTTGTTCTCTACCACACTCTTTACTTCTACCAAATAAAGACCGTTCCGTCCTTCGTATCCGCCATCCACCTCAATCTGAACATTTCCAATTTCGTATTCAACTGTTTGCAGGCGTTCGGGAAGACGCGGAAGTGAAAAGTGAAACTCGCGAGAGTACTCTCTACCGCGTAGGACTAGCTCAACAGATTCTCCAAATACCCAATCCAACATGCCGCTTATATGTGCAGCATCCAGTGCCTTGGATTCTGATGAGTACCCTCCTCCAGCCAGGACCTGAATATGAGCTGGAACGCTAAATTCGCTCATTTCAATTGGGTCTTCATCGGTAAAGAGCGAAGGATTAATATCGAGAAACGGATCTGTCTTAGCAATTCGGTAGACGCCGTTTCTAATTGCCAAAACCGACAGATTTTGATCACTGAGTGACTTCGGGACATGACCTCTAAAGTCAAGCTTGCAGGCGATACGTGGCTCTATGTGTCGTTCTTTGATCATAGAGGCATCTAGGTCATAGAAACCTGAACGATTGATGGTTTCAACGATCTTGGGTTGCGACTCAAACAAGCCTTGCCAGAACGAATTGACGGTAGTTCTGGGAGCCATCGCCAGTGTTCCTCAACCTAGCGGTAGTTACGAACGATGATTTCTGGCACTGGACCTCGTCCGTGTCCCTGCGAATTGACTGACCTCTTCGCTGAAACCGTAATCACGTTGAAGGCTTCCTCTTTCTCATACAGTGCTTTTATCCATGGTGCACTCGAATTTGAAAGCATGAATTTGACTTTCCTCTTAGTCAAGCGCTGGCAGAATTCAAACAACCTAATCTGCTCCGCTTTATCGAAGCCTGTATTCGTATAACTCCGGAAGCTAGAGCTCTCGGAGATTGGTTCGTAGGGAGGATCGAGATATACGAACGATTGTTTGTCGAGCATGTCTAACGATTCGCTGTAGTCGAACTGCGTGATCTTTACATTCTCAAGCGCTTTTGCACATGCCCGTAGAGTGCTCTCTGAGACGATATTTGGTTTCTTGTAATTACCAAAAGGGGTATTGAACTGTCCTTTTGAGTTAACGCGAAACAGACCGTTAAAGCAGGTCTTATTCAGATAGATCATCCTGCTCGCTCTTTCTACAGGAGACAGTGCGAAAAAGCACCTCTCTCGGTCTAGAGCGCGGATTTGGTAGAAGTACTCGGGAGTGTTTTGGTGTTTCTCTAGTGACTCGATTAATGCATCTACGTTATTCTGTACAACGCGATAGGCATTTATGAGTTCAAGGTTTGAGTCATTGAGCCAGAACCGGAGATCGGGACATTTTCGGACCAGCGAAAAGAGCATTGCCCCCCCCCCGACAAAAAGCTCAATATACGATATAAACTTCGATGTACATGGTATCAGTTGGTGCAATTCATGTAATAATTGGTTTTTACCTCCAACCCACTTCAAAAATGGTCGAGGAATTGGATGGGAAGACACTTGGTCGGTTCTATAGAGAACTAGGAGTTACATGGGTTGTCGAACGAATTGATCCTACACGATCATGTGTGAGATGATCGCAACCACTTTGTCCTATCGGGTATCTGAGATGTCATTAGGCTTTACAAAGCGATGACATTACTTTGAACTCACTGTTTGTGTTTGCAAATCAGGATGCTGAAACACCATAATCTTCTGCACAATTAACCGTGCTGAATCAGAGTCGTAGAACACATCCATGAATATTCGTGATCTGCGAAAGTACCTACCGACCCGAGAGGACATAGCAAAGTCTCGAGTACTGCGACCAATACATCACTGGTTAGTAGATCCAAATCTTTGGCACATGAATCGCGATAGCGTGCCAAAAGCAGCATTCATCGGAATCTTTTGCTCGTTCATTCCGATTCCAGCACAGATGATTCTGGCAGCATTGATTGCGATACCTTCTCGAGCCAATTTACCACTGGCACTTGCAGGTTGTTGGCTGTCGAATCCTCTCACGTTTGCTCCGATCTTCTACTTCTGTTATCAAGTTGGTGCACTCTTTGTTGGTAAACCAATGGATGTCAGCGAAGGGGAAATGACCGGTTGGACTTGGATTTTCGAAAGGCTGGAGCTGATTTGGCAACCGTTTCTACTCGGTTCCTTTGTCTGTGCCTGGGTCGGAGGTCTTACTGCGTTGACAGTAGCAAGGTTCTTGTACCGGATGGAGGTTGCTCGAGCGTTTAAGAATCGCTGGAAAAAACACTTGGAAGCTGGTCGGTTCCGTACACCTCGGCACGGAAGCCATCGAAAAACTAAAGACGAATCTAGTTGAGCTCCTCGACTGGGTCCAGCTGAATCAGCCTCCACACGGGTTGTACCACAGCTACCACTGAGAGTAGCAATGCAACGAATACACCGATAACAACATCCAGAGGTTTTACCTTTGAAGGCATCGAGCTAAACCCAGTTCCTTCCAATAAGGGAATGTTCAATGCTTCGTCGAATAGATCAAACAAAACGTCGATGTAGTTGGCCATAACGATTCCCAGTAAAGTACCTAGGACTACACCAAAGAACGAAACTAGCAGACCTTGATACGCAAGAACTTTTACCATGAGACTGTGTGGTGCGCCCATGGTTGTCATAATGGCGATGTCTGCTCGTTTGGTATTCACCATCATCGCCTGCCCACTGACCACATTGAACGAGGCGAGTATTACCACGAGAAACATTAGGCAGTACAACACGATTTTTTCTAGTTGATAGGCACGGAACAGTTCCTCGTATGTCTGATTCCAGGTCACCAGGTCAGGAAACGCTTGCTCTATTTCCTTGAGATTGGCGGGATCAGATATGTAGATTCGTTTGCCGTGACGGCTTGGATCGAACACACCAAGCTCGCGAAGTTGATTGACTGAAATAAATGCTGTGGTGAAGTCAGCCTGACTCTTAAAAGAAAAGGTACCGACTAGAGGTAATCGTAAGAATCGAGGTTGAATATTCCCACTTTGGAGGGAAATCAGTACGATAAGGACTGATTCTCCTAGCTCTATTGATGAGGCAATCTGGGAACTAAGCACAATCCCTTCCGATAGATCTTCATGGTTTCCTCGGACAAGAGCATCCGCCAGATCTTGTGAGGCTCGACCTTCGTGTCCAGAAAGCAGGACCGCATCTGATCTAGACGGTAACTGCACGAGAACAAGCTCTTCAAAATAATCAACAACATCCAGCACGCGAGGGTGCGCCTCAAGCT